>Ga0214921_10000068_pt1 | contig 186176 bp, 152 predicted proteins | sample LL1505_MetaG_FD_177992 | JGI IMG/M metagenome (GOLD analysis project Ga0214921, IMG submission 177992) | Freshwater microbial communities from Lake Lanier, Atlanta, Georgia, United States - LL-1505 | ecosystem: Environmental > Aquatic > Freshwater > Lake | place: USA: Georgia | collected... | reverse complement strand
CAAGCATTAAACCGATAGGCCCCTGGGCAAGTGCGAGCATCGTGAGACCGGCTGCAAACATCAAATTGGTGATCGGAAGCACAACGCGTCCGCCACGCTGATCAATCCATCGACCCGCGCGCGGACCCACCAGCGCTGCGATCAACAGGGCTGCACTAAAGCATAGAAAAAAAAACGGTTCGCCGGTCTCCAGCTCTTTTGCCACCGGCGCTGCAAGTACCGCCGGCAGGTAGTATGACGACGCCCAGGCGAGTGTTTGCGTGCTGCCGATCAGACTGATGGTTTGAAGGGTACCCACACAAGCTCAGCATGTTTCAATTAGATTTCACAGTTCATCTTAGCAGGGCAAATCCTCGGAGGCAGTTCTTTTGACAAGCTTACGCATTGGTTGTGGCGCCGGTTATGCGGGTGATCGGATTGAGCCCGCGGTAGAACTCGCAGAGCACGGACGCCTGCACTACCTGGTCTTTGAATGCTTGGCCGAGCGAACGATTGCGCTTGCTCAGCAGCAAAAGCTTCGGGATCCGGCCAAGGGATTCGACCCAATGCTCGAGGAGAGAATGCGCCAGGTACTGATGCCCTGTGCGCTTAACGGAACAAAAATAATCACGAATATGGGGGCAGCCAACCCTTACGCAGCAGCCAGGCTGACGGCTTCGATTGCGCAGTCGCTGGGTTTAGGCCACCTGCGTATTGCGGCAATCACGGGTGACGATGTACTTGCAGCGTTGATTGAGTTGAATCCGCTGGTGGTCGAATCTTCCAGGCCCTTGGCAGACTATGCACCACGCCTTGTGTCGGCCAATGCTTATCTTGGGGCCGGGCCGATTGTGCGTGCACTTGAGCAAGGCGCCGATGTGGTGATCACCGGCCGGGTGGGCGATCCGGCCATGTTTTTGGCCGCAATGATTCACCGTTTCAACTGGTCGATGGACGATTGGCCACGCCTTGGCAAGGGCACGCTGGTGGGTCATTTACTGGAATGTGCAGGGCAGGTCACCGGAGGCTATTTTGCTGATCCGCTTTGCAAGCCGGTTCAGGGCTTGGGCCGCCTCGGCTTTCCGATCGCTGAGGTGCAAGCGGATGGATCCGCGGTCATCACCAAGCTTGCCGGCTCCGGCGGATCTGTCAACGCCCAGACTTGCAAGGAGCAAATTCTCTACGAAGTGCATGATCCGAGCCGCTACATCCAAGCTGACGTCGTCGCTGATTTTTCAAGGGTTCGCGTCGAGGAAATCGCCCACGATCGAGTACGGGTCGACGGTGCTTGGGGGAGCGAGCGAACCGGTATGTATAAAGTATCGGTCGGGTTTCGAGATCGTTATATGGCTGAGGGCATGATGAGCTATGCTGGAGCGGGGGCGCAAGCCAGGGCTGAGCTCGCAGCAGAAATCGTCAAGGAGCGGCTTGCTTTGCGCGGTATCTGGCCAGAGGAAATTCGCTACGAGCTCATCGGTATCAACGCCTTGCACGGACATCTTGGAGACGGCGCGCTGGGCCAATCAGCCACAGCGACCGGGCGCTTCACCCCCTATGAGCTGAGACTCCGCGTGGCGGCTGCTTGCGCCAGTGAGGCCATGGCCTGGGATATCGTCAATGAGGTCGAAACCCTTTACACCAATGGTCCTGCCGGTGGCGGTGGCGCACATCGCCTGGTGAAAGAAGTCATCGGGGTGCTGTCTTGCCTGATCCCCGAGACTGCCGTACAAACCCAAAGCTACTGGTTTGGCGATCAAGCAGGTGACAGCGCAGCGACCAACAAGGCGCATGACGCATCGGAAAGTCAGGGCTTTGCGGAATCAATCAAAGAGCGGGCGGGCAGCGCATGAAGCGGCTCTACGACCTGGCTCATGCCCGCGCCGGGGATAAAGGTGAAACTTCCAATATTGCGGTATTTTGTTACCGCGATGAAGACTATCCCGAGCTGCTTGCCTGGCTCAGTGCAGAGCGGGTGAAATCGTTTATGGGGGATTTGGTCCGCGGACCTGTTGAACGCTATCCGGTCGAGAGCCTTTGTGCGATTAACTTTGTCTTGCATGATGCCTTAAGAGGAGGCGTAACGCGTTCACTTGCACTGGACCCGCATGGCAAATCGCTCAGTTCGGCACTGCTTGAGATGCCGCTTGTAGGCTGGGACGATCGCTGATCGTTTTGGATGATTTCCTTACCGCTTAGCGAATTCGCGTTGTTTTGTTGATGACAATATCGGTGGTCGGTACATCGCTGAATCCTGTCCGGCTCGAGGTCGGATAGGCAGCAATCGCATCAACAACCTCCATGCCCCGGACAACGTCACCAAACACCGCATAGCCCGGGCTGTTTGTACTGCTGTAGTCGAGGAAAAGGTTATCGACCAGGTTGATAAAAAATTGTGATGTTGCACTATTTGGATCGTTGGTCCGCGCCATGGCGATCGATGCGCGTTTGTTGCTAAGTCCGCGGTTACTTTCAAGTGCAATGGGTGCAAACAAGCTCTGCTTTGGCGTCATGCCGCTTGTGAATCCGCCTGCTTGCACCACAAAACCTGGAATGACCCGGTGAAAGATCAAATCCTGATAAAACCCGGTTTGCACATACAGCAGAAAATTATCAACGGTTCGGGGGGCAAGGGCCGGATTGAGTTCAACTTCAAACGATCCTGCCGAGCTGTCGATGAGCACGCGCGGTTGTGGTACCGCAAATGATTTGCTGTAAACCGTCTGCCCCGACGCATCGATTACTTCAAGTTTCATGTCACCGCTTGCCTGCACCGTGCATTCATAGCTAAGCTCGGTTGCCGAGATTGATACCGGCATCTGATCGGTCTCGCATGACCGCACCCGAACCGACAGCCCTTCATCAAGCCGACTTACCCCAAGGATGAAACTTGCCTTCACGCCGTAAAAGAGGTTTCGAGCTTGAACACTGACTTCGAGTTTCGGCGTTTGCCCGCCGCAAGAGGCCAGTAGGGCAAGGCAGACCATCTGGGGGAGCAAAGGGACGATGCGTCGCATCAAAGCGGTCAGGTTCATGTCGGCCTTTCAGGCTAGGCTATTGCTGATTGATGAACAGGCCCAAAGGGCCTTTTTCAGCGCTTGCACCAGCGAAAAGGCCGAGCTTATCGCAGCGCTTGCCAAGTCCATCGATGAATGCCCCAAGGTATTGAATGCTGAACCGCATGCGCTAGATGCTCAGCAAACGCTGGCTGCAGTGCTCAAGGGCTGCGATCGCTCCGATCGCTGGAGTCTTGCGGATCGCTTCCCGGCTTATCCGCCCAAACTTCGCTTGGTTTCGCCGCAAGCAGTCGGCCGCAGGCGATTGGGTTCTGAGCGCGGGCGCGCCGCGATGCTTCATGCGATTGCGCACATCGAATGGCACGCAATACACCTTGCGATCGACGCTGCGATGCGCTTCACGCATATGCCGCTTGCCTATTGTTTCGACTGGCTTGGCGTGGCTGTCGATGAAGCTCGGCATTTTGCGATGCTCGAGCGCCACCTCAAGCAGCATTACGGCGTCTGTTATGGCGATTTTCCGGCGCACGCTGGCATGTGGGATATGGCTGTTCAAACGCAGACTGATGTGCTCGCCCGCATGGCGCTGGTGCCGCGGGTTCTTGAGGCTCGCGGACTCGATGTCACGCCTGCAATGATCGAAGGACTCGAGCGCCATGGCGATCGGGATGCTGCAGCATGCCTTCGCATCATTCTCGCTGAGGAGGTCAGGCACGTCTGGCTCGGTACTTACTGGTTTCGGCAGGTCTGCTCAGACCGGGGGCTCGACCCTCAGGAACAGTTTGTGCATTGGCTCAAGCGTTTTCGCGTGGCCAGATCGAAAGCTTTGATGAACCTGGCCGCGCGACGTGAGGCAGGATTCAGCGACTTCGAGCTCGATCAGCTCGCATCGCTTGCGCAAACCGGAGCCGGGAAGAACTCGACAGGCGTCATTAACTGATTGCGCTGGCTCTCCAAAGCACCGAGCTTTGCACTCTCGGCCAAATAGGCCTGCCAGCCTGGGTCGGCCTGCATCGCGGCCCGCCGGCTTGCGCGGTCGGCTGCGTCTTTATACATCCAGATGTGAACATACTCGTTGGGATTGCCGGATTCGGTCACCAGGTAGGCCAGTGGCATGCCAAGGTGTTTGGTCTGAACCGGTTTACCCATCTGTTCATAGAGAGCCAGATGTATTTTGATCGTGCCAGGGCGACAAAGGTAAGTTCGAAGGTCGAGCAGCATGGTGGTGCAATCTCCAGAAAGGTGGGGAATCGGTGCCTGAAGGGTGGATGTTTTTCAAGCCTCACGAGAGCTTCAATCTTGCCTGAATGCTTTACCGGGGACAAAGGGCGGCTTGAGGCTTTGGGCTATGCTTGGGTTGAATCTCGCAAAAAAGGAAAGGCGAATGAAACGATCTGGAAACAAGCTCAAGCAGACCGAAGTCAAGAAAGCAAAAGCAGATCCCGCAAGCAGCGAACCGGAGGGAGCCTCAGACCCAGTGCTTGAACACGACAAAAGCGCCCTGGATAGCAAGACTTTGAAGCTGCTTCAGGGATTTGACACCCCCACGATTTGCAATGCGCTGGAGATCGTGGCGCCGGAGCGGCGTTTATTCGGTTATACCGTTGAATCTTTGTTATGCATTTATCCCGAGTTGCCGCCCATGGTCGGATTTGCACGCACCTGCACGATTCGCTCGGCCGAACCCTCGCAACGCGATCCAGTGTCGGAGCGGGACGTCCGTGTGAACTGGTATCGCTATGTGGATGAGGGCGGTCCAAAGCCCAGCGTTGTGGTGATGCAAGACCTTGATGGCCAGCGGGCTGGCTTTGGGTCGTTCTGGGGCGAAGTCAATTCGCATGTGCATCGAGGATTGGGCTCGCTTGGCGTGATTACAAACGGCTGCATAAGGGACGTGCCCATGAATGCAAGCGGTTTTCAAATGCTTGCTGGAAGCGTCAAGCCGAGCCACGCCCATGTTCATGTGGTTGAAATGGGCGGGGCGGTGAGTGTTTGTGGCATGTCCGTGCGATCGGGTGACCTGATTCATGCTGATTTGCACGGCGCGGTGGTGATCCCTCAGCATGTGGCCGGGCAAATCGCCAAGGCGGTCAAACTGCTCAGTCAGCGCGAGGCGGTGATCATCGGCGCCTCCAAGAGGAAAGGCTTTAATTGGCAGGTACTGCGGGATGCGCTTGAGGAGGCCGCCGACATCCATTAAGCGACAACTGGCCTTGTGACATGCGTTGATGGTGCTTGATTGCTTGCCTTCATCGCTCAGCTTGGGATTCGCGATTACCAGGCCTTTGTGATTGCCGTCCTGGTTTTCTTGCTCGTGCCTGGGCCTGGCAATTTGGCATTGATCACGGCAACAAGTCTTGCTGGCATGCGCGGAGGCCTGGCTGCAAGTTTGGGTGTGATCGTCGGTGATCAATGCCTGATCGCACTGGCAATGGCCGGGATGGCTGCCCTCTTGTTAGCCTATCCAGCAGCCTTCCATGTTTTGCAGTGGTTGGGTGCCGGTTATTTGATGTGGCTCGGTGCTTCGATGCTTTTTACATCATCGGGTGCAAAACCTGTGATTGACATGAAGCCTGGACGCTACTTCCGTCAGGCCTGGCTGATTACGGTCTTTAACCCCAAAGCGATCGTGTTCTACATGGCATTTTTCCCGCTATTCATCCATGCGGATGAGGCAAGCGCTTGGATAGGCCTCTTGCTGCTTGCCCTCACGGTCGCCGTGCTGACTTTGATCTATGGCTTTTGCTTGAGCCTGATTGTGATCCGGCTGGCGCAGGGCTTTGAGCGAAAGCGTGAAATGGTCTGGTTTCTAGAAAAAACAGCAGGTCTGATCATGATTGCTTTTGCGCTGCGATTGGCTTTTTCGGGAGCAGCCTAGCGATTTGTGTGAGGCTGTGTTGGAAGTCTGAGGGCCAAAGCCAGGGCAAGCAGATTGACGGCGCCTGCGATCAAGACCGCGTACTGGTAATGACCGCTTGCGTCATACAAACTTGCGGCGATGACCGGAAGGCAGATCGCTGCAAGGCACCAACCCACGTAAAGACGGCTTGCTACCAGGCCGAATAAGCGCTGTGGCCAGTACTGGGCGATGGCACCGGCGCAGGCACCCGATATCAGTCCATAGCCCATGCCAATCATGGCAAGTCCCGGAATTGCCGATTCCGATGAAGGCCACAAGCTGAGCCACACCGCGCCAGCAAGCGCCCAAAGTTGGGCGCCCGCCATCACATGAGGCAGTCGGTAGCGATCGATCAGCCAGCCACCGCCCACGCGAGCCGCTGCAATCGCAGCGGTGATCAAGGTCGTTGCACCCAGGGCCGTTCCCAAGCCTGCGCCGTAGGCTTGCATGATGCCCGCGGCCTGGCTCATCACCATCAAGCCAGCCGAGGCGGCAAGCGTGAACACCAGGCCCAAGTGGAAAAAAAGTGGCCAGCGGGTCATGGTCTCGTTGGCTGGCCGCGATGGTTCCACGGCGCTTCGGTCGGTTGACGGTTCTCGAATCAACAGGGCCGCGACGCATCCGCTGGAAGCTATGCACAGGGCGAGTAGCCCCAGGGTTTGCCGCAAGCCGATCGCTTCGATGGACCAGCCCATGAGCGGTGCACCCAACATCGCGCCCAAGGGGTAAAGACTCACCACATAGCCGTTAACCAATCCGCGCTTGACGAAGTGAAACTGGTTGACCCGTTGTTGGACGCTGGTGAAGACAATGCCACCGCCCAAACCGAATAAGACGCTGTAGGAGACGATCAAACTGACACGGTCCTGCGCCAAGGCAGTGAGCCCCAAACCGAAGGCTGAAAGCAGGCTTGCTGACAGGATGAGTGCTGGGATCGGCACATGGCGATAAAGACTTGGCGCGATGTTCATCCCGAATGTGAGCACCACGCTGGCCAATCCAAAAACCAGTGTCATGTCTGCACGCTGAAGCGAAAGCGCCGCCTCCATCGGCTTGAGCAAAACGCTAAAGGCATAAATCGTCCCAAACGGGAGATTGGCAAGACTTGCCGCGATGAGAAGCTTTCTCGGTCCTGAAGTGCTCACTGATCTGCTTTCGGAACCCCGCTTGAAGGTCCAGGACCCGAGTCTAGTTCAGAATCCTGAGCATAGGGGCAGAGCTTGTGTGAAAGGAGTCCGCTATGGGTCGATATCAGTTTTTTGTCGCGATGGATCTGCAAAGTGATAAAGAAGCACGCTTTGATGAAATCTATGACGTCGAACATGTGCCCGAACAGGTACGGCCCTACACCTCGAACGGGCAACAGCTGCTGCGTAAATGGATCGCGCAGGCTGCTGCGCAGATTGAGTAAAGGCTTACCCGACCATGAGTTTTCCGATGACGGGAGAGTACTTGACCTTGCATGAAATCATTCGCAAGGCAAGACAGAATCTCAATGAAAATCATTGGCAGTACATTGTTGGCGGCACCGAGTCGGAGGCGACCTTGCGACGCAATCGTTGGTCGATCGATCGATTGGCCTTGCGACCCAGAGTGCTCCGCGATGTGAGCGATGTGGATCCCGGCATCGACTGGTTTGGAAGGCGCTTGAATCTGCCACTGATGTTTGCGCCGGTGGGTGGTTTGGAACATTTCTGGGAAACCGGACCCATTCCAGTGACGCAAGCCGCGGGCGCCTGGGGCGTGCCGCACATGCTCAGTTCAGTTTGCGTTTGTGATTTCGAGCAGGTCGCCGCTGCATCGCCAGAGGCTCTGAAGATCTTTCAGCTCTATGTGCACGGTGATGCGCAGTGGGTTGATGAAATCACCGATCGCGTGATCGGACTCGGGTTTAGCCAGTTTTGTTTGACGGTGGATAGCGCCGTTTACAGTCGGCGCGAACGCGATCTGGCGCAACGGAATATAAGACGTGCGAACGTTCCGGGTCGCGAATGGCAGGCGAAATTAACCTGGCATGATGTCAAGCGCATTCGCCAGCGTCTGAAGCTGCCTTTGATGCTCAAAGGTATCGCGACTGCCGAGGATGCCAGGATCGCACTTGATCACGGTATTGATGTGATTTATGTATCGAACCACGGGGGCAGGCAACTCGACCAAGGTCAAGGTGCCATGGAGGTCCTGCCAGAGATTGTGGCGGCCGTGGATGGTAAGTCGAAGATCATCGTCGATGGTGGCTTTTGCCGGGGTACCGATGTGGTGAAGGCCATTGCTGCAGGTGCCGATATGGTGGCGATGGGCCGCATGCAATGTATTGCGCTTGCCGCAGGTGGTAAGCCTGCTTTGTTGCGACTGCTTGAGCTTTTGGACGCGGAAATTCGCATCGCGATGGCGCTCTGTGGTGTGAGCAGGCTCGACGCACTGGATCCGAGTTACTTAGGCCTCAGTGAGCCTCTCCTTGCGCAGCATACCTGGGGAGCCTTTCCTTTGCTCGATGAAAGCCTAGCTTTTCAGCGCAAGTTTTAGCTCTCGCTTAAGCAGCTTGCCATTGGCATTACGCGGCAGGGCTTGTGGGTAAAAGTGAATCGATTCCGGAACTTTGTAGTCGGCAAGATGCGTTTTGCAATGTTCCCGGATCGCTGCCACTGTTGCCTGGTGCGCTTGCGGATCGAGGCTTTGAAGATCCGGCGCATAGATCACTGCATCCACTCTTTCGCCGAGCACAGGACATGGCCTTGCAATGACCGCAGCTTCAACAACGTCGCGAAAACCCATGAGGCAATTCTCCACCTCGACTGAAAAGATTTTATAACCACCCCGGTTGATCATGTCTTTCAGCCGGTCATGGATGTAGACGAAACCCGCTTCGTCGATCGAACCAAGATCGCCCGAGTGCCAGAAACCTGCGGTGAAATGGCTGGCGTTGGCCTCAGGGTTATCCCAGTAGCCCGCAATCACCATCGGTCCCCGGATCCAGAGTTCTCCGCTTTCGCCTCTGGGAAGCTCCTGCCCCTTTTCATTCATCACACAGACCTCAGCACAAGGCAGCACAAAGCCAACCGAATCAGGGTGGTCGCGGGTGTGTACCGCCGGCATCATCGTGGTGGGCGAGCAGGTCTCGGTTGAACCATAGGCATTCATCAACTGTAAGTTCGGCAGTCTGCGCGATAGCTCGTCGATCGTGGAGACCGGCATCGGTGCGCCGCCGAACCCGCCGATCCGCCAGTGGCTCAAATCAAGCCGATCCAAGCTCCCATCCATCAAACAGAGCTTGTACATCGCTGGAACAAGAATCGTGTACTCCGCGCGCTCCCTGGCTGCCAGTTGCAAATAATCGGCTGCTTTGAACTGGCTCATGATGATGCTGGTTCCTGCGCAGCCGATCACGGTGGCGATATTTGCAATCAAGCCGGTCACATGACTCGCGGGAACCGCAAGAATCGATCGCAGGCCATCGCGAAGCGGCATGCCATATTGAAAATGCATCACCGAATGCACCACATTCAGGTGACTTAACATCGCTCCCTTCGGGCGCCCTGTGGTGCCTGAGGTGTAAAGAATGAAGGCGCAGGATTCCTCTTGGACCTCGGCTACGGGCAGGTCAATTTCATCGCTGTCATGGGTGATGTCTTGAAGTCGAAACGCCGAGCAGGCATCGTCTAAGAGGCTATGCAAAAAAAGCGGTTTGTGCGGCCCGTCTGCGTGAGCAAACTGCCCGCGGACAGAAAGGGTGATGTCGGCTAAGCTTTCGTCAATGAGAACAGCCTTCGCGCTGCATTGATTGATGATGTAAAAGAGTCCAGGGGCTTGCTCGCGGATACTGACAGGCACTGCAATTGCAGCGATGCGTTGCAAGGCCAGCATCAGCACCACAAACTCGATCCGGTTTGCGATTTGCATCACAACGCGATCGCCCGGCTCGATTCCGATGCGAAGTAACTGTCTCGCCGCCCTCATGACAAGCCTTCGCAAGTGCTGATAGCTGATGCGATGCGCTTGATCGATCAGCGCCTCGCGATGAGGGTGTAGGACACAAGCGCGTTCGAACAAATGATCGAGTGAACGCTCTCGCACGCTGAAACAATTCACCACCCGATCGCCGAAATGGGCTTCAGCGCGGATGGCGGGCAGATCAGTGAGATGCTGTGATGGTGAACGCATAGCTAAAAGATCAATCAAGCTTAAGCCCGAGTTGAAAACCTGATCTGCCTTATTGACGGTGACATGGCTGCAAAGCTGATGGATGATGCTCGACTTTGTAGGATGAGAGAGGATACGCCGATGAGAACAAATGATGCAGACTTGCCAATCTGGCGTTCTATTTTATTCGTGCCAGCCACCAGTGCGCGCTTTATTGAGAGCGCTGTGAGGCAAGCAGCAGACGCGCTGCAAATCGATCTCGAAGACAGTGTTTCGCCCCAGGAGAAGGACGTGGCGAGGGCTGCGGTTGCGCCGATCGCCCGATCTTTTGTTCAAGCAGGCAAAGCTGTGATCGTTCGGGTGAATCGGCCTTGGCGGCTCTTGGTGCGTGACCTGGAAGCTTCGGTCTGTGAGGCGGTCTCTGCGATTTCGCTGCCCAAAGTGCCCGATGCTGGCTTTATCAAGTCGGTCGCGGAGGTGCTGAGCGAACTCGAGTTTGAGCGCGGGCTTGTTCAAGGCCATACGCGCTTGATTGCAATGATCGAAGATCCCGAAGGCGTGCATCATGTGGACGCTATTGCACAGGCCCACGCGCGTATGCTGGGTTTGATTGTGGGTGCTGAGGACTTGGCTGTGTCAATGCATATGGCAGTCAACGAGGACACGCTTTACACGCCCAACATCATGGCGCTCATTGCTGCTCGGCGTGCAGGGTTGATGCCACTTGGTTTCATCGGCAGCGTGGCGGATTACAAGGATCAGGAGGCTTTTCGCAAACGCATCGAGCGAGCCCGATCGCTTGGCTTTGAAGGTGCTTTTTGTGTTCATCCTTCCCAGGTGCCGATCATCAACGAAGGTTTTGCGCCCCAGGCTTCCGAGGTGGAGCACGCGCGGGGTTTGATGCTTGCCTTCGAACAAGCGCAAGTTGAAGGGAAAGCGGCCTTTGCCTACAAGGGCCGTATGGTGGACTTACCGGTTATTGAGCAGGCAAGACGCCTCTTGGCGAAAGTCGAAAGACTCAAGCGATTTGAAAAATCCAGGGATGTTCAGCTTTAAGCCGCATCTGATAGGCTTTGATCTGTTCTTGACGTGTCAGCGTGAGTTCAATCTCGTCAAGCCCCTCAAGGAGGGCTTTACGTTGGAGGGCATCGATGCTGAAGGACTTTTCGCTGCCGTCAGGCAGTCGTAATGTCATCATTCTTAGATCAACGCAAAAAGTGCCTTGGCTCGCCATCGCTTGCATGGATGCGATCTCGTCTGGTGAAAATTGCAAGACTAACAATCCGTTTTGAAAACAATTAGCACGGAAAATATCGCCAAAGCTTGAGCCGATCAGGCATCGCACGCCAAGTTCTTGAATCGCCCACACAGCCATTTCACGCGAGGATCCACAACCGAAATTTGCCGCCGTGAGAAGCATTTTCGCGCCACGAAAATCAGCTTGATTCAAGACAAAACGGGGGTCTTCCTGACCGTCCTCGCGGTAGCGAAGCGCTTCGAAGGCCCAAGGGCCAAGCTTGCCGCGCGGTAGCTGTGATAAACGTTCTATTCTTATAATAATATCGGTATCAAGATTGACAGAATCGATGGGTGCGGCACGGCTTTCAAGCGTGGTGAAGGGCTCGCGACGACAATGTAGATCACTCGGTACCATCTAAAGCTCGCTTTCGCCTAGGCGGCAATCACACCGGCAATAGCACTTTTTGCTGCGGTAATGGGGTTGGCAAGGTGGGTTCTTGCACCAGGTCCCTGGCGACCCACGAAATTCCGGTTGGTGGTTGATACCGACCGCTCTTTTGGCCTGAGTTGCTCGCCGTTTGCGCCAACGCACAGCGAGCAACCTGGCTCGCGCCATTGAAAGCCAGCTTGCTTGAATCGCCGATCGAGTCCTTCAGCCTGCGCCTGCCGGGCGACTTCGAAGGACCCTGGAACGACCCAGGCTTGAACCCGATCAGCCACCCGGCCCGATCCGATAGCCTCTGCCGCGACCCTCAAGTCAGAAAGTCGGCCATTGGTGCAAGAACCGATGAAAACCCGGTCGATGGCTGTGCCCGCGATAGCGTCACCTGCTCGAAGCCCCATATACGCCAGCGCGTCTTGCATGGCTTGCGCCCGCAAGGGATCTCGCTCGTCTGCGGGATCGGGAATCCGCCCGTCAATCGCGATGCAATGCTCAGGCGATGTACCCCAGGTAATTTGCGGACCCAGGGCGGCAAGATCGAGTACTTCATGATGATCAAAACCTGCATGCTCGTCGGACTTAAGGCCTTGCCAGTAGGCGAGCGCCCGCTCCCACATCGCGCCTTTCGGCGAACATGCTTTGTGTTCCAGATAAGAAAACGTTGTGTCATCTGGGGCGATGATACCGATGCGTGCGCCCCACTCGATAGACATATTACAAAGCGTCATGCGCGCTTCCATGCCCATCGCCGAGACCACGTCGCCGCGATATTCGACCGCGTAGCCAGTACCTGCAGAAGCACCAAGTTGTCCGATCAGCCAGAGGATTAAATCTTTCGCCACCACGCCTTTGGCGAGCGATCCCTCAAAGCGAACCAACATCTGCTTGGGCTTTTTCTGAACCAAGCACTGCGTGGCCATCACATGCACCATCTCGCTGGCACCAATTCCCCAAGCCAGTGCGCCAACGGCGCCGTGGGTGGCGGTATGGCTGTCGCCGCAGACGATGATGGTGCCTGGTAGGCTCAAGCCTAATTCGGGACCGATCACATGAACAATACCTTGCCCGGGTTGTCCGAGATCGAAGAGGCGTATGCCGCGCTTTGCAGTGCCGCTTCGCAAACCTTCGATCAGTCGATTCGCCCAATCGTGCTCGCTTCCCTTTCTTCCGGGCGCCGTTGAGACCACATGGTCGGGTACCGCAAAATTGAGTTCGGGCGAAGCCATGGTCAGACCGCGCTTTTCAAGCTCGTGAAAGGCGCCCGGACCGCCCAAGTCGTGAATCAAATGACGGTCGACATGCAAGAGCGAATAGCCATCGCCCAAGTCCTCAACGACATGGGCATTCCAAATCTTATCAACGATACTAAAATGAGATCGTTCGACAGCCTGGTTCGAGGTTTGCGCGAATAAGGGTGTGTTTGCTTCGTTCATAGCGCTCAGGACTCTACAAAGCGCTTTTCAAAAGCCCATACCTCGTCAAAGCCGACGAGATCATGCAATTGGGCCATGCTGAAGGCGGCCACCTTCGATTCGCTTGTGCTCCCCGCCTGAAGCAAATGCTTGAAGTTCGCTTCGATGGCCGCGCAGGCTACAGCCATGCCGGCCGAGGGGTAGATCGCAAGATCAAAACCCCAGCGAATCAGATCTGCACGTTCAATCACGGGCGACTTGCCGCTAGGAACCATATTGGCGATAAGCCATGCGTCGATGCTCGCTCCAACGCGCTCGAATTCTTCGGCAGATTCAGGGGCTTCAATAAAAACAATATCGGCGCCGGCCTTTGCAAAGGCTTTGCCGCGGGCGATTGCTTCATCCAAGCCAAGCGCCGTCCTCGCATCGGTTCTTGCAATGATTAAGGTGTCGTCACGACGTCTCGCATCAACAGCGACCTCGATACGTTTGAGGGCATCTTTGAGCGGCACAACCCGGCGATTGGGCGTGTGGCCGCATTTCTTTGGCATCTCTTGATCTTCAATCTGAATTGCTTGCACGCCGGCCGCCTCGTAGCCTCTGACGGTATGCCGGATATTCAGCAGGCCACCAAAACCGGTGTCTGCATCGGCGATCAATGGCTTGGTGGAACCTTCTGCAATGCATCGTGCCCGACTGACCATGTCGGTGTAGCTGACCAAGCCGGCATCGGCTAAGCCTAAATACGAACCCGAGATGCCGTAGCCGGTCATGTAGAGGGCTTCGAAGGGCATGCGGTCCGCGATTCTCGTTGAAAACATATCGAAAACCCCGGGTGCCAGGACAAATCGACCCTCTCGTAATGTTTCTTTGAGTGCACCTGGCTTGGCGGCGATGCCTTGTGACATTTATGTTCTCCCTGTGTTTTGACGATGATGAAGTCGATGCTCGATGCTCAGCAGAGCCATGCTGCTGAGGCTTGCAAGGACAAGCAACAACAAGGCCAATGCCATGATCGACAAGAGGTCATTGAGTTCCATGGCTTTCAGCAGCAGATGGCCGATGCCGCGTTGCGAAGCGAACATCTCGCCAATTAAGGTCCCAAGCAGCGTGAGCGAAAAGCCGATTCTAAAACCTGAAACAATCTCCGGTACGCAGGCCGGGACCATGATATGGCGGGCGGTTTGAGCCGGCGTCAGTCGCATGGACTGCGCAGCCCGCAGCCAGATTTTTGGTAAGTGTCTTACCGCATTCATGGAGAACAGAATCACCGGAACAATGCCATGGAGCGCACCAAAAGCAATTTTTGCCGAAATGCCTAAACCAAAAAGCAGCAATACGACCGGATACAGCGCAATTTTTGGAATGGAATAAAGCGCCACCAGAATCGGTTCCCAAATTTCGCCCGTGAGACGATGGGCGCCCAGTGCAATCCCGATAAGCAGTCCACCGAACCAGGAGATCAATAAGGCGGACAAAAATGCGCGCAGTGTTTCCCAGGCATGTTTGGCGAAGTCATCGCTATGCATGATCGCAAGCAGCTTGGTGAAAGAAGCGCTTGGCGATGGCAAGACCGTATCACCCCACAACGCAGTGCCTGCATACCAGGCGCCTAAGAGCATCATCAGTAGCGCCGTCCGGTCTGCAAGCTTGGTCGACCAATCAGATCCCGAGACTTTGGATGCTTGGGTCGTCATGATTAACGGCCACCCCTGCGTTCGTGAATCAAGCGCTCCCAGCGATACAGGCTAAGGTTCAATCCGCCAACGCCTCCGATGAGCAGGACCAAGAGCCCATACATGGTTGCGTTGTCAAAGGCGTTGTACGCAAAGGCGATGCGATACCCGAAACCGGCACCCGCTAAGACAAATTCGCCCGCGATGACGCCAATAAAAGCGTAAACCACGGCCAGCTTAACCCCGGTAAACAAATAGGGCGCCGCAGCAGGCAGTTGAATGAACCGAATCCGCTGCCAGGCTGAAAGATTCATGCTCTGGCCAACCCGCATCAACACCCTGGGCACACGGTTTAATCCGTCGACGGTATTGATGGCCATCGCAATAAATGAGAAAACAAAGCCAATCGCAACCAGAGGCCAGCGATTGAGTCCGAACATCACGATAAAAAGCGGATAAAACATAAACATCGGAATGGCGTAGTAACTTGCCAGAAATGGGTCTGCGGCAGCCTTAAGTCTTGGAAGTCGAAAAAGCAGCAGCCCGAGTCCGAAACCGGTGATGACCGAGATCACAAGCGCTGCGGCCACGGTTTGCAGCGTGAGCAAAATATCCTCGGCGTATTGACCTGATGCGAGAAGACTGACCGCGCCTTGAAACATTTTTGATGGCGCAATCACTGCGATGGGATCGATCCACGCCATACGGCATGCCGATTCGAGTATCCCGATCAAGACCAGGATCATGAAAAAACGATAACGGGCAGCTCGGCTCACGGACGGTGATTCGGGGTCAGTGATTGACTAGACCGACTCATCGCGCGGGCATTGCCTTCAAAGATTCAGCGCGCAGGCGATCCCAAAGCCTGGCAGTAATCGCTCCGAAATTTGGATCGGAAACATTACGACTGTCTCGGGATGCCGGCCAGCCTGTTTCAATCAAATCGATGAAGCGTCCGGGTCTGGCTGACATAACCGCCACACGATCCGATAGCATGGCGGCCTCATCAAGCGCATGGGTAATCAATAACACGGTGGCCTTGGTCTCCCGCCAAATACGCAACAGTTCATCGCCCATCAATAAGCGGGTCTGCTGATCAAGCGCTCCGAAAGGTTCATCAAGAAGCAGCAACCGTGGTCGCATGACCAGCGTGCGGGCAATGCAGAGCCGCTGCCGCATGCCGCCTGAAAGCTGCGCAGGATAGCTTTCGGCGAAGGCTTCAAGTCCGACCATCGCCAAGGCCTCATCGACGAGACGCTTAACTTCGGATTGAGCAACGCCGCGACGACGAAGCCCGAAACTGGCGTTGTCACGCACATTGAGCCATGGAAAGCTTGAATCCTCCTGAAAGACAACGCCAACGCCTTCGGGGACGCCAGCTTGCAGTAAACGGCCTTCAAACCGCGCCTCACCGCGGGTTGTCGTGGAGAGTCCGGCGAGTACGTCGAGCAGTGTCGACTTGCCGCAGCCGGAAGGGCCGACGACCGAGAAAAACTCGCCTTGTCTCAGTGCCAGGTCGATCGGACCGAGCGCGTGGACCGCTTGTTGCTTGCCTATCCCCGGGTAGATCCGCTCAACAGCTTGTAGCGATGCAACGATGGCGCCGCTCATTTGCTCGTGCGCAAATCCGCGGGCAATAAACTGTCATTGATCACCTTACTCCAGTCGAAGGGGCCTTCAGGAATCGCTTTGACCAGTTGAAGACCACGCAGCATGGTACCCATGCCTTCGTAATCGAAGCTCCCCGGACTCCAATATTGGCCCTTGACCTTGAGAATATTCTCGATGGCGGACTTTGCATGTGCGGCTTCGATTTTGTATTCCTTGGCAAGGATTTGGGCGGCTTCGACGGGATTGCTTTGAACAAACTCCACACCTTTTCGCCTTGCCGCGATGATGCCTTGAATCACTTTCGGATTCTTTTTCAAAAAGTCCGTTTTCACGATACCCACGGTTTGCGTGACGCGCGGTGCGATATCCGTTGAGACCCAAACGAGGCGGTAGTTTGCTTTTTCCTTGCTCCATACCGGTTCAGTGACATAGGTCATATCGACCAAGCCTTCACGTAATGCGGTCAATCCGGCCGAGATCGACCCAATCGCTTTTCGTTCAACCTTGCCGCTGAGCTTGTTGGCTTCAAGCATCATCGTCGTGATCATATCGGTGACCGAGCGTGGACTCGAATAGCCGAGTTTTTTACCCGCAAGATCGGAAAAAGTCTTGATGCTTTGATCGTTGTTTCGTGTAATCCACACCTGATCGGCCACCGAGGCAACGCCAGCATGGACGATGCTTAATTCAACGCCTTGCTGAATGGCTGCAATCGCTGCAGGTACGGCAACTTCACCATAGGGAATATCGGATGCCAATGCATTGCGGATCGTAGTGCCACCGCCTGCTGAGGTGATAAAACCGCTAACCTCAAGTCCTGCCATTTCTTTAAACCACCCCTTGTCTTTGGCAACCGCAAAGGGCACGCCATACATGCCTTGGCCAAAGTGCGTGACCGTCAGGTCAGTCGCCTGGACAAGGTCGCTTTGACTTAGGCAGCTGGTTGCAACACAAAAAGTGCCAGCCTGCTTTAAAAAACGGCGCCGTGTAGTTGATCGCATGGGTTCATCTCCTTTTGTGACTTTTTGCGCTCGGATTTGTGAGTCTCTTCCATATAACTTAAACGGTAATTTCGCGGGACGCTCCCAATCGCAGCCCCTTTACTTGAGCGAGACCGCAAAGCCACGCTGCGTGGCCTCCCTGGCCATCATGCGCTGATACCAATCCCGGACATGGGGAAACTCTGCCAGATCGATTTGATGCCGCGGGTGGCGCCAGGCCCAACCCAGAATGGCGAAATCGGCAATGGAGATTTCCTCTGCAAAATAGGGCACTTGCGCAAGTCGACGGTCCATCACCCCATAAAGCCGGCGGGTCTCACGGCTAAAGCGCTGCAAACCATAACGCTGATCCTCGACGCTTTCAAGCCCGAGAAAATGATGAACCTGGCCGGGCATGGGTCCGAAACCGCCCATTTGAAACATCAACCACTCGATTGTCTGAATCCGCCTTCGGGGGTCAGCGGGCAGAAAGCGCTGGGACTTTTCTGCCAAATAGATGAGGATTGCGCCGGACTCAAAGATGTGAATCGGCCTTGCATCCGGGCCATCAGGGTCGGTGATCGCAGGAATTTTGTTGTTTGGGCTGATCGCCAAAAATTCTGGGTGAAACTGCTCATCTTTGGTGATGTCAACAATTTGCACCGTGTAGTCGAGTTCCATTTCCTCCAGAGCGACGGAGACTTTGCGCGCGTTTGGGGTGTCGTAAGCAAAAAGCTTGATGGCTGTCATCGTGATTTCCTTGAAAATAAGTGCTGGACTGGATCCTAGCTGGATTAGATCCTAAGCTGTTGAGCGTAGCCGCGTCGGCGAAAAAGGAGTCTTATGAAAGATCAAGTTTCAGAAGTCGAGTGGCAATTGCGTTGCGACCTGGCCGCCTGTTATCGACTGGTTGCGATGTTCGGCTGGGATGATCTGGTCTTCACCCATATTTCAGCCCGCGTTCCGGGCGCAGATCATCACTTTCTGATCAATCCCTACGGGATGATGTTCGACGAGATCAGTGCATCGCATCTTGTGAAAGTTGATCGGTCCGGACATCCGGTCATTCCCGCTCCTTATCCTGTGAATCCCGCAGGCTTTGTGATCCATTCGGCAATCCATGAGGCGCGCGATGATGTGCTCTGCGTGCTTCACACGCACACAACAGCCGGTGTGGCGGTTGCCGCCCAAGCGCAAGGGCTCTTGCCGATTTCGCAGCAGGCTTCGGTAATCCTGCCTTTGCTTGCTTATCACGACTACGAGGGCCTGGCGGTTCGTGATGATGAAAAGCAACGCTTGCAAAGCAATCTTGGAAGCAAACAAGCGCTCATCCTTCGCAACCATGGCCTATTGACCGTGGGGGCCAGTATGGCGTCGGCGTTCTTGTTGATGTTTACGCTAGAGCGCGCCTGCCAGATCCAGATCGCCGCACAGTCAGGCGCTGCCGACCTTCAACAGATCCGGCAGCATATTCTTGACGGTACAGAGCAGGCGGTTTTGAAAGCGACCGCTGGCATGGACGCCAGTGTGCTGGTCTGGCCTGCCTTGTTACGACGATTAAATCGTTTAAACCCTGGTTACGATCAATGACCGAAGGCTTCTGCGATCAAACGGTAGGAGTGTTTTCGCGCCTGATGGTCGTAGGCCCAGGTGTTGATGACGATCTCATCAAGCCCGAGTCCCTCGGCGAGCTTTGACAGTTTTTCGGCAACCTGGGAGGGGGTGCCGACGATTGCCTTGCGTCGTACCGACTCAACTGCAGCCAACTCTGCCTGGTTGTAGGGATATTTTTCTGCCTCCTCAGGCGAAACCAGCGGATTGCGCCTGCCCTGCTCAAAACCGACGCGCCAATGCTCCCGGGTCTTGAGCAGATGCCTCGCTTGCGCTTCACTGTCGGCCGCAAGTGCCCAAACACAAATCGTTGCTTTGGGCTCAGGAAAACGCTCGCTCGGACGGTAGTGGCGTCGATACAAATCGAGCGCCAGTTCAACCCCCGTGCCTTCGGAGAAGAAATACGCAAAAGCGTAGGGCAGGCCAAGATAGGCTGCCAGCTGCGCCCCATAATCAGAGCTTCCGAGAATCCACATTTCAGGGTAACCCGGTCCCTGCGGGTGTGCCTTCACGCTGGCAAAAGGATGATCCGCAAGCAGTGCATTGCCGCTTACCCAGGCTTGCAGGTCGAGAACCTGATTGGGGAACTGATCGGCGCCCAAACCATAGGGGTTTAGCGCCATCGCAGTCAAGCGATCGGAGCCGGGAGCGCGCCCAAGACCCAGATCGATCCGGCCGGGTGCAAGCGCTTCGAGTACTCGAAATTGTTCTGCAACCTTGAGCGATGAGTAATGCGGCAGCATCACGCCTGCGCTTCCGATGCGGATCCGGTCGGTTTTTGCCGCGATCGCAGCCATCAGCACTTCGGGTGCGCTCCCGACGATGCTGTCGCTGTTGTGATGCTCTGACACCCAAAAACGCTTGAAGCCTAATGATTCGCAATGCTGAGCAAGATCGAGACTGTTGACGATCGCCTGTGATTGCGGTGCATTTGCCATCGCGATGCTTTGATCCAGAACCGATAAGCTGAGCGATTGAGCCATGCGAAGCTTAGTCCCGTTTTGCGGCTGTGTCGGTGCTGCCAAGCGAACTGAGCGATGCCTCCTGAGGCTGCGCATCATGTTCGTGGCGGATCAGCCAGAGGTTGCGAATGTAGACGATCAGGCCAAACGCCTGCCCGACCATGAAGACGGGATCCTCACGCCAAACGGCGTAGGCGAAAAGCGTTGCGCCACCCGCAAGGCTGAAGTACCAAAAGAGTTTGGGCACCACGCTTTTCTTTGCCCGTTCGCTTGCAATCCACTGGATGAGAAAGCGTGCCGAAAAAAGCGCCTGACCCGCAAAACCAATCGCGATCCAGAAGGTTTGTGAAGAAACATTCATGCCTTTGCCTGCTCACTCATAGTTTCAACTCCCATTGAATCCGCCAGTTGATGTAGGACTGATTAAAGCTGGTCACTTCCTGCCGAAGGCTGCCGACAACTTGGGCGCGGGTGCTCACAAAATCGATCGGATGCAAATTGCTTGCGCTGAGGCGCACTTGCGAATTCGGTGAAAAAATCCACAGTCCATAGGCATCCCACACCCTTTTGAGGCCGGATTGAAGCACCGCGCTTTCTTCCGTGCGGGTGGTAAAGCCGGGTGTGAAATTCAGATTCCCGCCAAGTCGCAAGGGGGTCTGACGAAAACGGTGATCGAGCCCGACATTACCGGTGAATCGAGGTTGCTGATCGAGCCGGTTGTTTGGCCCGGGAACAGATTTCACTTCAGAGTTGAAGCGGCTCACATTGCTCTTGATCTCAGTACGTGGTGCAGCAGGCCAGATTTGATCGAGTCGAAACTTCGCCTCAAACTCGATGCCCTGCGTGAAGGCATCGCCGACGTTTTGCATGCGACTGACCCAGCGCGGAAACGCTGACCAACTCACGGTCTCGAGGCTGGTCACGCTTCGCATGTAGTCGCGGATCTCGCGATGAAATAGATTCACGCTAAGGCTTCCGCCGTCGCGAAAATAGCTCTCAAAGGCCAGGTCGACCCCAGTGGCAAGTTCGGGTCGTAACTCCGGGTTGCCTGCGCGGTCCGGATTGACGACCGTGTTGCCGCCACTTACCGGATAGCGTGCGTCGACGCTTGGACGGGCGATCAAGGTCGCAAGGGTTGGCGATTTATAGCTGCGCGTCAGGCTCAGCCGGACCTGATCCCGTGATTTTTCGTCCGGTTTCCAGACGGTATGAAAAAGCGGCGTCCAGACGGAGGACTGATTTTCGGGGGTGTTCCCGCTGATGGTTTCCCCCTTGGTGTTGATCGCCTCCCACCGAATGCCCGCGTGGGCGGCCCAACGCGGGGAAATAGCCCACTCGTCTTGCGCGTATGCGGCGAGTCGATGGCTGCTTGCCTTTAGGTTCTCGCCAAACTCGGTCAGAATCAAAACACCATCCTGGCTTTGGCGCTTGGACTCCTCGCGCCAGGAAGGCGCAAGTTCAACACCCGCAACAAGGCTGTGATCGTTTTCCAGCACCTTGGAGAGCTTGCCTGTGAAGCTCAGACTTTGTTCTTCAACACGGCTGTCTTCTTGCGCGCTGCGAAGCAAAAGCCCGGCGCGATTGAACTCCTGGCGCCCGCTGTCGGTCTTGTTCACCCAGGCCGAGGCTGAGCTATTGACTTCAAGGCGCGTGCCTGGAGCGAGATTGCGCCGCAAACTTGCAGTGAGCCGGCCAACGGTGAAATCGCTGCTGCCCGCGCCGTTTCCAAAATCGAAAAAGGGTGACGCGCTTGGGTCAGGTGTGCCGCTCAACTGATTCAAGGTGAAGGTGCGCTTGGTGTTGCCTTGTGCGTGAAAGAGCGAGGGAATCAGCAAAAACGTCTCCCCCATGGCACCGCGTTGTTGAAGACGCGCCGTGAGATTGAGTCCGTAGCGCTGGGTTTCGCTAAAAGTTTCAGAACGTTGGGAGCGGATGACTTGTTCGTTGTCAAGGCGAACATCGCGCAGCAATGCCGCATCGCGCTCCTCGCGATTGGCGTAAAAACTGCTCATCGATATGTTATAAATCCAATGATCGTTACTATTATTGTAAGTCCAGGAAACACCGGGAGACGCGCGTCCGTTTTCCATGCCTACGCCAAGACGCAGGTCATTGAGCCGGCGCACAAAGCCTTCACGGGTGATGATATTGATGGTGCCGCCAATCGCCCGCGCGCCGGTTTCGGCCGTCGGCGCGCGCAAGATCTCGATGCGTTCGACTTGCTCTGGCGTGAGTGAGTCGATCGAAAATCCCGGAGGCGTGCGTTCCCCGTCAATCAGAATTTGTGTGTAGCCCGCTCCAAGGCCGCGCATTCGGGGTGGGCCACCGCGACCAGGCGCGCCGCCAAGGGTGATGCCGGGGAGTCTGCGCAAGACCTCTGAGACGCTGGAATCGCCAAATTGCTCGATTTGTTCACGGCCGATGACGATTTTTGCGGCGGTTGAAAAACGCCGCTGATCGTCGTCGCTCAAGCCCTGACCACGAACTTCAACCCGGTTCGGCTGACTTGCCGGATTCGCTGCAGGCTTTGCAACAGGCGGCGACGGCGCTTGCGTTGCGGCGGGCTGCGATGGCGCTGGTGTTGCGGGTGCAGGCGCAGGTGCAGGCGTAGGTGCGGATGCCGGGCCTTGTGCGGTGGCGGGATTTCCGCTGCCGGAATCCGCTGAACTTGCCCCGGTTTGCGCAAGAGCAGGAAGGCATGCAGCGAGCAGCCCTGAAACAAGCCAATGGCAGATTCGATAAAAAGGCATGAAATACCCTGGATTAGGCCCAAAGACCAACATTGTGGCATTAATCCTTATGCAGGCTTTGCGTGCTTGAAGCCCTGCATCAGGCGAGCCTGAAGCTTCCTGAGGCTACTATTGGGCTTGCCTTACAGCGGTGTCATGTCATGAGAGCTCACCCTTCGAAGTCCGCTCGCGCGATCGTAATCGGCGCAGGCCACAACGGGCTTGTTTGTGCCTTTTATCTGGCGCAGGCCGGATGGCAGGTTGATGTTTACGAAAAGCGATCGCTGCTCGGTGGGGCTGCAATCAGCGACAGCTTTTACCCGGGTTTCCGCAATTCGATCGCAAGCTACACCGTCAGTCTGCTTGATGAAACCATCATCAAACAGATGCGATTGCATGATTTTGGCTTGCGCATTATCGAGCGGCCGCTTTCGAATTTTCTACCACTTGAAGATGGCCGCAGCCTGAGCGCCGGCGGCGGCTTGGCGGCCACGCAGGCGTCATTGGCACAGCTCTCGCTCAACGACGCGCAAAACCTGCCGGCCTATTACGCTCAGCTTGAGCGCATGGCGCAAGCCTTGCAACAGCTTGCCAGCGAAGCGCCCCCCGCCTGGGAGGGGGAGCAATCCTGGCTCGACTGGGGACGCAACAGTGCGGGAATGTTCGCCCGCATGCGTGAACTGGGACAACTCACGGCTGCAGACCGTCAAGCCTTGCTGCGATTGTTCTCCGACAGCGCTGAAGAGCTGCTTTCTTCATGGTTTGAGTGCGATGCGGTGAAAGCCTTGTTTGCTTTTGATGCAGTGGTCGGCCACTTGGGTTCACCGCGGATGCCGGGTTCGGCTTATGTCTTGTTGCACCACTGCTTTGGTGGCGTGAATGGCAAAAAGGGCCAGTGGGGTCATGCCATTGGCGGAATGGGTTCGATCACCGCATGCATGGCCAGGGCTTGCGAACAAATCGGTGTTCGCTTTCATCGTGATTCGCCGGTGGCTCGTATTGAACAAGATCGGGGAAGGGTTCGTGGCGTAGTCCTTGAATCGGGCGTCTGTAAAGACGCAGAAATCATTGCCTGCAACGCGCATCCGCGCATTCTGGCTGACGACTTGCTGGCAGGCCTGGCCTTGCCGGACGATTTTCTCAAGGCGATGGCGACTTATCGATCCGAGTCGGGCAGTTTCCGGATGAACCTTGCGCTGAACGCTCTGCCGCGCTTTAGCGCAAAGCCCGAAGCAGGACCGCACCATGCAAGCGGGATCATCATGAGTCCCAGTTTGCAGTGGATGGAGCAGGCCTACCGTGACGCAATGGACGAGGGCATTGCGAGACGTCCGATCGTGGAAATGCTGATTCCCAGTACGGTCGATGATTCGCTCGCACCACCGGGCTGTCATGTGGCAAGCCTCTTTTGCCAGCATTTTCGCCGCTATTTGCCGGGCAAGGCGACATGGGACGACGATCACAAACGCAAGGCCGTCGATGCAGTCTTTGGGGTGCTTGAAACTTTTGCCCCTGGTTTTCGTGACTCGGTGATTGGCTATGCCTGTCATTCACCTCTGGATCTTGAACGCGATTTTTCATTGCCCGGCGGCGATATCTTTCACGGCAAAATGAGTTTGTCGCAGCTTTGGGCTGCGCGACCCGCGCTCGGTTGGGGCGCTTATCGCATGCCCTTGCAAGGACTCTACCTTTGTGGTTCGGGAGCGCATCCCGGTGGCGGCGTGAGCGGCTTGCCGGGCCGAAACGCAGCCCGGCAAATCCTCATCGATACTCAGGATGCACGCTCGCTTTTATCGCGTGCCTTTAACTTCAATCGCCAATCATGGAGCAGGGGTTCAGTATAACCGCTTGGCTGTTCTAATCCTTTAAAGACCAGGTCGCAGGCTGCCTGATAGGCCATAGAACGATCTAATTGTTTAGCCATCGGCCGGTACAAGGAATCGCCTGCGTTTTGTTGATCGACAACTGCGGCCATGTTTTCAAAGACCTGCTTGACCTCTTCAGGGCTTACGACCTTATGCAAGAGCCAATTGGCCAGATGCTGACTCGAAATGCGCAAGGTTGCCCTGTCCTCCATCAGCCCAACGTTATGAATATCGGGAACCTTTGAGCAGCCAACCCCCTGATCGATCCAGCGCACGACATAGCCGAGAATGCCTTGCACATTGTTTTCGATTTCCTCACGCTTTTCCGCTTCAGTCCAGACGCCTTGCATGCTGACAGGAATTGTCAGGAGTTCATTCAGGATGGCATCCCGGTCCAGGTCGACGCTTCCCACTTCCATTGCCTCTTGAATCGCCGCAACCTCGACCTGATGGTAATGAATCGCATGCAGCGTCGCTGCGGTCGGCGAGGGCACCCAGGCGGTGTTTGCACCCGCCTTGGGGTGCGCAATTTTTTGCTCGAGCATGGCCGCCATCAAATCGGGCATAGCCCACATGCCTTTTCCGATTTGTGCCTTGCCCCTTAAACCGCAGGCAAGTCCAATCAAGACATTGTTTCGCTCATACGCGCTGATCCAGGCGCTTGACTTCATCGCGGCCTTGCGCAGCATCGGGCCAGCTTGCATTGCGGTGTGCATCTCGTCGCCGGTTCGGTCCAGAAAGCCGGTGTTGATAAAGGCAACGCGGGATGCGCCCTCAGCGATGCAGGCTTTCAGATTCACACTTGTTCGCCGCTCTTCATCCATGATGCCAAGCTTTACGGTGTTTGGCTCAAGACCGAGTACTGCTTCAACGCGTGAAAAAAGCTCACAGGCAAAGGCTGTCTCCTGCGGACCATGCATCTTGGGTTTGACAATATAGACCGATCCGGTTCTTGTATTTCGGATACCCGGCTGCTCCATCCGATTCAAATCATGCATGGCGATGGCGGTGGTGACCATCGCGTCCAAAATGCCTTCGGGGATTTCCTCTCCGCCGCTGTACAAGACCGAGGGGTTGGTCATCAAATGTCCGACGTTGCGCAAGAATAAGAGCGAGCGTCCGTGCAAGATCCGCTCCTGACCGTCCACACCCTGGTAATGGCGATCCGGGTTGAGCCTGCGCGTAAATCGCTGGCCGCCTTTGCTGACTTCTTCGCTCAAGTCGCCCTTCACAATCCCAAGCCAATTTGCATAAGCAGCGACTTTGTCCTCAGCGTCGACAACGGCAACCGAGTCCTCCAAATCCAGAATCGTTGAAACCGCCGCTTCAAGGATAATGTCTTGCACACCAGCTGCATCATGCGAACCGATCGAAGCTTCGCGATCGATTTGTAGATCGATATGCAAACCATGATGTACAAAAAGAATCGAGCTTGGCTGCTCGGGATGGCCCTGATAGCCGATGCAGTGATCGGCATGCTTCAAGCCGCTGAGGCTCCCATCTTGTAGCGCCACCTCGAGTTCGAGTTTGCCGTTTTCAGCCGGCTTCAAGCGGTAGTGAACCGCATCGCGATGTGAACCATGGGCAAGCGCAAGCGCGTCATCAAGAAAGCGACGCGCAAAAGCGATGACTTTTGCGCCTCGAATCGGGTTGTAGCCGCCGCTGCGTTCGGCACCATCTGACTCGCTGATCGCGTCGGTGCCATACAGCGCGTCATAAAGCGATCCCCAGCGGGCATTGGCAGCATTGAGCGCATAGCGCGCATTGAGAATCGGAACCACGAGTTGTGGCCCCGCTTGATGCGCAATTTCGTGGTCAATTCGGCTTGTGTTGACCTGAACCGGGCCCGGATCGTCGACCAGGTAACCAATGCTGCGCAAGAAGTGCTGGTAAGCGGGCATATCCTCGATGGCACCGGGATGGGACTGATGCCATTGATCAAGCGCTGCTTGCATGCGGTCGCGTTCGGCGAGTAAATGCAGGTTTTTCGGTGCGAGGTCGTGAACAATGGCGTCAAAGCCCTCCCAAAACCTTGCCGGGTCGATACCGGTCCCCGGTAAGACTTTGTCGTTGATGAATTGATAAAGCCCGGTGGCCACTTCAAGCCGATGGATCGGGGTGCGCTCGGTCATAAGCTGCTCGCCTGTTGAGGGTTGGTGGAGGTCGGTCCTTTCAAAAACGCTTTTGAGAACCTTTACCGCCTCGCATCATAAATGATGTGAGAGCAGCCTTTTAGTTCGCATTTTGGTATCGATCTTGGAGCGTAATCCACGCCTTCAGGCTTCTTGGTGCGGGCGACGCTTTTTCGGACCCTTGCACAGCCTCCGAAGTCAGACCCTTGTTGACGGCAGTTTGGATGGCATCCATGATCGACTTCACATAACGATTTGGCCCTGATCGCGCATGCCCTACCTGACTGCTGCAGCCTGTACGGCTTTTGGCGACTTGCAGACCCTTTCCACCACCGACCTGATGGCCCAAGCCACCGATGATGTTCTGTTGCAATCGGGGCTCGAACCCGGCCAGATCGACGGACTGCTTTGTGGCTATGCGGTCAATCTTCCGCACCTGATGCCGGCCGACCTTTTTGCCGAACGCTATGGCTTGTCGCCCGCGTATGCGCACGGCATGCAAATGGGTGGTGCAACCGGGGCCGGCATGGTCATGCTTGCTGGAGACTTGATCAGAGCCAAGCGCTGCCGGCAGGTGCTTGTTGTTGCGGGTGAAAACCGGCTTAGCGGCATGGCGCGTGATGCTGCAATCGCCGCCTTGGCCCAGGTAGGTGACCCGGACTACGAGCTGCCCCATGGAACGACGGTTCCCGCTTACTACGCGCTGCTTGCTTCACGATATATGGCGGCAGCAGGGATTCAAGAGCGCGATCTTGCCGAGCTCGCTGTGCTGATGCGCTTGCATGCAAGCACGCACCCCAAGGCCCATTTTCGTGAAACTATCAGTGTTCAGAACGTTCTCCAATCAAGATCCATTGCTTCCCCGCTCAAACTTTTGGACTGTTGTCCGATTTCCGATGGTGCAGTGGCACTTCTGATCAGTGCTGATCATCCGGGGCGACCCGCATTAAGGCTGCGTGGCGCAGGGCAAGGCCACCGACATCAGCATCTGAGCGCGATGCGGTCAGCTGAAGACTTTGGTGCACGGGACAGCCTTGCGCGCGCCCTTGAACAATCGCGCTGTGATCTGGCCGACGTGGACTATCTTGGTATTTACGATTCCTTCACGATTACCTTGGCGATCCTGCTTGAGGACCTGGGCCTTACCCCAAGGGGGCAAAGTGCAGCATTTGCACGCTCGGGCCACTTCGATGCGCAGGGCGAGATGCCATTGAATACCCATGGTGGCTTGCTTTCCTTTGGCCATTCGGGGGTGGCTGGCGGCCTGGCGCATATCGCAGAGTGCTATGCGCAGTTGAGTCAGACCGCCGGTACGCGACAAATTCCGGCCCGCGAACTCGCACTGATACACGCCGACGGTGGGGTGCTTTCGGCGCATGTTTCGCTGATTTTTGATGCTTGTTAGCCTTCGCGTCGATGCATTCCTTCGCTACCCCGCTTTGCGTAAAGCCCTTTGTCGATGGTTTGAAGGCTGGCGAGATCCGCTATCAGTTCTGCAGCCGCTGCCAGCTACCGCAATCGCTTTCGCGTTATCGCTGCCTCGCCTGCGGCTCGAAGTCGCTGCAATGGAAGCAGAGCACTGGCCTCGGCGAGGTCGAAGCGCTGACGGACATCGGGCGCGCTTCAGATCCGGCGTTTCAGGCCTTGGTGCCCTATGCCATTGTGCTCGTTTGCATGCGCGAAGGATTCCGCCTGATGGCAATTCAAGACCCCGAGAGTCGAACGAGAGGCCCGATGCTAAGGATCGGTGATGGGGTTATGCTGAGCCCGCGGCTTTGGGGCCAGCGCATCGGCCTGCTCGCAAAGCCGATTGAGGTCTTTGACCCCCGGGAAGCGCCATTGAGCTAACCAAGGAGTGGCTTAGTCATGACTTCGAAAATTATCGCCAACCCATCGCCAGAGGCGCGGCGTGCCTCCTTGCTTTCGGCCTTTCATCCCCGCTCGGTTGTGATGTTTGGCGCATCGGACAATCCCAACAAAATCGGTGGCAGGCCGCTCAAATTTTTTAGACAATGCGGTTTCTCCGGTCTGGTCACGCCAATTCACGCCCAGCGCCCTGAGATTCAAGGCTATCAAACCGCCGCATCGATCGAAGCGGTAGCGCAGCCTCCTGATCTGGCAATCGTGGCTTTACCCGGGGAATTGGCGATCGATTCGGTCAGGAGTTGCGCCAAGGCTGGCGTTCGCAACACGATTGTGATGAGCTCAGGATTTGGCGAAACCGATGCTGCGGGCAAGGCGATGCAGCAACGCATGCTTCAGGCGGCCTCGGAAGCCGGGATGCGAATCATCGGGCCAAACACGCAGGGTATGGCCAATTTCAGCAACGGCATGGTGGCTAGTTTTTCGACCATGTTCATTGAAGCGTCGCCGATGGATGGTCCGGTGGCGATCGTCAGTCAGTCGGGTGCCATGAGCGTTGTGCCTTATGGCTTGCTCAGGCAGCGGGGTATCGGTGTGCGCTATGCGATTGCGACTGGCAACGATGCCGATGTCACGGTCTGTGAAATGGCTGCTGCAGTGGCGCATGATCCCGCACTCAAGCTCATGCTTCTTTATCTGGAGGGCATCCCGGATCCTTGGCATCTTGCTGAAGCTGCCGCGGTGGCGCGCGAGCAGGGCATTTACATGATTGCGCTCAAGGCCGGACGGACTCCCGCAGGTCAGCGAGCCGCAAGTTCGCACACCGGCGCCCTCGCGAACGAGGATCGTGTTGTCGATGCATTTCTTGAGGCTCATGGCATTTGGCGCGTGAACGACATGCTTGAGCTCGTGGCTGCAGTCGAAGTCTATCTGAAGCATTGGGCACCAAAGGGCAAGCGTTTGGTTGCAATCAGCAATTCGGGAGCTGCTTGCGTGCAAGCCGCTGATGCTGCGAGTCAGCGCGGCATGACCATGGCAAGTCTTGCGCCCAAGACCCTTGAAGGGCTTGCTGCGATACTTCCAAAATTTGCAACGATTACCAATCCGATTGACATCACGGCCGCGCTGCTGTCAAACCCCAACTTGTTTGGCGATATTCTTCCGGTGATTGCCAGCGATCCCGCATCCGATGGCTTTATTATCGGTTTGCCGGTGGCAGGTGAGGGTTATGACATGGCATCCATGGCCGAAGACGCAGCTGAGCTGTGTCGCAGCACAGGTAAGCCGCTTGCCATCGCTGCGCCACAGGCAAGTGTTGCAGCCTATTTTCGCGAACGCGGTCTGCCGGTTTTCGACACCGAGATGCAAGCGGTCAACGCCCTTGCGCAGTTGATGGCGCATCAGGCTTTGATCAAGGATTTGAAGCTGCGAATGCCCGATGCGCAGGCCAAGGCTGAAGCTTGGCGCTGGCAAGCGCAGGCTTGCAAGGCCGAGCTTGGTGCTGAGCCGACACAAGCGGCTCGCTGTCTGAACGAAGCAGACTCGCTTGCCTTGTTGAAAGCCTCGGGCGTGAGCGTGGTTCCGCATGCGTTGGTGCAAACTGTCCAGCAGGCGCTTGCCTGGTTCGAAACGATCCGCGGCGATAAATCCGATATGAAGTTTGTGCTCAAGGGCTGCAGCTCACAGATCCAGCACAAAAGCGAGCTTGGTTTGGTCCGCCTGGATCTTCAATCAGCCCAAGCCATTGAAGCGGCCTATGAGGACATGCTCAGACAGGCCGCGAAAGTTTCGGTCCAGCTCGATGGTGTACTCATTGCGCAGCAGGTCAAGGCGCGGCGCGAGGTGATGATTGGCGCACGTTACGATCCCGTGTTTGGAACTGTAATCCTGGCCGGCGATGGGGGTTTGTACCTTGAGGCGATGCCTGACAGCGTTGTGTTACTTGCCCCCTTTGATGAGCAGGCGATTCGTGCAAAGCTTAGAACACTGAGGATTGCACCGCTGCTAGACGGCGTGCGCGGTGAACCAGCGCTTGATGTAGCAGCATGGGTTCAGCAGATTCAATGCGTGGCTGCAATGATGGCCACTCAGCTGTCCCTCACCCAACAAGGCAAGGCCAAGGCTCATCTGCTGTCCATCGATCTTAATCCCTTGATGCTTGGCGCGGTCGGCGAGCCCTGCATGGCTGTCGATGCCCTGATCTGGACATCGGATTGGCCATGCAGTGACAGCCGCTTGTCAGGATCTGAGCCTTGAAGCCTGCTAACTTTTGATGTTGTTGGCGCGAATGATCTCAGTCCACTGTCTCGCTTCTTGTTCCATGAATTCCTTGAGTTCCTGGGTGCTCGAACTTCGCACCGTAACGCCCTGCTTTGCAAAGCGTTCACGAAAGGCGGCATCCGATGCAATTTTTTGCACAGTCACCGCAAGCTTATCAATGATGCTCTGGGGTGTTCCTGGTGGAACGTAAAGTCCCATCCAGAATTCGGCCACCAGACTCGGTATTCCAAGCGCCTCAGCAAGCGTAGGCAACTGCGGCATGATGTCGATACGTTTGGCGCTCGATACCGCCATCCCTTTGGTCTTGCCGGAGTCGATCATCGGTTTGGCTTCCAACACCGCCGAAAACATCATGTCAATGCTCCCGCCGATCATGTCGGTTGCCGCAGGCATACCGCCCTTGTAAGGTACATGGGTGATGTCAAGGCCGGCCTTCGATTTCCAAAGCTCGCCTGCCATGTGATTCACCGCGCCGTTACCTGAGCTGCCGTAGCTAAATTTTCCTGGGTTTGCTTTCACCAGATCGGTTAACTCGCGGGCGGATTTTGCAGGCAGGTTCAGATTGGTGTGCAGAATAAAGGGCGTGCTCATCATCAAAGCCACCGGCATCACCGCGCTTCGCCAGTCGTAACCGGCATTGGCCTGTAGCGCTGGGTTGATGACCAAGGAGGTCGTACCGCAATAAATCGTGTATCCATCGGGCGGGCTTGCCATGATCGACTTGGTCGCCAAGGTCGTGCCTGCTCCGGGCCGGTTTTCCACGATGACCTGCGTCCCCAGCACTTCGGCCATCTTTTCTGCAAAGCCTCTTGCCACCGTGTCGCTCAGGCCACCCGCGGTATAGGCTGAAATCATTTTGATGGGTTTGCTCGGGTAGGGCTGGGCGATCGCTTCGACGTGTACAGCCAGCCCGAGTGCGATGCCCAAGGCCCCAGCGAGTCGAAGCGCGAAAGAGACCGAACCACGCCTTGTTTTGCTGATTGCAACATTGTTCATGCCTTAATGCTCCTTGGATTAAAAAGTAGGCGATGCGCCGGCGTCAGGGCAGTAAGCTGCTTACCCAGGGTTCGATCCGGCGGCGCTGATCGTGGATTCCGGCGGCGAGCCGGCTACAGGCACAATACGTGATTTGCAAGGCTTGGAAAAGCTAATGGCTAGCCCCAAGGAGTGTTGATGAAGCCAAAGATCTTCATAGACGGTGAAGCCGGAACGACCGGCCTGCAAATTCGCGACTTGCTCGCCGAGGATGCGCAGCTTGAGCTATTACAGATCGACGTCGCTGAGCGAAAAAATCCCGATGTCAAGAAGGCCTTGATGGCCGAAGCGGACTTGCTTGTTTTGTGCTTACACGATGATGCCGCCCGGGAATCGGTAAGCATGGCTGAGGCTTTACCGCTTGAGCAGCAACCCAGGATCATCGATGCTTCCAGCGCTCATCGAACGGCGTCGGATTGGGTTTATGGCTTTGCTGAGCTTGAGCCCTCGAAGGCTCAGGCGATTCGCGACGCGAAGCGCCTAAGTAATCCCGGCTGTCACGCAAGTGGGGCGATTGCGCTGCTCGCGCCGCTGCTTAAGTCGGGCATCCTTCCACCGGATTTTCCGCTTTCGATTCATTCGGTCTCGGGTTATTCAGGCGGTGGCAGGAGCATGATTGAAGCCTACGAGCAGTCCCGGGCACCGCTTTTTGAGCTTTACGGACTTGCCCTCAAACACAAACATGTGCCCGAAATCATGATGCATGCCGGGCTCTCGAGACGGCCGATCTTCGTGCCGTCGGTGGGCAATTTCAGGCAGGGCATGTTGGTGTCCATACCGCTGCATCTGGATGAACTGCCGGGCAGGCCCGGGCTTGCTGCGTTAGAGTCATGTTATAGAACGCATTATGATAACGAGAGATTCAAGGCGCTCGGATTGGAATCTGCGGTTGAATTCGTCGCAGCGACTGAAGACTGTCGTATCGATGCTCTTGCGACCAATGGCAGCAACCGGATGGAGATTCGCGTCTACGGGCATGGGGAGCATCGACAGGCTGTGCTGGTCGCCCGCTTTGACAACCTGGGCAAGGGCGCGAGCCGGGCTGCGGTGCAAAACATCAGGATGATGCTTGGCCGAGAGCACATCGACCGCCCATCCGGGCCTTAAGACTTTAGTGAGCGCAGCCGCTGGCTTGGTGAGCTCTGAATCGCTTGCTTTGATTCTTGCCGTCGCGCGCCAGATGGGGGTGTTGAAGCGGATCAACGAAGCATGGCCTTGCTCAAGGAGCAGCGCCTGCTCAAACGCGCAGCCAAATCGTGATTGAAGCAGCAAAACGCCTGATCACAGATTGCCGAAAGGCTTCATCGCGAAAACAAGATGCTTAGCTTGCAGGTGCCTGGGGCTTTCTGGCGAGCCAGAAAAACACCGAGCCCAAACCGGCCAGACCTGCCAGCACCGTAAAGCCCGAGCGATAGTGGCCCGTGAGATCAGCAAATGCGCCAGCGACTAAGGGACCGCCGATTTGACCGATCATGATGATGATGCCCGAGAGGCCAAGAATCATGCCGATCGACTTACGACCAAAGTAATCGGCCCGAAGCGCTTGCATGAATGGACCGCGTAAACCCCAGGCAGCGCCGTGGAGCATCGCAAAGGCGATGAGCATCCAAGTGGCCTGGGACCAGGCGAGCATCAACAAGCCGCTGGCATGCATGAGCATGCATAGCGCGGCAATCTTGCGTTTTTCAAAGCGGTCACCGCACCACCATCCGATCAACACACCAACGATTTGAAACAGGGTCATCAGTGTGATCACAAGCGAGGCCTGAGCCACGCTAAAGCCCAGGCCCTCTTTCATATGGGTGATCGCGTGCACGTTGACCGCCGTCACCACAAAGAGCGCCGACCCATGTCCGAGGCTCAACAGCCAGAATGCCGGGGTGCGGAGTGCTTGTCTTGCGGTGAACTCGGTACCGTGATCGGAACCGTCTAAAACCGGGTCGCTAACTGGCGGGAGCCCGTCGATGTTTTGGCCGATATCGGAGGGGCGCCGTTTGAAGTTGCGCGCCATCGGCCAGCCAACAAGGATGAATACCAAACCCGAGCAAAACGCTGTGGTTCGCCAACCCCAGGTCTGCATGGTCCAGGCCACAACCGGCACAAAAATGCCGCCAAAGGCCAGTCCCAGCGACAACGCGGAAAGCGCACGCGCTCTGAGCCGTTCGAACCAGAAAATAATTGCCACATTGATCGGGAAAAAGCCGCAAAGGCTCGAACCAAACGCAATCACAAAAAAAGCGGTGTAAAAGCCAATCAGGCTTTCGATTTGACTCAGCATCATGAAACCGCTGCCAAGCACACAAATGCCAAGTCTGATCATGCCCTGGGGACCAAAGCGGTCGATAACCCAGCCCAGGATGGGGCCGAGTGCGGCGGCCTCCATCGGTTGCAGAGCGGCTGCACCGGACAGGGCCGTCTTGCTCCAGCCAAACTGCGCTGAGAGCACTGCAAGATAGGCGCCAAAGGCCTGATGAAGCAGGCCAGCTTGCAGAAACTGAATCCCGCCACCTGCGGCAACCATCCGCCAACCCTGAAATTTCCACGCCGAACTCAGCGTCGCACGCACGTGTTAGCCTCGGAGCCTTCAGATCTACCCATGCTTGAAGCTTAAATGAGATGAACGTCGAATGGCAGTTAGAGCGTTTCGATGCTTTGCAACTTCGACAGCTTTACGAATTGTTGCAATTGCGCAGTGCGGTTTTCGCGGTTGAACAAAACTGCGTGTACCAGGATCTTGACGATCTCGATTTTGAAGCGTTCCATCTTCTTGGCTGCAAGCAAGAAACCGGTCAGCTGCTTGCTTATGCGCGTTGTTTACCGGCGGGCCTAAAGTACCCCGAAGCATCGATCGGGCGAGTTGTCGTTTCCGGTCTGGCGCGGGGCAGGGGACTTGGCCATGAACTCATCCGTTGCGCGATTGCAGCTTGTGGCCCCTGTGTCGACATTCGCATCAATGCCCAGGCCTATTTGGAATCTTTTTACCTCCAGCACGGTTTCATCGCCCAAGGCGATGTTTATCTTGAAGATGGGATCAGGCACCAAATGATGTTGCGCCCGGCTTGTCGCGAACCAGATAAGAGTAAATCACAGGCACAACCACCAGCGTAAGCAGTGTTGAGGTAATCACACCGCCGATGATCGCCCGCCCCATCGGCGCCTGAATCTCGCCGCCCTCATTCAGAGCAAGTGCCAGGGGCAGCATGCCGAATACCATGGCGAAGGTGGTCATCATGATCGGGCGCATCCGGACCTGCCCGGCTTGCATTAAGGCCTCGCGGACCGTTGCTCCAGCCGCGCGCGCTTGATTGGCAAAGTCGACCAAGAGGATCGCATTTTTTGTAACAAGCCCCATCAGCATAATCAGGCCGATCATTGAAAACACATTCAGGGTTGATCCGAAAAGCAGGAGTGCAAGCACAACGCCAATCAGCGCTAAGGGTAGCGACGCCATGATCGCAATCGGTTGAAGCAGGCTTCCAAACTGGCTGGCTAGAACGATATAAATAAAAATAATTGCTAGTGACATCGCAGCAAGCAGGGCAGCAAAAGCCTCCTGCTGTTCTTTGGTTGCGCCGCCCACATCAAAGCGCATGCCTTCGGGCAGTTGCGTTTGCTTGACCAATTTTTGGACATCCGCACCCACATCGCCTGCCGGTCGATTTTGAACCCCCGCAAAGATTGCCTCCCGGCGCAACAAATCTTGCCTTCGGATCACCTCAGGGTTTTCAACCGCGTCAACACTGGCAATCCGCGAAAGCGTAATCGCTTTACCTTCTTTACTGAATGCAATGGGAAGGTCGCGGATTTGTTCGATGCGCTCGCGCGACTCGGCAGGAAGTCTCAGCAAGACTTCGACCTGTTCGCCATCACCCGCGGTCCAGAAAGTGGCGACTTCGCCGTTTACAAAAGCGCGTAAAGAGCTGGCCAGCTGATTGCTGTTAAGGCCAAGTTCGCGCATGGCGATGCGATCAAGTCTCACCGCAAAGGTGGGAAGTCCGGGTTTGGCTGAGACGTCGATGTCGGTGATGCCGGGTATCGACTCCATTTTTTTGGCGAAGGCAAGCGTCTGATCAACCAGCTGCTTGGGGTCTGTGCCGAGCACCGCGACATAGATCGGACGTTCGGTTCCCACCGAGGCTTCGATGCCGGGGATGGTCGCAATCGCTTTGCGGAGCCGTTGTTCGATTGCCTTTTGATCGAGATCGCGCGCATTGCGCGGCGTTAGCGAAATATTCAGCGTGGCCTGGTTGCGCCCCACCAGGAAACCCGAGCCGGTGCCGCCCACCGATGTGCTGATGGTGGCAATACCGGGAACTAGCCTCACCGCCTCTTCAACCTGAGCGATCTTGTCAGAACCGCGTTGCAGGCTTGCACCCACCGGCAGGCGGACCGAAAGCTGCGTAAAGCCGTTATCGGTTTCCGGCACAAACTCGGTGCCGACCGCCTTGATGAGCAAAATCGCAAGCACAAAACTGATCGCGCCGATCCACAACACGATCGCTCGCGGTGAAAAAGGTATGACCCAAAAAAGGCGAAATCCGCGTCCATCAAAAATCCAGGCGATCAAGCTTGTATAGCGATCGTGCAAGGCTTGCATCATCGCATCGACCGCGCCGATCGCATGGCGAAGCACCGGAATGCGACGGTGCGACTGACCATCGGGATCATGCCAAATGCTCGATAACATCGGGTCGAGCGTGAAACTCACAAACAATGAAACAAGCACCGCGACCGCCACGGTGATGCCGAAGGGATAAAAGAACTTGCCGATGATTCCGCCCATAAAGGCAACCGGCACGAACACTGCACAGATTGCAAAGCTTGTGGCCATGACCGCCAAGCCGATTTCTTCCGTTCCGTCTTGCGCCGCCTGCCTGTGGCTTTTTCCCATGTGCACATGACGAACGATGTTTTCCCGAACCACGATGGCGTCGTCAATAAGCAGTCCGATGCATAGTGACAAAGCCATCATCGTCATAAAATTCAGCGTAAATCCGAAGGCGTAGACGGCGATAAAGCTCGAGATCACCGCAATGGGCAGCGTGAGCCCGGTAATCACCGTTGAGCGCCAGGAATGCAAAAAAAGATAAACAATCAGCACCGTCAGCACCGCTCCCTCGATCAGGGTACGTTGCAAACCGTTAAGCGATTGCTTCACCCAGTCGCTCGAAGCGTAGATCAGGCGTAACTCGACATCATCTCCCAACAAGGGGCGAAGTTCATCGGCGGCTTGCTTGATTGCATCACCTGTTGCAACAATGTTTGCGTCTTGCTGCTTGAAAACATTGAAGCTAACTGCGCGCTGGCCGTTGATACGGGCAAGCGTGTCAAGTTCACGTTCGCGTTCATAAACCCGACCGAGATCGCTCAGCAACACCGCAATCCCGTCGCGCTTGGCGATCATGAAGTTTGCAAAATCCAGCGGATCGTTCACCCGACCCTCAACCCGCAACATCGCATCGCTGGTCGGATTACTCAAGAGACCGACCGGCTGGTCGTTATTCTGCTCCTTGAGCGCAGCAGCAATTTCTGCAGCCGTGATACCGAATTGTTGCAGTCGCTCGATGCTTAAGTCGACCCGAACCTCTCGGGTCGCAAGCCCTGCGAGCTCGACCGACGAAACGCCGTCAACACGCTGAAATCGTCGCGACACCAGAAGTTCAGCAATCATTGAGAGTTCGCGCGGACTCTTGCTCGGCGACAACAGCGCAAAAACCGCCACCGGCTGGGCGTTTTCATTGTTAGCTCGTGCAATCACCGGAGCTTTGGCATCTTTCGGAAAGACCGGCTGAACCAGCGCAACGCGATCGCGCACATCTTGGACCGCTCTGCCCATGTCGGCATTGAGGCTGAACTCGACGCTGGTTTGGCTGCGACCTTCAAACGCCCGGGAGGTGATCCGCTTCACCCCGGCAACGCCGTTGACCGCTTCATCAACGCGGCGGGTGATTTCGCGTTCGACCGCCTCAGGCGACGCGCCCGGGTAGCGTATGTCGATAAAGGCTACCGGCGGCTTGATATCCGGTAGCTGTTCCACTCCTAAGCGTGCATACGAGAAAATGCCAAGCACGCAAAGGGCCAGCATGACCATCGCGGCGAATACGGGCTGGGCTATCGACACCCGCGTCATCCACATCGCATGGTTTCCTAAGAACTTGGGCTTTCGCGCTTGGCCGGGGCTGCGCCCGGTTGCTTGGGCCGCGCATCGTGGGAAACACTCGCCATTTGACCTTCGCGCAGGCCCTCAAAGCGCATGGCTAGCACCTGGTCCGATTCGCTAAGGCCTTCAAGAATTTCGATACGGTTGCCGTCACTCGAGCGCTTGCCGGTGATCAGAGCCTTGCGCTGAAGTTTTCCTTCATGAATAACCCAGGCAACTGACTTGCCGCCCTCTTGCCGAATTGCATCGACTGGCAGTGTGAGTCGAGGATGCGGATTGGCAAGCTCAATGCTCGCGATAGCGAACTGGCCGGGTCTCAGCCTGAGGCTTGGCGAACCTGCAATAGCCCATACCAGGGTGAGCGCTCGAGCGTTTGGGTCAGCGCTCAGCATGATCCTGCTCAACGTGGCCTGCACCGGCTCATTGACGCCATCGATTCGAAAACTCTGTGGACGTCCGACTTGCAAGGGCTGCGCGTCGGGTGCACCAATGGGCGTGAGTATTTCAAGACGATCTGTACTCAAGATCGACACAATCCCTTGTTCGATCGCAAGCTTTTCGCCTTCAAGTGCCAAGCGCTTCTGGATCCAACCCCGAATCGGTGCGACAAGGTCGGCATCCCGTAATTGAACCTGTACCGTTTGCAGCGCTGACTCAGCTGCCTGAACCTGCGCCCTGGCGGACTCCAGACTGGCGCGCGACGTTTCGATCGCAGTGGCTGCGAGAAAACCGCGCTCTGCAAGCCTTTGATTCGCCTCCCACTGCGTGCTTGCCTGAGTGAGTGCAGTTTTTGCTGCCGCCAGCGCCGCCCGACGTTCGGCTAGCCGCGACTGCAGTTCCGTGAGATCGAGCGTGCCAATACTTTGGCCTTGCTGAACCAACTGACCCTCGATCACGCTGAGGCTTTTGAGCTGACCGCTTGCCTTGGCCTTGATGGTGAGACTGTCGGGCGCGTGCACCGTTCCGGAAATCTCGATTCTTCGGCCGATGTCGTACATGCCTGGCTGCGTCAGTTCGCCGGCTTTAAAAACAAGCGCCGGGAGCTGATCGCTTTTTTCGGGGGTCTTGTTTTTCTCCATCCGCCAGAGGGCCAGGGCAATTAGGGCTGCGGTCAGGAGCAGCACGATCAGGCTGCGGCGCCAAGCTTTTGGGGACATGGGACTTCTTACACTGTAAGTTATAGGCTGGAGTATCGCATAGCTTCAGCAGGCGAGAAGCGAGCTGATCCGGGTGCTGAGGCCTGGCAAACAAAGCGCGTTATGAGGCGTAAGTGCCTGCAATCAAGGACATGGAAGCATCCGATTAGCGCGTTACCGACTCGCTTCGTCTGAATCGCCTTGGGAAGACTTCAGGCTTGGGTTACATTTAACGCTTTTGGAATCCTTTTTTTAGGGGGATTCCGCGCGTACGCGAGAGGACGCAGCTGACATGACGACGCGATTGCCGCAGGAAGTCTACGAAGAGCTCGGGTTTACCCATGAGCAATTTGAGAAAGCTATGGCTATGGTCCAGGAGCTGGGATCCAATCGCGCTGCAGACAAAGCCATGGGCCTGAGCAGTGGGACTGTGGCGCGGTGGGCAAGGGCCTGGCTGCTGGCCAGCCGGGCCTTGGAGGAAAATCCTCAGGCTGATCCGCGGGAAATTCTTGCCGGCTTGAAGCTGAGCAGGCGTGTAAACCCGGGCGGCTTAGCCGAACAGGGCAACCTCGCAGGGATGTCCGATCCTGATTCGCCCGAGGCGATGGAGGCTCTAGAGGCTTTTCGCAGGGGCGCGGGGCTTGCTCCCACCGGCCAAACAGCCACGCCGCCCGGAAGGGGTTTAACGGAGTCTCAAGAGCTCGGCGAGGGCGATGGATCAGCGCAGATTACACCGGCCACGGCCGCTGAAACGCCACCGGCTGGCGGGTCTGCCACGCCACCGATGGCAGGCTTACTTGACGGCTTGAGTGCCAGGCCTCGTAGGACACAACGTTTCGGAGCCTCGGACACAGCAGCGATTCCCCGTTCATTGACCGGTCAGACCGAAGCCAGTCTGAACGGTGGCGGCCTAGACCCGGTTACCACGCTGCAAGCCGGCCTTGGTCCTCGCGAACAGCAAGACAGAGCCGAGGATGATGTCGGGCAGCGAGCCAACGGTGCGCTGATCGCGTCCCTACAGGCTTCGGTCGATGCCATTGGTCGGAACCTCATCAAGCCCGATGCGGTTGCCAGCCTTATTGAACAGGTACGCCGCGATATTGCCGATCTGTCGCAGCTCACACAACAAGGCTTGACGGGCCATGACCAAAAGGCGATGGCGATCCAGCAACGTCTGGAGACCCTGGTGCAAGGCCTGCAAGCGCTTTCAGATGTTTCCGCACAATGGTCGGCGTTTGACAGCCAGTTTGGCGAAGGCCTGAGGAGCAAGCTCGAACCAGCCAGTGCCATGCTTCGCCAGGTGATTGAGCAGTACGCCGGATTTGCGGAACAGATTCAACAATTGCAGCTTGGACAGCAGCAAGGGATTGAGCAGAGCGATCCCAACCACCTCATCAATCGCGTCGAAACGCTGATCGGGCAGGTTGACCTGCTCGCGCGCGCCTCCGACCTCGGTCTTGTGCGGGAGCAGCTGACGGGCTTGCGCGGGCTGCTCGAATCAGCGCCGCTTGCGAGCAGCGGCGGTGCCGCATCGACACTGGGCGCCGATGCGGCCCAGGTGCAGCAACTGGTGGCTGCGTTGGATGCTCGCCTTGAACAGTACGGGGCAAACATCCAGACGCGACTCGAGCAAATTTATGCATTGGGCGCAGACAGCGGCGCAGCGTTGCGCAACGATTTAGCAGGCAAGCACCAGGTTGAGATGTTGCGCAGTGAACTGCCCGAGCAGTTCTCCATGCTGAACATTCGGCTGGAAGCCATGCTGAACCAGCAGGCCGATGAGATTCGCTTGCACGCGCGCGTGCCTGCAGCAGTGACCGAGCGCTTGCAAAGCCAACTCTCGGATCTCGGTTATTCAATCGGAAGGCTTCTGGACAAAGGACAGCAAGAAACCGAAGCTATCATCGCAGAAACGCGCCAGATTTTTGGTGAGACGCGTCAGATTCTGGGTGAAACGCGCGCGCAAATCGATCAAAGCCGAATCCATATCGACCAGCAAATTGGTCGGATCGAGGCTCAGGTACGCGATGAAGTGGTCAGCCTGGGCGGGCAGTTTGAAGCCGGACGTAGCCAAAGCCAAACATTGTTTATCGAGACCCGTGGCCTTATCGAGGAAAGCCAGCGGCTTATCGTGGAGCGAACCGCCGATCTGGGTCTAGCGCGGGAACAAATCGCAACGCTTCAAGCCCTGCTTGAGGTTGCCGCAGCAAGCGCTCCTCGTGCCGACGATATCCAGCAGCTGCAGGAGGGTTTGAAGTCTCTTGATCAGCAATTTGCTTCGCAACATCAACAGCTTGGTCAATTTCTTTCAGAGCAGGGTGAAGCCGAGGTTTTGCGCGGCAGCCAGCTTCAACAAACGCTTAGCGCGAACGCGCAGGAGCTGCTGAGTCGACTCGAGGCGCTTGGCGTACAAAGTAGCGGCGGCACCGAGGTCTTGGCCGCCGAAATACGCAAGCTCGGTGAGCAGTCCCTCGGCATGCTCGCAGAGCTTGACACAAGGCTTCCAGAAAGCTTCGGTGCCAGCTTCCAGGAGGGTTTGGATCGCCTATCCGGGCTTGTGGCTTCTTTGCTTGAGCGCAGCAATCAGGATCTTGGCAGCTTGCTTTCGGAGTTGAAGCAGGTACTTGAAGAAAGCCGTAACCTATTGATCGAAAGAACGGAAGTTCTTGTCCCCGCGCTTGATAAACTGGGTGATCTGGGGTCTGGGCTCGGCGAGCTGCAAGCACGGCTCATCGCCATTGAGCAAGGCGGCGAGCAGCAGGCTTCGGAAGCGATCAGCTGGCGCGACGAGGTCCGCGGACTGCTTGGACAAACCCAAGGCTTGATCGTTGATCGTGGCGCACTGCTCAATTCGGCGCAAGTTCAGCTTGAGGCGCTGGCGCAGGCGCTTGAGGGGCTCGGGAACCGGTTTGAGTCAAGTCTGCAGTCGGGGCATGCACAGATTCAGGAGGGCGCAAGTCGGGCGCAAGCAGAGATTCAGCGCCTGCTAGAAGCGAATCGGGAACTGCTGATTGATCGAAGCGAGGTCTTGGCTGGTGCGATGGCGCAGCTCAACGACATGCGCGTGCCGATCGTTGCCCTTGAGCAGCGTTTTGAAGCCCTCTTGCACACACAATCAGAGCGGTTCACGCGAATTGACAGTTCCCTGAGCGCGCAAGGCGAACAGGTCCAGCAGTTTGCAGGCCAGATTCAGGATCAGCTACAAAGCTTGCAAAGCTCATTGGGCCAGGCGCAGGGCCAGTTGATGAGTTTGCAGGCAGCCTTTGCCGAGGCTTCTGATCAAGCGCCCCAAGCCAACGAGGTACAGGGTATCCGTGAGCATATGGCGCAAATCCAATCGCAGCTTGAGCGCGAGGGCCAGGCGATTGCCCAGCTGCTTGATCGCGCGCAGGCAGCGTCGCGTGAGCAAATCGTTGATTTGCGTGATGAAATTGCAACCCGCCTGCAGCTCGATTTGCTCAAGGAGGATCTGCCCTCCCAGTTTTCAGAACTTTCAGCCCGTATCGAGTCATGGTTTCGTCGTCAGGCCGAGCGCAGCGTCGAAGCCGAGGCGCGGCTGCCCGATGCGGTGGTGGGCAAGCTGCAAAACGCCTGGGACGGTTTATCCCAGTCGATCGCCGAGGTTGTGCGGCGTGGATTTGGCGATAGCACCCAGCTCTTTAGCGAGGCCAAGGCCTTGCTTGAGAGCAGCAAAACGCTCATCGACGAGCGAACTGACTTGTTGTCGCTCGGAATCACCGATGTGGGTTCGCAGCTATCGCAAATGGATCAAAAGCTCGGTGGCGTTGCCGACCGCATCTCTGCGCTACTTGGCTATTTGCAGCGCGGGGGCGGCGAAAAGCTCGCAGCCTTGATGCGCGATGCTGAGCAAAAGGGTTTGCGTATCGAACAAGAGCAGCGCGATCAGGCAGAGCAGCAAATCCGTTTGCTGCGCGATTTACGCACAGAGCTCGGTGGAAGGCTCGAGCAAATCAACGCTGGTTTGCAAACGCCGGTAGATCTTTTGCGGCAGGGCTTATCGTCGTCTTCCGACGCGCTGCGGGGAGTGATTGCGAGCGGGCTGGATTCTGTGGCGGTCCAGCTGACCAGCCAACAGCAGGTGGCCAGCGAGCGATTGGCGAAGCTGCTCGATGACGTCAGTTTGACAGCGATCCGGATCGAGCAAGGGCAGCAACGCGAGGCGACGGTGCTTCGCTCTGACATGGGCAATCTGGCGCGCGAGATCAACAGCGACCTGCAGCACACCCGCGATGCCTTGCAGACCAATCTTGCCCATAGCCTGTCTGAAGTTCGCGAAATCAGCGTGCTTCAGCAACGTTCGCTGGCCGAGATTCTGAGTCAGTTGCAAGAGCACACCGCCACGCTTATGCAATCGCTTTCGGTGTCGCTGGAAGGTCTGGACAAGAACTTCCTGAACCACATTGAGAAGATCACCGGCGGCCAGGCTTCGATGCGGGAGAATTTCGCTGAGCTGGCCAAAACTTCGCTCGCATTTCGGCGCTCATCCGAGCAACTCACCTCCTTGTCGCGCTCGATTGGCCGAATCGAGCGTCTGGCCAGCGATGTTGCCGGATTCGGTGGTCAGATCCAGTCGCTTGCCCAGACCGCCGAAAAGTTGCAAGCCGACTCCCGGCGCAGTCAGCAGCTTGAAGACCAGATCGTGCGTTTGCAAGCGAGCTTTCAGACCTTTGCCTCATCGATTGCGCGCATCGACACGCTCGGCCCCTACATCGAGCAGCTGCACCAGGAGTCGCTCAAGCAGGTTGACTTCAATGCCTTTCTTGAATCGCTCGATGCCAGGTTTCAGCCGCTCTCCACGCAGGCTTATGCGGAAAAAAGTACCAAGCTGATTGCCACCGACCTCGGCCGTCTGCAGCAGATCTCGGGGGCTTTGCAAAGCCTGATTGAGCAGCATTTGCAACGCTTGCAAGTGCTTGAAATCACCGTCAGTCAGCAAATCGCCGAGCGTATCGAAGAGGGTATCCGGCTGCAAAGCCTGCTGCGCGAAGACTTGCTCAACCGGGCCGCACAACAAGACGATTTGTTGCGTCTGAGCGTGTCGCAGCTGATTCAAAACCTCGAAAAGGCGACTTCGCCGCTGGCGCGTAGTGACCTGATCAACCAAAGTATCAATCAACTCAGAGAGCTGCAGGTCGGTTATCAGGTACAACTTGAGGAAACGAACAAACAACGTCAACGCGAACTGGTCGACTTGCTGCAAGGCGGGCAAGATGCCTTATCGAGCGCGCAACGCGAAGGCTTTCGGCAAGTGCTCGATACCGGCCAGGACCGCTACAGCAAATTGCTGCAGCTGCAAACCCAGCTTTTTGAAAAGCAGCGCGAGCAGCAAACCCAATACCATGAGGGTGGCCAACGCGCGCAGCAGCAGTGGTTCGAACAAGCGCAAACACTGATTCGGCGTAATCACGAGACCCTCACGGGACTTGCTGAGACCCAACACCAGCAGTCCGAATTGCTCGAGCGCGATTTGCATGAGCAGATTCAAAGCCTGCAGCGCCAGCACTTCACTATCCTGAAACAACTTCAGGATCAAAACCACAATCAGGTTCAGTCCTTGCAAAACAGTTTGCAGGAGAAGACCGAGCAGTTGATCCGGCAGCTCAATGCCGATGCGCAGCGCAGTCTCAGTGCGGAATTCAACGACGTTCGGCAAGTGCAAGAGCAGCTCACCAATGCCTTGACCGAACGCTTTGATCAGTCACTTGAGCAAATCATCTCGCGTAGTGAGCGCGGTTTCATGCAGCTTGAGGCTGTGCAACCGCTACTTGACCAGCTGCGCACCGATATGCTGCGACCGCGCCATATCGAGCAAGTGGTTGCCGATGTGCGCAGAGAGCTGGAGTCGGTGCCGCGAAACATCGATATACAAACCCTGCAAGACCGGCTCTCGGCCAAGTTCAATATGTCCAAGGATCAGCTTGGTGCGGCCTTGGTTTCGGTCAAAGACGAGCTGTCCGGGCTTGTGGAAAGCGGCAACAGCCGCTTGTTCGGTATTTCCATGGTCACCGATAAGCTGAGCGAACGCAGCGAAGTGGCCATGGGTAAGCTCGATCACCTTACCGCTGCCTTGGAAAGCGTACGTACCGATACGCTGCGCACGCGCATCAGTGACCAGAACATCGGGTTGGAGCGGGTGACGAATCTTGTGAACGCCTTGCAGGAGCGCTTAGGCGCAGGGCTTGATACGGTGCTCGATCGGGTGATGGGCATGCTCACGCAGCAAGACAAACTTGCAGAGCGGACCGAAGACGCCCAGGGCAGGCTGCAATCGCTGGTTTCGCTGGCTATCGAGCAAGCGGTGGCCGACATACGCCGCGAACTGTATGGCGTGGTGCGCGATTCAGGTCTCACTGCGCTCGAGGACCGCATTCGCACTGCGATCGGCGATTTACAGGATCGGCTCGTCACCCCGAGCGATTTTGCGGCCACGCAGCTCAACGAGCTTCGGGCGCATGCGGATCGGCTCAATGACAGGGTTGATACAAGCTTGCAGCGCGTCGACGTGGTCTTGGGCCTCACCGAGTCGATGCGCGCCGAGGCGCTTCGGCCGCGCCATCTTGACCAGGCGATGAGCGAAATGCGGCGCGAGTTCGGACCGCTTGCGCGCAGTAACGAGATCGAAACCGTATCGGAGCGTTTGCGCACGCTCGGCTTGAGCACCGGCAAGGTTGAAGATCAGGTCACCCGAATTCGTGCCGGTCTTCAGGGACTTGAGAGCACCTTCTCAAAATTGGATGTGTTGTCGTCACAGGTTGAGCAATCGCGCGCAGAAACCGTTAAAGAGCAACACATCGTGGAGGCTGTTGCGGTCATCCGCCGCGATGTTGAGCCCTTGGTCAAAGCCGGCGAGTTATCGAGCATGATGGTCAACACGCTTCTTGAGCGTTTGAATGCGGTCAGTGCGTCCAACGCCAAACTCGAAGACCGCGCCCAGCGTTTGCAATCGGAACTGCAGATGATGCATAGCGAAATGTCAGAGTTGCGAAGCATGCTCTCGCGGATCGAATCGAAGCTCGAGCGCTAATTGAAGCTCGAGTTCTCATGGCTTGTTTTTGATCGGGTTTGATTCCAGGTGATCAAGGCGCTCTGACAGACTCATGCTAGAGGCCAGAACACTGACCGTCGGATTCAGCGATTCTGAAGACCGCCTATGGTTGCGACTCGGTACCGATCGGGACGGTGCGGTGCAGCTCTGGCTCACGCGTCGCGTGCTGAGCCAGCTGCTGCCTCAAGTGTGGGACCTGCTTGCGCGCAGCTTACTGTTGCCACCGGACTTCTCAGGTCCCGGGCAAGCCGAAACCTCCGCGACCCTCCCGCAAGCCGGCGAGGCGGAGACGATCGATGCTGTGGGCAAACGCGGGCAAACCCAGAACGATCAAGAGAATCTGCGACGACGACAGCTCTTGATTGAGCACGAACTCGCTTTAGAAAGCAGCCCACCGCTTGACGATGAGGCGGCGCGCGAACGCTATCCGCAAGCGATGGACGCAAGCCCGAAGCCAGAGGGCTTGCTCAGCCGCGTTCATGTATCGGCTGACGACCGAACGGTACGTTTTCAGTTCGACGGGCCGCACCGGAGTTTGCAGTTTGCCGGATCGCGGACCGACGCGCATCGCGTGTTGCGCATGATCTGGAATGTCCAGGCCCAAGCAGCCTGGGGTCTGGCAGAGCCCTGGGTAGAAGGCGATGGCGCCGCTGGGTGAGCGCTGCGGGGTGGGTATCGCTTGATGGAAGCAAGGCTACAATCAGTCTCTACTTTTGGGGATTTGTGATGAATAAGCTCTATCCCAGCGCGAAAGCCGCACTTGAGGACATTGCGCGCGACGGTCAGACCCTTGCGGTCGGCGGTTTTGGTTTATGTGGTATTCCGGAAGCCTTGATTGCTGCGATTCGTGATTTGGGCGTTCGTGAGCTTACGGCGATATCGAACAACGCCGGTGTGGACGGATTCGGTTTAGGCTTGCTGCTCGCCACCCGGCAGATCCGCAAAATGATTGCCAGTTATGTCGGCGAGAACAAAGAGTTTGAGCGTCAGTACCTCGCCGGTGAACTTGAGCTTGAATTCACCCCGCAGGGCACGCTGGCCGAAAAATTGCGCGCCGGCGGCGCTGGAATACCGGCGTTTTACACCCGCACCGGCGTTGGCACCCTGGTTGCCGAAGGTAAAGAGATCAAGCAGTTCGACGGGGAGGACTACGTTCTGGAGCGCGCTCTGGTTCCGGATCTGTCGCTTGTGAAGGCGCATATTGCCGACCGGGCTGGCAATCTCATGTTTCGCCGCACTGCGCGAAACTTTAATCCGAACGTGGCTATGGCGGGCCGTTTGACCGTCGTTGAGGTCGAGCAACTGGTCGACACCGGCGCACTCGACCCTGATCAGATCCATTTGCCAGGGATTTTCGTGCACCGGATTGTTGTGAACCCTTCACCCGAAAAACGTATTGAGCAACGGACAACGCGTCCGGACTAATCAGCACAGGGAGTCAGCGATGGCCTGGACACGCGATGAAATGGCAGCGCGCGCTGCACAAGAACTGCAAGATGGCTTCTACGTCAATCTTGGGATTGGCCTGCCAACGCTGGTCGCCAATCATGTTCCGCCAGAGATGGAAGTCTGGCTTCAGAGTGAGAATGGACTGCTTGGGATCGGGCCGTTTCCGCGTGAGTCGGAAGTCGATCCGGATATGATCAACGCGGGCAAGCAGACGGTGACCACCTTGCCCGGCTCGGCGATTTTTTCCTCGGCCGATTCTTTTGCCATGATTCGCGGCGGGAAAATCAACCTGGCCATTCTCGGTGCGATGCAAGTAAGTGCCAGGGGTGATCTGGCCAACTGGATGATTCCAGGCAAGATGGTGAAGGGTATGGGTGGTGCGATGGATCTTGTAGCCGGCGTCGGGCGGGTCTTGGTCCTGATGGAACACACCGCAAAGCGTAAAGATGGTGGCGAAGATTTAAAAATCCTCGAGCAGTGCAGCCTGCCACTGACCGGGGTGGCGGTTGTGAATCGGATGATTACCGACCTGGCGGTGATCGACGTCACCCCAGACGGTTTGAAACTGATCGAATGCGCACCGGATATCTCGGCGGCGCTGGTTCAAAGCAAGACCGGCGCAGCCTTAATCATTTAGGCGGCGGGCGGAAGCCATTGCCGGCTGCGAAGTCCCTGCAAAAAAGCTGCAACCATGCCTTCAAGGTCAGGCCTGAGGTTATAGGTGTTGCTGCTGACATGGCTTGCACCCCATAGCATCCGCTTGCTGCCCGCTTCATAGAGGCTAGCTGAGGTGGTGATGGTGGTGACTGGCACTTGCGCCCACACTGTTCCGCCATAAAATCGAGAACGTCCGTAGCCGTACCAGCGACGGTAGGGACCCCAGTAGCCAAGCCCGGTGTGCGTGATCGGCGCTAACTGGCTGCTTTGCTGCGGCGGCAAGGTTTGTATCAACAAGACGTGACTGGCCTTGGATTGCGTGACAGCGAGTTGAAGACTTTGTTCATCCGGCGGCCCGCTTCGCTCTGGCAGCAATCGCCATCCAGCGACGGCTGCAACGCCAGCCTTACCGATCGCCTCACTCATCAGATCCTCGCACACCCGTTCAATCACCACATCCGGATGCTGAGCGAGGATGATGATCTTGGAGGCGGTGACCGGCTTGACTGCTTCGTCGCGCCACTCGAGTGCGAGTTGCGGACTGGCGCAGCCCGCAAGGCCAAAGCTTGACCCAAGCGCTGCTGCGGCCACGGCCGACAGGCAAAGGCGTCGACGCGTATCGGTGGGCGTCTGATCCGAGCTATCGAGATACAAGCTGGTTTGCGTTTCAGCGTTCATACCATCTTTCCCCTGTTGAGAGCGCTAGCCCGCTCTTGCGTCGTCGTCTGTGTTGAGCAACCGTTTGGCGCGTTGTAGCGATGCTTCGCGTCCTGCCCTAGCAAAACCGTCTGCCTGAGCAGCTTGGTCTTGCGGCGCCATTGCCGCGATTTGCCTTTTGCGTTGGACGAGCCTCCAAACTAACGCGCCCGCGGCTAAACCGACAAATGGCCCTAGCCACAAAATGGCGGTTGTCGCCTGCATCTGGGGCCTGTAGAGCACAAAGTCGCCGTACCGTTCGACAAGCCAGCGCTTGATCTGCTCGTCACTCGAACCCTTGGCGAGTTGGCTTTGCACCTCGTGGCGCAGGTCAATCGCCAGGTCCGCAGCCGAGTCGGCAAGGCTTTGGTTCTGGCAGACGAGGCAGCGGATTTCACCGTAGAGCTTGCGCAAGCGCTGTGTTTGCGCCTCGTCGAGCGCAACAGGCTCAAGCGTGTTGGGAACCGGCTGACTCATGGTCTGCTGCCTGCGATGTTCACTGCTTCAGGCGCTCAATCATCGGGCGCAGCTGCCGGTCGATTACCTCAGCCGTCAGGGGTCCCACATGCTTGAATCGGATCGTATTGGTTTTATCGATCAAAAAAGTTTCCGGTGCACCGTAAACGCCCCATTCAATCGCCGCCTTGCCTTGCAAATCCATCAGCACCGTTGCATAAGGATTACCCAGACGGGAGAGCCACTGCTTTGACTGCGCAGGCGCATCCTTCCACGCCAAGCCGACAATCGGCAGCAAGCGCTCTTGCGCCATGTGATTGAGCAAGGGATGTTCGATTTGGCAACCGCTGCACCAGGATCCCCAGACGTTAAGCATCCACACCTGACCGCTGAGTTCCTGAAACTGCAGCGGATGCTCAAACCCCTCAAGAGGACTCAGGTTTGCAAGTGCCCCGGTGGGTGCGGCCCGGTTGAGAAGCGCTGAGGGAATTTCGCGGGGATTTCGGTCCAATCCCTTGAGCAAGAAGAAAGCAATCAGCAAAAACACAAGAAGCGGCAAACCCGCCCGCAGCCACCGGCTCATCCGGTCTGTCCCTCGGCTTTGCTGCTTGCCTGATGCAAGCCGGGTGCAGCGAATCGGGTGACAGGGCTTCGTCGATAGCGTGCATCACCCGCTGCCCAAAAACCACCCAGTCCCATCATCAGCACACCAATCCAGATCCAATTGACTGCCGGTTTTCGCTGAACCCTCGTCAGCCAGCCATCGCCGTGGGCCTCGCCCAGCGCGATATAGAGATCGCCGAGCAGACTGCGGCGAATGCCCGCCTCAGTCATCACCATTTTCGAGCTGTTGTAGCGCCGTTTTTCAGGCCTTAGCTCGCCAACGACGCGTTGACCCTCAAGCAATTCAAAACGGACCTGTATCGCCTCGTAATTCGGTCCGCGACGCTGCAAGGTTTCGGCATAACGCAGGCTCAGGTCTTTGTCGATTTTCAGAACATCGCCCGGCGCCAACTTCTTTTCGATCTCGATTTCGTAACTGTTAACAAGACTTACCCCCATCACGAAGCTGGCAACCCCAAGGTGCGCAAGCTGCATGCCCCACCACGATCCTGGCTGCAGCAGCAGTCTGGAGGCATCCATGCGGGCGCTGGGTGACTTCATGTTTTCAGCCGCATTCAAGAGCACCGCAGCTGCAATCCACAAAGCCAGCCAGAGTCCAAGCGCCGTCATCGGCTTGTAGTCCTCCGAGGCAGTGAAAGGCAAGAGGAGCGCGATCAGCAGGCTGGCGGCAAAGGCCCAGCGCATACGGTCGATCAGAGGCAGCATCGGCGTATCGCGCCAGCGAGACAAAGGCCCGATTGCCATCAGGAACAAGGCCGGCAGCATCAAGGGTACAAAAACTGCATCGAAATAGGGCGGGCCTACCGAAATCTTGCCCAGATCGAGGCTATCGAGTGCCAAGGGATAGAGCGTTCCCAACAGCACTGCAAACATGGCAACCACCATCACGATGTTGTTTGCTAACAGCATCGACTCGCGCGATAGCAAACCGTAAGCTTGGCTGCTGTGCACCGTATGAGCTCGGAGCGCATAAAGGCTGAGCGAGCCGCCGATCACGATACAAAGAAAAATCAGGATGAACACGCCGCGCGTTGGGTCTGTGGCAAAGGCATGGACCGAGGTCAAAACCCCTGAACGAACCAGGAAGGTTCCCAAAAGGCTCAGGCTAAAACTCATGATCGCGAGCAAGACCGTCCAACTACGGAAGTTGCCGCGTTTTTCAGTCACTGCAAGCGAATGGATCAGCGCGGTGCCGGTAAGCCAGGGCATAAATGAGGCGTTTTCAACAGGATCCCAGAACCACCAGCCTCCCCAGCCAAGCTCATAGTAAGCCCAGAACGAACCCAGGCAAATGCCAAGCGACAAAAAGCCCCAGGCGATGTTGGTCCATGGCCTGACCCATCGCGCCCAGGCGCTGTCAAAGCGGCCTTCGATCAGACCGGCAATGGCAAAGGCGAAAGCAACCGCAAAACCCACGTAGCCCATGTAAAGCAGGGGTGGATGGAACACCATCCCCGGGTCCTGTAGCAGGGGATTGAGATCGCGGCCGTTAATGGGCGCCGGCACGACGCGTTCAAAAGGGTTGGACGTGAGCAGGGCAAAGAGATAAAACCCGATGCTCACCGCACCGAGTACCGCCAGCACCCGCGCACGCATGCTTTGCGGAAGTTTGCCCGAAAACGCCGCAAGCGCTGCGGTCCACAGGGCGAGCATCAAAATCCATAACAACATCGAACCCTCGTGCGATCCCCAACTGGCTGCGACGCGGTACCAAAAAGGCAGATCACGATTGGAGTGGTTCGCAACCAGCTGGTTGCTGAAGTCGTGGCTGATAAAGTTTTCGATCAAGCAGACGAAGGCAATCAACACCAAAAGCAGCTGCCAGTAGGCAACCGGTGAGGCCATTGCCATCAGGCGCGTATCGCGTCTCCACACGCCAAGGCTGGGAAAAACCGCAAGGCACAGTCCGCTAAGCATCGCCAGGGCAAGCGCGAGGTGGCCGAGTTCAGCCGTCATGGCTTGGTCGGTGCCTTTTGAAATTGTGCGGGCGCACCAACCGGATGCCCTGCTTTTTTCAAGGCTTCAGCAGCTTCTGGCGGCATGTAGTTCTCATCGTGTTTGGCAAGCACTTCCTTAGCGATGAAGCGCCCGTCGGTTTGCATCATGCCTTGCGCGACCACACCGGCACCCTCTTTGAACAAGTCCGGCAAGATGCCCTGGTAGTGTACCTGGACGGTCTTCGCTTGATCGGTCACTGCAAACTGCATCCGAATCCCATCGCCTTCACGCTTTAAGGAGCCAGGAACGACCAAGCCGCCAATCCGAAAACTCTTGCCCTGCGGCGCTTCACCGTTGGCGACCTGGCTGGGTGTGAAAAAGAACACCAAATTGCTCTGGAAGGCGTTGAGCACCAGTGCAAGTGCGACCACAATCGCACTGATCAGTCCGGCGATCAGGCTAAGTCGCTTTTGTCGCGGACTCATCGCGGCTTGGCAGCAGCCCCTTGGGGGGCTTGCTGGGAAGCAGTCGGGTTCTCGGGCCGAGCCTGCAGCGCAGTCGGGTTCTCGCCGGCCTGCGGCGCTATCGAGTTATCTCCGGCCAGCAAAGCCTCATGATCGGCGGCATCGCTCGCTCTATTCACCTCAGCATCCCTCGTGCTATCCATCGATTCATCCATGCGCTTTGCCTCCTTGACGGCCCGTGTTCGTTGCATGCGCAATGCATATAACTCGATTAACAGCACCAGTGCAAACGCCCCGTAAGACATCAGGATATAAAAGCTGTGATCTTTCACGGCCAGTGATCCCAGGCCGATCGCGGCTCGCGCTCGATAATCAGGCTGCGAACCCGAACAAGGCTGTTGGCGATGCTGTAAAGCCAGGCTGCGGCGGTCATGATCAGCATGGCAGTCAGCATGGTTTGCGCCATTTTGGGCGCTGCGGTGAGTGAGACGGTGGCGCCTTGGTGCAAGGTGTTCCACCATTTCACCGAGAAATAGATAATCGGGACGTTGACCGCACCGACAATCGCCATCAGCGCGCAGGCCTTGTCGGCTTTCCGGTCGTCTTCGATTGAGGCTCTCAATCCGATCACGCCGAAGTAAAGAAACAAGAGGATCAATTCCGAGGTGATGCGCGCGTCCCAAACCCAATAAGTACCCCAGGTGGGTTTGCCCCAAAAGGCTCCGGTCCAGAGCGCGATACATGTCATCCAGGCACCAGTAGGCGCAAGTGCTTGCAACATCATGGCCGAGAGTCTCGTCTTGAAGACCAGCGCGAGCACACCCCAAAAGGCCATGGCCAGAAAAATGATCATCGACATCCAGGCTGCCGGTACGTGGATGAAAATGATCCGGTAGGCTTCGCCTTGCTGCCAGTCGGTCGGCGCGACGAAAAACCCCATGTAGAGCCCCACACAGGCGAGCAAGGCAGCCAATGTGTAAAGCGGCATCACGAACCTCCCGGCAAGCGGGAAGAAACGCGCCGGTGCGGCATAGTGCGACCACCATGCGCCCTGCTGGCCTGATTGGAAATGTGCGGACATGATCGATTTAGTCCAGCGCGATTTTAATCGCGGTGCTGCATGCCCAGGGTGCGAGCACCAAGGTCAAGATCAGTCCGGCGGCGAGCAGCGACAAGTGGGCCTGCGCGCCGAGTCCTGACTGCTGGGCTTCAACAGCGCCGGCGCCAAAGACAAGCACCGGAACGCAAAGTGGCAGCATCAACAGTGCAAGCAGGGCACCGCCGCCGCGTGCCGACAGATTAAGGGCGGCAGCGATGGCCCCAAGCAAAGTGAGCGCCGGTGTCCCGATACAAAGGCTGAGCACGAGGACCACGATTGCTTCGCGCTCGAGTCCGTACTGCAATCCGATGAAGGGTGCAACCAGACTCAGGGGCAGACCGCTGGCAAGCCAGTGCGCCAGCAGCTTTCCGAGCAGTACCGGCATCCAGACCTCGGACTGCAAGAGCATTTGTTCCAGGCTACCGTCTTGCGCATCGGCCGCAAACATGCGCGGCATGGATAACAAGACCGCCAGCAAGGCCGAAACCCAGGCAACGCCAGGACCGATGGCAAGCAAGATGCCCGGATCCGGCTCCATCGCAAGCGGAAACAGGCTTGCGATCAGCAAGAAAAACACGAGGACGAGCCAGGCCTCGCTACCCTGCCTTAACAGGAGCCTGAGATCACGCCGGATACTCTCGCGAAACATCAGGAGCGCTTGCATTCAATGGCCGCGCAGTCGCAACAGCTTGGCAGGCGGTGTTTGTGGAATCGCAACATGGGTTGCCACCAATGCGAAGCCGCCTTGATCGAGCAACTGGGAGAGCAAGCGGCCCATCAGCGTCTGACCTTCATCGTCCAAGGCGGTAGTCGGCTCATCGAGAAGCCAGCATGATTTGCGGGCGTTTGCATCGCCTTCGTCCCCAGCAGCCTGGGCCCTGAGGCCTAGCCAGAGTCGGCTCATCGACAGGCGGCGCCTCTGGCCGGCTGACAGCACCGCGAAGGGAAGTTCACGCTGTGTCGCAATTCCGCAGGCATCGAGCGCAGCGACCAAGTCATGATCATCGATCGGCCTCGCGCCTTGCTGGTCCAGGCCCGCCTGCCAGCGCAAATTCTCAAGCGTGGTGAGTCCATCCTTCCAGCCCGAGGCGTGGCCCTGAAAGAGCAGCCGGAGCTTGCTGCAGCCTGCCAGGTTTTCAATCGGCTGCCCGGCATAACGCAGCGCAGGCTGCACATCAAAACTGCTCAGTCCGCAAAGCGCGCGCAAAAGCGATGACTTGCCGGAGCCATTGGGCCCGGTTAGCGCAAGCCATTGGCCGCTTTCAAGCGAAAAGCTGACATCGTGCATGAGGCGACGTCGACCGCGAGACAGGCTGATTCCTGCGCCGCTCAAAACGCTTGTCTCGGAGCTTGTTGATGCGCTCAATCCCTGTCCTCAGGTCTTGTTGCTGCGCTCAAAGGGTTGCCTGCAAGCTTATTGCTGTTTTCATGGTTTATAACGTTCATCGATATTTAGCCGCACACTGGCCTGAGCCTTGCCCTGCCCCAGTGCGGCGGAAGCCCCTTGCGCAAAGGGATCACCGGCCTGCCTGCCTGCAAGCCCCGATTGCGAAATATGCGCTTCAACCCACAGGGCTCCGTCAAGCGCTCGCGCAGGGTCTAGTCGCTCGGCGTTGGAGAGTTTGACCTGCAGCGTCTTTTGCGCGTGAGATTGTTCGGGCCCTGCGCCTTGGTCCGCTTGCGCATCAAACTTGAGCTCCGATACCCTGGCACGCCACACGGCAATCGGCATTCGGGGGCCCTGTGCGGCGCGCGCGCTGACATAAAGCACCGCTGCGGGTGCCAGGCCCTGCAGCATCGCCGGCGAAATCGCGAGACTGACCGTGATGGTGGTCTCGGTCGCGCTTGCAGCGCCTGGAAGGCTAGCGATCAGGGCGCGCAGTTGTTCGGCCTGAGCGGATTCTGGGGGCATGGCAGCTAGAAGTTGCTCAAGCAGCGCCCGCGCTTGCGCTTTCTCTCCGACCTGGTAGTGCGCAGCGGCCATCAGTGAGACGACTTTTGAATCGTTTGGATCGATCGTCATGGCGCGTTTGAGCAGTTCATAAGGCTCGCCCTCAAAGCGTTTATCGCGCGCCAGGGCGATCGTTTCGGCAAACTCGGCAAGGCTGCGGGCGTCTTGATCAGCACCGCGCCTGAGGGCTTCCCCGAAGCTTTGTAAGGCCTCGCCGTAATCACCCGCTGCCTTGTGCAAGAGCGCAAGGCTGAGCCAGGTATTGACCGCATCAGGCTTTGCAACAAGATCCTGCTTCCATTGTGCGACCTGGGCCTGGTAGCCGGCCTTGTCCTGCGCCAGCAGCTCGAGGGAACGCAAACCGGCTTGTTCGGTACCCGAGAGGTTTGCGCCGGGTATGGCGAGCTCGGGGTTGCCCTTAATCAGGTAAAGGCATATTCCGATGATAGGAAGGCACAAGCCCATGCTCGCGGCAAGCCAGGGTCGTCTTGCCTCAGCGCTTGCCCTCGCTTTTTCGACCGATGTTTCCTTTGGACTTTCAAGAGCTGATGTTTGAAGGCGGTCGGCCAGTTCCTGAGCCAGTGCCTCTTCGGCGCGCTGCGCTTCGTGGGGTTCAATCAGACCGCTTTGAAGCTCCTGTTGAATCAGGACGCGCCGATCTTTGAATACCCGGGCCAACGCCTCGTCGTCGGGGCCGGTATCAGCGGCAGGGCTGCGCCTGAGCAGCGGCCAAATCATGACCGCTGTCGTCGCGAGGACGAGCAACAGTCCGATCAGCAAAAACATCGTCGATTAAAAAAAGCAGGAGGGATCGCGCTCGAGTTGGCCGCGTAATTGCCCAAGATAGTGAAGGCAGGCCTTGAGCTGACTGATCTCCACGAATTCGTCGGCTTGATGCGCAACGCTGATTTGCCCCGGACCGCAAATAATGGTCGGAATCCCAGCATCCTGCAAAATGCCGCCCTCGGTTCCAAAGCTCACCCGCCCCGTGGCATGGCAAGCACAAAGCGGCATCATGGCGCGAGCAAGTCGGTTGTTGCCGCGTTCGTCGAGACTGGGGCTGTCGGTGATTTCTTCGATTTGCACATCGCTTACCGAAGCAATCGAGCGCATCGCGGGCAAAAGCTCCTGCTCACACCAAAGCTTGAGTTCGGCGATGAACGGAGCGGCAGCGCGACCCGGAAGGGCCCGGATCTCGAGCATGAATTCGCAGTCTTTCGCAGTGATGTTGTGCGCGGTGCCACCGGCAATGCGACCAACGTGAATGCTTGAGTAGGGAAAGTCAAAGCCATCGTGGCGCAGGTCCTGCCGCATACGATCCTGAATCATTTGTGAGCGGACGATGATTTGCGCCGCAGCCTCCACCGCACTGACACCCTGATCGCGCAACGAGGAATGCACTTCAAAACCGCGAACTTTGAAGCGGTAGATCGCGGCGCCTTTATTGGCCACGACCACTTGCATGCTGGTGGGCTCGCCGATCACGCAGGCCCGCGGCGGATGGGCTGTCTGGGCAAGCGCAGCGGCGAGTTGTTTCATCCCGCCCATGTTGGTTTCTTCGTTGTAGGACAAAGCCAAATGCACCGGCGCCTTGAGCGCGCTGGCAGCAAAATGCGGTGCGGCTTGCAGCATGCAGGCGATAAAGCCTTTCATGTCGGCAGAGCCGCGGCCATAAAGACGGCCATCGGCTTCACGCAGCACGAAGGGATCGCTTTGCCAGTTTTGACCGGCAACCGGCACCACATCCGAATGCGCTGAAAGCATCAAGCCGCCCTGATCCTCCGGGCCAATGCTGGCAAAGAGATTGGCTTTATCCTCATCCGGCGCTTGCTGCACCATCACCCGATAGCCCTGTCCCTCGAGGCGGTTGGCGACCCAGTCGATGAGTGGCCGATTCGAGCGATGGCTGGTGGTGTCGAAAGCGAGCAGCGTGCCTAGATCATCGATACAGGCTTGAAGGTTCATGGCGTGGTCGTTCATGACTTTGGATGATACGCGTTGTCAGCGCTTGAGCCTTTGACCATCGTCGACGTCATGGCTTCGTTCGCTGAGAAAGCGGCTCAGTAGACGTCCGGTGTGTCCTTGGTGTCTGGCTACCAGCTCGGGTGGGCCTTGCGTGGTGATTTCGCCGCCGCCATCGCCGCCCTCGGGTCCGAGGTCGATCAGCCAGTCGGCTTCGGCCCATAAATCCATGTCGTGTTCAACCACCACCAGGCTGTGACCTGCATCAACGAGCCGGTGAAACACCCGGATAAGTTTTTCAACATCAGCCATGTGTAATCCGACGGTAGGCTCATCGAGCACATAAAGCGTCTTGGGTCCGTCGTTCGCTTTTGCCTTTGCCAGTTCAGTCACAAGCTTGATTCGCTGCGCCTCACCCCCGGAAAGGCTGGGGCTTGCTTGGCCCAGACTGAGGTATCCAAGTCCAACGTCTTGCAATAACTGCAAAGGACGATGAATTGAAGGGTGGGCCTCAAAGCGTTCAAGGGCTTCGTCCACCGACGCAGCGAGCACATCGCCAATCGTGAATCCCTGCCAACGTACGTCCAGCGTGGCAGGGTTAAAGCGTGCGCCTTTGCAGGCCTCGCAGAGCATTTTTACGTCAGGCAAAAAGTTCATCGCCACCGTTTGCATGCCCTGTCCCTCGCAAACGCTGCAGCGTCCCGCGCCGGTGTTGAAGGAAAAGCGGCTCGCGTCCCAGCCACGGATTCGCGCTTCCTGGGTGTCGGCAAAGAGGCGGCGAATCGCATCCCAGAATCCGATGTACGTGGCAGGGCAGGATCGTGGGGTTTTTCCGATCGGCGCTTGGTCGACCTCAAGGACCCGGTCGATAGCCTCAAGGCCGGTCAGTTTGAATAAGTCCTGTGGCACGGGCGCTGCGATCCCATCGCGGCGCTGCAAATGGTGTTGGCAGCCGCGCAACAGCACGTCGCGAGCCAGCGTTGATTTACCCGATCCGGATACGCCGGTGATCACGCTCAGTCGCCCCAGCGGAATACGCGCGTTGATGGATTTGAGGTTATGCAAGCGGATGCCCGAAAGCCTGATGCAGGGGTGATTCGCAGGGACCGGCCTGCGCGGTTGGGTTGGATGTTTGAGGGGTTGGCGCAGAAAACGCGCGGTCAAACTTTCCGGATGTTGCAACACCTGATCCGGCTTGCCGCTTGCCATCAAATGTCCACCGAGCCTTCCTGCTCCAGGTCCGATATCGATCAGGTAGTCCGCGCGACGAATGGTTTCTTCGTCATGTTCGACCACCAGCAAGGTGTTGCCGCGATCACGAAGCCTTTGCAAGGTATCGACAAGAATCTTGTTATCGCGGGGATGAAGTCCGATGGTGGGCTCATCAAGCACGTAGCAAACACCCTGCAAATTGGACCCCAGTTGGGCTGCGAGCCGGATGCGCTGCGCCTCGCCTCCCGACAAGGTCGGAGCCGCGCGATTCAAGCTCAAATAACCGAGCCCAACGCGCTCCAAAAACTCTAGCCTTGCATGAACTTCACTGAGTACGTCTTTGGCAATACTGCTGGCTCGCTCGTCGAGCTTCAAGGCCTCAAACCAGGCCCGGGCTGCACTGACTGAAAGCCCACTGACTTCACCCAGGCTGCGCTCGCCAAGCAGCACTGCGCGAGCCACCGGATTGAGCCTTTCGCCTTGGCAGCTCGCGCATGCGCTGCCGGCCTCAAGATGATCGATCAGCGCCTCGCTACGGGTCAGGGTTTCTTCAGTCTGAGCGCCGAATTGTTGATGTTCATCAAGCTTTTTGCGGATCGCCTGGCTCAGATGCAGCCCAGTGCCCTGGCAATCGGGGCAGGCGCCCATTTTCGAGTTGAAGGAAAAAAGGCGCGGATCGGGTTCCGGCAGGCTCAAGCCGCATTGTGAGCACGCTCTTCGGGTTGAAAAGAGCCTGCTTGGCCGACTTGCAAAAGCATCGCTCGCGTCGCTTGGACTTAATTGATAAAAATCTGAACGGACAACCGTTTGCAGGTCTTCAAGAACCAGAACATTGCCCTTGCCGAGCTCAAGACATCGCTCAAGCGCATCGCGCAAGGCTTCGTCGCAAGCACTATCGATGCGAAGACTCGCCACCGGAAGTTCAATGTTGTGTTCTTGATAACGGTCAAGAGCGGGAAACCTGGAAAGTGGCAGCATTTTGCCGTCAACACGAAAGTGGCTGTAGCCCTTATCCAGCGCCCAGCGCGCCAGGTCTTTGTAGCTGCCCTTGCGTGCGCTGACAAGCACCGCGCAAAGTCCTATCCATCGCCCCTTGTAGTCCCGCATCAAACGCGCTGCCAACTGGTCAAAGCTTTGGGGCTCAACCGCAATCTTGCAGTCAGGGCAATGCGCTGTTCCAAGGCGCATCCACAAAAGGCGCAGAAAGTGGTAGACCTCCGTGAGCGTGGCAACCGTGCTTTTTTGGCCGCCGCGGCTGCTGCGCTGCTCGATTGCGACCGTCGGCGGTATGCCGTACAAGCCTTCAACATCGGGCTTTGACGCAGGCTGCACAAATTGCCGCGCATAGGCATTCAAGGATTCCAGATAACGGCGCTGGCCTTCACCGAAAATCACATCAAAAGCGAGGCTTGACTTTCCCGAACCCGAGGGCCCTGTGATGACCGTCATCTGATTGCGCGGAATTTGCACGTCAAGTTGTTTTAAATTGTTTTCGCGAGCGCGATGCACAACAATCGCGTCGCTGGCCTGCAGGCGAATGGCACTTTCTTCAAGCAGGACTGGTTGCCTTTGAACGCTTGGTTCATTCAGCCTTCGGTAATTGGCAAGCGCGAGGCCGGTGTGCGAGTCGCTGCGGGCTGCAAGCTCCTGCGGCGTTTCGCAAGCTACAAGAAAGCCTCCGGCATCGCCCGCCTCGGGGCCGAGGTCAATCACCCAGTCGCTTGCAGCGATCACATCAAGGTTATGTTCGATCACCAGCAGCGAATGGCCTGCGTCTAGCAGCTGGTCGAAGGCCTGAAGCAATTTGCGGATGTCGTCAAAGTGCAGACCGGTTGTGGGTTCGTCAAACATGAAAAGCGTGCCAGCGCGACGGCCCGCTTGCGTCAGGCGCCGCGGGCTTCGGGCGTCAGCGGCTGCCTGGGCGAGAAAGCCAGCCAGCTTTAAGCGTTGCGCCTCTCCACCCGAGAGGCTGGGTACGGGCTGTCCGAGGCGTAAATACTCGAGCCCCACGTCCACCAAGGGCTGCAGCCGGCTGCGGATCTCCGGGTCGCGCGCATAAAAATGCAAAGCCTCACCCACCGTCATGTCCAGCACATCGGCCACGCTGCGGCCTCGTTCCTTGACCTCGAGCACCTCGGCACGGAAACGACGACCGTCGCAATCGGAGCAACGCAAGTACACGTCTGACAAAAACTGCATTTCGATGTGTTCAAACCCGCTGCCTGAGCAAGCAGGACATCGACCGTTACCGCTGTTAAAGCTGAAAGTGCCCGCGGTGTAGGAACGTTCGCGCGACAGGGAAAGCGCAGCAAATCGCTTTCGAACGCCGTCAAAGGCACCGACGTAGCTGACCGGGTTTGATCGCGCTGTCTTGCCGATCGGCGATTGGTCGACATGAACCACATCGTCAAGCCAGTCTTCACCCAGCACGCGATCATGATCGCCGGGTGCTTCGGTTGGCTTGCCCTTTGCCTTCAACAGTGCAGGCAAAAGTATGCCTTGCATCAGCGTCGATTTGCCCGAGCCAGACACGCCGGTCAGGCAGACCAGGGCGCGCAAGGGTATTGACACGGATACATTTTTAAGATTGTTTTCGCGCGCGCCTTCGATCAGCAGCTTGGGCGTTTTTTCGGTGATCTTTTGGGCGAGCTTTTGCGGCGTCGTTCGCGTTTGAGCCAGATCGCGACGTCCAAGCAAGTAGTCTGCCGTCAGGCCCCTGGCCTGCGCAAGTTCAGCGGGTTGACCCCAAAAAAGAATTTCACCGCCCCGCTCGCCGGGTCCGGGTCCGATGTCAAGCAGACGATCCGCGGCCCACATCACAGCGGGGTCGTGTTCCACCACCACCAGGGAATTGCCGGCGTCACGCAGCCGCTGCATCACCGCGATAATGCGATTCATATCCCGAGGGTGCAAACCGATGGAGGGCTCATCGAGCACAAAGAGGGTGTTGACCAGCGAGGTGCCGAGCGCGGTGGTGAGATTGATCCGCTGGACCTCGCCTCCTGACAGGCTGCGTGACTGGCGGTCAAGACTGAGGTAGCCGAGGCCGACCTCGCACAAAAAACTCAGGCGTGTGCGGATCTCGGAGGTCAAGAGCTCGGCGGCCTCGTCGCGCGGCAGTTGTCCCTGCAAGCCGAAAAACCAATCCCGGACTTGCGCGATCGGCTCGACCATCAAGTCATGCAAGCCCTTGTTGGCAACCCTCCAGTGCGCTGCCTCGGGCTTTAAGCGTGTGCCCGAGCAGGCGCTGCAAGGGCTATAGGCGCGGTAGCGCGAAAGCAGCACCCGGACATGCATTTTGTATGCCTTGGTTTCGAGCCATTCGAAAAATCGCTTGGCGCCATACCACTGCCGTTTCCAGTCTCCGCGCCAATGAGGATCGCCCTCGAGCACCCAGTGCTTGGCGGCCGGACTGAGATCGCGCCAGGGGCGGTACGCATCGATCGCCTGCAGCGCTGCAAACCTCATAAGGTCGGCTTGACAGTCCTTGAAGCTTTCGGTTTGCCAGGGCTTGACTGCGCCTTGCGCGAGGCTTTTGCTCGCATCAGGTATGACCAGACCCCAGTCAATCCCGATGACGCGGCCAAAACCCCGGCAGCTTTCGCAGGCGCCAATCGGGGAGTTGAAGCTGAAATGGCTCGGCGTGACGGGTGCAAAGCGGTGGTCGCAGAGAGCACACTGTTGTTTCCCGCTCCAGCGCCAATTTGCATCGTGTTGGGGCGTGCAGTGGACAATCAAGCGCCCCTCGGGCTTGCTGAGGCAGGCCTCGACCGCTTCGCGGAGCCGACCCTGGTCGACTTGCGAGGCGCGAAAGCGGTCCTGCACCACGTCGATAAATCGGCGCCCGCGCGCTTCATAGGGCTGACCCTCGGTTCTTGTGTAGCCCTCCGATAGCAGCATGGCTTCAACCTCCTGCTGACTGAAGGCCTGCGGGATTGGCACCGGAAAGCACAGGATCAGGCGCGGATCACCCGCCTCTGAAGCCTTGATGAGCAGCTCCTTGCAGACCTCAGCTGCGCTTGATGCTCGCACCGGACCGTGGCCCTGGGGGCAGTGGGGTTCAGCAAAACGCGCCCACAAGAGCTTTACATGGTCGTTGATTTCGGTCATCGTCCCCACGGTTGAGCGCGAGGTTCGAACCGGATTGGTCTGGTCGATCGCGATGGCTGGCGGAACGCCCTCGATCCGATCGACCTGAGGTCGGTCCATCCGGTCAAGAAACTGCCGGGCGTAGGCCGAGAAGGTTTCCACGTAACGACGCTGACCCTCGGCATAAAGCGTGTCAAAAACCAGAGAGGACTTGCCTGAACCGGAAACGCCGGTCACCACGACCAGCTCACCGGTCGGGATGTCCAAATCGAGGTTTTTGAGGTTGTTCTGTCGTGCGCCGCGAATACGGATGGGGGGACGGTTGCTTGATTCCATGGGTGTCAGGCGCAAATTGGGCTAGCATTGTCCCATCAAGTGCTTGCCCCAGCCGGCTTTTGAGCCTACCTGCCCTACGCCCATCAACATGAGGAACGCATGATGTCGCGACAAACCATACACAGCCCAGCAGCGCCTGCTGCTATCGGTCCCTACTCCCAAGCGGTTGCGGTAGGCCAGATGGTGTTTTTATCCGGTCAAATCCCGCTCGACCCGCTAAGTGGCCAATTGGTCGAAGGCGGCATCGAGGTCCAGGCCCGCCAGGCCTTTGCCAATTTGCAAGCGGTTTGCGAGGCCGCCGGCGGTCAGTTGGCTGATTGCGTGAAGCTCACGCTTTTTCTTACCGATTTGCAAGACTTCGCGACCGTGAACCAGACCATGCAGGCTTTTTTTGAAGCGCCATACCCGGCGCGTTCAACCATTCAGGTCGCGGCACTGCCCCGTGGCGCAAGCTTTGAGGTTGAGGCCATCATGATCCTCCCGCTTGTGCATGGCAGTGAACCGCCAAACCCCGCATGAAAGTGAGCGTCGCTTCAAGCTCCTCGGTCTGATCCGGGACGAGGATTTTGCGCTCCACTTTCCCTTGCGTTATGAAGACTGGACGCGAATAACGCCGTTGAAGGAGGCCAAAGACGGCCAAAGTGTTCAGTGCGACTTGCAAATTCTTTCGGTGCAGGCGCCGCAACCGGGCAGGCAGACCTGCCGTCTGACGGCCGCAGATGCGCAAGGCACGCCTCTGCAGCTGAGCTTTTTCAAGGTGTTTCCATCGCAGTTAGCGCAATGGCAACCCGGGCGGCATATCCGGGTGCAAGGTGAAATCAAGCTTGGCATCCTTGGCCTTGAAATGGCGCATCCAAGCCTGCGCTTGATCAGGCGTTTTGGCGAAGCGCTTGAAAAGCAGCTCACAGCGGTTTACCCAACAACCGCCGGGCTGACGCAGTGGGTTTTGCGCCGAGCGGTTCAACAGGCCTTGGAGCGCCTTCAGTGGCCTGAGCCTGCTTCTGCAGCGCGTTTGCAGCATGTGCTCGGGAGCAAGCAAGCGCTTGTGGGCATGATGCAAGCCCTGATTTTCATCCACCAGCCTCCGGCAAGCGCAGCCTTGGCCCTGATCGAGGAGCGCAGCGATCCGCACTGTTTGCGGGTGATTTGCGATGAGTTACTCGCTCAGCAACTCGGCCTTCAGCGGGCCAGAAGGCGCCGCGCAACACGCGCTGCGCCGACCATGCTCGCGATGACAGAACGGCTTGATGAGGCGCTGAGCCATTTGCCCTTTGCGCTCACCGAAGCTCAAAGCCGGGTGCTGCGCGAGATCAACGCTGACCTCCAAAGACCGATCCCGATGCATCGTTTGCTGCAAGGCGATGTTGGAAGCGGCAAAACGGTGATCGCCTTGCTCGCGGCGCTGCAAGCGATTGCCTGCGGCTACCAGGTCGCCTTGCTTGCACCCACCGAGATACTCGCCGAGCAGCACGCCGCCAAGTGCCTGCCCCTGCTGCAAAAACTTGGCCTGCGAAGTGCCCGGCTCAGTGGCGGGCTCAAGGCAAGCGCGAAACGCCAGCTCAGGGAAGCCATCGCCGCGCAGGAACTTGATCTGGTGATTGGAACCCATGCCTTGCTTGAGGCGTCGATTCACTTTGCCAATTTGGGTTTGGCGATTGTGGATGAGCAACATCGTTTCGGGGTGAATCAGCGCTTGAGTCTGCGCCACAAGCGTGAGGACGGCCTAGAGCCGCACTTGCTGATGATGAGCGCAACGCCGATCCCTCGGACACTGGCGATGAGTTACCTCGCCGATCTCGATGTCTCGGTGATCGACGAGCTACCGCCGGGTCGTTCGCCGATTCGAACCCGCTTGCTCAAGGCCTCCAAACGCATGGAATTGATGCAAATGATCAGGCAGGAAGTCGAAGCCTTGCATCAGGTGTACTGGGTCTGCCCCCTGATTGAGGAAAGTGAGGTACTTGATTTGCGGCACGCTGAAGAAAGTTTCGAGCAACTCACGCAGGCGCTTGTCGGCATCAAGGTGGGACTGGTGCACGGGCGACTCACTGCGGATGAAAAGCAGAGCGTGATGCAGGCCTTTCAGTCGGGCGAGGTGAAAGTCCTGGTCGCAACCACGGTAATTGAAGTCGGTGTTGACGTGCCGCAGGCAAGCCTGATGGTGATTGAACACGCTGAGCGTTTTGGCTTGGCGCAACTCCATCAACTGCGCGGGCGGGTGGGCCGGGGTCGCGCGCAAAGTCAATGCCTGTTGCTTTACGGAGAATCGCTGGGCCCGGCGGCAAAGGCCCGGCTTAAGGCGATCTATCAGCACCAGGACGGCTTTGCGATCGCCCAAGAGGACTTGCGCATCCGCGGTCCCGGCGAGTTCCTTGGCTTGCGACAATCGGGGCTGTCGCTGCTGCGTTTTGCCGATCTTGAGCGCGATGCCGGGATCCTTCCGGCGATGCGTGAACTTGCAACTGCCTTGCTCGACGAAAGGGGCTGTGACGATCCGACCATCACCGCGCTCATCGCCTGCTGGCAGGGTGGTATTGAGGATCGTCTGAAAGTCTGAGCTTGCGATAATGAAGCGACCATGACCCTGACCGAATTGAAATACATCGTCGCGCTGGCACGAGAAAAACACTTCGGCCGCGCTGCTGAGGCCTGTTTTGTCAGTCAACCAACCCTGTCGGTCGCCATCCGCAAGCTTGAAGATGAGCTGGGCGTGCAGCTTTTCGAACGCGGGGCAGCGGGTATACAGACGACTTCGATCGGCGATCAACTCATCGAGCAAGCACAAAAAGTGCTCGATGAAGCAAGTTACCTGAAGGATCTGGCCCGGCAAGGCCGCGACCCTTTAGTGGGTCCCTTGCGCGTGGGCGTGATTTTCACCATCGGCCCTTATGTGCTTCCCTGGCTGGTGCCTCAGATGATCCAGGCGCACCCGGCCATGCCGATGCTCTTGCATGAAAACTACACCGTCAAGTTGCTGGAGGTGCTCAGACAGGGCGAGATCGATGTGCTCATGCTTGCCGAGCCCTTTGATGCTCAGGGGCTGATGATTGAGCCGGTGTACGACGAGCATTTCGTGGTCGCGGTGCCGCGGCAACACCCTTGGGCGAAGCGCCGCCGGATTGCCTCGTCTGAGCTGGCTCAGCAAACCATGCTGCTGCTTGGAACCGGACACTGTTTCCGCGACCAGGTGATCGAAATCTGTCCAGAGCTTTCGCGGTTTTCCCAGGCAACATCCGGTATCCAGAAGACCTTCGAAGGCTCATCGCTCGAGACCATCCGACACATGGTGGCATCAGGCCTGGGGATTACAGTCCTGCCCCAGACCGCTTGCCCAAGGGCACGTGATGACGGCTTTCTGTGCTACCTGGCCTTTGAGTCGCCAGCGCCGAGCCGGCGGATCGTCCTTGCCTGGCGCAAGAGCTTTGCCCGTCCGGCAGCAGTCGCCGCGCTCAAGCAACAGCTGCGCTTGTTGGATTTACCGATTCAGTTGCTTGAAGCCAACAAAACTTTGTGAGGTCGCTGAACCATGTCCGATCAACCGCTATCCCCCGAGTCAACCTCTCTCGAAGCAGGGTCGAACGCATCGTTATCGGCGAAGCCCGCTTTGGGAGAACCGTCGGCCAGCGTCGCGATTCGTGGTGAGCGCAGCAGCGCTTATCCCACGGTTGAGCAGGCGATTGGCAAGACACCCCTGGTTCGCTTGCAGCGCATGATCGCGCCCAGCGCCAGCGAGCGGGGGAATATCGTTTTAGGCAAGCTCGAAGGCAACAACCCTGCGGGTTCGGTGAAGGACCGTCCGGCTCTGTCGATGATCGCACGCGCCGAAGCCCGCGGCGAGATCAAGCCAGGCGATTGCCTGATTGAGGCGACTTCAGGCAACACCGGCATTGCCTTGGCCATGGCGGCAGCGATCCGGGGTTATCGGATGGTGCTCATCATGCCTGACAACCTCTCGGTTGAGCGGCGCCAAACCATGAAAGCTTACGGCGCAGAACTCATTCTTGTCAGCCAGCAGCAGGGGATGGAGCATGCTCGCGATCTGGCGCTCGAGATGCAGGCCAAAGGCGAAGGACGCGTTCTGGATCAGTTTTCAAACGATGACAATTGGATTGCCCACTACGAAACCACAGGCCCTGAAATCTGGGACGACACCCGGGGTGAGGTCAGCCATTTTGTATCGTCCATGGGCACAACCGGCACGATAACCGGTGTGTCGAGGTATCTGAAGGCCCGCAAGCCTTCGATCCAGATCATCGGCGCGCAACCCGAGGAAGGTTCATCGATTCCTGGCATTCGCAAGTGGCCCGATGCCTATTTGCCGTCGATTTACAAGCATGCGATTGTCGACGAGGTAGCCTACGTCTCGCAGGCGCAGGCCGAATCGACGGCGCGTGAACTGGCAGCGAAAGAGGGGATTTTTTGCGGTATCTCGGCTGCGGGCGCTTGCGTGATCGCTCAGCGAATTGCAGAACGTTCTGAAAATGCAACCATCGTCTTCATTGTTTGTGACCGCGGGGATCGCTATTTGTCGACCGGTGTTTTCCCCGGATGACCGCAGGTTCGCAGCGACGCGGCATCGTATTGTTTATCAGCGCCCTGGTGCTTTTCAGTGTGATGGATGCGATTGCCAAGTGGGCGAGTATGCGTTACCCGCCGGTACAGGTTGCCTGGGCGCGCTACTTTTTTAACCTCTTCATTATGCTTGCGCTTTTTGCACCGCGTATGGGTTTCAAGCTGGTGCAAACCACCGCGCCTGTCCTTCAGGTCGCCAGAGGCATGGCGCTTGGCCTGTCGACGCTTTGCTTTTTCTCGGCGCTCAGTTTGATGCCGTTGGCAGAAGCTTCGACGATTGCGCAGATCGCGCCAATCCTTGTCACCGGTTTGGCGATTGCTTTACTCGGCGAACGACCCAACCCCAGGGTGTGGTTTGCGCTTGCCTTGAGCTTTGCCGGCGTGCTCATGATCATGAAGCCTGGCTTTGCGGCCTTCACCTGGGCAGCGGTTTTGCCTTTGCTGACGGCATTTTGTTTCGCAGCCTATGCCATCCTCACGCGAAAGCTCTCGACCCGCGATCCCGCTACCCCAACGCTGTTCATTGGCGCTTTGGTGGCCACCTGTCTGCTGAGCCTGATTGCGCCGGGATACTGGCTGTGGCCGTCCGATTTCATCGATTGGTGTGCTTTCTTTACGATGGGCGCAATCGGTGCTTATGGTCATCACCTGATGGTGAAAGCCTATGCGGCGGCACCGGTTTCCACGCTTGCGCCTTACAGTTACAGTCAAGCGCTATCAGCGCTGTTGATGGGCTGGCTTGTTTTTGACCACTTTCCGGACCGCTGGTCACTGATCGGCATGGCCTTGATTGTGGCAACCGGTGTGGTGAATGCTGTTTTCAGCCACCGGGCTTCGCGCCGCCTGGTTTAGCCGTTTGTCGGCGACGCTCATCGCGAACCGACTCGCCCAGTTCAAGCACTGCCATCGCATAAAAAGGCGATTGGTTATAACGGGTGATCACCCAAAAATTATGGTCGGCGGCAATCCAGGTGCTGGGGGCGTCAGCGTTTGGGAGTTCATACACCGCCCATTGTTGATCGACTGCAGGGCGCTTTTTAGGCGATGCATCCTTGGGAAATCCAAGGCCTGCTCGTTCGATCTCGCGACGTTCAAGCCGCGGTTGCCAGCCGGCTTCAAGCAGTTTGGCAAGCGCTTCTTCGTTTGCCGCGTCTGGCAGCATCCGCAGCTGAATCCGTATTTTTTGTGCCGATGGGCTGCGCCAGCCGTGTCGCTTCAAAAACGAGGCCACGCTGCCAATAGCATCGGCACTGCTGCCGGCAAGATCGATGCTTCCATCGCCATCAAAGTCAACTGCATGCCGTCTGATGCTGCCGGGCATGAATTGCGGCAAGCCTATCGCGCCTGCAAATGAGCCGCGCAGCGCCTTCGGGTCGAGACCTTGCTCCTGCGTCCACAGCAGGAAATGTTCAAGTTCGCGGGCAAAGAAGGCCCCCCGTCGGGGGTAGTCAAAGCTGAGGGTGGCAAGTGCATCAAGCACCTGGAAGTTGCCGGTGTTGCGCCCGTAAATCGACTCAACGCCGATGATCCCGACAATCACGTAGGCCGGCACGCCAAAACGCTTGCTTGCGCGCTCAAGAGCCGACTGGTTCTCGCTCCAGAAGGCCAAGCCTGCGGCAATCCGCTTGGGGTCGATAAATCGCTTGCGGTAGCTCTGCCAGGATCGTTTAAACCCTTGCGGCGCTGGCTCCATCAGGCGAATCACCTGAGCGTTGGGTCGGTAGTCCGCAAACAGGGCATCGAGGCGGTCACGCGGCCAGGCGTGACGGGATTGCATGTAGGCTGCAAAGTCAGCCGGACGAACAAAGGGAACCGGCGACCAGGCTGGAAGCGGAACATCCTCAGCGTCGAGGTTAGCGGCAACAGCCGAGGCAATCCAAGGCATCAGGATCAGGCTGGCTAGCAGCGACGGTCGGAAAAACGACTTAGTCATTGAATTGATTCAAATCGTCGTCCAAAAGGCATTATGAAGGCTGTAAGGATGATAGCGTTCGCCATGGCTTGGCATGGTGCCAAATAGTCACCCTCAAGCGCAACGGCATCGGATCACATGAGAAAGGCGAAACGATGAATCAAAGCGATCAACAAGCAGCGTTCGATCAATTCGAAATGACCGGTCAACAAGCAGCGTTTGATCAATTCGAAATGACCGGTCAACAAGCAGCGATCGATCAACACGCAAAGACCGATCAACAGGCAAGCTGCGATCAACACGCAAAGACCGATCGCTCAGAGCCTGCTGATTTCGCCGACGATGCGATCCTGAAATTTTCCTGTAACGATGCGATTGCGCGCTTGACCCTTGCGCGGCCCAAGCAGTTCAACGCCTTATCGGGAGCCTTGCTTGAGGCGATGACAGCGCAACTGCAGGCCATTGCAAACGATGAAGCCATTCGTGTGGTGGTGATTGAGGCCGAGGGGCGGGCCTTTTGCGCAGGCCACGACTTGCGTGAAATGCTGGCTTTGGAAACACAAGACCAGTACCGGGAGCTTTTTGCAGCCTGTAGCCGCATGATGATGACGATTCATCGCATGCCGCAGCCGGTGATCGCCAAGGTTCAAGGGATAGCCACCGCGGCTGGTTGCCAGCTGGTGGCGATGTGTGACCTCGCGCTTGCATCGCGTGATGCGCAATTTGCTGTCTCAGGCGTGAACCTGGGTCTTTTTTGCTCCACGCCCTCGGTGCCTTTGTCGCGCAATCTGTCGCGCAAGCAAGCCTTCGAGATGCTGGTCACCGGTGACTTCATCAGCGCGGATGAGGCAAAGGCCCGCGGCCTTGTCAATCAGGTGGTCGATCCATCCGAGCTCGACGCGGCAAGCTTCGCGCTGTGTCAGCGAATCATCAGCAAGCCCCAAGTTGCTATCACGGCCGGTAAACAATTGTTTTACCGGCAGCTTGACATGGGGATCGAGGCGGCCTATCAACTCGCCGGCCAAACCATGGCTTGCAACATGATGGACGCGCAGACCCGGGAGGGGGTGGGCGCCTTCGTCGAAAAGCGCAAGCCGCGTTGGGCTCAGGACACATCGGCTCAAGCTGAAGAGAGCTCCAGTAGAATCGGGTGATTACTCAGGAGGAAGTCGCGCATGAAGGTTTTGGTACCGGTAAAGCGGGTGGTCGACTACAACGTCAAGGTTCGGGTGAAAAGTGATCAAACCGGCGTGGATATCGCCAATGTGAAAATGTCGATGAACCCCTTTGATGAAATCGCAGTGGAAGAGGCGGTGAGACTCAAGGAAAAGGGACAGGTGAGCGAGATCATCGCGGTCTCAGCGGGAACTGTCGCTTGCCAGGAGACGCTGCGAACCGCGATGGCCATCGGCGCAGACCGGGCTATTTTGATCCAGACCGATGTCGAACTTCAGCCTTTGGCGGTAGCCAAGCTGTTGAAGGCGGTGGTCGATCGCGAGCAGCCCGGCCTGATCATTCTTGGTAAGCAGGCGATCGACGATGATGCCAATCAGACAGGGCAAATGCTTGCGGCACTGGCTGACTACCCGCAGGCCACTTTTGCTTCAAAGCTTGAATGTCAGGACGATAGCCTCTACGTCACCCGCGAAGTTGACGGTGGCCTTGAAACGCTGAAAATGCGCATGCCAGCGGTGGTGACCACCGATTTGCGCCTCAACGAGCCGCGTTATGTGACCCTGCCCAACATCATGAAGGCAAAGAAAAAGCAACTCGACCAGCTCACGCCGCAAGACTTGGGCGTTGATGTCACGCCGCGGCTGAAGATGCTGAAAGTAACCGATCCTGCAGGCCGTTCTGCGGGTGTCAAGGTCGCTGATGTGGCGGCACTGGTTGACAAACTGAAAAACGAAGCGAAGGTGATTTGATATGAGCGCACTTGTTATTGCCGAACACGAAGCCGGTCAACTCAAACCCAGCACCCTCAACACCGTCAGCGCAGCGCTTTTGGTTTCTCATGAGGTTCATGTTTTAGTGGCCGGCGCAGGCTGTGCCGCGGTCGCGCAGGCTGCAGCCGGGATCGCTGGTGTGTCGCGGGTTTTGTATGCCGAGGCTGAGCACTTTGCAGCACAAACCGCAGAAAACATCGCTGAGCAGGTCTTGGCGCTTGCCGCTTCCTACAGCCATATTCTTGCGCCTGCGACAGCCTTTGGCAAAAACCTCTCACCAAGGATTGCTGCGCGGCTGGATGTTGCGCAAATCAGCGACATCACGGCGGTTCACAGCCCCGATGCCTTCACCCGTCCGATCTACGCCGGCAACGCAATCGCCACCGTAGAGTCGATGGATCCGGTCAAGGTGATCACGGTTCGGACCACGGGATTTGATGCAGCCGCAGCCGCGTCGAGCCCGGCCGAGATTGTGGCGGTCAGCCCGGTCGCCGACACCGGCAAGAGTCAGTTTGTGTCACGCGAGCTTGCCAAGTCCGATCGACCTGAGCTCACTTCAGCAAAGGTTGTGGTCTCAGGGGGACGAGGCATGGGATCAGCCGATAACTTCAAGATTCTTGAGCCGATCGCCGACCGGCTCGGGGCGGCTATGGGCGCATCCCGCGCTGCGGTCGATGCCGGTTATGCGCCGAATGACTGGCAAGTGGGGCAAACCGGGAAAATCGTTGCCCCGCAGCTTTACGTGGCGATCGGAATTTCTGGAGCGATTCAGCATCTGGCAGGCATGAAGGATTCGAAGGTGATTGTTGCGATCAATAAAGACGCTGAGGCACCGATTTTCGGCGTTGCCGACTATGGACTGGTCGCCGATTTGTTTCAGGCTTTGCCTGAATTGCAAACTGCGCTGGGGTAATCGATGAGCTATGCAGCACCTGTGGCCGATATGCTTTTTAACATGGAGCATGTGGCCGATCTTGCGGAGATCAGCCAACTGCCAGGATTTGAAGACGCAAGCCTCGAGACCGCCGCAGCGGTGCTTCAGGAGTGTGCGAAATTTAATCAGGATGTGATCGCGCCACTGAACTGGCTCGGCGATCAAGAGCCAAGTACGGTGAGCGATGGGGTTGTCAGCACCACCCCAGGCTTTAAAGAAGCCTTTGCCCAGTACGCCGCAGCCGGGTGGCAGGGCGTGCAGCACGGCTCGCACTTTGGTGGCCAGGGCTTGCCCAAACTCATCGCCTCATGCTGTGGGGAAATGTTGAATGCGGCGAATCTGAGTTTTGCCCTTTGTCCCTTGCTTACCGACGGTGCGATCGAAGCGCTTGATACTGCAGGGTCCGATGCGCAAAAACAGCGTTTCATTCCCTCGATGATTGCCGGCGAGTGGACCGGCACCATGAATCTGACCGAGCCGCAGGCAGGCTCGGATTTATCGATGGTGCGCACCCGGGCGGTGCCACAAGCGGATGGCAGCTATCGCGTCTTTGGCCAAAAGATCTACATCACCTACGGTGAACACGATATGGCGGCCAACATCATTCACCTGGTGTTGGCGCGCACGCCGGATGCACCCGAGGGGGTGAAGGGGATTTCCTTATTTATCGTTCCAAAATTTTTGGTCAAGCCTGACGGCACGCTTGGGGCGCGAAACGACGTGTTTTGCACATCCATCGAGCACAAACTTGGCATCAAGGCTTCACCGACGGCGGTCTTGCTATACGGCGACGGCAAGTTTCCGCTTGCCGCCGACGCGCAGAGCGAGGCTCAAGCCGGTGCCATCGGCTATCTGGTTGGTGAGGAAAACCGCGGACTTGAGTATATGTTCGTGATGATGAACGCGGCCCGGTTTGCGGTTGGCGTGCAAGGCATTGCGGTGGCCGATCGCGCCTACCAAAAGGCTGCAAGCTTTTCCAAAGACCGGGTACAAAGCCGCGATGTTGGCGGCTCGCCGGCGCCGGTAGCGATCGCAAACCACCCCGATGTTCGACGTATGCTGATGACGATGCGCGCACAGGTCGAAGGGGCAAGAGCCATGGCCATGGCGACTGCCGCAGCTTTTGATGTGTCCCGCCAGCACCCGGATGAACAAAAGCGTCAATCTGCGCAACGCATGTATGAGTTCATGGTTCCGATTGTCAAGGGATGGTCCACCGAGATGTCGCTTGAGGTGACTTCGCTGGGCGTGCAAGTACACGGCGGCATGGGTTTTATCGAAGAGACAGGGGCGGCGCAGTTTTACCGCGACGCAAGAATCCTGCCGATTTACGAGGGAACCACCGCGATTCAGGCCAATGACCTGATCGGTCGTAAGACCTTGCGCGAAGGCGGTGCAACCGCGCTTGCGATTGCTGCTGAAATTCGAGCCACCGCCAAGCAACTGCGTGAAGCGGAGCCCCTGCCTGAAATGTCTCCATCCGATCGGGCAACGAAGACACTTTCAAGCGCCCCCGCGGCTATTGCCATGCAGCTTGAGCTGGCTGCTGAAGCGATGGAAAAGACCGTGGCGTGGATGCTTTCCGTGGGTCGCTCGGATATCCACGCGATTTTTTCTGGATCGGTCAATTTTCTAAAACTTTGTGGGCTTGCCTGCTCAGGATGGCAACTGGCCCGTGCTGGTCTGGGAGCTCATCAGGGCCTGCGGGCGCAAAGCGGTGACGCGGCGTTTTTGCGTGCCAAGCTTTTGACCGCCCGCTTTTACGCCGATCATTTGTTGCCCCAAACCGGCGCTCTGGCTCATGCAATATGTGCCGGTGCAGATGCGGTGATGGCGCTCGAGGTCGAAGCGCTTTAACTGACGGTCGTTAGCATTTAATCATTGGGCCTTGGGTCGGATGCGGAGCGGCCCGCCTGCAGTCTGGCCATCAGCCGCTCGTCTTCTGCGCTTAAAAGATTGTTCGATCTGGCTTGGTTGATCAGATCGGGCCGCACACGGGCGGTGTTTGTCAAGGCCGCGTTTCGGCGCCATCGGGAGATGGCGTCATGATGGCCACCCAAGAGTACGGACGGCACCTCGATGCCTTCCCAGGACTCCGGTCTGGTGTAATGCGGGCAGTCCAGAAGGCCGTCAACAAAGGAGTCTTGCTGGGCTGATTGTTCGTCGTGCAACACGCCAGGTAACCAGCGCACGATCGCATCAATCAGCATCATTGCAGGCAACTCGCCACCCGAGACCACCAGATCTCCGAGGCTCACACATTCATCAACTTCCCGATCGATGAAACGCTGATCGATGCCTTCATAGCGGCCGGCGATCAGGCAGATGCTTGCTTGGCCCGCGAGTCGCATGATGTCTTCCTGCCTGGCCGGTTTTGCAGCCGGCGTGAGCAAGATGCGGTGCTGGCGTTGGCCGAGGCTCGCTTCAAGGTGGGCAAGACAGGCCATCAAGGGTTCGGCCTGCATCACCATGCCCGGGCCGCCGCCAAAGGGCCTGTCGTCGACGTAGCCGGTTTTTCGCGCTGTAAAGTCACGGGGATTCCAACAATGAAGCTGCCAAAGCGATGCAGCATAGGCACGTCCGCTGATACCGTAGTCAGTAAGTGCAGCGAACATGGCCGGAAACAGGGTCAGGACGTCAAAGCGCATGGGCCTTCAAATTCCGGTGCAGTGCTTGAGTTTTTCAAAGCCATTCGCTCGACCAGTCAACCTGAATGCAACGCTCGTTCACATCCACCTGATCCACATACTGTCCTACAAATGGGATGAAAAAATCAGGCGCGGCGTCCTGGTTTTGCTTCACATGAAGGATCGGGTGCGCGCCGTGATCGTCCATCGCAACCACCTCGCCCAGCAACTCATCGGCGCGATTCAGCACCCGACAACCGATGAGATCAACCCAGTAGTATTCACCCTTGGGCAGGCGGGGGAAGTCCTCACGCCGCACCGCAACCTCAAAGCCCTTGAGGGCTAGTGCCTGATTGCGGTCGTCAAAACCCTCAAACTGTGCAAGCCAACCCGAACTATGGGGGCGGGATGCGACCACTGCAACTTCGACTGCGACTTCGACGCAAGCGGATGGCAGAGCGCTACTTTGATCGCTTGAAGCCCGGATGGTTGCAAGCCTTTGCGGAGGGGAGACGAGCCATCGTTTGGCTTTTCTCAGAACCGAGCTTTGTCGGTCGCCATAAAGATCAAGCTTGACCCAGCCCGCAAGGCCCCATGCATCGATCACACGGGCCACCGAAATCCAGGGATCGAGCCCCGGCGCCGCGAGGCCGCGATCGAGCCTTAGTGCTTGGGTGCCCGGATTAAGCGGCAACGCCCGCTTGTTTGGCGGCAAAAGTTTTCACCAGTCGATCAACCGCGGGTGAGAGCTCAGCACCGTGCTGTTTCCAGTGATGGACTCGATCAAGTGCGATTTGTAAGCCCTGTTCGGCGCCGGAGGCAACCGGGTTGTAGTAGCCCAGTCGTTCAATGAAAGCCCCGTCGCGCCGGTTACGCTTGCTGGTCGCAACAATATTGTAAAAAGGGCGCTTTTTTGCACCGCCTCGGGAAAGTCGGATTACGACCATAGAATGTCCTCGAAAACCCGCGATGATAGCGCCCAAACAGCAAGCAGACAAGTAAAAGTTGGCGCCCGTGCATTTCCGGGTTATACTTTTAGGCTGTCATCCTCTTTGCGTGCAACGAGCCGCGTTCGACTCACAAGCTAGATCCTGTGAAAGCAGGGCCTCAAAGCCCTTGGGTCGACTCCGAGCTTTTGAAGCTTGGCTCAAAAGCTTCGGCCACACCTACAACCCGCAGCGCTAACGATGACCGGAGACCGTATGGATATCATCAAGCAGCTTGAGCAAGAAGAAATTGCGCGCCTCGGCAAAACGATTCCTCCGTTTTCACCGGGCGACACCGTGATCGTCAGCGTGAATGTCGTTGAGGGTAATCGAAAGCGTGTGCAGGCCTACGAGGGCGTGGTGATTGCTAAACGCAATCGCGGATTGAATTCGTCCTTCATCGTCCGGAAGATTTCTTCGGGCGAGGGGGTTGAAAGAACCTTTCAAACCTATTCACCGCTGATCGCCTCCATTGAAATCAAGCGTCGCGGCGACGTCCGTCGCGCCAAGCTTTACTACCTGCGCGATCGTTCCGGCAAGTCGGCAAGAATCAAGGAAAAGCTGCCTGGCCGAGCGCCTGTCGCGCCGAAGGCAAGCGCCTGAGTCAGCGCCGCGTCGGGGATCCCCGCGCGGTCCCCTTCGAGTTGGCCGATGACGGTCTGCCCGCCATTGACTTGCCCAGACTCCCGGCGAGCGACTGGCTCCAGATTTTTTCCAGTCAGCGGCCATGGGCGCCTGTTTTGGACGGTGATCGCAGCCTTTGGGTAAAGGGCCCGATCCGGGATGCATCGGTACTGATCGCGCTGACGGTGCGAGGTGGTGTTTTGCTTACCGAACGCAGCCCCTCGATGCGCCAGCATCCCAGTCAGGTCGCGTTTCCCGGCGGACGCATCGAAGCGCAGGATCGTAACGCCACTGAGGCAGCCTGTCGCGAGGCCCAGGAGGAGATCGGGCTTGACCCGCGGCGTCTTCGGCCGGTTGGCGCTTTACCGCCTTATCTGACCGGCTCGGCCTATAGGGTGCATGCGGTCGTTGCCTTGCTTGACGATGCGCTGGATTTGCACCGGCAGCTTGAGCCAGACCCGAACGAGGTCGCCTCGGTGTTTGAGGTGCCCCTTGCCTTCTTGCTCAATCCACGCAACCACCGGCGGCACTACTGGGAGGCGCAGGAGGGACGTCGCGCTTTTTATTCGATGCCCTGGCTTTGCGATCAACCCGACGCGATGCGTTTTGTGAGGACTGCAAACCACCAGGTCGACCGGCCGGTGGACTGGCCGCATGAGTTTTTTATCTGGGGTGCCACCGCTGCCATGCTGCGAAATTTTTATCAACTGCTTCACGCGCACCGCGATCTTATTCCGATCGGGTGCTAGGCACTTCCTGCCCCGCAGGCTGCTGGCCTCAGGCAAAATCAGGCGATGGGATTTCTCGCACTCATCTTCGCGCTGCTGATCGATCAGGGACGAAATCTCCCGATTCGGCAAGCGGTTATCGAACAACTCGAGACTGCCGCCGACGCCGTGCGGCGGCTGACCGATATGGGCGGTCTTTACGACGGTTGGAAAGCCTGGGCGTTGATGATGGGTCTGGCTACGCTGCTTGCGATCGGTCTTGATCTTATAGCCTCCCGCAGCCATGTCTTGCTGCAATTTGCCTTACATGTTGCCGTGCTCTATTTGTTTATCGGATTTCGGCGTTTTAGTAGCCCGTTTTCGGCGATTCAGAGGGCGTTCTCCGAAGGCGACGCCTCGCGTGCCTTTGTCATTTTGCAAGCCTGGTTGCGTGGTCGTGATCTGGAGGATCCGGCGGTTCTTGCCTCGGGTTCTGTTGCAGAGGATTTTGATTCCAGCGCTGTGTGCAGGCAGGCAATCGACCAGGCGCTGATTGCTTCGCATCGCCATGTCTTTGGGCCGCTGCTTGCTTATGTTTTGCTGCCGGGAATTCTTGGTCCGGTGCTTTACCGGCTTGCCGAGGTGATGCTGAACCGATGGCAGCATCCTGCGGTCGAAGCATCCGGCGATGGGTCGCTGTCGATTGAGGATTCGGATCGTCACCGCCTGGCCGCGCAACGCGGATTTTCCTGGTTCGACTGGATACCGGTGCGCCTGAACGCTGCCGGGTTGACCGTCGTGGGCAATTTTGAAGACGCGGTTTTTTGCTGGCGGGGTGCGGTGTCTGCCAGGGTCTCACTGGCTGCTAGGCAACCCGAGGCGGCTGCTGCGATGGATGAGTCGCGCGCGATTTTGCTGGCCACTGCAAGCGGTGCGCTGGGCTTGCGTCTGGCAGACCCGGCGCTTGAGGGACATTGGGTGAGCGAAGGATTCGAGTGGCAGGGTGCCTTGCCGGATCCGGGCGGTTTGCGCAGCGCCGTTGGGCTGGTTTGGCGAAACGCTGTCTTGTGGGTGAGCTTTTTTGCGATCCTGACTATGGCAGGTTGGCTGGGACGCTAGCATCGGGCCATTGGGCGAGCTTGTGCAGAGCTTGCAATCCTGACAGAGCCTCAGCTTAGCGGCTGTGATCCTGCTCGCTGATCACATCAGTCCAGATTGCATAACGCTGTTGGTCGATCTGACCTTGCTCGAGCGCCGCATGAATCGCACAGCCAGGCTCTTGCAGATGTTTGCAATTGTTGTAACGGCACTGTCCTAATCGTTCGGCCCATTCCGGCAGACTGTGCTCGATTTCAGAACGAGAGCAGTGGGCGAGCCCAAACTGCTGAAAACCGGGTGAATCGATGATGCGGCTACCCGGCGCAAAGCGCGTCTCGGGCAAATCGAAGCATTTTGAAAAGCTAGTGGTGTGTTTGCCCGATTGCAAGGCGCGCGACCACTGCTGGGTCTTGAGGTCGGCATCAGGAACGAGTCGATTGACCAGGGTGGATTTACCCATGCCGGACTGGCCAAGCAACAAACTCGTTTTGCCCTGTAACCATCCAGCGAGCTCACCTTCAAGCAAATCTTCATTGGCATCATGGCGTGCGGATAAGCGAATCATTGGCATGCTGAGCGATTGATACAAGCGCAGCCTTGGTTCGATAAGTGCAAGCGCCTCGATGCGGTCGGATTTGTTGATCAGCCAGGTCACCGGAATCGACGCAATCGCGGCTGCGAGGCCAACGCGGACTGCCAGGGCTTCGGAAAACGGTGGTTCGGCAGCCAGCACCAATCCGATTTGATCGATGTTGGCAGCAATTTGCTTGCGCCGGTACTGATCACTTCGAAGCAAGAGATTACGCCTTGGCAGGATTGCGTTAATCACCGCCTGGTCTTCGCCAATCGGATCGATCTGCACCCGGTCGCCCACGCAAAAGTCTTGTTTGCGCCCGCGCGTGACTGCGATGCGCTGCCGTGCTCTCGCCGCCCCACTCTCCGGGCCCGGCAATTCCCGAATCCAGTGTTGACGGCCAAAACTTGCCAGGATCTCGGCGAGCATCCTGACTTACCTTGGGCCCGTGATCATCGGGCTGCCGGTACAGTGCTTCCGAGCTCAAGCCTGAGCTGTTGCAGGCGGGCAATACGAATCGGCGCAGGCGGATGCGAATCATAAACCGCTGAATGCAGTGGGTCGGGGGTGAGCGTTGCCGCGTTGTCTTTCACGAGCTTGATCAATGCGCTTTCAAGGTCGGCTGCATCGGTTTGTGAGGCGGCGTAGGCGTCTGCTTCGAACTCGTGTTGACGCGACCACCAGCTCATCAGCGGCTGCAACGGAAACAAGAACACCGACAACACCAGTGAAAACAAAAGCAAAGCGGCGGCGTTTTGCGATCCGGGCAGCGGGATCAACCCAAGCCCGCGGTAAAACCAGCTTTGGTCCATCACCCAGGCCAGTAGGGCGAGGGCAGCAAAGCTAAAAGCCGCGCTTAAAAGCAAACGCTTCACGAGATGTCGGTGCTTGAAATGTCCCAATTCGTGGGCCAGAACCGCTTCAATTTCTCGCGGACTGAGTTGCGCAAGCAAGGTATCGAAAAACACAATGCGCTTGGCCTTCCCCATGCCGGTGAAGTAAGCGTTACCGTGCGAGGAACGTTTGCTGCCGTCCATTACAAAAAGCCCCTGGCTTGAAAATCCGCAGCGCGCAAGAAGCGATTCAACCGCGGTTTTCACATCGCCCTCTTGCAAAGGTTCAAAGCGGTTAAACAGCGGGGCAATCCAGCTTGGCCAAAGCACCATCACACCGAGCTGAAAAAGCATCCAGCTCGCCCAAACCCACAGCCACCAGCGGGCTCCGCTTTGTTCCATCATCCAGAGCACGAACAACAAGAACGGAACACCCAGGAGAACGCTGATCACAAGCGACTTGATCTGGTCGCTGCACCACAGCGCCAAGCTCATTCGGTTAAAGCCAAAGCGCTGATCGATCACAAATTGGCGCCACAAGGAAAACCCGACATCGATCAATGATCCAAGCACCATCACGGTCATCATCAGACTGACCTGAAAGGCCAGGCCAGGACCGGGCAGCTCATCGGGCATCCAAACCAGCCAGACGCTTGCGATCCATGACTGAATTTGTGTCAGGAGTCCACCCAGCGTCAGCACGATCAACCAAAGGCTGTGAACCAGCATCTCGAATATCGTCGCCGATACTTTCGCGCGGGTGTAATCGGCTGCCCGCTGATGGTTTTCAATCGAGATTCGCTCACCAAAGGCGATCGGAACCTGATCGCGGTGTTGCATCACGTGGCGAAGCTGTCGTTGCGCCAAATAGAGCCTGACGCTGAACTGCGTGGCGAGTAAAAGCACAAAGATCAGGCTGAAATCGAATGGCGTCATGAGCGCTTGCTTGAGTCGGTGATAATCCTCATCTTAAACCCAACCCTGAAAGCGATTGATGAGCACTGTTGATTCGCAAGGACTTGCCTTGCAGCCCGAGGAATCGAGGGCACTTGCTTCGCAAGCTGCAGCCCAGGCGGCTGCAAGGCCCAACGTGACCCATTTGATCTGGCTGGATATGGAAATGAGCGGCCTTCGTCCTGAGGTCGACCGAATTCTGGAAGTCGCAGTCATCATCACCGATACCGACCTCAACCCGCTGGCAGAAAGTGAAGCGATTGCCATTCGACAGCCCGAGGAGCTGCTGGATGGCATGGACGCATGGAACAAAGGCACTCACGGTCGCAGCGGTCTGATCGAGCGGGTCAGGCATAGCATGCACAGCGAACGCGATGCTGAGCTTTATTTGTTGGGCTTTCTTGCGGCTTGGGTTCCTTCGGGAAAGTCACCGATGTGTGGCAACAGCATCGGGCAGGATCGACGGTTCATGGCCCGCTATATGCCGGAATTAGAGCGTTATTTTCATTATCGCAATCTGGATGTCAGCACGCTCAAGGAGCTTTGCAAGCGCTGGCGTCCTGATCTCATCAAGGGTTTTGACAAGCGTTCGGCGCACACCGCACTGGCTGATATTCGCGAGTCGATTGAGGAGTTGCAGTACTACAAGACGCATTTTCTCCGGCACGAACGCTAAGCGCTCGGCGCTAGCGCACGCCGCCAGGTCTGTTGGCTGAGTATCCGCAGGGCGATCGCCGCCGCTGCGCAGGCAACAATCCCGGCCCACCAGAAGGCCCTCGCATCCTGAAAGGGTCCAAACCAACCGGAAAAGCTCAGCCAAGCGCCGCCGCCCAGCCCGATACCCCATAAACAGGCCACATAAATCCAAAAGGGCAGGTTTGCGATTTTGTGGGCCCTCAGCACAAAGGCGTATTGCAATTGCAGGCTGTCGAGCCACTGGTGAATGGCTAGCCAGGCAATCAGTATCGCTGCAGTTTGGGCGACCTCAGGATCGCTGGCATAAGCGTTCGCAATCAGGTCGTTGCCAAGTAAGAGCACGAGCGCGATACAGGCAGCCGTGATCATTGCGGTGCGCATCCCGAGCCCTGCCACCTCGCGCGCGGCCTGCATCTGGCCTGCGCCAAGGCTTTGCGCGGTCAGCACCATGGTTGCGTTGGCCAAAGCCAGCGAGAACATATAGGCCACACCGGTGAGGCTGGATGCGACTTGTTGGCTCGCCGACGCCGCTGCACCGAAGGGAGCAATCAAAAGCGCAATAGAGGCAAAGGCGCTGACGTCGATGAAGGCGGTGCCACCAATGGGTAGCCCGAGCTTTAATAGTTCGAGTAATTGCTTTGGCTGCGGGCGAAAACTGCCAAAGAGCTTAAAGGGGCGCATGGCTCGATCGCGTCTGGCGACCAAAAGCACCGCGACGGCGCAGGCATAGGACAGCAAACAGCTGCTGCAGGCCGCGCCTGCCGCACCCATGGGATCGATGACTAAGGCGTCCGAACCGTACATCAGGATGGCGTTTAGCGGGACTTTCGCGCAAAGACTTGCGAGGTTGATCCACATCACCAGACGCGGGCGAGATACTGCGGTGCACAAGGCCGAAAAGGCGCGCACGATCAGTGCCGGAATCACCCCGAGCGCACACCAGAACAAATAGGACTTGACCTTGTCGGCGACCTCAGGCGGTGCGCCGCTGAGGTGGGTCCAGTTCGTCGCTCCCAGTAAAAGCATGCTGCCCAAAGCCCCAAGAAGAATCGACAACAGCAGTGATTGACCGAAAGCGATTCCGATCGCATCAATGCGACCAGCACCAAAGTGCTGTGCGACGATCGGCGACAGCCCAAGCAGCACGCTTAGCAAACTCACGTAGGCGATGATGTAAATGCTGGTGCCAAGTCCCAGGCTGGCGAGCTCGGTCGGCGACAAGTGGCCAGCCATCACCGTATCGATCACGCCATTGGCCATCACCGCAAGCTGGCTGACCAGAACCGGACCTGCAAGCCGCAAGAGTTGCTTGAGCCTCGTCCGCTGAGGCGCAAGCGGGCCGTCTGGGTTCATCGGTCGGACTCTGCTGAAGGACTGCGAAGGTATAAACGGAATCGTTCCTGTTTTTCACCGCGCCGGGCTCCAACCCATTGCAGTTGCCAGCCTGCAAGCCTTGGGGCGATCCTGCGAAGTGCTTCGCCGCTGTCCTGGATGATCAACCACTGGCATTTGCCAGACTCAGCGAACTGGATGCCGGCAAACCACTGCAGACTGGCCTGAACCCCTGGTCGAAGATCCTCAGCGTGCACGCAGCCATCCGATGCTCGCATCGACTCGCTGACCTGAGCCGCCATTTCGCGGTAGGAGTTTCGTCTGTTGTGTCCCTCCAGAAACAGAATCTGGAACAGAAACCAAATAAGCACAAGACCACTTGAGGCAAGGAGCACCGGTTTCCAGAGCACCGAGGGTTGGCGTGATAAGCGCCATCTGACCAAAAGGACCCAGGCCAGACTGATGGCAAGCCCAGCCAGCAATCCGGGCCAGTAGTCGGCTGCCTGCTCGCTGCGGGCCAAAATGCCCATGCGATAGGCCATCGGTTCGGGCCATCCGATTAACCAGGCCAGGAAATAGGCCCAGAACATGAACGCGATCAGGCCATAAATCAGCACCGCGTACCAATCCATGAATTGAACCAGGCCTTGGCGAAGCGTTGGCAAGCCGAGCGCTGCCAGCGCTGCCAGCGGTACTGCAAGCGGCATCAGCCATGCGAGGCTCGAGCCTGGGGCAAAGGGGCTAAGGAAGATGATCGTGCTGATCAGGCTCGCAGGAGCGATCAGGCTTGGCTCTCGAATCCGATCGCGCAACTGCCAAAGCGCCCAGACTGCCGCCGGCCAGACCGGCCAGAAAAACCACCAAGGCTCACGCGCAAGATCATAAAGACGTACCCCAAGACCCTTGGCAGGTCCACTGAACTGCAAGGCCCACCAAGCTGCCATCCAGTCAAGTCGCTGCGCGTTTGCCCTGAGGTTTTCAGCCAGGCCGGCCTCGCTGCCATCGCGATACATTAACCCAAACCAGAGCGCGAGCATTGCCGCCACGGTGAGCGCGGCGCGCAGGATCATGGCTTTTGCGATACTTTGCCAATGTGCTGAGGCCTGCGCCAGAATCATGAGACTTAGGCTCAGGGCTAGACCGAACCATAAACCTTTACTGAGCCAGGCGGCCACGATGACCGTCCCGAAGGCCCATCCCGCCTTTCGGGGTGAATCAAGGCTCCACGCCAGACAGTAAAACGCTGCGGCCATGATGAGGATTGCGAAAGCCTCCGGCGAGGTTTCGTGAACTCTTTCGACCAGTCCTACAGTCGCAAGCAAGAAAAGCACGCTGCTGTCGGCCAGCGCTGCTGCAAGTTTGCGCGGGCTTGCCGCAATGCCGATCGGATCGTGGGGAATCCACTCGGGGCGTTTGCTCAGACGATAGACCGCACGCCAGCAAAGCAGCAGGCTCGCAAGCCAACAGGCGACCCACAGCAAGCGCACAAGCAAGGCGAAGTCCAGCGGTAAGGCTTGGGTCAACCAGCCCAGCAGTGATGCGATCCAAAACGGAAAGGGGCCCTCATCGGGTAGCAAAACGCCCGGGAGTCGGCTGAGAAGCCAGTTATCGAACTCGCCGGCCCGCAAGGCGAGCAGCATGTTGTAGGCAACCCCAAGGCCTACGGCGTCATCACCACGCCAGGGATCGCGCCCAATCAGACCCGGTAGGGCGTAAAGCAAAGCCAAAAACAACAAACCCCAGAAGGGAACGCGTCCCGCCTGGGGTTCGGTGACAAGAAAGGGCTTCAAGCGTTGCGCTTGGCGCCGCCTGCCCGTGCGAATTTCTGACGAAATTTCTCAACACGACCTGTTTCGAGCACGCGCGACTGCGCCCCGGTGTAGAAGGGGTGCGACTCGGAGCTGATGTCAAGTTTGAACCAGGGGTATTCCTTGCCGTCAATCGTGATCTTCTCGCGCGCCGGAGCGGTTGAGCGGATGATGAACTGCTTGCCGTTGGTCATGTCCTGAAACACAACTTCACGAAAATTGGGGTGAATGCCTTCTTTCATAGCGAAGTCCCGTCAAGAAAACCTTTGATTATACAGGTTGAAAACGTGTTTTTACACAAAAGGCGACGTGAAGCTCGCACCAAGGCCTGGTCAACCGCCCCTGCGCATCAGATCGAAAAACTCGCCATTATTTTTGGTCATCTTCATTTTGTCGAGCATGAATTCCATGGCTTCGATCTCATCCATGTCGTGGAGCAACTTGCGCAAAATCCAAATCTTTTGCAGCATGTCCTTGGGTATCAGAAGTTCCTCGCGCCTGGTGCCTGAGCGATTGATATCCATCGCCGGGTAGACGCGCTTTTCCATCATGCGCCGATTCAGCAAGATCTCCATGTTTCCGGTGCCCTTGAACTCCTCATAAATCACCTCATCCATTCGGGAGCCGGTGTCGATCAGGGCAGTGGCGATGATCGTGAGTGAACCGCCTTCTTCGATGTTTCGCGCCGCACCGAAGAAACGCTTCGGCCTTTGGAGCGCATTGGCATCAACGCCGCCGGTGAGGACCTTGCCCGAGGAAGGAACTACCGTGTTGTAGGCGCGTGCAAGCCGGGTAATTGAATCCAGAAGAATCACCACATCGCGTTTGTGTTCAACCAGCCGCTTGGCCTTTTCAATCACCATTTCGGCCACCTGAACATGGCGGGTTGCAGGCTCGTCAAAGGTCGAGGCCACAACTTCGCCGCGAACCGAGCGCTGCATTTCAGTCACCTCCTCCGGACGCTCATCGATCAGAAGCACGATCAAGACAATGTCAGGATGGTTTGCCTTCAGCGCATGTGCGATGTGCTGCATCATCACCGTTTTACCGCTTTTCGGTGGCGCAACAATCAGCCCTCGCTGCCCCTTGCCGATCGGTGCAACCATGTCGATGATCCTGCCGGTGATACTCTCATCGCCCTTGATCTCGCGTTCGAGATGGAGCATTTGATCCGGGTGAAGCGGGATCAGGTTTTCGAACAGAATCTTATTCTTTGAAGCTTCGGGCGCCTGGTCGTTGATCTTGTCGACCTTGACCAGGGCGAAGTAGCGTTCGCCATCTTTGGGGGTGCGTACCTCGCCTTCGATCGCATCACCGGTATGGAGGTTGAATCGTCTGATTTGCGAGGGCGAAATGTAAATGTCGTCCGGACTCGCCAGGTAGGACGTTTCGGGTGTTCTTAAAAAACCGAAGCCATCGGGCAGGATTTCGAGCACGCCATCGCCGAAAATCGATTCACCGAGCTTGGCTTTTCGCTTGAGGATGGCAAACATCAGTTCCTGTTTGCGCATGCGGTTAGCATTTTCGATCTCGAGGCCTTGGGCCATCTCGATCAGTTGCGATATGTGCAATGCCTTAAGGTCGGATAAATGCATGGAACTCAGTTTATTAGGCGGTCGCGGCGCGCACAGGGCGCATACCCGTTGGGTGACGACAAGCATTGGGTGGGTTTTGGTTCGTGCGTCCGTTGGTGCAAGCCACGAGAACCTCACAAACCGGCTATCGCTTCAGCGATGCTGGAGCGGCTTTGAAGTCACAAGAACATTGCCAAGACGTAAATCTTGCCAACGCGAAGCATGTTCTTGTTACTAACGGCTCGCGAACTATAAACGCAAGTTCGCCAAAGGGCAATTCAAGCGGTGCAAACCATTGGCCTGCCGGGTCGCGCCGGCTCAATCCATCCGCGTTGCCCCGATTAAATCCCTATGCGTTCCCCCGATTAAATCCATCCGCGTTGCGCAAACGATAAGCATGCGTTGGGGGCTACGATCATGTGATCAAGCAGCTGAATATCGAGTGTTTGCAGGGCGCGATTGATGGCCTCGGTGAGCCTTCGGTCGGCCTGGCTGGCTTCAAGAAGGCCCGACGGGTGGTTGTGCGCCAAGATGACTGCAGTCGCATGAACACCCAGCGCGCGGGCAGCGATTTCACGCGGGTAGACCGCGGTTTGGTTGACCGTGCCGCGGAACATGACCTCAGCGCAAATCAAGCGATGCTGGGCATTTAAGTAAAGCGCAGCAAAACATTCAACGCTGCGATCGCCAAGCCAGAGCGCGAGGAATCGCTCCAGTTGCTGCGGGTTGTGGAACACCGGGCTATTTCTCATGTCCTCTTCGAGCGAGCGCCGAATCAGCTCGCGCGCCGCAGCAAGCGGCTCAGAGGTCTGCACAAGCCTGCGCAGCGATCCGGCTTGTTTCAGCGCCTGAGCAGCCCGCCGCAGCCCAGACGCTGAAGAGGGTGCCGCAGAGGGCTGCATCGATGGCCTTTGAAAGCAGCGGGCGACCAACTCCAGATTGCTCAGTTGGTCAAGCAAGGCATCCTGAACACCATGGTGCTCGCGGTTTGCAGCGCCATGTGCGTTCAACGCGCCTGCATCGCGTACGAGGACACCACACGCCGGTTGGTGCTGCGTTGCGCTTGTGGCTTTGGGTTTGACAGTGCCGCTGAGGAACCGGGTTTGGGCAGATACGGATGCCATCGCTTAAACTCCTTGCTGAAGGCGCGAACTCCAGGCCTTGTGGGGGCCGCAGTGCTTGGATTGGGGAGGTGTCAGTTGGCAGTGCAGCAGGATTCTTTCTTAACGCTTCACTATCGGATCAGTCTGCTCAACACAGCTGAGCCTGTCATGAGCACCTTTGGCGATCGGCCGGCTACGATTCAGATGGGCGGCGGGCAGCTTGCACAAGCCCTGGAAGACTGTCTCATCGGACTTGAGGAAGGCGAAAGGCGACTTTTTCAATTGCCTGAGGGTGCTGCCTTCGGTCCGAGAAATCCGCAGCTTTTGCAGCGCTTAAAGCGCAGCCTGGTCGATGATCACAGCGATCGATCCGACCCGATCCACCCGGGGGATTTGTTGGACTTCCCAAGACCCGACGGCGGACGCTATGCTGGGGTAGTCAAGGAAATCAATCAGGACTATGCCTTGATCGATTTCAATCATCCTTTGGCGGGCCAGGCCATAAACTTCGAAGTGGAGTTAATCAGTGTCCTCTGATCTGTCAGCCGTATCCATGCAGTCTCAGGTCTCACAAAGCCAAGCGCAGCCCGTCGATATTCAGGGCTTTGAGGTCTTGCTGGCCCAACCCCGTGGATTTTGTGCAGGGGTTGACCGGGCTATTGAGATTGTTGAGCGTGCGCTTGCGCAGTGTGGCGCGCCGATTTATGTTCGGCACGAAATTGTGCATAACCGCTATGTAGTTGAAAGCTTGCGCGACCGTGGGGCTGTATTTGTCGAATCGCTCGACGAGGTCCCTCGGGGCAGCACGCTGGTGTTTTCCGCACATGGGGTGTCGCAGGCGGTGCGACGAGAGGCGCTGCAGCGCGGACTTCGAGTTTTTGACGCCACCTGTCCGCTGGTGACCAAAGTCCATGTTGAAGTCTCAAAAATGCGTCGCGATGGCTATGAGCTGGTGATGATCGGTCATGCCGGTCATCCCGAAGTCGAAGGCACGATGGGACAGGCCGACGCCGGAATCCACCTGATTGAGTCGCTCGAAGACGTCGAAAACCTGAGCGTCGGAAATCCTCAGCGTTTAGCCTACGTGACGCAAACCACCTTGTCGGTGGATGATTGTGCGGACATCATTGCGGCTTTACGCAAGCGTTTTCCGGATATCGCTGAACCCAAGAAACAGGATATTTGTTACGCCACCCAAAATCGCCAGGATGCGGTGAAGTTCATGGCGCCGCAATGCGATTTGGTCCTGGTCGTCGGTTCTGCCAACAGTTCAAACAGCAATCGCTTGCGCGAAGTGGCACAAAAAATGGGTTGCGACGCTTATCTGGTTGACGGCCTGGAAGCCGTGGATCCTGCCTGGCTTGTCGGTCGCAGGCGTATCGGCGTGACGGCCGGTGCATCAGCGCCTGAGTCTTTGGTCCAGGAGTTGGTCGAGGGTCTCAAAAAGCGCGGTGCAAAGTCTGTGCGCGCTTTGGATGGGATCCAGGAAGATGTGAGCTTTCCGCTGCCAAAGGGCCTTGGAATCAGCCCGCCGGTCGCTGACCAAGGCTGATCCTTTTGGCTTTGCCTGACTTTTCGCCGCTTTGGCGCGCGAATTAAAGCAGTTAGAATACCGACGATGCCGCTTTAGCTCAGTCGGTAGAGCAGCTCCTTCGTAAGGAGAAGGTCGACAGTTCGAGTCCGTCAAGCGGCACCAAACCCGGCACGTAAACCGGCACTCAATCCGGCGCATAAACCGGCACTCAATACGGCCCTAAAACCACGAAGCGCTCACTTTTTCGTTATAAGTATTTAAACGCGATAGCCGCAACCAGCGTGGGCAGCGCGGCAGCAGCGAACAAGCCTACGGCGCTAATCGCCTCATCGCTGAAGTAGCGCTTCAGGATCGCAAAGCCGGCAGGATTTGGCGCATTTGCGATCACCGTAAGTCCGCCGCCCGTCACTGCGCCGGCAACAAGCGCGTACTTGAACTCGTCGCTCAATCCCTCGACCAGCGAACCGAGATAGGTTAGTGCGGCGTTGTCGGTGATTGCGGTAAGACCGGTTGCAGCCCAGAAAACCGTATCAGGTGACATGCTCTTGAGTAAGCCCTCAAGCCACCATTGCTGTTGGCCGCCAAGCACAACCAGGCCCGCAAGAAAAAAGGCGACGAGCAGCCCCTCGCGTAAGATCAACCGGTCTTGGTACTGGGGGTAGGCGGTTGCGACACCCATAAAAAGCAGAAACAGGCCCATAAATGCTGACGGATGATGCGCAAAAACCACCACGCCGGCGAGCAACAGGATGTGGAAAGCATAAATGGCAAACGGAATCGCCTCGTGTTGCGTCGTGATGGGATTGGGTCCCGACTGCGAATCATCCGAGAGTTGGATCGTTGCGAGTTCGCGGTAAAACAGCAAAGTCACCACGAAGGCATTGATCGCAACTGCGAGGGCCGCGCGCCATCCGAAATGGGTCAACATGAAGGGCAGATCCCAGCCCCATTTCGCTGCCACCATCAGCACGGGCGGGGCTGCAAAGGGTGTAAGCGTGCCGCCAATCGAAATGTTGACAAAAAGCACGCCAAGCACCGCATATTTCAGACGATCCGAGGGGTTTCGGATGTAGAGTCCATCGCGAAGCATCAGCGCTGCCAGCGTCATCGCGGCCGGCTCCGTAATGAACGAACCAAGCAGGGGAATCGCTGAGAGCCCGAGAAAAACGTAGGCCACCGCGCCCGGAAGGGGCATTCGATTCGCCATCGCAGTAACGAGCGAGCGGGTGAGTTCCAGAATCGGCCGGCTCGCGGCGATCACCATAATGGCGAAGACGAACATGGGTTCGGTGAAGTTTCGGGTATCCAGATACTCGGTGGCTGGTTTAAAGCCTAAGGTGGCCAGCATCACCGCGACAAGCACAATCGCCCAAAAGCCAAACACCACCTCAACTTCGCCGAGCAAGTGCCAAACGCCTGCATGACGGGGCCTCGTGTGGGCTAGATGTTCAAAAAACTTGGTAGAAAAAGTGTGCAAAACGGCAATCGCAAAAATACCGGCACCAATTGACTGAATCGATTCCACGGACGAACTCCTCGGCAAGGCTCTGCAAGCTTGATTGCGGTCTTTTCGGAATAGTTTCGGCATGAAACAGATTCCCGCTTCGCCGCCTGCGGTTTAAGAATCGCCCAAAGCCAACTCGTGGCACCATATTTCCCGAGATAGCAACAAAGCTTTTACGGGGAGCATCGCGCAATCATGTACGCATTTCGATACCAACGGCCCGCAAGTGTTGAGGCTGCGATTGAGCTGGCGCGTGCTGACGAGGACGCGAAATACCTCGCGGGCGGGATGACCTTGATTCCGGCCATGAAGCACCGTCTTGCCGCTCCCAGCCAGCTGATTGACCTTGCAAGGCTTGCGCAGCTCAAACAGTGCGAGCGCATCATTACCGGCGATCAAAAGGCTTGGCGCATTGGCGCGGGGCTCAGGCACGTTGAAGTCGCAACGCATGCGGACATGGCCAAGGATTTGCCTGCTTTGGCAGCGCTTGCCGGCGGTATCGGAGACCCGCAGGTTCGAGCCCGAGGCAGCCTTGGCGGTTCGGTTGCCAACAATGACCCCGCAGCGGATTATCCGAGTGCCTTGCTTGCGCTCAATGCCGTAGTCATGACCGATCAACGGCGAATTGCTGCAAATGCGTTTTTCACGGGCATGTTTACAACGGCACTCGAGGCCCAGGAAATGATTCTCGCTGTTGAATTTCCGGTACCGCTTCGTGCGGCCTATGCCAAGTTTCCCCACCCGGCAACCGGTTATGCGATGGCTGGCGTGTTTGTTGCGGAGCTCACGGCAGGACACTGGCAGGTTGCGGTAACCGGTGTTGCCGCCGGTGCCTTCCGCTGGCACCAGGCTGAGACGGCGATTGCCACTGGCCAAGCGGTGCCGGCGCTTGATCGCGACGATTTGATGGAGGATATGCACGCGCCAGGCGCTTATCGCGCCCACCTCGCCAGCGTGATGCTTGCCAAGGCGCGCAGCCAATTGTCTGACGGAGTAGGCATGTGATGAATATTCAACTGATGATCAACGGAATTGCCTGTAGCGCTGATGTGGAGGACCGCACCCTGCTGATCGACCTCTTGCGCGATGGCTATGGACTGACCGGCACCCACGTGGGATGCGACACCAGCCAGTGCGGTTGTTGCACCGTCCATGTGGATGGGGAAGCGGTCAAGTCCTGCACGATGCTGGCGGTTCAAGCCGATGGATCGGAGATTCTCACGATTGAAGGTCTGGCAATCGGGTCATCCGGCGCAGCGCGGGAAGTTCACCCGGTTCAGGCCGCCTTTGCTGCTTGTCACGGCTTGCAGTGCGGGTTTTGCACGCCCGGCATGATCATGGCCAGTTGTGATTTGCTCAATCGTCACCCGGATCCCACCGAGGCGCAAATTCTTGAAGGCTTATCAGGCAACCTTTGCCGCTGCACCGGCTATGTCAACATCGTGAAGGCCGTCAGGCAGGCAGCAACGCAGATGCGAAATCAGCCTTCCTCAAGGAGCGCGCCATGAACAGCTTGTCATCGATCCATGCGCTGCCCTCCTTGGAGCCGCCGCACACGGCGCTGTACCGTTTTCCGCAGGGCACAGAGGCTGCGCGCCAGGAGGACTTGCGCTTGGTCACCGGTACCGGGCGCTATGCTGCGGACTGGACGTATCCGGGGATGCTGCATGCTTATGTCATCCGAGCAAATGTTGCGCATGCACGAATCACCGAGGCAGACTTCTCAGCGGTGCGCGCTGCACCCGGCGTTGCGGCGGTATTGACCGCGAAGGAGGTTGCAGCCGCAGGCTTTGCGCCGCTCCCTAATGCGGTCACCAACAAGGCTCGAGATGGCAGTCCGCAAAAGCAGGCACTCATGCCTGTGCTTGCCTCAGATCGGGTGCACTTCGCCGGTCAACCGATCGCGATGGTGATTGCAAGCAGTGCCCGTGCGGCGCAAGACGCAGCCGATCTCGCGCAACTTCGCTTCGAGGAAATGCCGGCCGTTGCCGATCCGCGCGATGCACTGGCCGCTGATGCACCGCAACTTCATCCCGATGCGCCCGGCAACCTCTCGCTACGCTTTGAGGCGGGCGATCAGGATGCGGTTGAGCGCGCGTTTACCAGTGCTCGTTACGTCAGCAAGATCAGGGTCGAAAGCCAGCGACTGATCGCCTCGCCGATGGAGCCGCGCGCTGTGGTTGCGATCCATGATGCCAACAAGCGAAAAACCCGCCTTCACGCGCCGAATCAAGGCATGGTGGGCATGCTCGGTTACGTGGCGGCGATCACCCGATGGCCGGCTGAATCGATCGAAATTGTCGCGCAGGATGTTGGCGGATCGTTCGGCATTCGCAGCGGCGCATTCAGCGAACATGTACTGGTGATGCTGGCAGCCCGCACGCTCGGCCGACCGGTGCGCTGGGTCGGTTCACGCTCCGAAGTGTTTCTCTCGGATTTCCATGGCCGCGCACTGGTGCTTGAGGGCTCCCTTGCGATGGACGACCAAGGGCGTTTTCTGGCGTTCCGTTTTGAGGATAGGGTCGATTTGGGCGCTTACAACTGCTACTTCAGCACCCATATCGGCACGCGTAACCTGTCGATCACCATGGGCGGGGTTTACAAGGTCCCCGCCCTGGCCATGCGATCCGATCTGGTGTTTACCAATACGGTGCCGATTTCGGCTTACCGCGGCGCAGGCCGCCCCGATATTGCCTATGCCATTGAGCGCCTTGTGGATCACGCCGCGCACGAACACGGCTTTGACCCGGTGGCGCTGCGCAGGCTCAACTTCGTCGCGAAGGAGGCGTTTCCTTACACCACCGCCAATGGGACGGTGTACGACAGTGGCGATTTTGAGCAGGTCATGGATCGGGCGCTTGCGATGGCGGATTACGCCGGTTTTCGGTCGCGGCAAAGGCAATCGGCGGCGCAGGGTAAATTGCGTGGCATAGGTCTGGCCTGCTATCTCGAGGCCTCGGGCCCTGGGGGTGCGCCGAAGGATCAGGTCGAGGCAAGTTTCGGATCTGACGGTCTAATGACCGTGTATGCGGTGACCGGCGCTTCCGGTCAGGGTCACGAAACCTCGTTTGCGCAAATTATCGAGTCGGAACTGGGCTGGCCGGCGTCGCAGGTGCGATACCGCGCGGGCGACCCTGCGCATCAGCTTGTGGGCAACGGCACCGGAGGCTCCAGAACCCTGTACGGTGCCGGCAGCGCGGTGAAGGCGATGTGTGCAGCGTTGATTGAGAAGCTCAAACCCATCGCTGCGGCAAAGCTTGGCACCGCGATTGAGGATGTCTTCGTGGCGAATGCCTGCTTCAGCACAACTGCGGCCGCCGCGGCGACCAACAGCCCAAAGCTTCGCGCAAGCGATCTGATCGAAGCCATGATTGAGGCCGGGCAACTGGCCGAACTGGCTGTGATCGGCGAGGCAAGCTCAGGCGCTACCTTCCCAAATGGCTGCCATTGCGCTGAAGTTGAAATCGATCCGGATACCGGGGTCACGACCCTCATCAACTACGTTGCAGTTGACGATTTGGGTAAGGTGATTTCACCGCTCCTCGTCCAGGGTCAGGTTCACGGTGGTGTGGTGCAGGGTTGGGGACAGGCATTTTGCGAGCATGCGATCTATGATCCGGGCAGTGCGCAACTGCTCACCGGCTCCTACATGGACTATGCGATGCCGCGCGCGGGTTGCGTTCCTTCGATTCACAACGACACGATCAATGTTCCGACCAGCCTGAATTTGCTCGGATCCAAGGGCGTTGGCGAATCGGGCTGTTCCGGGTCGCTGCCTGCACTGGCTAATGCGCTTATCGATGCCTTGCGTCCCCTGGGTATCAGCACGATGGATATGCCGTTTACGCCTGCCAAGGTTTGGGCCGCGATCAGACAAGCCGCTCAGGCATCCTGAATCTTCTGCCTTGCGGGCCCTGGATTCAGTCCTTGATCGCTTTGGGCGGCCAACTGATGAAAATCAGGGCGGCAACCACCACCGCCGCACCGAGGATTTGGATCGACTTGACGGCTTGACCCAGAATCAGCCAGCCCATGGCCATGGCAGCAATCGGTTCGAAGTTAAAAAATGGAGCGGCCTTGACCGGCCCAATTTTTGGTACGGCAATCAAGAGCGTTGTGAAGGCGCTTCCGTACAAAAGGGTGAGCACGGCCACCGCAAGCCATCCGCTGAGGTCCGTCGGTGTTTGCAAACCACCGAGGCTTAGACCCACGCTCAGGCTTGTTACCGCGACAATGCTCAGCGTGCTGAGGGCGCGTATGCGGCCTTCAATCGGCGTTAACCAGCGTTGCGTGAGCACCATGATCGAGGCCATGCTAAATGCCGCTGCAAGTCCAAAGCCGATACCTGCAAGAAAGCTCTCATCCCATGATGCGATTTGAAGGCCGCGGGCTGGTGCATCGAGCACCAGGATCAGTCCGCCCAGTGCAATTGGCATGCCTATCCAGGCGCGCCGGCTTGGCCGGTCTCCTCCCAGACCCCAGGAAATGAAGCCAAGCATCATCGGAAACAGGTTAAACACCAAAAGCGCAAGCGCCACCGGCATGCGCTGCACCGCCGAGTAAAGAAAAAAACTCTGGGCACTGACCAGCAGCCCGACGGCAAGCGTTTTGCCCCGCAGCGCAGCCGGGATACGGAGCGACTGCCGGCTGATAAAGAGCCAGATGGCCAGCACCAGGGCGGTGCCGGCCGAGCGCATGCTCACCGCAAAAAGAACGCTTGCTCCATGATCAAAAGCGAGCCGGGCCGCGATGTGATTTGCGCCAAAAGTGGTCGCAAGCAGCAAAATCAGTGCGATCTGGCTTGGTGTGGCTGGCGTCAACGCAGCCAGCCTTTGCTGCGGAACCACCAGAAGGGAACGACCACCGAAACGACCATCAAGCCCAGTGCAAACGGATAGCCCCACTCTTTTCCAAGTTCGGGCATGTATTGAAAGTTCATCCCGTAAATGCTGGCAATCAGCGTGGGTGGCAACATCGCCACCGAGGCCACCGAGAAGATTTTGATGATCTTGTTTTGGTTGATGTTCACAAAACCGATGGTTGCGTCCATCAAGAAGTTGAGCTTGTCAAACAAGAACTCGGTATGACTATCCAGCGAATCGATGTCGCGCAAAATTTGACGGGCGTCTTCAAACTGATCGGCGCTTAACAGGCGCGCCCGCATCAGAAACGACACCGCGCGTCGGGTGTCCATCACGTTGCGGCGGATGCGCCCATTCAAGTCTTCCTCTTTGGCGATGCTCGCCAAAATCGAGGCAGCGACGCTGTCGTTGAGCTCGTCATCGAGCACCCGCCGGGAAAACTCATCAAGCCGTTCGTACATGTCCTCCAGCGCATCGGCTGAGTATTCGACGTCCACCGAATACAGTTCCAGCAACACATCTTTCGCGTCGCCGACGTAGCCGGGTTGGCGGCGGGCGCGCATGCGCAGCAGGCGAAACACCGGCAAATCCTCACGGTGAACCGAAAACAGGATCTCGTTACGGATGACGAAGGCAACCCGGACGTTTTCGCTGCCCGCTTCGTCGTCCTGCAAGATGAAGTCGGTGCGGATATGCAGCTCGCCCTCGGGCTCTTCGAAAAAACGCGCGCTTGCCTCAATATCGCCCGAATCGGCCTCATCTGGGAGCCGAAATCCGAACACCTGTTCAGCCCAGGCGTGCTCTTCGTCGGTGGCGTCGACAAAATCCACCCACACCGGCTTGCAGCGCAGGAGGTCCTCCAAGGCATCGATTTGCACCTGTTGCAATCGGCCCTGCTCAAGGGAAAAAGCGTTGATCATGATGGGTTTCGCGTCGCGCGATTGTAGGCCCTAATCGGGCTTGTTTCGCGGCTCCGAGATCGCCAGCGCCTCATCCAAAAAGGTCGTTGCGCAGGGCGCCTTGAGCCTTGGCTGAATCTCCCGGCGCATGCGCAGGTTGCGAATGCGGCGCGACTCCTGCATGAAAGACCACATCATCGGACTTACAGCCGACTGAACCTCCAGACGCGATAAGCGGGGCACTGGCGGCAAAGCGTGGCGCTTGGCGATGTGGTCGAACCACTGGCCCATCTTCAGCGGTTCGTTATCCACCAGCGCATACAAACGCGACGCCGGGGCGCGGAACAGGCAAAGCCACAAGAGGTAGGCCAGATCATCCGCATGAATATGATTACTGTAGCCATCCTCGTCGTGTTGCAAACAGGGCTTTGCATCGCGGATCCGTGCAAGCGGCAGCCGGTCCTCAGCGTAGATCCCTGGAACGCGCAGCCTTACCGCGAAACACCGCTGGCGAAACTGAAGCTCAGCGTGAAGACGGCGCAGGCTGCGTGCTTGCGTGGCGCATGCCTTGGCGGTCTCGTCGATCCAGGCGCCGTTCCAGTCACCAAACACGCCGGTGGTGCTGATGTAGAGCAGCTTTGGCACCGCAGCAGGCCAGGCGGGCTTTGCCGGCGTCAAGGCCTTGGGCTGCATCGGAATGCCGCGTGTGCCTGAAGCCAGAAAAAGCCCGCCAGTTCGACTCAGACCGGCAATGATGCGTTGTGCCCTTTGATCGGTTGACGCTGATCGATCCGAGGGTGGGACAAGTACAACGATCCACGATGCCAGCGCTGTCAATCGATGCAAGGTTTTCGGGTCATCGAAGTCAAGAGTCAAGGCCATCGCGCCGGCCTCGCGAATCGCATGCGCTTGCGCGTTGCGACGGGCGCTGGCAAGGATTTGCAAGCGCTGCGGAGGATGCCTTTGTCGCAACCAGCGAATCAGCCGCAGCCCGACATCGCCACATCCGAGAATCAACAATCGAGCAGGCGAGGGATAATTCGGCGCCAAGCGAAGATTTGAATGCCTCATCCAATCACTTCCTAAACGAGATTTGTTATGACATGGACCGTCACGATTGAACCTGCCGGCAAGCAGTTTATGGCCGAAGCCGATGAAACGCTGCTCGAGGCTGCCTTGCGCCAGGGCATCGTGTTGCCTTACGGATGCAAAGACGGAGCTTGCGGTTCATGCAAGGCTAAGGCTTTGGAGGGGAACTGGGATCAAGCTGCGCATCAGCCCTCGGCGCTGAAAACTGACGAAGCATCGCAGGGCTACTTGCTGACCTGCTGCTCGCGGGCTAGCAGTGATTTACGGCTGGAGTGCCGGACGATCGCAGCCCTGTCTGACATCCCGGTTCGCAAAATGCCCTGCCGCATCGCCTCGATTGAAAAGCCCCTGGATGATGTGGCGATTTTGCGCTTGCAATTGCCCGCCAACGAGCGCCTGAAGTACCTGGCGGGGCAGTATTTGGAGATCCTGATGCGCGACGGCTCAAGGCGCGCTTATTCAATGGCCAGTGCGCCTGATGCCGGCGATGCAATCGAGCTGCATGTCCGACATATGCCGGGAGGCAAGTTCACCGATCCGCTTTTTGGTACAGGTTCAACACGCATCAAGGAAAAGGATATCTTGCGCTTCGAGGGTCCGATGGGCAGCTTTTTTCTGCGCGAAGACAGCGCCAAGCCCATGATTTTGCTCGCCAGCGGTACCGGCTTTGCGCCGATCAAGGCGATCGTCGAGCATGCCCGGATGAAATCGATTGAACGGCCGATGTATCTTTACTGGGGTGGCCGGCGTCCGAAGGACCTTTATCAGCAAGCGATCTGCGAGCGTTGGGCTGTTGATTTGCCTTACTTGCGCTTTGTTCCGGTGATATCCGACGCATGGGCAGAGGACGGCTGGCAGGGCCGCAGCGGATGGGTCCATCAGGCGGTGATCGACGATTTTCCGGATTTGTCGAATTTTGAGGTCTACGCCTGCGGCGCTCCGGTCATGGTCGACGCTGCGCGCAGGGACTTCGTTGAGCGTTGCAGCCTTGATCCCAAGCTCTTTTTTGCCGATGCCTTCACCTCCGCGGCAGATTGAGCGGCCCGGCCGTCAACCCGATCCATTCAGGCCCTGGCCCGAGCTGCATTTTCCCGAGTCGCTTCCGGTAAGCGGTCGGCGAGAGGAACTGGCAAGCTGTATCCGGGATAACCCGGTTGTGATCGTCTGCGGGGAGACCGGTTCCGGCAAGACGACCCAACTGCCGAAAATCTGTGCACTTGCCGGGCGTGGAAAGCAGGCATTGATCGGGCACACGCAGCCGCGACGCCTGGCGGCAACCACGGTTGCCAAACGGATTGCCGAAGAGCTAGGCACGCCGCTTGGCTGCCATGTGGGCTATAAAATTCGGTTTCAGGAAAGTCTTGCGCCCGGAGCGCGGATCAAGCTGATGACCGACGGAATCTTGCTTGCTGAGACGCAAACCGATCCGCAGTTAAGGGCCTACGACACCCTGATCATCGATGAGGCGCACGAACGTAGTCTCAACATCGACTTTCTGCTGGGTTACCTCAAGCGCTTGATCCTTGGTCCGCGTCGTCAGGATTTGAAGCTCATCATCACTTCAGCCACCATCGACGCCGCACGCTTGGCTGCGCACTTTACCTTGCCCGGCGCAAAAGCTGCACCGGTGATCGAAGTCTCGGGTCGCACCTATCCGGTTGACATTCGCTATCAGCCGCCTCCCGAGTCCGAAGAGATGGATCTGGCGGAGCAGATCGAATCGGTACTTGAAAGTTTGTGGCGGGAGGCCGATGGCGATGTGCTGGTGTTTTTGCCCGGTGAGCGCGAAATTCGCGAAGTTGCCGAGCATTTGCGCGGGGTAGCCGCAAGGGCAGCCAACGCCGGCGAACGCTCGGGACTTCGGCGGGTGCTCGGCACGGCCCCGGTTGAAATCCTGCCCTTGTTTGCAAGGCTTTCGGCAAGCGATCAGCAAAGGGTGTTTGCGGGTCCTTCCGGACGCCGAGTCGTTTTGGCCACCAATGTTGCGGAGACTTCGCTGACGGTGCCTGGCATCCGATACGTGATTGACAGCGGCGTGGCGCGGGTGAAGCGTTATCGATTCCGCGGCAAGCTCGAGCAGTTGCAAATCGAATCCGTCTCCCAGGCTTCGGCCAACCAGCGTGCCGGTCGATGCGGCCGTGTGATGCACGGCATTTGTGTGCGGCTTTATAGCGAAGAGGACTTCCTTTCGCGGCCGCGATTCACCGATCCGGAGATTTTGAGGGTGTCGCTAGCTGGGGTGGTTTTGCGCATGAAGGCCTTGCGGCTGGGCGCACTGCATGAGTTTCCTTTTCTCGATCCGCCACAAGCCAAGGCGATTGCCGACGGGCTGGCAAGTCTTCACGAGCTTGGCGCCATCGATGAGCAAGGCGAGCTCACGCCGCTTGGCGTGCGCCTTGCGAGGCTGCCGCTTGATCCGCGGATCGGCCGCATGCTGCTTGCCGGCCACGAGTTTCAATGCTTGCGTGACGTGATGATTATCGCCAGTGCTTTGTCGGTGCAGGATCCGCGAGAGCGCCCGATTGATCAGCAGCAGGCTGCCGATGAACAGCATCGCCGGTTCCAGGACGATCGCTCTGATTTTTTGAGTTGGATCAAGCTTTGGGATTATGTCTTTGTAGCGGATACGGGCGCCGGAACCCCAGCGCATGCCTCAAAGCGGCAACGCGAGCGTCAGTGGCAGCGCGAGTTCATCAATCCGCGACGGCTGCGCGAATGGGCAGATGTGTATCAACAACTTGAACAATCACTGGCCGAACTGCAGCTTCAACCCAAAGCGTTCAGCGGCAGCGACGATGCCCGCTACGGGGCGGTTCATCAGGCCTTGCTTTCAGGGTTGCTGGGTCATGTCGGATTTTGTTCGGGCGAGTCAACCCAGTACAGCGGGGCACATGAAACGCGTTTTTTGATTCACCCCGGATCGGTCTTGCAGCGCAAAACGCCACGCTGGGTTGTGGCAGCCGAGGTTGTTGAAACGACGCGTGTGTACGCGCGGACGCTGGCGCGGATCGATCCGACCTGGGTTGAGCGAGGAGCTGCGCATTTGTTGCGCCGAAGCTGGTCAGATCCGCACTGGGAAAAGAAAGCCGCACAGGTTGTCGCCTTTGAAAAAGCGAGCTTGTACGGCTTGGTTCTGTACGCGCAGCGTCGGGTGCACTATGCGCATCGGGATCCGGCCTTGGCCCGAGAGATTCTGATCCGCGAGGCGCTGGTCAACCTGGACTGGGATTCAAACCTGCCCTTCATGCAGCACAACCGGCGCTTGATGCTGGAGGCCCAGCAACTCGAACAAAAGATGCGGCGCCCCGATGTGATCGCGGACCTGCATTTGCTTCACGCATGGTTTGACCAGCGTATTCCGGCTCAGGTTTGCACCGGCCAGCAGCTCGAGCAATGGTGGCACAAAGCTTCAAAAGACGATCCCAGCCTGCTTTGCTTGCCCAGGGAGGCGCTGCTACGCAAGCAGATCGACGGGCTTGACGATGCGCGCTTTCCGCGTTTGTGGCGCAGCCGCGGACTTGCGCTCGATCTTGCCTATCGCTTTGAGCCCGGAGCCACCGACGACGGCGTGACCTTAGGGGTTCCGCTTGCCTTGCTTTCGCAAGTCGATGAGTTGCAATGCGAATGGTTGGTTCCCGGCTTGCTGCCTGAAAAAGTGCTCGCACTCATGAAGTCGCTGCCGCAACGCTTGCGACGCAATTTGGTGCCTTTGCAAGCCTGGGTCGATCGTTTTCTCAGCCTGCAGGGGCAGTCAGCGCCTCAGGGATCGGCGCGCAGGGGTTTGATTGAAGCGCTCATTGTGCAGGCGCGCGAAGACGGGAGCGCAAGCTTGAGCCCGCATGACTTCCGCCTGGAGCAATTAGCCAGGCATTTGCTTATGCATTTTCGCTTGCTTGATCAGCACGGCGCGGTACTTGCTCAGTCGCGGTCCCTGGCTGAGCTGAAGGCCGAGTTCGGAACCCGCGCGCAGACCGCGCTGCAAGCGGCCTTTCAAGGCCTTGAGGTTGCGACGCGATCGGCAGCACCTGAGGCCAAGGATCGAGCTGAGGCATCGAGCTCGTCGCTTGCGCGCCCAGCAATCGTTTCCGCAAGCGCCTTTGATGCCAGCGAACGTTATAAGGAATGGACTATTGAGACCCTTCCCGAGCTGATGGAACTTCGGCACGAAGGCCAGTTGATCATCGGCTTTCCAGCGCTTGTTGACCACGGCGATGCGGTGGGGCTGCAGGTATTTGACGATCTCGATAGGGCACAGGCAGCACACGAAGCCGGTGTGATACGCCTGTTAGCGATCCATTTTCGTGAGCCTTTGCGCTTTTTTCTCAAACAAATGCCCGACGGACAACGCATCGAGGTGCTTTACAGCCAGTGGGGCCCATCCAAATCGCTGCATGAGGATCTTTGCCATGCGTTGTTGCAACGAGCCTGTCTTGGCAGTGAGCGACCCCGTTCGATGCAAGCTTTTGAGAGCTTGTGCGCCTCCGTGCGACCTCGAATCGGCCTTATCGGGCAGGAACTTGCGCGTTTGTTGTTGAGCATCCTTACCGAGTATTCGCAGCTTGCCAAGCGTTTGCCGCAGCTGCGCGGTAGCAGCGCTCAGGTCGATATCGATCAGCAACTGCAGTTTTTGCTTCCGAAATATTTTTTAAAACAGACAGCGCCTTCTCAGTTAAGCCATATCCCGCGGTACCTGCAAGCGATCGCCCAGCGCATCGAGCGATGTCGCCTGGATCCGCAACGCGACCGTGAACTGACGCAGCAACTCGCGGGGGTTGAGGCGCCCTATCGCAAGGCGCTTGTCGCAAGGCGTGGGAGGCATGATGAAAATCTGGAGCGCTTTGCCTGGATGTTGCAAGAACTTCGGGTGTCGCTTTTTGCTCAGAGTCTGAAAACGCCGATACCGGTATCGGTCAAGCGTTTGGAACGATGGTGGCAGGCTAACGTAATCCGGTAAGTCCGATCACGGCGCTGACGCTCAGCACGGCAAGCATGCTGCCTGCGACAATCGACTGCGCCACGGCTGAGGTATCCACGCCGTAGCGGTTGCCGATAATGAAGGTATTGCTCGCTGATGGCAGCGCAGCAGCCATGATGCCAAGCGCGACCGCCTTGCTGTCGATGTTCGGCATGCAAAGCAATACGCCTGCTGCAATCAAGGGGTGTACCAGCAATTTCCAGCCCACCATGGAGGCGCTGAAGCGATTCAGGCGTAGCGCTGAACGACCGATGGAAGCGCCGATGGCAAACAAGGCAACCGGTGCTGCGGCCGCCCCTAAAAGGCGTGAGAAGTGATCGAGAAGCGGTGGCACCGGGAGGGCAAGCACTGAGACGATCAAGCCCAGCAGTGACACGATCACCAAGGGCGATCGGGACAGGCCTTGCAACACCGTGAACGTGATGCTTCGCATAGCCGGTCTGCCGCGGTAAAGGCCAAAGCCTTGCGCCTCTGAAAATATCTGCGCATCCGCGCTCCGGGTACGGATTTCAAGCAGAACAATGCTCAAGACCACCACAACAAAAAGGTCGCTCAAGATGGCGATCACCATCAACGGCACAAAGTCTCGGCCAAGTTCCAGCGCCAAAGGCAAACCCATATAGCCAACGTTGGGATGGGTCACATTCATGGCGGTAAGGGTCGCGGCCATCGGAGCTTTTTGGAGATAGCGGGTTGCAAAGGCGTAGGCAAGCGTAAAGCAAGCAAGCGCGCTGATGACCCATGCGGCAAGAAAGGACCATTGTGTGAAGGCGCTCAGCGGTTGAAAGGCGATTGCCCTAAAGAGCATCGCGGGAAGCGCAAAGTAAAAGAGAAAGCGGTTTAAGGCGTCGACACTCCCTTCGGGAAGCAGACGCAATCGTTGTCCGAAAAAGCCACAAAAAACCAGACCGAACAATGGGAGGGTGACTTCGAGCACCGTGAGCATGGCCTTTGCATTTTAAACGCCCAGCCTCGCTACAATCGGATCATTCCAAAAATCGAGATCGCAGGGGGTTGATTGTGCGTGGTGCGCGGGCGCGCTCAAGGCTCTTGGCTGCTGCCGGAATTGCGGGCAGCGCATGGTCTTTGGGTCTGGCTGATGATCTTTTCGCGTTCCCGTCGTTCAACGCTGGGGATTTGCCCAAGTCCCAGTCCGGCCCCTTGCAAAGCGCAGGCCATCCGACACAAAGCCGCGGTCCGGTCTTTGTGCTCAATTCCCGCGATGCAACTGTCAGTTTGATTGATCCGGCGAAAATGGTCGTGCTTCGCGAAGTTGGCGTGGGTAAGGAACCGCATCATTTGTTTCCAACCCCGGACGCCTCGCAGCTTATTGTGGCTTCGGCGATGAGCAATGAGCTCCATATCTTCGATCCGCTTGGGGCACAGATCACGCAAAGAATCCGTCAAATCGACGATCCCTACCAACTCGGGTTTTCACCCGACCGCAAATGGTTTGCTACCGCGGCGCTGAGGCTTGATCGGGTTGATGTGTACCGCTACAGCCCCGGTACTGCCGATCCTTTTCAACTTGTAAAACGGATTGCGTTGTCCAAAGCGCCCAGTCATTTGTGGTTTTCGGCAGACAGTCGTAGCCTGCTCGTGACTTTGCAAGACTCAGGCGAGCTTGCGCTTATCGATTTGATACGCCAGGAAATGGTGTGGAAAATGTCCATTGGCGCGCTCGCTGCCGGAGTGATCATCACGGCCGACGATCAGCATGCCTTGGTCGGGGTGATGGGCGAGGATCATGTTGCGGTGCTCGACTGGCGTCAGCGGCAGTTGATAGCCCGTATTCCCACCGGCAAAGGCGCCCACAACTTTCGCGGCGCTGGCGACCGCCGACATATTTATGTGTCCAACCGGGTCGAAAACACAATTTCCTTGCTCGACACGAAACAATGGCGGGTGGTGTCAAACATCGCCGTGCCCGGTGGGCCCGATTGCATGGAAATCGCAGCCGATCTCAAAACGATGTGGGTCACCAGCCGTTTTGCCCGCGCTGTGCAGGTGCTCGATTTGCCAAGTGGCAGGATTGTGCAACGCATTGCGGTGGGCCGATCGCCGCACGGCATTTTCATGCATCAGCGTGCGCCATGGCTATAAACTTGATGGTGGCAAGCGGCTTCAAGCCCGGGGCTATTTTGAAGGCTTTGCGCGCTTGCGCTGCGCACATCGCTGGCTGTCGTTTGGCGATACCGGTGGGTTTGCTGGTCGCTGCGCTGAGCTTGATTGACGCTGCGCTGGCCACAACAGCCCATCAAAGCCGCCAATCGCCGCATCTGCTTCCGACCCGATCCGACATCACCACGGCCTGTTCCAAGCCTCTTTACCTCACGCTTGACACCGGCAACATGGCCTCGGCTGAGTTGATTGCAGAGATTTTGAACAAACATCAGGTGAAAGCAAGCTTTTTTCTTGCAAACGAGCGCACCCCATGGGGAAACTTCGCGCTTGATGAGGCTTGGGCGCCCTATTGGCGCGAGCGGGTGCGCGAAGGGCATGCTTTTGGCAATCACACCTATGATCACGTTTATTTTCCGCCGCAGCCTGCAAGCGATTCGCCAGGTCAGGACAAAGGCTTTAAGGCCAGGCCGCAGTTTGGTGAGCACGCCGGCAAAACCCAGCTTTGGACCGGCGAGCAATTGTGCAAGGAGCTTGGGCGGGTGGCCAGCCGCTTTGAATCGATGACCGGTACCGGCTTGAGCAACTGGTGGCGCGCTCCTGGTGGTAAGGCTTCTGAAGCGGCTTTTGCTGCGGCCAGACACTGCGGTTATCAGCATGTGCACTGGGCAAGCGCAGGTTTTTTGGGCGACGAGTTGCCAAGCGAACGTTTCTCCAATGCAGCCCTGTTGAAAAAGGCGCTTGATCAGATCAGGCCAGGCGATATTCTGATGGCGCACCTGGGGATTTGGTCACGAAAGGAAGCCTTTGCACCCAGCCTTGATCCCTTGATCGCGGGACTCAAGAGCAAGGGCTTTTGCTTTCGCACGCTCAAGGACCACCCGGCGTATTGAGCGCTCCGCGCGCACGCTGGCCAACTGAACGCAGACATCGAAGGGCAGAACCTCATGGCATGGGACGATCTCATCGACTTGCGAAACCTGATTGCCTTGCCGCAGCAATGGCTATTCGAGCACTGGATTCAGCCTTTCATGTTTGCGCTTGGCTGGGGGCAGGGGCTGGATGCCGCCTTTGACGCCACCGAATGGCTGGTCTGGGGTGTTTACGAGTTGCTGTTCATGATGCTTGTCCTCGGCTGGCTTGAGCGGCGCTGGCCGGCCGAGCCGATTCGCGACAAGTCAGCGCCCCGCCTTGATATGCTTTTCACCTGCTTGCACCGACTGGGACTTTTTCCCCTGATCGCCTTTGCACTGCTGGTTCCCTTGATGGACAGTCTTGAAGCAAGCCTTCGCTGGTGGGGTGTTTCGCGACCAAACATCGATCAGTGGTTGTCGATCGAATCCTTACCCTGGCTCTCCTGGCTGCTTTATTTGCTGGTGTTTGACCTGATCGACTACTGGATTCACCGTTTTCAGCATCGCTGGCGTTGGTGGTGGGCACTCCACGCGGTGCACCACAGTCAGCGCCAGATGACTTTCTGGACCGATCAGCGCAATCACCTGCTCGATGATTTGATTCGCGACTTGATCATCGCGATGGCCGCGTTGTTGCTCGGCGCGGCACCGTCTCAGTTCGTCGCTTTTGTCGTGCTATCGCGCATTGTTCAAAGCTTTCAACACGTCAATGCGCTTGTTTGGATGCCGGGCTGGCTGCAAAGGCTTGTCGTCTCACCGCAGTTTCATCGCGTTCATCATGCGATGGGTGTCGGCCATGAAGGCAGGGCGATGGGTTGCAATTTTGGCGTGCTCTTTCCATGGTGGGACATGATTTTTCGCACCGCAGACTTTGATCAGCGATACCACATGACGGGCATCGCCGATCAGCTTGAGGGCAGACAATACGGTACAGGCTTTTGGTCCTTGCACTGGCTTGCAATCTTGCGCATGGTTGGCCGATGACGCAGCAACCGAAAGCCTTGGTGCACTGTTTGTTTCTCGGCCTGCGCGCGATGTTCAGGCCGGCTTACTGGTGGCTGGCGCTTTGGCCGGTTGGCTTATCGATTGCGATCGTGGGACTTTTGTTGTGGTGGGCCTTGCCCGCCTTGCTGGAAAGCATTCAAGAGGGCGTGAGGTTCTGGCAGGCTGAGCTGGTGCCTTATTCCCAAGATGGATACGCCGGTAGCGCTCAGCCAGGCGGTGATCCGACCGATGCAGCCAAGGCGGTTGTGCTGCCGAGTTGGCTCTGGCCGGCCTTGCTGGTCGTGATAAAGGCACTGGGCTCGCCGGCCGCAATGTCGGTTCTCGGCTGGGTACTGGGCCTGCTTGCTGCACTTCCCCTGTCGTGGCTCTTTGTGTTGCTGATTTCAGGGCTTATCGTCACGCCCGCGATTCGTGCCCATTTGCTGCAAAGCGATTACCCCGGGCTTGCGGGGCGCAGCGGTGGCTCCTTGCTTGGTGAGCTCGCCCAATCCTTTTGGGTTTTCGCAAGGCTTGCCGCGGGCCTGTTGCTGTTGCTGCCGCTTTGGTTTCTCGCGCCCTGGTTTGCGGCCTTGGCCTTAATCGCTTTGATGGCGTGGTCGACCGCTTCGGTGTTCGTCATCGATTGCCTTGGCGGTCTGAGCAATGCTCAGGAACGAAAACGGATGATGCAATCCGAGCGCTTTGCGCTTTTGTCGCTCGGCGCTTTGGTCTCGGCCATGGGCACCTTTCCGCTGATGTGGCTTGTTGCGCCGATTTTTGCTTCGGTGGTGTTTGGTCACTTCACGCTTTCACGGCTTGAGTCATCGGCTGCGAAGCTTTCAGCAAACGACCCTTCGGGTTTTAAGTCGATCGGGATAAACCATGAGTAAGCATCTGCAACAAGGAGCAGGCATTGAACGCGAAGGATCGTCAGTCGGTTTGATGATCATTGGCGATGAGATCCTTTCGGGTAAACGCCAGGACAAGCATTTCCCGAGCCTGTTGCAAAAACTCAAGGACCGGGGCATCAGCCTCGATTGGGTGCAATACCTTGGAGACGACAGACAAAGGCTCTGCCATGCCCTACGGTCAAGTTTTGATCGCGGTGATTGGGTGATCAGTTGCGGTGGGATCGGTGCAACGCCGGATGACCATACCCGACAGGCAGCGGCTGCGGCCCTCGGCCTGGAGTTGGTGCTGCATCCCGAAGCCGGCCAGCTGATTGCCGAACGATGCGCTGATATGGCCGCCGAGGGTCGCGGCAGTGCCGATATGCGTGTTCCCGAGAATCAACAAAGGCTCAAAATGGGGGAGTTTCCTGCAGGTGCCAGCATCATTCCGAATCCGTTCAACAAGATTCCCGGGTTTTCGATCCGTAATCATTGCTTTGTACCGGGATTTCCGGTCATGGCATGGCCGATGGTCGACTGGGTGCTTGATCACTTATGGACTGGCCTGCATCATCGGATAGCGTGGGCCGAACGCTCATGGATCGTTTACGAGTTACCGGAATCGCTTGCCACACCGGTGATGGAATCGGTCGAACAGGAGTTCCCGGGTGTCAAGGTTTTTTGTTTGCCCTCGTTGGGCGCCGGAAGCGAGCGTCGGCACCTTGAGCTTGGGGTGAAGGCGCACCCGTCACGGCTGGATGCAGCCTTTGAAGCACTCCGGCAGGGCATTGAAGCGTTAGAGGTTCAGACTCAGGCTGAGTCTGTGTCAAAGGGAGTTACCGCAACATGAACCATCCCCACGAACTTCGTATGCAGCAGATGACGCTCGATGATCGCTACGAGGCGATCGAGGGTCTGGTGTTTCTCACCGGCACACAGGCGCTGGTTCGATTACCGATGATGCAAAGGCAGCGGGATCTCGCAGCAGGCTTAAACACCGCCGGCTATATCAGCGGCTATCGTGGCTCGCCCGTTGGCGGTTACGACCAGGCGCTTTACAAGGCCTCCAAGCAACTCAAGACCCACCATATCAAGTTTCAGCCTGGGCTTAATGAAGACCTTGCGGCCACCGCCTTGTGGGGCACGCAGCAATTGCACATTCACGGCGACGCCAAGTACGACGGCGTCTTCGGTATCTGGTACGGCAAAGGGCCCGGGGTTGACCGAAGCGGCGACGTGCTGCGGCACGCCAACCAGGCAGGAACTGCAGCTTACGGCGGCGTACTGGCGATTGCCGGGGATGACCACGGCGCGAAATCGTCCACCGTTGCCGCTCAAGTCGATCATGTATTTATCGCGGTCTCCATGCCGGTGCTGGCGCCAGCGAGCGTTCAGGATTACATCGATTACGGTTTGCATGGTTTTGCGATGTCACGCTTTGCAAGCGTGTGGGTTGCGATCAAGGCGGTCACCGACACGATCGAGGCAGCCGGCATCGTCGATGTCAGCCCCAGCAGGCTTGTGCCTATCCTGCCCAGCGGCTTGGACATGCCGCCTGGGGGTCTCCACGGGCGCTGGCCCGAAGAGCCATTCCCGAAGCTCGAAGAGCGGTTGGTGCGCTACAAGATCCCCGCTGCGCTGGCTTACGCCCGAGCGAACCGGCTCGACCGCAATCTTTTTGGGGTGGCCGACACCGAGCGCGGAGGCGCTGCCGCTAAGCTTGCGATCGTCTCAAGCGGTAAGGCCTGGCTTGACAGCATGCAGGCGCTGCAAGATCTCGGCATCGATCAAGTCAGTGCTGAACGCATCGGGCTTAAGGCCTACAAGGTGGCCATGCCCTGGCCGCTTGAGCCCCTTGGTGCTGCGGCCTTCGTCGACGGCGCAGGCGAGGTGTTGGTGATTGAAGAAAAGCGCTCGCTGATCGAGAGTCAGCTCAAGGAGCAGTGTTACGGCAAGGCCGCTGCTCCCAGGATCGTCGGCAAGCGCGACGATCGGGGGCAGGCACTGGTTCCCGAAGCGGGCGAACTCTCGCCTGCGCTTTGCGCAAGGCTGATTGCCCAGCGCTTGCTGCCGCTTTTCGATTCGGATGATCCGCAGCAGCGTGAGGTCATGGAGCGCATGCAAGCCCACCTGAAGGCCTTGCAGGCGCGTGAGGAAGGCGGCGGTAAACAGGTTCAGACCATCGAGCGCATTCCCTATTTTTGCTCTGGTTGTCCCCACAACTCCTCGACCAAGGTGCCCGAAGGCTCACGGGCCCACGCCGGGATCGGTTGTCACTACATGGCGATGTGGATGGATCGCTCCACCACCACTTTTTCGCAAATGGGCGGCGAGGGGATGACCTGGGTGGGCCAGGCACCCTTCAGTACAACCGAGCATGTGTTTCAAAACCTGGGCGATGGCACCTTTTTTCACTCGGGTTCACTCGCCATCCGGCATGCGCTTGCAAGCCGTACTCGGATCACCTTCAAGATTCTTTTTAACGATGCGGTTGCGATGACTGGCGGTCAGCGTCACGATGGGCTGTTGAGCCCACAAATGATTGCTCAGCTGGTCCGCGCAGAGGGCGTGGAACGCATCGAAGTGGTAAGCGATGAGCCGGAAAAATATCCGGTGGGTTACTTCCCAGCGGGCGTGTCCACCCACCATCGTCGCGACCTTGATGCGGTGCAGCGCGGGCTGCGCGACTTCGATGGCGTTTCAGTCCTGATCTATGACCAGACCTGCGCCGCTGAGAAGCGCAGACGCCGCAAGCGCGGCGCCTTTCCCGACCCGCAGCGGCGGGTTTTCATCAACGATGCGGTCTGCGAAGGTTGCGGCGATTGTGGCGTGCAGGCTAATTGTGTGTCGATCGAACCGCTTGAGACCGAAATGGGTCGGAAGCGAAGGATCAATCAAAGCAGTTGCAACAAGGATTTTTCTTGTGTGGAGGGCTTTTGTCCCTCCTTTGTGAGCGTTGAGGGCGCCAAACCACGGCGCGGTAAGGCCAGTAAGGTCGCTGACGATGCCTTGAATTTCTCCTTGCCTGAGGTGCAGTTACCGGGTCTGGAAAAACCCTATGCGCTTTTGGTCACCGGAATTGGCGGCACTGGCGTGGTGACCATCGGCGCTTTGCTTGGCATGGCTGCCCATCTGGAGGCCAAGGCCGTCACGGTCTTGGACATGGCCGGCCTTGCCCAGAAAAACGGCGCGGTGATGAGCTTTGTGCGCTTTGCCGATCAGATCGATGAGTTGCATGCGCCGCGAATCGGCCTTGCTGCCGCCGACGCGGTACTCGGTTGCGATGTGGTGGTGACCTCGGGCAAGGATGCCCTCTCAAAACTCAGGTCGGGAACGCGGGTCGTGGCCAATGTGGCCGCCATCCCCACCGCAGACTTCACACGCAATGCCGATTGGAAGTTTCCGCTCGGTTCGATGGAATCGGCCATTCTTGATGTGGTGGGCGAGGGTCAGGCTGACTTTGTCGACGCCACCAGGTTGGCCGAGGCCTTGCTTGGCGACTCGATTGCGGCCAATTTGTTTTTGCTTGGTTACGCCTGGCAAAAAGGCATGATCCCGGTCAGCGCGCAAGCGATCGATCGTGCGATTGAACTGAACGACACCGCGGTCGAGCAAAACCGACAAGCCTTTTTGTGGGGAAGGCGCGCCGCGGTGGATTTGTACGCCGTGACCGCGCTTGCGCTTCAGGCGCGATCCGGTTCGAGTGCTGTCCCGCAAAGCCGGGCCATTGCTTCAACACGCAGCAAGGGCGAAGCCCTGGCGAGCCAGACGAGTTTTTCGGGCTTGCTCAAGCACCGTAAGCAACATTTGCTGGCCTATCAGGATCAGGGTCTTGTGGATCGCTATGAGCAATTGGTCGAGCGTGCCTTGAAGGTGGAGGCTGCGGTTCGCGACCGGGCCAAGCTTTCTGCAGCAAGCGATCCGGACAGCGCTGATTCGATCGATACCCGACCGCTTGCGACCGCGGTGGCTCGCTACTTTGCCAAACTGCTCGCCTACAAGGATGAGTATGAAGTCGCAAGGCTGTACGCAGACCCCGCCTTTGCCGTCAAACTTCAGGACCACTTTGAAGGTCCGATGCGTTTACGCTTTCACCTGGCCCCGCCGCTGCTGTCAAAAATGGACGCGAACGGCCATTTGATCAAGTCCGATTATGGTCCCTGGATGATGAAGGCCTTTGGCTTGCTTCAACACTTGAAGTTTTTGCGTGGCACTGCTCTTGATCCCTTTGGCTACAGCGAGGAACGGAAAAAAGAGCGGGCTTGGATTGCGCAGTATGAAGCCGGACTTCGCCGTGCGCTTGAGCGCTTGGAGGAAACACTAGCCCCACCACAGGCAAGAGTTCGACTTGCGGAGGCTTATCAAGCGCTGGTTGTGCTCGCTCAGATTCCCGAGCATATCCGTGGCTTTGGTCATGTGAAAGAGCGCCATTTCAAAGACGCTCAAGCGCGATGGAAGCAATCAGTCGAGCGGTTTGATCAGGCTTTCGCTGAGGATCCACCCCAGGACCCAAACAACACGTCGATCGCTTCAAACCATCAGGTCAAGGAGCAGGTGGTAGAACTGCACCGGCATCGCGAAAGCGTAGTCACTCGCGCCGGGTAGCGGAGCACTGAAGCAAATGGCGCTTCACGGCTCGGCGCTGAAGCGGCCAGATCGACTGATCCGGCCGCTTCATTCCCGTTAAATGCCTCAGGCGGCTTTGCGGGCGGCGGCGCGGGGCGCCTTGGCTACGGCGGCAACGTTGGCTTCTGCCATTTCAACAACCTGGCGGGTCGTCTTGCTGACCTGGTCCCAGGCGCTGTTGGATGCGGCCATGGCTGTCTTCACAAAAGACACAACGCCTTCGGACCCAGCGGGTGCATTCTTGGCGATGCTTTCGATGGAGGCAAAAACCTGCTTGTTGGCTTCGCTCATTTGGGTTTCGTAGAGCTTGGCAATTTCAGCGCTGGTTTCGCGGGCGATGTCATAAACATGCTTGGCGTAGGATGTGGCTTTGTCCGAAGCAGGCTGCATGCCTTGGGCAGCAAGGTCGCTGAGCGCCTTGGCGTCCTTGGCCGACAACAGGGCTTTGACCTGCTCGTTGCTCTCAGCCATGGAGGCTTTGGTTGCCTGGAGCTGGAGCTCCATCATGCGCTCGAAACCTTCGACCGACTTCATCGCAACAGCGTGAAGGGTGTCGATGGCGGCCTTGTGTGCGGCGATGTATTGTTCAGGGGTCGTAAACATGATGATCCTTTCAAAGAAGTAAAAAGAGAAGCCAGTCAAGAGCATTCAATCCGAAGAAAAGCCTAGGGCCTGGATTCGAGGAGGATGAGGGTTTTGCGGCCGTTTCAGTTCGGATGGTGCAATGCACAAATTGAAGTTTAGCGCAATGAATCAACATGTCAAGTGATTTTGTTGCAACGCAACAAGGGTTGGGAATATTGCAGTGCAACCTGGTTGATTCTGAGCCACCGGTGAAAACGATGAAGGCCTTTTACAGTGACCATTTCGTCTTGCCCCTGCCGCCTAGGCATCGTTTCCCGATGCAAAAGTACCGCCGTCTGCGGGAGCGGCTGCTGAACGAACTCCCTGGGGTCGAGCTTTGCGAAGCGCCGGCCGCAAGCGATGGTCAGCTTGCACTTGCGCATCACCCACGCTGGATCGACAAGATGACTCAGGGAAAGCTCTCGGCTGCCGAAGAGCGTGCAATCGGTTTTCCCTGGTCCGAGGCGATGGCCGAGCGCTCACGCCGCTCGGTGGGTGCAACGCTGGCAGCCTGCGCGGCGGCCCAAACTGCCAACTATGCCGCAAATCTTGCGGGGGGTACCCACCACGCCTATGCCGAACGCGGAGAGGGCTTTTGCTGTTTCAACGATGTTGCGGTTGCCGCGCGATGGGTACAGTCCAGACGCTGGGCCCGACAGGTCTTGTGCATCGACCTTGATGTTCACCAGGGCAACGGCACCGCCCGTATTTTTGCAGACGATTCCAGCGTGTTTACCCTGTCGCTGCATGCTGAGCGCAACTACCCTTTTACCAAAGAACAAAGCGATGCGGACTGGCCCCTCGCTGACGGGACCGGCGATGAGGCCTATCTCGACTGCCTGGAACAAGCCCTCGAGACGGCCTGGAAGCGCTTTCAATGCGATTGGGTGTTCTACATCGCGGGTGCCGATGTTTATCAAGGTGATCGGCTCGGTCGTCTGGCGCTTAGCCTTGAGGGGATTGCCATGCGCGATCGCATGGTGTTTGACTGGTGTCACCGCAGGGGTCTGCCCTGTGTGATCACGATGGGTGGCGGTTACGCCGATCCCATCGATGACACGGTGTCGATTCATTACCAGACCCTTGCGATTGCCTTTCAGATGCGATTGATCACATGAGACAATAAGGGCGCTTGAGGTTGTCTGGCTGCGATGATTTGAAGCCGGTCACTCCATCAGCGTCGATGGTCTAACGTTATGAATGCCAAAACAGAACGAAGCGCCCGCAGCCACTACCCACAGCTGCATCTCATCACCACGCGGTGGCATGACAACGACGTCTATGGACACATCAACAATGTCCAGTACTACGCGTTTTTTGACACCACAGTCAATTATTTTCTGTTGCAAAACCAGGTTCTCGATCTGCAACACGGCGAAGTGATTGGTTTGGTGGCTGAGACGGGCTGCCGATACTTCGCGCCAATTGCTTTTCCCGAGCTTGTGATCGCAGGTCTGCGCGTCGCCCATATAGGCAATAGCAGCGTTCGCTACGAAATTGGACTTTTTCGCGGCGAAGCAGGCGACCGCTTGGGGCATCATGCCGCCGGCGAGCAGTTGGCGGTTGCCGAGGGTTACTTTGTTCATGTTTATGTCGATCGGCGGAGCCGGCGTCCATGCAGCATTCCTGCCAGCTTGCGACAAACGCTCGAATCGATCATGCCAAGCTCTTCGTGAAGGAATGCCTCGTGGACGCTACCCACCATCCGGTTGACCAGGCGCTTGTGACGCGTCGCTCGGTGCGCGCTTTTTTGCCTAAGGCTGTACCCGATGAACTGCTGTTGCATTTGCTTGACCTTGCCGCCCGTGCGCCTTCCGGCACCAATACCCAGCCCTGGCAGGTCCATATCCTCAAAGGCAATGGGCTTGCGCAATTTGTCAAGCAGGCGCAGGCCTGTTTTGATGATCCGCAGGCGATGGCCGCTCAGCCCGAAGCCTACGACTATTACCCCAAACAATGGGTGTCGCCTTATGTCGATCGGCGCCGAAAAGTCGGCTATGACCTCTATGCACTGCTTGGCATTGCCAAGGGTGATAAAGCGGCGATGCATCGCCAGCACGCCCGCAATTACTGTTTTTTTGACGCGCCGGTAGGCTTGTTTTTCACGATCGATAAGGTTTTGTCGCAGGGCAGCTGGCTTGACTACGGCATGTTTTTGCAATCCTTGATGATTGCAGCGCGTGGCCACGGGCTTGACACCTGTCCGCAAGCGGCCTGGTTGAGTTTGCAGGGACTGGTCAACGACTTTCTGGGGCTTGATGCGTCAACGCAACTGGTTTGTGGGATGGCACTGGGCTACGCCGATGAGGCGGCCATCGAAAACCGTTTGGTCACCGAAAGGGTTCCGGCGCATGCCTTTGCCCGTTTTGTCTCGGCACACAACAGTCCTTGAGTTCGTCATTGTGGTTTTTTCGGGTTGAAGGCATTGAAGACGACGACTAAACACCTCGGGGTGCTTTCCCTTTGGCTTTGTCTGGTGTTGCTGGGCTTTGCGCCAGGACTTGCGGCACAGCAACAGCCCTTGAAAGATAGGGCAACTGGGCTGACCTTTACGGTGAAAAATCAGGACAGTGCAAAAAAGAAGGCGACGCAGCCTGCATCAAAAAAGCCAGCACCGCCATCCGGTGGCTTTGCGGCCAAACCCGCACGCAAGGACATCAAACGAAGCGGAGGCGGCCCAAGCCTGCTCAACAAGAAAAAAACGCTGGCTGCTGCGGCTGGAAGTGCAGCCGCCGCAGCGGCGCAGGCCTCGAAGTCAGCCGGCGCAGCGACCGAAGTGCCCGAAGGCAGACCGTCCAATGGTCAAAAGCTCGGCTTGCATGGCACCGATGACCCGCTTGATTTGCGCTCATCAGTGGCTTACGTCATGGACGCCGATAGCGGCCATGTTGTTTTTGAAAAGAACGCCGGCATCGTGCTTCCAATCGCATCGATCAGCAAGCTGATGACATCGATGGTGGTGATCGATGCACAGCAGGATTTGCAGCAAATTCTCGAAATCACCCAGGACGATATCGATAACGAAAAAGGAACCCGTTCGCGGCTTCGCGTGGGCACAAGACTGAGCCGGGCCGAGCTGCTTCATCTGGCGCTGATGTCTTCGGAAAACCGTGCGGCCAACGCCCTGGGTCGCAACTACCCTGGCGGGCTCGCGGCCTTTGTCTCGGCCATGAACGCCAAGTCACGGCTTCTTGGGATGAGCGATACCCGCTTTGTTGAACCCACCGGTTTATCGAGTCGAAATGTTTCTACCGCCAGGGACCTGGCTAAAATGGTCCAGGCTGCGGGCGACTACCCCTTGATTCGCCAGTATTCCACCTCGCCCGGCCTGCATGTTGATGCAGGCAGCGCAGCGCTTGCTTACCGTAACACCAATCGACTCACGCACAACCCCAAATGGGATATCGAGCTACAAAAGACGGGATATATTTCAGAGGCCGGCAATTGCCTCGTGATGCAAGTGCGCATCGAAGGCAAGGCGATGGTGATGGTGCTTCTCGATGCCAAGCAAAAGCTCGCGCGCTTTGCCGATGCCCAAAGGCTGCGACACTGGATCGAGTTGAAGTTTTCCTAGCAGGCTCCTTGTGACGTCCTGGCGTGCCCGGCCCCGCAGTCAAAGGGCGATGGCTGTCTAATCCCGCCGGGTTTTCGACGGACCGTCGTAGCCCAGCGAAGCGGAGATTTTGCGTGCGGTGTCGCAAATCCAGCTCACCCAGGCATCCTGGCCCTGATGGGCCGGCGCCGATATCGACAAACCGGCGACCAGCCGACCGGCATCGTCATAAATGCCGGCAGCGATGCAGCGCACACCCGGCTCGAGCTCTTCATTGTCGCGGGCAAAACCCATGGTCCTGACCTGCGATAGTTCTTGCTCGAGCCGGCTGAGTTCGGTAATCGAGTTGGCGGTCTGCCCGCTGAGTTCGGTGCGCATCGCATAGGAACGCAGCGTCTTCACATCGTCGGCTGCAAGAAAGAGCTTGCCAACCGAGGTGAGATGTAGCGGTGCCCGTCCCCCTACCGCCCGCACCACTTGCATGCCCGAGCGCTCCGACACTGCGCGCTCAATATAAACAATTTCATCAGCTTGCCGAATCGAGAGGTTGATCGGCTGGCCCGTTTTCAAGTGCAACTCGCGCATGGGGCCCATCGCAGCGTCTCGAATACTCAGGCGGGCTTTAACCAAATTGCCAAGCTCAAGCAGCCGCATGCCAAGTTGGTAGCTGCCGGTGTCGATTCTTTCGACAAAACGCGCGCCCACGAGATCATTGAGGATCCGGTGCGTGGTTGAGGGATGCAGTCCGGTGGATAGGCTGAGTGTTTTAAGCGATACCGGATCACTTGACTGCGACAAGACATCGAGCAGACTTACCATTCGGTCAATCACCTGAATGGCTCCCGATTTACGCTGCGGTTCGATCAGCGCAGGATGAGAAAGCTTGCCGCGTGCCATGTTCTTCCGGACTATATATCATTGGGCTATGGAAACCATTGCTGACCCGGTAAAGCTCAGTCAGGCGCGGCCGCGCGTAGGATTCTTTTACACCTGTCTGGTCGACATGATGCGGCCTGAAATCGGCTTTGCCAGCGTGCGCCTGCTCGAAGACGCTGGCTGTCAAGTCGACGTGCCGATCGCGCAAACCTGTTGCGGCCAGCCCGGTTATAACGCCGGTGATCAGCGGGTTGCGCGCGATCTTGCGCTGCAATGGCTGCAACTTTTTGAGGCCTTCGATTATGTGGTTGTGCCTAGCGGCTCCTGTGCCGGCATGATCAGGCAGCACTATCCTGATCTTTTCCGTAACGATCCTGATTTGCGAATACGGATGCAAAACCTAAGCGAGCGCACCTGGGAACTCAGCAGCTTTTTGGTCGAAGTCTGTGGCATGCAAAAGCCGCCAGGCCACTTTCCGGCTGAAATCACTTATCACGACGCTTGCAGCGGCTTGCGTGAGCTTGGTGTTCAACATCAGCCGCGTCTGCTTTTGCGCAGCATGCCAGGACTTGAGCTCAAAGAAATGCAGGATTCAAGGGCTTGTTGCGGCTTTGGTGGAACCTTCGCGGTGAAGTATGGCGCAATCAGCGCTTCGATCGCCGATGAGAAAATCGCGCAAATCGAACAAACCGGTGCAAGCTGTGTGGTGATGGGCGATCTCGGATGCATGCTGCATCTGGAGGGTCGGCTGCGTCGATGCGGCGATACGCGCATTCGCGTGATGCATGTTGCTGAAGTGCTGGCCGCGCAGGACAGGCCAGCGCCTGAGGGGATGTAATGCAGGTTCAATCGATGCACTTCAAAGCGCGCAGCGGCCAGAAGCTTGCCGATTTGCGCTTGCAAGCCAACCTGAAAAAGCTTTCAAGCAAGTGGGTGGCAGGACGGCAAGCGGCGATTGCCGAACTCGACGACTTTGAGGCAACGCGTGATGATGCGGTGCAACGTCGGGACCGTGGGCTTGCCGACCTTGACTTATGGCTTGAGCGTTTCGAACAAGAAGCTACCCGGCGCGGAACGGTCGTGCTCTGGGCCGAGACGCCGGCCGAAGCGTCCAAGCTGGTGGTTGCGATTGCCAAGCAGCATCAGGTGCGCAAGGTCACCAAATCCAAGTCGATGGTCTCCGAAGAGATGGCGTTGAATCGTGCACTCGAAGCAGCCGGCATCCAGCCAGTAGAGACTGATTTGGGCGAATACATTTTGCAGATCAACAACAACGAGCCGCCTTCGCATATTGTTGCACCGGTGCTTCACAAGGACAAAGATGAGGTGTCCGACCTCTTTGCCAAAGTGCATCAAAAGCCACGGCTCAGCGAAGTTAACCAAATGACACGTGAGGCGCGCGAGGTCTTGAGGCCGCATTTTCTGAGCAGCGATATGGGCGTGTCGGGCGGCAATTTCCTCATCGCCGAGACGGGTTCGGTTGCATTGTTCACCAATGAGGGTAACGAGGGCATGTGCACCATCATGCCGCGCGTTCATGTTGCTGTGACCGGCATCGAGAAGCTGTTGCCCACGCTTGAAGACCTGGCAACGATCGCCCGCTTACTGCCCCGATCAGCAACCGGTCAGTCGATTTCAAACTACTTTTCAATCCTCACCGGCACCCGTGCCGAAGGCGAGTCCGACGGGCCCGAGCATCACTATGTGATTCTGGTTGACGGCGGACGCAGCGGGCTTTTGGGCGGCGATTTTGAATCCATGCTGCGTTGTATACGCTGTGGCGCTTGCATGAATCATTGTCCGGTCTATCAGAAAGTGGGCGGGCATGCCTATGGCTGGGTGTATCCAGGGCCGATGGGTTCTGTGCTCACGCCCGCTTATGTGGGCCTGGAGAAAACCCTCGATTTGCCGCAGGCTGCTACCTTGTGCGGCGAGTGTCATGTGGTGTGTCCGATGAAGATTCCCTTGCCCGATCTTTTGCGCAAGCTGCGCGAAAGACAATTCGATCGCGGTTTGCGGCCCTACAGCGAACGGATCGGGCTGGCAGCTTGGGGTTTTGTTGCGCGCAGGCCACTGCTTTATCGGTGGCTGACCCGGGCCGCGTCGACAGCTTTGCGCTGGATCGCGGGAGCCAAGCCTCAGCTGCGTTCCATGCCGGGTGCGGGCGCATGGACCGAACACCGCGACCTACTGGTCCCCACAGGCAAACCCTTCAGCGCTCAGTGGGCGGCGCGCAAATCGACCAGATCATAGCGACGATCGGCTGTTGCACAGGCTGGCATCCCTTATTTTTTTGGCAGCCTCGTGAATCAGTTTTGGGCCTTCGTAAATCAGGCCAGTATAGATTTGCACCACATCTGCGCCAGCCTGCAGCTTTGAAAGCGCATCATCGGCACTGAGAATACCGCCCACGCCAATAATCGGATAGCCGGGGCCGAGCAATGACCTCAGCGCCCTGATTACCTGATTAGAGGCTTCAAGCAAGGGTGCCCCCGACAGCCCCCCAGCCTGCTGCGCATGTCTTGCTTGCTTGACTGCATCGCGCGACAGGGTGGTATTGGTGGCAATCACGCCGTCGATTCGGTGATGGCGCAGTAAGGAGGCGATTGACTCGAGTTGTCCGCGTTTAAGGTCAGGCGCAATTTTGACCACCATCGGCACCTTGCGTGCCCCATTGTGGTCAAGCTCATCGCAGCGTGTGCGCAATTGCCTCAGCAGCTGATCAAGCGCATCGCTTTCTTGCAAGGCGCGCAACTGGCTTGTGTTGGGTGATGAGATGTTGATGCTGATGTAGTCGGCATAGGGGTGCACCGCGTCGAGGCAGGCCAGGTAGTCGCGATCGGCCTGCTCAATTGGGGTGGCAGCATTTTTGCCGATGTTGAGGCCGATCGGGCCTTGCCACTGGCGAAGCTTCACATGACGCAAGAAGGCATCGAGTCCCTCATTGTTAAACCCGAGTCTGTTGATCAGCGCTTGATGTTCTTGAATCCGAAACATTCGAGGTTTGGGATTTCCGGCTTGGGCAAGCGGCGTCACCGTTCCAACTTCGATAAATCCAAAACCGAGCCGTCCAAGCGCATCGATATGTGCAGCCTGTTTGTCGAGGCCGGCTGCGAGTCCGACACGATTCATCAAGCGCAGACCCATCAAGTCAAGCGGATCGTCAATCCGGGGATCGACCAGATGCTTGAGCAAGCCGACCGCTTCAGCGGCGTCCAGTTGCGCCAGCGCAAACCGATGCGCCTGTTCGGCCTCGAGCCGAAACAGAAACATCCTCAGTGCAGGGTACCAGTTCAACATGGTCGCCGTCTCCGCATCGGGGGCAACGCACTAGCCGGTGACAAGCGGCATCCATCGTCCCTGGATCAGGCCTTGCATCGGCTGAAAGGCTGACTTGTAAGACATCTTCGGACTCTCACGGATCCAGTAGCCCAGGTATAAGTAGGGAAGACCGCATTGTTGTGCCCAGCGGATTTGCCATACGATGTTATAGATTCCGTATTTGCTTCCGGCTTCATCGGCATCATAAAAGGTGTAAACCGACGATAAGCCGTCAGCAAGCTGGTCGACGATCGACACCATTTTGAGGCTGTGGTCGGAGGGATCCCGAAATTCAATCAAGTGGGTACGCACCCGGCTTTGCAAAAGGAATTGTGCGTACTGGTCGCGGCTGTCCTGATCCATGCCCCCGCCCGCGTGGCGAAGCGTTTGGTACTTCAGGTAGAGCGCATAGTGCTCTTGGGAAAAGGTCAGTGGAACAAAGTGGGTGCTCAGTGGCGCATGAGCCTTCCATGCGCGTCGTTGACTTCGATTCGGTCTGAAGTCGGCAGCCTGCACACGCACCGGAATACAGGCCTTGCAATCGTCGCACCAAGGTCGGTAGGTAAATACGCCGCTGCGCCGAAAACCTACCCGCACAAGATCGCTATAAACATCATGATGAATCAGATGATTCGGCGTTGCAACCTGGGAGCGTGCCGCCTTGCCCGGCAGATAACTGCAGGGATAGGGTGCGGTTGCATAAAATTGCAAGGTCGAAAACGGAGCTTCGTGTGGGTGCGTCATGGCCAGTCAAGCGAGCGAGTCGACCAATCCGGCGGACTGCGCTGACACAAGTCCTTGATTTGCTCCAAGTAGTGCTGTCTCGGAATCGGCCTTGCGCCCATCAGCGCCAAATGTTCAGTCTGTTGCTGGCAGTCTATCATTGTGAAGTGTTCGTTCACCAGAAGCTTAATCAGCGCCGCAAGCGCAATTTTCGATCCATCTTTCACCCGCGTGAACATGGACTCGCCGAAAAACATCCGTCCGATACACACCCCGTAAAGGCCGGCCATGAGTTCGTCGCCATGGCGCAGTTCAATACTTTGCGCATAGCCTAGCCTTTGCAAACCACTGTAGGCCGAAATCATCGCGGGGGTGATCCATGTCCCGGACTGCGCGCTGCGCGGGGCTGCGCAAGCTTTCATCACCCCAACAAAGTCACGGCTGATTTGCAAGGACCAGGACGGATCCGCGTGGAACGCGCGGACGCGCTTTTGCAGCGAGCGGTGAAAGCGAAAAGCATCGCAATACAAAACCATACGGGGATCGGGGCTCCACCAAAGCACCGGCTGACCCTCGCTGTACCAAGGGAAAATGCCCTTTTGATAGGCCTCGATCAAGCGTGCGGCGCTCAGATCAAGCCCTGCACAGAGCAGCCCGTTGGGTTCGCAAAGCGCCTGCGATGGCTCAGGGAGCGCTTCGTTGGCCAGAACCCAGGGCAATGGCATCGTAATGAAAAACCGATCGTTCGAAGGACGGGTCTTGGGCGTGGTCCTCCAGGAACCACCGCAAGGCCTTGTGGACTGTTCGAAAGGCAATCTGCTCCCAAGGGATTTCCTCAGCCTTGAAAAGCTTCGCTTCCAAGCTCTCTTCTCCAGGGTCAAGCGCTTCCTCAAGCATTTGTGCTCGGTAAAACAAGTGCACTTGATTCACGTGCGGAACGTCGATCATCGCAAAGGGTTTAAGTCGATCGATGCGTGCGCCAGCTTCTTCAAGCGTTTCACGCTCGGCGCCTTGGGCGGTTGTTTCGTCGTTTTCCAGGAATCCTGCAGGCAAGGTCCAAAATCCATAACGCGGTTCAATCGCGCGGCGACAAAGCAAAATATGATCGTTCCATGTACTGATCGTGCCGACAACCATGTTCGGATTTTGATAATGGATCGCTTTGCAGTGTGCACACACCCATCGCAAACGGTTGTCACCAGCCGGTATAACTTGTTGAACAGGACTGGCACAGCTCGAACAAAATTTCATAAGGACTGCCTCAGAGGTGCCATCGACACGGGATTGACCCGGCTGTCAGCTCAGGCTTGCGGCGCCGGTAAGTGCGCAGTTTATCTTGCTCACCGCATCTCTGTTACACTTCCGACATCTGACGCGGGGTGGAGCAGCCCGGTAGCTCGTCGGGCTCATAACCCGAAGGTCGCAGGTTCAAATCCTGCCCCCGCAACCAATCTAGACTTCAGTGCGCGAATAACCGGCACCCGATCGTGCCTGTTCGGCGTTGACGCTCGCGTTTTTCTGACGTCGACCGCGGAGGTCGCGATTTGGCTCATGGCAGGGCGTTGCGAAAGCCGAGCCTTGGGCCAGGATTCGCTGCGCTCACGAGCCTGGTTTCTTCCGATCTAACAACAGGAAACGATCTGGTCCATCATGAACACCTCGCAGGTGATGCGGATTTTGGAAGCGGCTTTACTGAGCAGTCGCGAACCGATGAGTGTTGCGCGATTGCGAGCCTTGTTCGGCGATCAGGTAGGTCCTGACAGCCTGCGACAAATGCTTGAGCAGTTGCGCGAGGTCTGGAAGGGTCGAAGTGTTGAACTGGTGGCGGTTGCAAGCGGCTGGCGTTTTCAGACTGCGGCCGATGTTTCCGCTTATCTTGCAAGCGTACATCCCGACAAGCCCCCTAAGTATTCGCGCGCCGTGATGGAGACCCTCGCAATCATCGCCTACCGGCAGCCCGTCACCCGGGGCGATATCGAATCGGTTCGTGGCGTCACCGTCTCAAGTCAGGTCATCAAGACCCTTGAGGAGCGCGGATGGATTGAGACCATCGGTCACAGAGAGGTACTCGGCCGACCGGCTTTGCTGGCCACCACGCGCCAGTTTCTTGACGATTTGGGACTGGCGTCGCTGACTCAATTACCCAGTATTGACACCCAGCGGGTGATTGGCGATCTGATCGATGCGGCTGATTCTGCAGAGCTCAGATCGCAAGGCGCTCAAACCGCAGACGATTGTCATCTTCTTCCCACCGATTCTGCCCGGCAGGCTGCTGAGGAGTGTTTGAGCCATGAACAAACCCACGGATGAAGCTTCATCAGCTGCGCCGGCGCCAGCAAGACCCGAAATGCCCAGTGAGGTCCCTGTGGAGAAAAAGCCGCGCAAACGCCGCAAGCCTGCCGAGACTGTAGCCTCCGAGGCGAGTCCTGCAGTGGCCGCGTCAGCCGCCGGGCCGACCCTTGCTGCAGTACCCGCATCCAGTCCCGCAGCCGGCCTTTCTGCCGATAGGCCGCGTTTTGATGAAAGCAGATCGCCGCGCCGTGGGCCTCGAGGTCGTCGGCCGCGAAGGGATAAGGAACGAAGCCGTGAACCCTCTTCGGATTTTGTCCAAGCAAGCCAGGAGCAGCTCATCGAAGGAGAGCTTTCTGGACGGCGGGCCGCAGGGGCACTGCACCCTGGGGGGCAGGCGATCGATCAGCAAACCAAAGCCGCGGCCCAGGACAAGGATCCGCTACCCATTCGCAGCAAAGCAGCTCCGATTCTCCCGACGCCCGGCGCGAAACCGACGGCTGACGCAGACTACGGAAGCTTGAAGATCCAAAAAGTGCTCGCTGATGCGGGAATCGGCTCGCGACGCGATATGGAAGAGTTGATTCTCGCCGGCCGGGTTTCGGTCAACGGTCTACCGGCACATATCGGGCAGCGTATTGGGCCCAACGATCAGGTACGCATCAACGGCCGGACCTTGCAGCGCAAGCTTGCCGCGCTGCCCCCACGCGTGTTGCTCTACCACAAGCCATCGGGTGAGATTTGTTCGCGCGATGACCCTGAGCAACGTCCAACGGTGTTTCATCGCCTGCCTCGGCTCAAAGGTGCGCGATGGGTCGCGGTCGGGCGTCTTGATTTCAATACGGAGGGTCTGCTGATCTTTACCACCTCCGGCGATATCGCTAACCGTCTGATGCATCCGCGTTATGGCTGGGAGCGCGAATATGCCGTGCGCATCCTTGGTCGTATCGATGAGGCAAGCGCTCGGCAATTGCTCGAAGGGGTAAGGCTTGAAGACGGTCTTGCACGCTTTAACAGCCTTGAAGACGTTGGCGGCGACGGGGCAAACCACTGGTATCGTGTGACGCTCTCAGAGGGAAGAAATCGCGAGATTCGAAGAATCTTTGAGGCTCTGGGTTTGGTGGTGAGCCGGCTGGCGAGGATTCGCTTTGGTCCGATCGGCTTACCCGAGGGGTTGGTTCGGGCTCGTTACGTCGAGCTGTCCGAGGCCGAGGTGCAGCGTTTGCAGCAGCTGATGCGCGAAGCTGATCCAAACCGCAGCGGCGATGCCGTCTCCTCTCCGCAAGAGGCCTTCGGTGAGCACGATGAGCCGCAAGATGGCGACGACGATGAAGGACCGCCGCCTGGTTTCGACCCCTCGGCTTACCTGCCGCGTTACGCCGACGAGCCAGAGGATCAACCGGAATTGCAAGACGATGAGTGGCAACCGCGTCGGGCCAACGCGCACCTAGAAGGGATCACTCGCTCGGTCCGTAAGGCGATTCGTGCGCCCTCGGCACTGCCGCCCGGTATGCGACCGCCGGGTCAGAGCGCCGGAATTTCTGCGCCCTCGAAGAAAAAGCACCGCGGGAACAAGCCGGCAGCTAAATTCAACCTCACGCCTGGGATTTACCAGCCCGCAGGCGATGGAATGCCCAACACCGCTTACCCAGCAGCAAGGCCCAAGTCCGGAAAGCGCGGCGGGACGGGTGGCAGCGCTGGCCCCGGGGGAGCTCGAAGCGGGCCAAAACCGAATCGGTCGCGACGAAAATCGCAGCGACCCCTGCCAAAACCTGAGTAAAAGGCTATACTCGAGGGCTAAGCTTGCAAGCAAACTAAGCTTGCACGCAAACGTTTGTCGGCAGCTTGGTAATCAAAAGCCTGGTTCGTCACGCGTGAAACAAAAAAGAATGGGCTGGGCGGCAGCCCATTTTTTTTTGATATCAGTCCCGACGGGCTTGGCAAATTGTGAGGAGTTGGTAGGTCAGTGAGTGTGCAAGTGTTCGAGGTGATTGAGCGATCAGTGCTCGCACTGGGCTACGAGCTTGTTGATGTTGAGCTCGCAGCCGGCACCCTCCGCGTATTTATCGACTGGCCTGCGGAAAAACAGGCCAGGGTCACCATAGAGGACTGCGAGCTGGTCTCGCGTCAACTCAGCCAAGTGATGATGGTGGAAGCAATCGACTACAAGCGACTCGAGGTGTCTTCACCCGGCGTGGATCGGCGTTTGCGGCGGGCCAGTGACTTTGAACGCTTCGTCGGGCATCGGATCAGCTTGCGGCTTCGTCATCCGCTCGGTGGTCGGCGTCAATGGGAGGGCGAGCTTGCCCGAGGCCGCGGAGACTCGGGCCAGGACTGGGTTTTGTTGCTTAGCGAGGCCACGCCCTCGGGCAAGTCGGCTGAACGGATGCGTCTGAAGGCTACCGCAAAGAAAGCAAAGCAAAAAGAGCAGGCCGAACCTGCTGTCACGCTTGCGAACCCGGTTAATGTACTGAATTTTAATTTGGATGAAATTGAACGTGCGCACCTGGTGCCGCATTTGGTGTTCTGAACGATGTGTGAGGAGAGTGGGTCATGAGCCGCGAGGTTTTGCTACTGGTTGATGCGTTGGCACGCGAGAAAAATGTGCCGAGGGAAACCGTTTTTATCGCGCTTGAACTGGCCTTGGCGTCGGCGACCAAAAAACTGTTCAAAGACGAAGTCGATGTCCGCGTGCAAATCACTCGAAGCTCAGGCGACTACGAAGCCTTCAGGCGATGGTTGGTGGTACCCGATGGCGAGCTTGAGGATCACGATTTGCAAATCATCTTGAGCGAGGCTCGCAAGCAAGTCACTGAGGTTGAGCTCGGCGATTACATCGAAGAAGGACTTGAAGCGATCGACCTTGGACGAATTGGTGCGCAAGCTGCCAAACAAGTGATTTTGCAGCGTATCCGGGATGCTGAACGCGAGCAAATCATCAGCGATTATTTGGCCCGGAATGAGCCGATCGTGTCGGGTACTGTCAAGCGTGTTGACCGCGAGGGCGCAATCATCGAATCGGGAAAGCTCGAGGCGAGATTGCAACGCGATCAGATGATTCCGAAGGAGAATCTGCGTACCGGTGATCGGGTTCGGGCCGCGATTTTGCGGGTTAACCGCGAAGGACGTGGTCCCCAGTTGCTGCTGTCAAGAACCTCGCCCGAGTTCATCAAGTATCTTTTCTCAAACGAAGTGCCGGAAATCGAACAAGGTCTGCTTGAGATCAAAGCAGCGGCACGCGATCCGGGTGTTCGGGCAAAAATAGCGGTGCTCAGTCATGATCGAAGGGTTGATCCCATCGGTACCTGCGTGGGAGTTCGCGGCTCGAGGGTTCAGGCGGTCACGCAGGAACTTGCCGGTGAACGGGTTGATATCGTGCTTTGGTCTGAAGATCCTGCGCAGTTTGTGATCGGTGCACTGGCTCCAGCCAACATCAGCTCGATTGTGGTTGATGAGGAATCGCACGCGATGGATGTGGTTGTCGATGAAGATAATCTTGCACTCGCAATTGGTACCGGAGGCCGCAATGTGCGGCTGGCATCCGAACTCACCGGCTGGACCATCAACATCATGACGGCGGAAGAATCGGCCCAGAAGTCTGAGACCGAGCGCTCAGAAATTCGCCAAACGCTCATGGCCAAGCTTGATGTCGATGAAGAGGTCGCTGATATTCTGATTGATGAAGGTTTCACCAGCATTGAAGAAGTAGCCTATGTTCCCATCAACGAAATGTTGGAGATCGACGCATTCGATGAGGAGACCGTCAACGAACTTCGTTCCAGGGCGCGTAATGTTCTATTAACAGAAGCGATTGCCAAGGAAGAGAAGATAGATCAGTCCTCGGATGATTTGTTGTCGCTTGAGGGAATGGACAATGAACTCGCTGCCAAGCTTGCTGATGCCAACATTCACACGCGTGATGATCTGGCCGAATTGGCGGTCGACGAGCTGCAAGAAGCCACCGGTGTTGACGAAGCGCGAGCCCGAGACCTGATCATGAAGGCAAGGGCGCATTGGTTTGCCGATCAGCATTGAGTTGGCCCCTAGCTTGCAATCGAGGCCTGGGTCAATAATCGCTATGGTTTTTGCAATTTCGCTGGTTCTGTTCTTTTTTTAGGAAGTACACATGTCCGCAAACAACGTCGCCAATTTCGCTGCCGAGCTCAAAATGCCGGCCGACGTGCTGTTGCAACAACTCAAAGCGGCCGGGGTTGGCAAGCAGTCGGTGGACGACCCGGTGTCGGAGTCTGATAAGGAACACCTTTTGAATGCGCTGCGTCGAGCCCACGGCTCAGACGAGGCGCCCAAGAAAAAGATCACGCTCACAAGAAAGCAAACCAGCGAGATCAAGCAGGCCGATGCAACCGGTAAGGCGCGGACCATTCAGGTGGAGGTTCGCAAAAAGCGGGTTTTCGTCAAGCGCGATGCGCCTGAGAGCCAGGAGGTTGCGCTTGCCCCCGAGCCTGATTTATCGCCCGAGGAAAGCGCTGCCCGCCTCGAGGAGGAAAGGCAGCATCAGGCCTTGCTTGAGCGGCAGGAGGCTGAGTTACGCGAGAAGCAGGAGCGGCTTGAACGCGAGCGTGAACGGGAGATTCAAGCGGCAGCCGAAGCATTAGCCCGCGAGGAAACTGCGCGTCGCGAACGCGAACGCCTCGCTGCGCTCGAATTTGCTCAGGTCGAAGAGGACAAGGCGCGTGCTCAGGCAGAGACGGCTGCAGCCCTGGAAGAGGCCCGCCGCGCCAAGGAAGCGGCAGAGGCCCAGGCGCGGGCACGTCGCGCGGTGGAAAGCGAAGTGGCTGAAATCAATCGCTTGATGAGTTTGCAGCGCAAGCCGATTCCCAAACCGGTTGTCAAGCCGCCCGAGCCCGAAGCCAAGCCTGTCGAGCCTGCAAAGAAGGAAGGGCCTTCAGGCACCTTGCACAAGCCAAGCGCACAAAAGGCTGCCGAGAGCAAGGACGTGGCGGCCGCAGCCAAGCCCAAAGAGAAAGACGCCAAAGACAGCAAAGACGCAAAAGACACCAAGGATAAAAAGCACCTCAAGTCGGAAAAACTCTCTTCGAGTTGGGCCGATGAAGCGAGCAAGCGCCGCGCGCTCAAGACCCGAGGCGATACCAGCATGGGCAACAACAGCTGGCGGGCTTCCAAGGGCGGCGGACGTCGCGGTCATGCCGATCGTCAGGAGCAGGCGCCTGCGCAAGCCGAGTTCGTGTCGCGTGAGATTCATGTTGCTGAGACGATCACGGTGGCCGACTTGGCCCACAAGATGTCCGTCAAAGCAGCCGAGGTGATCAAGCACATGATGAAGCTTGGCCAAATGGTCACGATCAACCAAGTACTCGACCAGGAGACAGCGATGATTGTGGTCGAAGAAATGGGGCATAAGGCGCTGGCGGCCAAGCTCGATGATCCCGAAGCCCTGCTCGAGGAAGCACCGAGCTATGACGGGATACTCTTGCCGAGGCCGCCGGTGGTCACGGTGATGGGGCATGTGGATCACGGCAAAACCTCGCTGCTTGACTATATTCGGCGCGCAAAGGTTGCTGCCGGCGAAGCGGGCGGAATCACGCAGCATATCGGTGCTTATCATGTGAAAACAGAGCGCGGTGTGATTACCTTTCTCGACACACCGGGTCACGAAGCATTTACCGCGATGCGAGCACGCGGTGCCAAAGCGACCGACCTGGTGATTTTGGTGGTTGCAGCCGACGATGGTGTGATGCCACAAACCGTTGAAGCGATTGCTCACGCCAGGGCTGCGAAGGTCCCGCTGGTGGTGGCGATGAACAAAATGGACAAGCCCGAAGCAAACCCGGATCGGGTGAAGCAGGAACTGGTTGTGCACGAAGTGGTCCCGGAAGACTACGGCGGCGAGTCGCCGTTTATCGCGGTGTCGGCGAAAACCGGCGACGGTATCGATGACTTGCTTGAAAATGTCCTATTGCAAGCGGAAGTGCTTGAGCTGAGAGCACCCAAGGATGCGCCTGCAAAAGGGCTGGTGATTGAGGCGCGCCTGGATCGCGGACGCGGTCCGGTCGCGACCGTCCTTGTGCAAAGCGGCACGCTTCGGAAAGGCGATGTGGTGCTTGCCGGCAGTTCCTGGGGCCGGGTGCGGGCAATGCTCGATGAAAACGGACGTCCGATTGACGAAGCAGGACCTTCGATTCCCGTGGAAATTCAGGGTTTGCAGGAAGTGCCATCAGCAGGCGAAGAGGTGTTATCGCTGGCAGACGAGCGAAAAGCGCGCGAGATTGCGCTCTTCAGGCAGGGTAAGTTCCGTGATGTGAAGCTGGCCAAGCAGCAGGCGGCCAAGCTCGAAAACATCTTTGACGCGATGACCGAGGGTGAGACCAAGACGCTCAACCTGATCATCAAGGCAGACGTCCAAGGCTCCCAGGAGGCGTTGGTCCACGCGATGCAAAAACTCAGCACCGATGAGATCAAGGTGCTCGTGGTTCACGGACAGGTGGGCGGCATAACCGAGAGCGACATCAATCTTGCGATGGCCTCCAATGCCGTGGTCATCGGCTTTAACGTCAGAGCGGACCAGCAGGCCAAGCGGGTGGCTGAGGGTAACGGCGTTGATATCCGCTACTACAACATTATTTACGATGCGGTCGACGAGATTAAAGCGGCAATGGCTGGCATGTTGTCGCCTGACCGCAAGGAGGAGATCATCGGACTGGTTGAGATTCGACAAGTCTTCAGGGTCTCTAAAGTTGGTAACGTTGCAGGATGTATGGTGCTTGAAGGGCTGGTGCGACGCTCTGCCCGCGTACGCTTGTTGCGCGACTCGGTTGTTTTATTTACCGGTGAGCTCGACAGTTTGAAGCGCTTCAAAGACGATGTTCGCGAGGTGAAGGAAGGCTTTGAGTGCGGACTTTCTGTCAAGAACTATGACGATATCAAAGAAGGGGATCAGCTCGAGGTCTTTGAAATCAAAGAGGTTGCTCGCAGTCTTTGAACTGCGAAGCGATCCTTGGACTTATGCGACGCCATTTTTCATCAGGCTCGGGCGGTGCGCGCGGCGCGCGTATCGCCGATCAGATCCAGCAGGAATTGGCCGAACTCATTCAGCGTCAAATCAAGGACCCGCGGATTGGATTCGCAACCTTGACAGGCGTGGATCTGACACCGGACTATGCCTATGCGACGGTTTTTTTCACCGTCCTGCCTGATACCGAGCAACAGATCAGCAACACCTTGTTGGGCTTGCGTTCGGCAGCAGGCTTTATGCGCGCCGAGCTCGGGCGGCGAATCCGGATCCACACCACACCTGAGCTGCGCTTTCGTTACGACGCCTCCACCGAGCGTGGCATGGCGATGTCACGACTGATCGATCAGGCTTTAGGCGATCGTCCGGCTGCCGTCGACGATCCGCAGGCATGAGCCGGCGCAGCGACGGCGGCCTTGACGGTTTGATGCTTCTCGACAAGCCACTGGGTTGCTCATCCAACCATGCCCTGCAGCAGTTAAGGCGCCTTTTTGCCCGCGCCAAAGCGGGGCACGGCGGCACGCTTGATCCGCTGGCCACCGGCATGCTGCCGGTTGCGCTTGGCGAAGCGACCAAGTTTTTGCACGGCTTACTCGAGGCTGACAAGACCTACGAGGCGGGCATGATGCTCGGGCGCTCAAGCAGCACCGGCGATGCGGAAGGCGAACTCAGCGCCTGGTCTGACCCCACACCACATCTTCACCGATTGGTATCGATTGTTGAACGGTTCAAAGGGCCTCAGCAGCAGATTCCCCCGATGTATGCGGCGCTCAAGCACCAGGGTAAGGCGCTTTACGCCTGGGCACGTGAGGGCGTGGACGTTCCCCGTGAGCCCCGCGCGATTGTGATTCATCACTTAGACATCTTGGACGTGATTCAATTGAATGTTGGGCCGCAAGCGATGGTTCGTGTCGGTCTACGGGTGCGTTGCAGCAAAGGAACTTATATTCGCAGCCTTGCACAAGACATCGGTGCTGCGCTCGGTTGTGGCGCCTTCCTGTCGGACTTGCGACGCGTCGCGGTGGGTCGATTTGAGGCGGAAGACATGATTGCGTTTGAAACGCTTGAGCCTTTGAGCTTGGGTGAGCGCTGCTTGCGCTTACTCCCAACGGATTCATTATTGTTACATTTGGAACGGATTGATCTTGATCGCGATGCAGCGCAGCGCCTTTTGCAAGGCCAGCGATTACCCCAGACTGCGTATGGCAGGCGAGCAAACCTTGGCACGGTAAGGCTTTACCGCTGCGACGGCCAACTACTCGGAACCGGGACGGTGGATGATCGCGGCTTACTCACCGCGCAGCGACTGATTGCACAAACCAGCATTTCACAATAGGAATAAGCTATGAGCCTCATCCCCGCCATCCGTAATGTGGCGATCATCGCCCACGTTGACCATGGCAAAACAACTCTGGTTGATCAATTGCTGCGCCAATCGGGAACCTTCCGTTCCAATCAGCAGGTTGCCGAGCGAATCATGGATTCCAATGATCTTGAGCGCGAACGCGGTATTACGATTTTGGCCAAGAATTGCGCGGTTACCTATAACGATACAAGAATTAACATTGTCGATACGCCTGGCCACGCCGACTTTGGCGGTGAGGTGGAGCGGGCGCTTTCGATGGTCGACGGGGTGGTGCTTCTTGTCGATGCGGTCGAAGGTCCGATGCCTCAAACCCGATTCGTCACCCGCAAGGCGCTTGCTCTGGGTTTGCGTCCGATTGTTGTTGTCAACAAAGTCGACCGTCCGGGAGCGCGGCCCGATTGGGTGGTCAACCAGACCTTCGATTTGTTTGATCGGCTTGGCGCAAGCGAAGCGCAACTCGACTTTGCGGTGGTGTATTGCTCGGCGCTTGCTGGTTATGCCAGTGAGGACCTGAATGTGATTGAAGCAGGCAAGGCCGACACCATGAAACCCTTGTTCGATGCGATCCTGCGTCATGTGCCGGCACGAGCCGACGATATCGATGGCCCACTGCAGTTACAAATTTCAGCGCTGGACTACTCCAGCTATGTCGGTAAGATCGGCATCGGCCGTATTCAGCGGGGCCGCATCCGAACCGGACAGCAGGTGCTGGTGTTGCAGGGGCGTGATGAGGATTATCCGGAAGGCAAGGCGCCTGAGGCAGTCAACGGAAAAATCGGCCAGGTGCTTTGTTACCGCGGTCTTGAGCGTGCGCCCATGGATGAGGCCTTTGCCGGAGATATCGTGGCAATTACCGGCATCGACGAACTCGGCATCGGCAGCACGCTGGCCGATGCTTCGGCGGCACAAGCTTTGCCTATGCTTCGGGTTGACGAGCCCACGATGACCATGGAGTTTCTGGTCAACGGCTCACCGCTTGCTGGTCGTGAAGGCAAGTATGTGACGAGCCGTCAGATCCGCGACCGGCTTGAGCGTGAACTGAAAAGCAATGTGGCATTGCGCGTCGAATTCAGTCCCGACGGCGAGTCCTTTCTGGTGTCAGGTCGCGGTGAATTGCATTTGACGATTCTTCTGGAGAATATGCGCAGAGAAGGTTATGAGCTTGCTGTATCGAGACCCAAACCCCGTTTGCGTATGGTCGACGGCGAAAAGCTTGAGCCCTACGAAACGCTCACGATGGATGTCGAAGAGAGCCATCAGGGTTCGGTGATGGAGTTTATCGGCCAGCGCAAAGGCGAACTGCAAGACATGGTGCCCGACGGCCAGGGTCGTGTGCGACTCGACTACCGGGTGCCTGCTCGCGGTCTGATCGGATTTCACGGCGAATTCTTGAACATGACCCGCGGAACCGGCATCATCAGTCATGTGTTTGACGATTACGACAGTTGGGCGGGAAGTATCGAGGGCCGACGCAATGGCGTTCTAATCTCGCAAGACGATGGCCAGGCGGTGGCCTATGCGCTATGGAAACTTCAGGACCGCGGCCGTATGTTCGTTTCGCCGGGTGAGGCGCTTTACGAGGGCATGGTGATTGGCATACACACCCGAGACAATGACCTGGTGGTGAATCCGGTACGCGAAAAGAAACTGACCAATGTGCGTGCTTCCGGAAAGGACGAAGCGATTGTGCTCACGCCGCCGATTGCGCTCACCCTGGAGCGTGCCGTAGAGTTCATCGAAGACGATGAACTTGTTGAGATTACGCCGCAAAGCATACGCTTGCGCAAGCGCCATTTGAAGGAACATGAGCGCAAACGCGCATCGCGTGAGGATGCTGCGGCCTGATTCGGAGGCCTAATGATGTTTCCCGTGATTGATGTTCGAGCGCTTGATTCGGCCCGCGCGCGCGGCGAGCGCTATGGGAGTCGTGCCCGCGAGCGGGTCATCCATTCGGTACAGACCTATGCCCGTTTGTTTGCCGATTGTGGTCTCGATTGGACCGAGGCGGGGCGCCGCGCGATGGGCTATCGCGATGCAATTCACGCAACGGATCCGGATCTGCTCGCTGAAATGGAAGGCATCGCGCAGGGTGCCAGGCTGGTGTTCAGCGATATTTTGGCGCTTAACTGTCGCAGCGAACTGCTGCCCCCGAGCTTTTTGTCCCAGGTCAGCGATCAGGCCGATGAGGCGCGTTTGCACAATCAGGCACTTGGCCTTGTTGATTGGGGCGAGTGCACAGCGATTGCGGTTTCGGCAAGTGCGTCAAGCGATGCGCATACCTGGCTTGCGCAAAACTGGGATTGGATCGGAAGACAACGCGCAGCCTTGGTTGTTTTACACACACGCGACGCGCAGGGTCAAGCGATCGCAACGCTGACCGAGGCGGGGATGCTTGCGAAAATCGGCTTGAACGACCAGGGTATGGCCGTAGGCTTGAATATCCTGCGTTCAATCGCCGACGGAACAAAACCCGGTGTTCCTGTTCATGTCCTGTTGCGCCACGCCTTATCCTTTGAATCGCTCCATGCGTTCCGCAGCCGTCTTGCGGCGTTGGCCAATGGTCCAGGCTTTGGCGCTGCGTCCAACATTCCCGCTGCCGATGCAAGCGGTGACATCGGCTCGTTTGAAATCGCACCGGGTGGCTGGTCTGAGTATCAGGCGCAGGACGGCGTGGTGGTGCATACCAATCATTTTCTGTGCGATCGTCTGGCTGATCAGCAGGCGGTCATGGCCTCTTCGCTTTCGACCGAAGCGAGGCTTCGCTGCGCGCAAGCCTACGCGCGCACTCGGCCCATCGGCGTTGCGGCCATCGAGGCTTTGCTTCGCGATGAATCCGACGGCTTCTTGTCGGTGTGCCGGCGGCCTGATCCGGCACTTCCTGAGCAGGCGCGGGTTGAAAGCGTTGCCGCTGTGCGCATCGATTGCAGCACGCAACGCTGGTGGATTGCCCCCGGTGTGCCCAGTCAGGTTGCATTTGAGGAGGTGGCTACCGGATTTCCGGCAGTCCGGCAACTGGGGTCGGCCTGAATTCGCCTGTGCGAATCGGCTTTTGCGCTTGGCGCAAAAACAGTCAAAACGATCGGGGCATGCCGAGCACATGTTCGGCGATGTAGGCAAAGATCAGGTTGGTCGAGATCGGCGCAACCTGATAAAGCCTTGTCTCGCGAAACTTGCGCTCGACATCGTATTCGCAGGCAAAGCCAAATCCGCCGTGAAACTGCAAACAAGCATTGGCAGCTTCCCAACTGGCCTTGGCGGCGAGGTACTTCGCCATGTTGGCCTGAGCGCCGCAAGCCTTGGCTTCATCAAAGAGATCGCAGGCTGCATAACGCATCAAATTGGCGGCTTCCACTTCGATGAAGGATTCGGCAATCGGAAACTGAACGCCTTGATTTTGCGCCAGCGGCCTTCCAAAAACATGCCTGTCTTTCACATAGGCTGTGACGCGATCGATGAACCAGTAACCATCGCCGATACATTCGGCAGCGATCAAAATGCGCTCGGCATTGAGCCCATCAAGGATGTACTTGAATCCCTTGCCTTCTTCGCCAATCAAGTTGTCCTGCGGAATTTCGAGGTTCTCAAAAAAGAGCTCGTTGGTCTCATGGTTCACCATGTTGCGAATCGGGCGCACTGTCATGCCTTTGCCAATCGCATCATGGAGGTCGACCAGAAAAATCGACATGCCTTCAGATTTGCGCCCGACTTCGGAAAGAGGCGTGGTCCTGGCGAGCAGGATCATATAGTCGGAGTGTTGGATCCGCGATATCCAGACCTTTTGACCGTTGACCACATAACGATCATCAAGCTTGCGCGCTGTGGTTTTCAGCGCGGTGGTATCGGTACCTGTGGTGGGCTCGGTAACCGCCATGGATTGCAGTCTCAGTCGTCCTGCAGCAATCTCGGGCAGAAACTTACGTTTTTGGGCCTCGGATCCATGCCTTAAAAGGGTGCCCATGTTGTACATCTGACCGTGACAGGCCCCCGCATTGCCTCCGCAGCGGTTAATCGCTTCCATGATCACGGAGGCCTCGGAAAGACCAAGTCCGGAGCCACCGTATTCCTGAGGGATTAGCGCTGCGAGCCAGCCCGCATGGGTCAGCGCGTCGACGAAGGCTTCGGGGTAGCCACGTGCCTCGTCGATGCTCCTATGGTAAGCGTCCGGAAAATGGCTGCAAAGATCGGCGATCGCATCGCGGATCTCGTGGTGACGGTCAAGGCTTGACTGCATGATGTCTTCCTGTTGCTGCGCTGTGCAAAGCCTTGCATAGTAAGGCCAGCCTGCTGGGGTCAAGCCGATCTGGGGTTTTGTGCTGACCAAAAAAGCGGATTGTGGCGACTTGTGCGAGGACCTTCGAAGACCACAAGATGTACGACTGTTTGCTCAGGATATCGTTATGAATTTTTCAGTCACCGACGACCAGCTTGCGATAATCGATGCGGTTCAAGCCCTATGCCGCGATTTCGATGCCGATTACTGGGCCGATCGCGACCAAAGTGGCCAGTTTCCCCACGATTTTCATCAGGCCATGGCAAGCGCCGGTTGGCTTGGGATTGCGATGCCTGAAGCCTATGGCGGCGCGGGTCTGGGAATTCTCGAGGCTTCTTTGATGGTCCAGGCTGTTGCAGCCTCGGGCGCTGGCATGAGCGGCGCATCGGCAATCCATATGAATATCTTTGGCCTGCATCCTGTTGTTGTTTTTGGAACCGATGCGCAAAAAATGAACTGGCTTCCGCCGCTGATCCGAGGCGAGCATAAAGCTTGCTTTGCGGTGACCGAACCCGATACCGGCCTTAACACGCTCAAGCTCAAGACGCTGGCCAAGCGCGAAGGCGACCATTATGTTGTCCATGGTCAGAAGATTTGGATCTCAACGGCTCAGGTTGCGGACAAGTTGCTCTTGCTTGCGCGAACCGGTGCTGAGAGCAGCACAAAATCCGGTGAGGGACTCAGTCTTTTTTACACCGATCTGGATCGATCGCGAGTCGCTGTTCACGAGATCGAAAAAATGGGTCGCAAAGCGGTTGACTCCAATCAGCTTTTTATCGATGGCCTGAGGATTCCGGTCAGCGATCGCATTGGCGAGGAGGGTCAGGGTTTTCGTTATATTTTGCATGGCTTGAACCCGGAGCGCATTTTGATCGCCGCCGAAGCCGTGGGTTTGGGACGCGCAGCGCTTGCGCGGGCCCAGGGCTATGCGCGCGAGCGCGTGGTCTTTGATCGCCCCATCGGGCAAAACCAGGCGATTGCGCACCCCTTGGCCCAACGCTGGATCGAGCTCGAAGCTGCACACTGGCTCACCATGCGGGCGGCATGGCTCTACGATCAAGGTCAGTCCTGCGGCGCTGAAGCCAACAGTGCCAAATTCCTTGCTGCAGAAGCCGGGTACAAAGCCTGCGAGACCGCGGTGATGACGCATGGCGGCATGGGCTATGCCAGGGAATACCATGTTGAGCGCTATTTCCGGGAAAGCCTTATTCCCCGGATCGCTCCGGTGAGTCGTGAACTGATTCTCAGTTTTATCGCCGAAAAGGTGCTTGGTCTGCCTAAATCCTACTAGTTTTGCTGTGACCACCCCCTCAGCTCGTGTGATCAGTCATGCTCAGTGGCCTCGCCAAGAGGCGCAAGCCTTGGGCGATGAATCTCGGATTCGCCCTCTGCGACCCAGCGCTCGCAAAGCCACTGAAAGCGCACTGAACTCTGGCTGAGAATATGCAGCCCGAAGCGGGTCGAACATGTTTTTGCAAGGCCTAACAACTGACGATCCTTGCTGATCAGATAAGGCGCTTTCGCTGTCAGGGCAAGATCCAGAAACATTTGATCGTCGGGGTCTGCGCAGGCAATCTGCAAGCGTTGCGATGGCGGATCCGGATGCAGTCTTGCGAGCCGATCGTAGTTAAGCATGACAGCGAGCGGATTGCATCGCTTGCTGATCGAAGGCCGATTAAGTACACGGATCAATTCATCGCGCATGCTCAGACAGCTGATCGCATCAGCCTGATTGCCTTCGAGCAGCTTTTCAAGCGCAGCAACCGAGGGGTCGGCGAAAACCAGCAGGTCAAGCCAGCAGTTGCAGTCCAGAACCAGCGTGTTGGCTTGCGGCATGGCAAGCTTATCGATTCGCTTCACGGTGCGCGGGGCGCGCAGCGGCGACTTGGGAGCGACTAAGGGCATTGCAGCTTGGGATTTGCAGCATCAAACTATGATGGACGGACAAACAAAGCGAGGTGGTTCAGGATGCTGATGGTGCTTTCTCCCGCAAAGTCATTGGATTATGAGTCTTCCACGGTCACAGTCAAAGCCAGCAAGCCACGCTGGATGGACGAATCGGCCAAGCTGGTTGCGCAGCTGAGGACCTTGGAGCCAAAAGCGCTCGGGGCTTTGATGGACATCAGTCAACCCCTGGCTATGCTCAATCATGAACGCTATAAACACTGGAAAACGAAGCCTGCTGCTTTGAGCGTGCGACCCGCGATTTTTGCTTTCGATGGCGACGTGTACGATGGCTTGAGAGCGCGCGAATTCGACCTGGATCAAGTCGCTTGGGCTCAGGACCACGTTCGAATTTTATCGGGACTCTACGGTGTCTTGCGGCCGCTTGATCAGCTCCAAGCCTACCGACTCGAAATGGGAACCCGCCTAGCCAACGAGAAGGGTAAGGATCTCTATGACTTTTGGGGATCAAGGCTCGCCGAATCGCTTGATCGTGACTTGAAGGGTCACGCAAGCAAACTCATCGTGAACCTGGCCTCAGAAGAGTATTTCAGCGCTGTTGAGCCCCGGCATTTGAAGGCCAAGGTGCTTCAGCTCGTGTTTCAGGAGTCCAAGGGCGGCCCTTTTAAGGTCGTGAGCTTTTCAGCAAAACGCGCACGCGGTGCGATTTGTCGCTGGGCGATTGAACATCGCATTGACCGCCCGGATGCGTTCAAGGATTTTGATCGTGATGGATATCAGTACTGTAAAGAAGCCTCAGAACCGCTTCGGTGGGTGTTTCGTCGCAAGCTTGATGCCTCATCAGACAAAGCCTAATGCGGCCGCTTCGTCGAAAGCGTATTCGCCAACGCCAAATGGCAGTAAGACCCGCCGATGCTTTCGTTTAACGGAGTAAAACGCGCGGCTCGATGCTCAGCGTTAAACCGAATCGCTGCTGCACCGCTTGGATGATTGTTTGAGCAAAAGCAAGCAAGCTTTCACCGCTTGCCTGACCGTAGTTCACAAGCACCAGCGCATGTTTGTCCGACACGCCGACATCGCCTTGTCGCTGCCCTTTCAGACCGCAGCGCTCAATCATCCAGGCAGCAGGGATTTTGTGGTGATGCGCACCGTCGGGATAGATCGGCAGTTCCGGGAAGCGAGCCTTTAAATCCATCACGATCGGGTTACTTAGCCTTGGGTTGTGGAAAAAACTTCCCGCGTTGGGTTCGATGTTTGGATCGGGCAGTTTGTGGCTTCGAATGCTTCGAACCGCCTGAGCAAGTTCGCGTGCGTTGCGCGGTGCAGCGCAAGCAAAGCGCTGCATGAGGTCTGGATAAGCATAATGGAGCACCGAGCTTGGGTCGCCGGCATCTTGCGGATTGAGCTGAAAATCGACCTGGCTGATGATCCAGCCCTGATGCGATAACTGCTTAAAGATACTGGAGCGGTAGGAAAAGAAACAATCTGCGAGGCGAAAACGCTTTCTCTCATGATGCTCCCAGTGAACCGCCTCGAGTTCGCTAAAACGCTGCGACAGTTCCACGCCGTAGGCGCCGATGTTTTGGATCGGAGCAGCGCCCACCGAACCGGGAATCATGCTGAGGTTTTCCAGTCCCTGAAGTTCCTGACACAGGCTCCATTGAACAAGTTCGTCCCAGTTTTCGCCGGCTTGTGCGCGTACCTGATTCGGACTGATTCGCTCGATGCCTCGCCAGGCGATCTGAATCATGCTTCCCTGGATGTGCGATCCGAATACGCTGTTAGTTCCTTCCCCGAGCAGCCCACGAAAAGCACCGCGCAAGGCCCTCTTGGCATCGGCAAGCTCTGTCGGGTGATGCACGCGAATCAGTCTGTCAACCCGCCCCTGAAGCCTGAGGCTTGTGTGCGCCGATAAATCAGCGTTATCAATAATCTCAAGCAAGCTCGATGCGCCTCATCGCGAAAGCGCGCAAAGGATTGCCAAAGAAGCTTGCATCGAATTTTTCGGATAAGTTCAGATCGGCGTGTAGCTTAGCCGAGCATAAATCGGTGCGTAGCATTCGGCTTGCGTGAGCTCAACCAGCGACTCCTTACTCAACTCAAGCAGCGCAAGAAAGGTCACGACTGCCTGGGGCAGGCCCTTGTTGACGTCAAACAAATCCTGGAACTCAGAGAATCGTTGCTGCTGCAGCTTGCGCAAAACAACCGTCATCACTTCCCGCACCGACAAGGCTTCTCGGGTGATCTTATGGTGTTGGACAAGCTTGGCTCGGCGCACGATGTCGGCCCAGGCAGCGCGTAAATCCTCGGCGTGGATTTGCGGCAGGCGGGCGGTCAGCGCATGATCGAGATGAATCTGGGTGACCAAAAAATCTCGGCCGCTCTGAGGAAGCTGATCAAGTTGATAGGCGCCTTGCTTGATGGCTTCGTATTCGAGAAGTCTGCGCGCAAGCTCAGCACGAGGATCCTCGGGTTCGGCCTCACCTTGATGGTGTTGTATCGGCAATAACATACGCGATTTAATATCGATCAACATGGCGGCCATCAACAAGTACTCGGCTGCGAGCTCCAGATGATGCGAACGAATCTCTTCCACATAGGCAAGATACTGGCGCGTGACTTCAGCCATCGGAATGTCGAGAATATTGAAATTCTGCCGCCGGATAAGGTAGAGCAGCAAATCCAGCGGGCCCTCAAAGGCGTCAAGAAAAACCTCAAGCGCATCGGGCGGGATATACAAGTCCCTGGGCAAATGCAACATCGGCTCGCCGTAGAGCCTTGCAATGCCCTTGAGCTCAAGCTGTTCACCCGGTCCAGGCAATTCGGGGTCAAGACCCATCGGACTTTTCGACGCGGTCAGCAGCCCCGCGCCTTCAAAGCGGGCTGACGGCGCCGCCAACAAGGCCATTCCACCTCAGGCATTGTGGTAGACATAGGGTTTTTGCGGCACTTTGGCCGACGCTCTTTCTTCAGCACTGTCCAGGTCCTGGGGTTTATCCCACCAAATGCTTCGACCCTTTTGCTGCTGCTCTTCCAGATGGGGCCGTTGCGCCTTGAGTTGTTCGATGAACAACGTGGCTTCCGAACGATAACTGCGTTGTTTCATGCCATCTCCAAAAATGGGCAGGCGATGGACCTGTATCAGGCGGATCACCCATGCAAGCTGAGCCTTGCCTGAGGAATCGACCGCAAGATCACTCACAAACCCTATTGTAATCGCAAGCCGTGCAGCGTGCTGATTGAAGGCGGGGCTTTGCGGTGATTGGCGGCGGCGTACCACGGTGATTGGCCACGGGTACTTGGTTGATTGGCCTCCGCTTGCTGCGGCGATTCAGCGAAGCTTCATGCCAGGGACTGCCCCTGGCTCCGCCTCGAGCAAAAACATGCCCGCATGCTTTCCGCTTTCGTCAGCGGCGGTGAGTAACATACCCTCGGATACACCAAACTTCATGCGGCGCGGCGCAAGGTTAGCCACCACGGCGGTCAGCTTGCCGACGAGCCGGTCCACGGCGATTGACGCTTTGATGCCCGAGAAGATGGTTCGCGGCTTGTCCTCGCCGATATCGATCAGCAGTCGGAGAAGTTTGTCTGAGCCCTCTACCGGATGCGCTTCGATGATCAATCCCAAGCGCAAGTCAATTGCAGCGAAGGCGTCGATGTTGATGACGGCAGGCCTATTGCCCGCAGGCTTTTCCGGGTCTGATTGGGCAGCCTTGGCGACTTCGCCTTGCGAGCTTGAACTTTGTGACTTTGAATTTTCAAGACCATGTTGTTGGCCTGCCGCTGCGCCCGGGCTGGGCATCTGGCCGCCTTGGCCTGTGATCGCAAGCTGTGCCTCTTGTGCGCTCCGGTTAGCCTCAAGCAGCGCATCGATCTGTTTTCGCTCAACGCGGTTAATTAAATGTTGGAACGAAACGATGCGATGCCCCGTAGGCAAGTCGCCCTCGGTCTCAAAGTCAATCGCGCTCCAATCGCGTTTCACCACCCCAAGGCGATCCATGGCGAGCGCACTGGTGCTTGGCAGCACCGGATGGAGCAGGCGCATCAAATGGGCAAACACGCGCATGGCGGTGCTGCAAACCGTTTGCAAGCGATCGGATTGCTCGGGGTGCTTTGCCAGTTCCCAGGGTTTGTTCTGATCGATATATTGATTGACAGCGTCACACAGCGCCATCACTTCGCGCATCGCGCGGCCGAATTCGCGGCTTTCATAATGCTGAGCCAAGGCATTCGGACCGCACCAAGACCTTGAAAAATCGGCCATTGCGTCCATGTCGCTCGGCCCGAGGCAGCCATCAAAACGCTTGATCAAAAAGCCAGAACAGCGTGAGGCAATATTGACAAGTTTTCCCACCAGATCCGAATTGACGCGCGCGATAAAGTCGTCCAGATTGAGATCGATATCTTCCATCGACCCGTTGAGCTTGGCTGCAAAGTAGTAGCGCAGCCATTCCGGGTTGAGTCCTTGATCGATATAACTTTTTGCATTGATGAAAGTGCCGCGCGACTTGCTCATTTTCTGGCCGTCGACGGTCAGAAACCCATGCGCAAACACATTGCTTGGTGCCCGAAAGCCTGAAAAATGAAGCATTGCGGGCCAGAACAAACTGTGGAAGTACAGAATATCCTTGCCAATGAAGTGATACTGCTCACAGCGGCTGTCTGCCGCGGTGAAATCATCAAAATCGATGCCCTGATCCTTGGCATAGCGCTGAAAGCTTGCGTAGTAGCCGATCGGCGCATCGAGCCAGACGTAAAAATATTTGCCGGGTGCGTCGGGAATTTCAAAGCCAAAATAGGGTGCATCGCGCGAAATATCCCAATCCGCAAGCTTGCTGGCGCTTGAATCGGTTGCTGAGGCGTCATCGCCAAGCCACTCTTTGAGCTTGTTGCGGGCTTCAATTTGCAAGCGATCGTCGGCAAGTGCCCACTGTCGCAAAAAACCGCTGCATCGCGGATCCGACAGCTTGAAGAAAAAGTGATCCGAGGTTTTACGAATTGGTGTTGCCCCAGAGACAACCGAACGCGGATCGATCAACTCCGTTGGGCTGTAGGTGGCACCACAAGCCTCGCATGAATCCCCGTACTGATCGGCTGCTCGACAGCGCGGACAAATGCCCTTGATGAAGCGATCCGGCAAAAACATGGAACGTTCCGGATCGTACATCTGTTCGATGGCGCGTTTTTCAATCAAACCTTTATCGCGCAGCGACGCATAAATCTGATTGGCGAGCGCCTGGTTTTCGGGGCGGTGGGTGCTGTAGTAGTGATCAAAGGCAACGCCAAAGGCTGCGAAATCCCGGGTATGCTCTTGCCAGACGCTCTCAATCAAATCTTCCGGCGCAATGCCCAAGGATTCGGCCCGCAACATCACAGGCGTGCCGTGGGTGTCGTCAGCGCAAACATAATGCACCTCATGACCACACATCTTTTGGAATCTCACCCAGATATCGGTCTGGATGTACTCAACAAGATGGCCAAGGTGGATATCGCCGTTTGCGTAGGGCAGGGCAGAGGTCACCAGCATCCTTCGCTTGGCGGGGTCTGGCGCAAGGACTTCGGCTTGCAAATTGGCCGGCCCGGGATTCGTCATGGTTTCATGGGTAAAGTGCCGAGTGTAGCAAGGCGATCGATTAGACTGCCTCAACACTTTTGCTGGCTTACTCGACCTGCTTAAACCTTTTATCAAAGCATCCATCATGACTCCGAGCGAAGATCACCTGCGGGACTTGTTGCGATCGGTCGTCGATCCCAATACCGGTAAAGATTTGGTCAGCAGTAAGTCACTCAAAAGGCTGCGCATCGATCAAACCGAAGTCAGCGTCGACATCGAACTGGGCTACCCCGCGCGTACGCAGATCGAGGTGATTCGTGGCGCGGTTGAACAAGCGCTTCAGGCTTGCGAAGGACTTCGCCGCGTGAGTGTGCATGTTTATCAGCGCATCGTCGCGCACGCCTTCTCGCCATCAGCCAAACCGATTGCTTCGGTGAGGAACGTCATCGCGGTGGCTTCGGGCAAAGGCGGCGTCGGCAAAAGCACGACAGCGGTCAATCTCGCGCTCGCATTGGCCTACGAGGGCGCCCGCGTGGGCATGCTCGATGCAGATATTTACGGCCCATCGCAGCCCACGATGCTGGGCTTATCGGGCAAGCCCAAGAGTCGCGATGGGAAAACCATGGAGCCGCATCTCGGCCATGGTTTGCAGGTGAACTCGATTGGTTTTTTGATCGCCGAAGACACCCCGATGATTTGGCGCGGTCCGATGGCAACCCAGGCGCTTGAGCAATTGATTCGCGATACGCGATGGGATGATCTTGACTATCTGGTGGTTGATATGCCCCCAGGCACTGGCGATATTCACCTGACGCTGGCACAAAAAATCCCGGTGACGGGCGCGATCATTGTGACCACGCCCCAGGATATTGCTTTGCTTGATGCGCGCAAGGGCCTGAAAATGTTTGAAAAAGTTGGCATTCCGGTCTTGGGTCTTGTGGAAAACATGGCGATGCATCAGTGCAGCGGTTGCGGCAGGATTGAACACATCTTCGGCGATGGTGGTGGCGTTCGGATGGCCGAGCAGTACCAGGTTCCCTACCTTGGCGCATTACCGCTTGAGATCAAGATCAGACAACAAAGCGATGAGGGCTGTCCGACGGTTGCTGCTGAGCCTGAATCAGCGATTGCTCAAAGCTACCGCAGCATTGCGCGCAAACTTGCGGTTGCTCTTGCTGCCCAAGCCCAGAGCCATGCATCGAAATTTCCAAGCATCGTGGTGCAAAACACCTGAGCCGCGTGCTGTAGCTGAGATCAACAGGGGTCTGTCAACAAACCAAGGGGGATGTATGAGTGTGAAATCTGACCACTGGATCCGGCGCATGGCGAACGAACAGCGGATGATCGAGCCCTTCAGTCCTTCTCAGGTGCGCGAAGGCGATGAGGGCCAGCGCATCGTTTCTTACGGCACCTCCAGCTATGGCTATGATGTGCGCTGCGCTGATGAATTCAAGATTTTCACCAACATCAACGCATCGATCGTGGATCCCAAGGCTTTTGATCAGGGCTCCTTCGTTGATTTTAAAGGCCCAGTCTGCATTATTCCGCCAAACTCCTTCGCTCTGGCGCGCACCATGGAGTACTTTCGAATTCCACGCACGGTGCTCACCATTTGCCTGGGCAAAAGCACTTACGCGCGCTGCGGGATTATCGTGAATGTGACACCGCTCGAACCCGAGTGGGAAGGCCATGTCACCTTGGAGTTCTCCAACAGCACGCCTTTGCCCGCGCGTATTTACGCTGGCGAGGGCTGTGCCCAGATGGTGTTTCTTGAGTCCGACGAGGTATGCGGCACGAGTTACGCTGACCGGGGTGGCAAGTATCAGGGGCAACGAGGAGTCACGCTGCCTCGTACCTGAGCGAAGGCGGTTTGCTCGAGCAAAAAGCGGCTTGCGCCCATGCAAAGTGCTGGCAAAGGTCCCTGGCTTGCGCTGTGTATTGGGGTTGGGGTGGTATCGACGGCAGCCCTGCTTATTCGCTGGGCGCTTCAGGAAGGCGCCTCGGCGCTTGAAATTGCGGCTGCTCGCCTTTGTCTTGCTGCCCTTGCCGTCTGGCCGATTGCTTTATGGACCCACGGGCAAGGGGCAATCGCTCAATTATTGAGAACAGCCGATCCCACGTTGTTGCGATGGACCCTGGTTGCCGGCCTCTCACTGGCTGCACATTTCGCCCTGTGGATCAGTTCCTTGGACCATACCTCGGTTGCCTCCAGCGTGGCTCTGGTCACAACCAACCCGATCTGGGTCGCACTTGCGGCCTGGTTGTGGCTGGGCGAGCGGCCCGGACGCAAGCTTTGGATCGCAATCGGCTTGTCGATGCTGGGAAGCCTGCTGATTTCCTGGAAGGATTTACAGGCGCAGGCCAGTGATTCCGAACTGTGGGGCAATCTGCTGGCTTTGATGGGCGCTATGGCGATGTCCGGTTACATGCTGGCTGCCAAAGTCGTGCAAGAACGCAGACCCGACTTGCCTTTGCTGCCCTATGTGGCTGCGGTTTACAGCCTCGCAGCGTTTGCGCTGACTCTGATGCTTTCCACGCTTGCACGACCATGGTGGCATGTGAGCAGCGCCGTCTGGCCTGCCCTTCTTCTGCTGGCCCTGGGCCCGCAACTGATTGGGCATACGCTGATCAACTTTGCGCTTCGAAAGCTCTCGCCAACGCTGGTGGCGATTGCCATTCTTGGCGAGCCGATTGCTGCAGCCTTGCTCGCCTGGTTCTTGCTTGCTGAGTCGCTCGCGCCTGGTCAGCTGGTGGGCTTTGCGCTGATCATCATCGCGGTCTTGCTCGCCCGCTAATCCGGAGATGCTCACCTGCTCATGCGGTGTTGCTCACCCGCTGATTCAGGCTGTGTTACCGTCACGAGAAGTGCAAGGGCTTCGGGCTCGGACTGTGCTTCGCCTTCTCGCATATGGCGCAGCCGGCGAGCTTGGTGCTTGGGCGAAGCCATGTTTGCTTCAAGGGCCTTGTCTGCTTCAAGGGCCTTGTCTGCTTCGATGGACTTGCCTGCTTCTGTGAAATACCTGCCGCACTAAACCTTCGATGAGAAATCCATGAGCGATCGTTTAATCATTTTTGACACAACCTTGCGCGACGGTGAACAAAGCCCCGGCGCTTCGATGACCCGTGATGAGAAATTAAGGATTGCCAAGCAACTCGAGCGCCTGAAAGTCGATGTAATCGAAGCCGGTTTTGCCGCGTCGTCCAACGGGGATTTTGATGCGGTCCGATCGATTGCTCAGCATGTGAAAGACTCGGTGGTTTGTTCGCTGGCAAGGGCTAATGACCGCGATATTGCAAGGGCGGCTGAAGCGCTCGAGCCTGCAAGGGCAAAGCGCATCCACACCTTCATCGCAACCAGTGCCTTGCATATGGAAAAAAAGCTGCGTCTGACGCCTGATCAGGTTTATGAGCAAGCACGCCTGGCGGTGCGCTTTGCTCGCAAGTTCACCGATGATGTGGAGTTTTCGCCCGAAGACGGAAGCCGCTCGGATCCGGAGTTTCTCTGCCGGGTGCTTGAGGCTGTGATCGATGAGGGCGCGCGCACAATCAACATTCCGGATACCGTGGGCTATGCGGTTCCTGAGCTTTTTGCAGACATGATCCTCGAGTTGCGTCGTCGCGTACCCAATTCGGATAAGGCCATTTGGTCGGTCCATTGCCACAATGATCTCGGCATGGCCGTGGCTAATTCATTGGCTGCCGTGAAACGTGCCGGCGCTCGCCAAATCGAATGCACCGTCAATGGGCTGGGAGAGCGTGCGGGCAACACTTCGCTTGAAGAAGTTGTCATGGCCTTGAAGACCCGTCGCGATTATTTCGATTTGACCTTGGGCATCGACACCACCCAGATCGTTCCCTCGAGCAAACTCGTCTCCGGCATTACTGGTTTTCCAGTCCAACCCAATAAAGCCGTCGTCGGAGCGAACGCCTTTGCGCATGCTTCGGGTATTCATCAAGACGGCGTACTCAAGGCACGCGACACCTATGAAATCATGCGCGCCGAGGACGTCGGCTGGACGACGAACCGCATTGTCTTGGGAAAGCTCTCAGGCCGCAACGCGTTCAAACAACGCTTGCAAGAACTGGGTATCGAGATGGAAAGCGACCAGGCGGTGAACGCCGCCTTCATGCGATTTAAAGAACTCGCGGATCGCAAAGCTGAGATTCTTGATGAAGATATCCAGGCACTGGTGTCGGATCAGGCCATGCAAATGGCCACCCATGACTGCTACCGGCTGCTGTCGCTTGAGCAATCGTCAAAAACCGGCGGTCGGCCTCATGGACAAGTGGTGATGACGGTTGACGGGCGAGAGGTGAGTAGCGAGGCTGAGGGTAACGGTCCGGTCGATGCGGTTTTTAAAGCGATCGAATCAGAGATCGGTTCGGGCGCAGAACTTTTGCTTTATTCGGTGAACGCCATTACCACCGGAACCGAATCGCAGGGCGAAGTCACTGTGCGATTGTCGCGAGGCGGGCGGATCGTCAACGGTGTTGGGGCTGACCCGGACATTATCGTGGCCTCAGCTAAAGCTTATATCGGTGCATTGAACAAGTTGCAAGACAAGCATGAGCGGCTCAACCCGCAGGCCTAGCGTTAGTTGATCGGATGCATCCGTAGGGCTTGCTGCCGCCAGCGGTTTGCGCCCTTTTTGCGGTTTTGAAGTCGCAGATTGCAGCTTCATTTTACTCAGGCTATACTCTCGGGTTCAGCACGTCTTGGCATTCCCAGCCAAGACGCAAGTTAATCGGGGCTTTCCACGCGTCTATGCGTTCAAGCCCGATAATCAAGGGGACTTAGCATGGCTGTCGCGACCATCGACAAACAAAAAATCATGGGCGATTACCAGCGTAAAGCTGGCGATACAGGTTCACCCGAAGTTCAGGTTGCCTTGCTCACCGCTCGGATCATCGAGTTGACCGAGCACTTCAAACAGCACAAAAAGGACTTCCATTCCCGGCGTGGTCTGCTCAAAATGGTGAGTCGACGCCGCAAATTGCTCGACTACCTCAAGCGCACGAATCTGGCGGGCTACCGGGCCCTGATCGAACGATTAGGCTTGCGCAACTAAGCCCAATCAAAACCCGCAAGCCAACTTGCGGGTTTTTTGTTGTCTGGCGAACCGCGCCGCCTGATGATTCGCGCGGGCCTTTATGAGGATGTCAAAACGTGTTCGAAATTGCAAAAAAATCATTCATGTACGGTTCAAATACTGTAACGATTGAAACCGGCGAGATTGCGCGCCAGGCCGGTGGTGCGGTGATGGTCAATGTGGACGATACCGTGGTGCTGGCTACCGTGGTCGGTGCAAAACATGCAAAACCTGGCCAGGACTTTTTTCCGCTGACCGTCGATTACATCGAAAAGTTCTACGCAGCCGGAAGAATTCCAGGCGGGTTTTTCAAGCGTGAGGGTCGTCCGACCGAGCGCGAGACCTTGATTTCGCGCTTGATTGATCGTCCGATTCGACCTTTATTTCCTGAAGGTTTTTATAACGAAGTGCAAGTGGTGGTTACCTTGATGTCGAGCAATCCCGAGGTTGACTCAGACATTGCAGCGATGATTGCTGCCGCTGCGGCGCTTTCAATTTCTGGCATACCGTTCAACGGCCCGCTCGGCGCTGCGCGCGTTGGCTATATCGACGGTCAGTTTGTGCTCAACCCTGCTGTGTCGCAAATGTCTGCCTCCAAACTCGATTTGGTGGTGGCCGGAACCGAGGCGGCCGTGTTGATGGTGGAATCCGAAGCGCATGAGTTATCCGAAGACCTGATGCTGGCTGCGGTGGTCTTTGGCCATGAGCAAATGCAAACGGTGATCAACGCTATTCACGAGTTGGTTGAAGCCGGGGGTAAACCCGAATGGGAATGGCAGGCTGCCGCACGAAACGAGGCGATGCTTGCCAGAATCAACGAACTGGCCGAGGCTGACATGCGTGCAGCCTACAGCCTGCGCGATAAGCAGGCGCGCACGGCGCAAGTCGCTGCGGTCGAAAAAGCGCTTGCCAAGGCGCTTGCTGACGAGGCGGCGAGTCAAGGTCTGGCTGCGCCCGACAGTACCGAGGTCGGCAACATGCTCTTTGAGTTGCAGTCCCGAATTGTCCGCTCACAGATTCTTTCGGGCGAACCGCGAATCGATGGCCGCGACACGAGAACCGTTCGTCCCATAGCGATCCGCACTGGGGTATTGCCACGAGCTCATGGCTCAGCGCTCTTCACCCGAGGAGAAACCCAGGCGCTGGTTGTTGCAACCCTCGGAACCAACCGCGATGAGCAGGTGATTGATGCGATCAATGGCGAGTATCGTGAACGGTTCATGCTTCACTACAACATGCCACCCTATGCCACCGGCGAAACCGGCAGGGTAGGTAGTCCCAAGCGCCGCGAAATCGGGCACGGAAGGCTAGCCAAGCGTGCGCTTTCACCTTTGTTGCCTGATGTGGCGAGTTTTGGCTATTCCATCCGCGTGGTGTCCGAAATCACCGAATCGAATGGCTCATCGTCCATGGCCTCTGTGTGTGGCGGTTGCCTTGCGATGATGGACGCTGGTGTTCCGATCAAAGCGCATGTGGCTGGGATTGCCATGGGCTTGATCAAAGAGGGATCGCGATTTGCGGTGCTGTCAGACATTCTCGGTGATGAGGATCATCTCGGGGACATGGACTTCAAGGTTGCCGGGACCGAGCAAGGTGTTACCGCCTTGCAAATGGATATCAAGATTCAGGGCATTACCAAGGAAATCATGCAGGTGGCGCTTGCGCAGGCGAAAGAAGGTCGCTTGCACATTCTTGGCAAAATGCGCGACGCTGTTTCTGGCGCTCGTAGCGAACTGTCGGACTTTGCGCCCCGTATGTACACCATGAAGATCAATCCGGAGCGTATCCGCGATGTGATCGGAAAAGGTGGCGCAACCATTCGTCAGATTACCGAGGAAACCGGCACGCAGATCGATATCCAGGACGACGGTTCGATCACGATCGCTGCAGTCGACGCACAGGCGGCCAAGCGGGCGCAACAGATGATCGAGAACCTCACCGCGGAAGTCGAAGTCGGCAAGATTTACGAAGGTCCGGTGCTACGAATTCTGGATTTTGGAGCGATTGTTCAGGTGATGCCTGGCCGCGACGGCCTCTTGCATGTATCGCAAATCGCGCAGGAGCGGGTCAACAATGTCGGCGACTATGTGAAAGAGGGCCAGATTGTTCGGGTCAAAGTGATTGAAGCTGACGACAAGGGGCGTTTGCGCTTATCCATGAAGGCTGCTGCTGCGGATGAAGCAGCGCCGCATGCCGCACCCGATGAGACAGCGCCTCACTGAGTCGATGAGTCGTTCAAGGCTGCGCGGGCAAAAGCTCGGAAGGCTCCTGCCCGAGGCTGCAGGCATGCTTTGGAGGGGGTTGAGCCGTTGAAAGCCTGGATGCTCGACCCGCTTACCCAGGCCTTGTCGCTGGTCGACAGACCAAGGCCCGAACCCGGTCCTCAGCAGGTGCTGATTCAGGTACGGGCAGCTTCGCTGAATCGGGGTGAGTTTCTCGTCGGCATGGCGGTGGCGGGCGGCGCTGCTGCCCCCAAACCCTGTGGCATGGAGGCCACTGGCGAGGTGATCGCCATCGGTGCTGAAGCCGCCACAACCCTGCGCTTCCCGCTCCAGATCGGGTCGCGGGTGATGGGCCGTTCCCCGGGCGGATTTGCTCAGTACGCCTTGATCGAGGCGCAGGATCTTTTACCGGTTCCCGATCAACTCTCCTGGTTCGAGGCCGCCTGCATTCCGATTGCCTATTTGGTTGCATACGACATGGTCGTGGTTGGGGGTGATCTCAAACCAGGGCAATCCTGCCTGGTCACCGCTGTGAGCTCGGGTGTGGGTGTGGCCTGCCTGCAAATGGCGCAAGCGCTCGGCGCCCATGTTATCGGTACCTCGAGCTCGGATGAAAAATTAGATCGGTTAAAGTCTTTTGGGCTTCAGAACGCTATCCTGAGTCGCGGCGCTGACTTTGTCGATGCGGTCATGGCAGTGACGAAGGGCAAAGGCGTTGAGCTTGCCATCAACAATGTGGGCGGCTCGGTTGCCGAGGCCTGCTTGCGATCACTTGCCTATCAGGGAAGACTTGCGCTGGTGGGATTCGTGGACGCGGTCAAATCGGTGCCGATGGATCTTGACCGGATTCATGCCTATCGCTTGACCATCTTTGGAGTCAGCAACAAATTGCGCAGCGCTGCTCAGCGTGCACAAAGCGTTCGCGGTTTTGAAGAAGACATTCTGCCGATGTTCGCACAAGGCAAACTCAGACCGGTGATTGAGCGAGTGTTCGCCTTTGAGGATTTGCCAGCCGCGCAGCAAGCCATGCGCTCGAACAGCCATCTCGGAAAACTGGTGCTTGAGGTGAGGGCTTGAGATGGTTGCTTGAGACAAGCTTGGAGTCGTTTATCGAATCAGGCGATCTGCCAGCCCTGGCCTGATTGAAGGACCTGACCATCGTGCTCAAGCTTCAGAAGATGGGCGAGTAAAGAGCGGGCAGCCAGGGGATACAAGGCCGCGGGCACATCCGGGTAGGCTCCCGGAACGATCGCTTCGACCGAAAAGGCTTCAGACGAATCGCCAGCGTCGCATAGCCGTCTGAGCGATTCGAGCACTTTGCTTTCGCGCAAAAGTCGGTGGTCAATCAGCTTGCGGATTTCTCGCGCAGGTGCGCCCAGAACATAGCCGTGCGCCGGAAGAATATAGTTCAAGTCTAAACGCTCTAGTCGTTTGAGCGAATCGATATAGGCTTGCATATCGCCGTCGGGCGGGTTGATCACCACAGTGGAACCGTTCATCACATGATCGCCGGTCAGCAAAATCCCATCTTCTTCGATCAGAAAGCACAAGTGATTGGAGGCATGGCCCGGCGTATGAATCACCCGAAGATGCACTTCATCACAAACAGCGATGAGATCGCCGTCCTCGAGCGTTTGATCGGGGCTGAAGGCCTGATTCGCATCAACGCTTGGTCCCGAGGCTCTGCCAAGAATCGGCACATGAAGGCCGTTGGCGTCTTGAATCGCTGCCTGCAGCGAAAAAGCCGCTGGTGAATGATCCAGATGCGAATGGGTACAAAGAATGCGCGTGATCTGATCCTTGGTAAAGGCGCGTATGCCTTGTACATGCGCGGCAAGATCAGGACCCGGGTCAATCACGGTCCAGTTTCCAGGTTGGCCAAGCAGATAGGTATTGGTGCCTGGCCCGGTCATCCGGCCGGGATTGCCAGCGGTATAACGATACAAATAACGAAGCAATGCAACCGGCTTGTCGTGTTGCCAGTCGATCGGGTGCAACAGCTGTCCATCAGGACAGACAAGCTCAAGTTCTGCAAAGGGCATATCGTCTTCAGTGAATCGCACCTCTTTCGATGCAAGGTATGCGCCTCGCGGGCAACTCCGCCAAAGTCTGCCTTCCTCAAAGCTTTGCTCGGCTTGCTTGACCACCTGATCGACGGTTTGAAACCGTACCAGTTGTTCGAGCGTTTTAATGGTTGGAAAAATCATCAAAAAAGACCCTTGCGCATGTCGCGCAAGGGCCTCATTCGGACGGACCCAACAGGGTTCAAACTGCTCTCCCTCATCAGCAACCGCGACTTGTCCTTCTGGTGCTCTTGCAACAAGAAAGCGCACATCAAAACGCTTGGCAAGATCGCGGTCGGTGGTCCAGTGCGAGAAGCTGCGTACCTGATCGATCGCAGCGACAAGACCGCGCTTGAACAAGGCCTGCGAGAATCCTTCTGCAGGCTGCCTTTGGAGCCCATCCATTCGCTCATTCAAGCCTGCAGCGTTGATCCGCTCGCCGTCGCTCGATGACTTGGCCAGCAGAATCTGCAACTCCTCCCAGCACTCGCGTACTGCCGCTTGTGCGTAGACTTGGTGGAGTTGACGATGTTCAAGCCTTGAAAGGCTTTGCCAGCACGCCAGCCGAGCAGGCTCAAGCAGTGCCGGGTCAAGTCCTTGCGCCAGTGCATCGCTTGGATCGACCACGCCGCCGGGAAACACGAAGGCACCGGGTGCAAAACTTGCCTTTGTGGAGCGGCGCGTCATCAGCACTTCAACACCATCGGATGTGTCACGCAGCAACAGCAGGGTTGCAGCGGGTAGCGGCAAAACCGGTGCACGCCATGGGTGTACATGCTGCGCCAGTCGCACTCCAGACTCGCTTCGCAGAGCTTGATTCATCGGGTTGAGCCTTGCGCAAGCCGATCCAGCAGCTCGGGCGGACTAAAGCGATCACCATAACGCGCTTGCAGTTCCTGCGCGCGCGTCAAAAAGGCCTTTGCGCCCCAATGATGCACAAATTGTAAACATCCGCCGGTGTAGGCTGGAAAACCCCAACCCATGATCGATCCGATGTTGACATCGTGATCATGCTGCACCACGCCCTCTTGCAGGCAGCGCAGGCTTTCCAGCGACTGAATCATGCTGAGCCGGTCGCGGATGTCTGCATCGGTGATCGGTTTGGCACCGCGGGCAAAGACGGACAGTCCGCTCCAGAGGTGTTTCTCGGCATCTTCAGGGTACTCATAAAAGCCAGCGCCTGCAGCCCTTCCAAGCCGTTTAAAGCCATGCGCCATTTTCTCCAGCACGTAAACCGCCGATTCTGCCATGCGCAGCGACTGAACCTTGTGCTGATGCTTGTGAGCTTGTTCGTGGGCCTGCTCATGCGCCTGTCCGTCTTCATGCTTGTGATCGCGATGATGATCGTGGTGATGCGCATGACCGTGATGGTGATCGTGGTGATGCGACTGACCGTGATGGTGATCGTGGTCATGCGCCTGCCCGTGGTGATGATCGTGGCCGTGATCATGATCATGATCACGATTGTGATTGTGACCATGACCGCTTGCATGCGCCAGCGCATCAAGCTCTTGATGCAGCACCTGATCGGCAAGCTTGAGCGACACTTCATCAAGCACAGCAAGTGGTCCGACCGGCATACCCCATTGCATCGCTATATTTTCAATACGGGCAGCGCTCACACCCTCGCCAAGCAAAGCCATGCCTTCATTGACGTAGGCCCCAAAAACCCGCGAAGTGAAAAATCCGCGCGAATCCTGCACCACGATGGGTGTTTTGGCGATTTGCTTGACAAAGTCATAGGCCTTCGCAAGCGTTGCCTCGCTCGTTGCTCTTCCGCGAATGATTTCGACAAGCGGCATTTTTTCCACCGGCGAGAAAAAATGCAGCCCGATGAACTGCTCGGGTCGGGTACTTGCCTTGGCAAGCTCGCTGATCGGAATAGTCGATGTATTGGAGGCAAAGACGCATGATTCGCCGAGCAGATCAAGCGCTGCCCGGGTGACTTTCGCTTTCAACGCCTGATCTTCGTAAACCGTTTCGATCACCAGGTCGCAGCCACCCAGGTCCTTGATCGACTCGGTGGCTTGAATACGCTGCAAGATGGCCTGGGCTTTGTCGGGCGCCATCTTTCCAGACTCCACGCGCTTGGCAAGCAGCCTGGCGCTATAAGCTTTGCCCTGTTCTGCTTTTTCTCGGGTTAAATCCTGTAGGACAACTGACAAGCCTCGAGAGGCCGCGGCCCAGGCGATGCCAGCGCCCATCATGCCGGCTCCCAGGATGCCCAGCTTGATCGTCATACGGGCAGCTTCGCCTTGCGGCCTGCTTCGATCCGCCTTGATGTTGTTCAGGTGAAAGAAAACGCTCTGAATCATGTTTTTTGCAACCTGTCCGGTGGCAAGCCGCGTGAGCCAACGCGATTCGATCCGCAGCGCGGTGTCAAAGTCAACCTGCGCGCCCTCAACAGCCACTGCAAGAACGGCCTCTTGCGCAGGGAAGTTACCTCGGGTCTTTTCAATGAGCATCGCGGGCGCAAGGCTCAGCATTGAAGCGATTGCGGCGTGGCTTGGTGTGCCACCGGGAATTCGATGCTTGGGATCATCCCAGGGCTGGGTGCAGTCACCGCAACGCAGCGCCTGAATCGCCGCCGGCATCAAGTCCTCGACATCTGACACCAGCTGGGTGATCCAGCCTATGTCCTTGGCCTCCCGCGCGCTGAGTCGCTTGGACTCGGCGATCAGCTCAAAAGCCTGCTGCAGCCCTTTGAGTCTGACGGTCTTTATCACACCGCCCGCCCCGGGCAGCAAGCCAAGGCTGACTTCGGGAAAGCCGATTTCCAGACCCGGCTTGTCAACCGCGATGCGGTGATGACAAGACAGGGCAAGTTCAAGTCCGCCGCCAAGGGCTGAGCCCTGAATGGCTGCGACGACGGGTTTGCCAAGTTTTTCGAGCCGCCGCAGATCGGACTTGAGCGCCTGGATTTGCTCGAAAAACGCGCCAGCCTGCGAGGCGTCAAGATCAAGCATCGCCTTTAAGTCAGCACCTGCGAAAAAGCTGGTTTTCGCAGAGGTCATGACCACGCCGAGCAGATCGGGTTGCGCTTTGAGGTCTTGTTCAAGCCTATTCACCGCTTGGTGAAAATCCTCACGAAACGCTGCGTTCATCAAATTGACCGGCGATCCAGGAGCGTCAAGCGTTAGAACGATCGCCCGATCGGGGCTTAGCTCATAGCGAATCGATGACATGTTTCAGACCCGTTCAATAATCGTTGCAATGCCCATCCCGCCGCCCACACAAAGGGTGGCAAGTCCGCGCTTGAGCTTGCGGCGCTCGAGTTCATCAATCAGCGTCCCCAGGATCATGCAGCCTGTGGCTCCGAGTGGATGCCCCATGGCGATCGCACCGCCGTTGACGTTGATCTTTTCCTCAGGCAGCTTGAGCTCGCGCATAAAGCGCATCACAACGGCCGCGAAGGCTTCATTGACCTCAAAAAGATCAATGTCATCAACAGCCAGTCCCGCCTTGGCCAGCGCTTTTCTCGCCGCGGGTGCAGGGCCGGTGAGCATGATTGTGGGATCGGTACCGGTCAGCGCGGTCGCAAGCACCCGCGCGCGAGGGCTCAGGCCAAGGGCCTTGCCGATCTGCTCCTGACCCAGCAGCATCAGGGCTGCGCCGTCCACAATGCCAGAACTGTTGCCGGCATGATGCACATGATGGATACGTTCAACCTCGGGATATTTTCTCAGGGCCATCGCGTCAAAGCCCATAGCACCGAGCTTTTCAAAGGAGGGCTTGAGCGCGGCAAGGCTTTCTGTGCTCGTTTCGGGTCGGATTGTTTCGTCCCGTGCAAGGATCGGCAAACCGAGTTCGTCGACCACCGGAACCAGCGAACGATCAAAGTAACCGGCTGCCTGCGCCTTGGCAGCCTTGTGATGGGACATCGCTCCAAACGCATCCACATCCTCGCGATCGTAACCGTCCAGGGTTGCGATCAGGTCCGCACCGATGCCTTGCGGTACGAAGCCGGTCTGAATATTGGTTTCGGGGTCCTGGGCCCAGGCGCCGCCATCGGATCCCATCGGGACTCTTGACATCGACTCAACACCGCCTGCCACCACAAAATCCTCCCATCCGGATGCGACCTTTTGAGCAGCGAGGTTGACCGCTTCAAGCCCTGATGCACAAAAGCGATTGACCTGAATCCCCGCGGCCTTCAAATCCCATCCAGCGCTCAAGGCGGCGGTTCTTGCGATGACCGAGCCCTGCTCGCCCACCGGACTCACGCATCCAATCACCACATCGTCAACCCTGGACGTGTCGAGCTGATGCTTTTGCGCCAGATGCTGCATCAAGCCGCTGAGCAAGCGCACCGGTTTGACCTCGTAGAGCGAACCGCTTGACTTACCGCGGCCTCGGGGTGTGCGGACCGCATCAAAAATAAAAACCTCAGTCATGAGAGCCTCCAGAGCCTTTGCAGTGTTCGGGTGCAAGTCTATCCGAGCCTGCTCGCATCGGGCTCAGTTGGTGTACATTGCGCTCTAGAAAAAGAAGGACAAAATGCCGTTACGGGAGAGACAGTCAAAATGATTGCGCGTGAGCTATTTCGCGAAGAGCACGAGCTTTACCGTCAAACCACCAGACGGTTTCTCGAACAAGAGGTCGTCCCCCATCACGATCGATGGGAGGACCAAGGCTATGTTGATCGCGAGGTCTGGCTTAAAGCCGGCGCGCTGGGATTGCTTTGTCCGACCATGCCTGAGGAATTTGGCGGCTCCGGTGTTGACCGTTTGTACTCTGTGGTGCTGATGGAAGAGATTGCCCGGGTCAACGCGACCGGTCTGGGCTTTGGCTTGCATTCGGATATTGTTGCGCCTTATTTGCTGCACTATGGCAGCGCCGAACAAAAGCAGCACTATTTACCCGCGATGGCGCGTGGTGAGATTATTGGCGCGATTGCGATGACCGAGCCGTCAGCAGGATCAGATCTGCAGGGCATTCACACGACCGCCATCGACGCAGGTGATCACTTTGTGGTGAACGGTTCTAAAACCTTTATCACCAACGGATGGCACGCCGACTTGGTGATCACCGTGGTGAAAACCATGCCTTCAGCCGGCGCCAAAGGTACCAGCTTGTTGCTGATCGAGCAGGGTATGCAGGGTTTCGAAAAAGGCCGTCGCCTGAAAAAGGTTGGTATGAAGGCGCAGGATACCGCTGAGTTGTTTTTCGATCAGGTCAAGGTTCCAAAAACCCAATTGCTTGGGGCGCTCAATCAGGGCTTTGCCTATCTGATGGAGGAGTTGCCCTGGGAACGCCTGCAGATTGCCATCAGTGCCGTGAGTTCGGCTCAGGCTGCGATTGACTGGACGCTTGCCTACACCACGCAGCGAAAGGCCTTTGGCAAGGCGGTTTCGGAGTTTCAAAACACCCGGTTCACCCTGGCAGCCTTGCAAACCGAAGTCCAGGTCGCGCAGGTCTTTGTCGACCGCTGCACAAGCCTTCTGCTCACGCAGCAACTGGACACGGCCACTGCTTCGATGGCGAAGTATTGGTGTTCTGATTTGCAGTGCAAAGTGTTGGACGCCTGCGTGCAACTTCATGGCGGTTATGGCTACATGTGGGAATACCCTGTGGCACGAGCCTGGGCCGATGCCCGGGTGCAGCGCATTTACGGAGGTACCAACGAAATCATGAAGGAAGTGATCGCGCGTTCCATGGGGCTGGGAGCGAAGGCTGCCTCATGATTGAGGTTGCGCAGCTCCTGATCTCAGGCGCGGCGATCGGTTGTATTTATGCCTTGATCGCGCTTGGCTTTGTGCTGATCTACAAGGCCACTGAAGTGGTCAATTTTGCCCAGGGCGATTTGATGATGCTGGGGGCATTTGTTGCATTCAGTTTTTCAAGTCTGATGGGACTGGGTTTTTGGGCAGCCCTGCCACTGACACTCATCGTCATGGCCTTGTTCGGCGCGATCTTTGATCGCTTGCTGTTGCGACCGATCATCGGGATGCCCGGATTTTCTGCGGTCATGGTCACGATTGCCGCTGGCTTTGCGATGCGCGGCATCGCATCCATGATTCCTGGCTGGGGTACCGACACGCATTCGTTCAGGGCACCCTGGTCCGAAGAGGTGCTGCGCTGGGGCGAGCTCGTGGTGTCAACCGACCATCTGGCGATCCTTGTTCTCACCGCATTGCTGTGCATGCTGCTCTATGCCTTTTTCAAAGGGACTCGGGTGGGCATTGCGATGCAGGCTGCCTCGCAAAACCAGCTTGCCGCCTATTACATGGGCATCCCGGTTCGCCGCATCAATAGCCTGATTTGGGGGATCGCTGCCGGCGTTGCCGGTCTTGCCGCTGTCTTGCTGGCGCCGATTACCTTCGTTCACAACAACATGGGTTTCATCGGCATCAAGGCCTTTCCCGCTGCGGTGGTCGGCGGTTTCGGTTCGATTCCTGGCGCCATTGTTGGCGGACTGGTAATCGGCTGGGTCGAGGCCTTCGCCGGATTTTATTTGCCAGAGGGTTTCAAGGATATCGCCGCCTATGTGGTCGTGCTGATGGTCTTGATGGTCAAGCCGTCGGGTATTTTCGGCCAGATGCGGCGCAAGAAAGTTTGAGACCCTTTGGATTTTCGATCGATCTAAGAGCTGTATAGACCTATGCGTTTTATTTTCAAAACCCGCTACGAACAAGACTTGCAGTTTTTCAAGGACCGTCACCACGCCTTTTGGTATGCGCTTTTGTTGATGGCTTTGTTGATGGCGCCATGGCTTGGCTCGGAGTACTTTCAGACGCAGCTGATTTTCATTTTTATCAGCGCGCTTGTGGGCTATGGACTGATGCTGCTTGCAGGCTTCACCGGTCAGATGTCGATGGGACATGCTGCATTTTTGGCCATCGGTGCTTATGCTGAAGCCTATTTGCAAGCCAGGGGACTGCCGTTTATCGTCTCGGCACCTTGTGCGATGCTTGCCAGTGCCTTTGCAGGGATTTTGATCGGTTTACCGGCCTTGCGTTTAAGCGGTCTTTACCTGGCCATCGCAACGCTTGCCTTTGGTTTCATCGTCGAAGAGGCGCTTGCCCGCTGGGAATCGGTTACAGGCGGCAATGCCGGCATGATGCTCGCTCCCCTGAAGCTCGTCTTTGCGCCGCTTGAATCGGATACCGGGTTTTATTACCTCTGTCTTGCATTGCTCATCCTCGTCGGAATCGGGATGAAAAATCTCTTGCGCGCCCCAACCGGGAGAGCGCTGATTGCCATTCGAGACTCCGAAGTTTCAGCACAGAGCATGGGCGTGAACCTGGCCCGCTTCAAGACGCTCAGTTTCGCGCTCTCGGCGGCGGTAACCGGATTAGCCGGGGCGCTTTACGCGCATCAGATCAAGTTCTTAAGTCCAGAACAGTTTACCGTGCTCGTTTCAATTGAGTTCCTGATGATGGTCGTCATTGGTGGTCTTGGCTCCTTGCACGGTGCAGTTTTTGGCGCCATGTTCATCATCTTGTTGCCTGAAGCGATCTCGATGGTCAAGGATTGGTTGCCCGAATCGATCGCGGGTCAGACCGGATTGAAAGCAACACTCTTTGGCTTGATCATGATTTTATTTGTGATTTTTGAACCGCTGGGGCTTTACGGAGCTTGGTTGAAAATGCGGACGTATTTTTCGCTTTTCCCGCTCTACAAGCGCGGCCTTTTCAAGCGACAGCGCAGCTACACCCGCTCGGAGCGGGTGCATTAGGAGCGCGATCAAGTGGAGGCCTTTTTTGAGATCGAACACCTGAGCAAAAGTTTTGGCGGTTTGCTTGCGGTCGATGACGTGAGTTTTTCGGTTAAAGCGGGCGAGATCTACACCATCATCGGCCCCAATGGTGCTGGCAAGACGACGATCTTTAATCTCATCAGCCTGATTTATCCAGCCAGTTCAGGAACGATCCGGTTTCGGGGTCAGGATCTCACGAAGCTCACGCCAGACCAGGTGGTGAGCCTTGGTATTGGCCGAACTTTTCAAAACATCGAACTCTTCGCGCAGGCCACGGTGTTACAAAATTTGCTGATTGGGAGACATGTACACACGCCCAAAAATCCGCTTGCGGAGATCTTTTTCACGCCAGCGGTTCGCAAGCGTGAAATGGCCAACCGCCGTGCCGTTGAAAAGGTCATCGACTTTCTGGATCTTGCAAGCTACCGCGATGCAACCGTCGCAGGGCTGCCCTACGGGGTGCGCAAAGTGGTTGAGCTGGCCCGCGCGCTTTGCACCGACCCCAAGCTGCTGCTGCTCGATGAACCGTCTTCCGGCTTGAATGTTGAAGAAACCGACGACATGGCCTATTGGATTCAGGATATTCGCGATGAGCTGGGGGTGACGGTGCTGATGGTCGAGCACGACATGTCGCTAGTGTCTCGGGTGTCCGATCGGGTGCTGGCGCTCAACTTTGGCAAGCCGATCGCCGAGGGAAGCCCCGCTGAGGTGCAAGCCCATCCGGATGTGCTTGCCGCGTATCTTGGATTGGCCTCATGAAGCCCGCAACACCCATCCTCAGCGTCAAGAATGTCGAGGCAAGTTATGGCCCGGTGCAGGCGATCCGTGGCGTATCCCTGCAAGTGCCCCAAGGTTCGATCGTGACCGTGCTGGGTTCAAACGGCGCAGGAAAAACAACGATTCTTAAAACGATATCGGGGATTTTGGATCCACGCAAAGGAACGATCGATTTTGCAGGCCAGGCGATTGCCGGCTTGCAACCTGATGCCATCGTACGGCTTGGATTAAGTCATGTGCCTGAGGGCCGCGAAGTCTTCCCTCTGCTTACGGTGCGCGAGAATCTGCTGATGGGTGCATTCACCCGCAGCGATGCGCGCATCCTGGACGATATCGAACGGATGTATGGCTATTTTCCTATCCTCAAAGAACGCGCTAACCAGGAAGCGGGCCAGCTTTCGGGGGGGCAGCAGCAGATGCTGGCGATCGCAAGAGCTTTGATGTCAAGACCGAAAATGCTGTTACTCGACGAACCAAGCCTGGGGTTGTCGCCCAAGCTGGTGAAGGAGATTTTTGCCATCATCCGGCGCGTGAATCAAGAGGAGGGCACAACCATGCTGTTGGTCGAGCAAAATGCGCAAATTGCGCTGCAGACCGCAGACTTCGGTTATGTGCTTGAGGTGGGCCGCATTGTTCTTGAGGGCGAAACCGCCGTGCTGCTGCAAAAGGATGACATCAGGGAGTTTTATCTCGGCATGAAGGCCGATGCGGTTCGCGGCGAGCGTCGTTGGAAAAAGAAAAAACAATGGCGCTAGAGCCTATGAATCGATCCATTGTCCCAGGAGAGACCGTCGGCCAAAAATTTTGGCACGCCGTGTGTGAGCGCGGCCCTCAGGTCGCGATGCGGCAGAAGGTTTTAGGGATCTGGGATGAGGTGAGCTGGTCCGCCTACGGTAGCCATGCCAGACGAATCGGCATGGGGCTTGCGGCCTTGGGTCTTGAGCCGGGCGATTGTCTGTCGATCCTTGCAAACACCCGCCGCGAGTGGGTTTACTGCGATTTCGGCGCCTTGATGTCGGGCTTGGTGGTCTCTGGTGTTTACCCCACCGATTCACCCGAACAGCTCGCGTTTCTCTGCAGCGATTCACGTAGCAAAGTGTTGATTGTTGAAGACGACGAACAGCTCGATAAAGCCTTGCAGGTGCGCGATCGCTTGCCCGACTTGCTCCGCATTGTGGTGATGGATATGGAGGGGCTGCGTGATCTGAAGGATCCGCAGATCATGTCGCTTGCGGCGCTTGAAAAGCTTGGCCAGTCTTTCGATGAGCAAGACAGCACGCGCTTTGAGACGCGCTTGCATGCGCGCCGGGCCGATGATGTCGCTATCCTGGTTTACACATCAGGCACCACCGGTAAGCCCAAGGGAGCGATGATCAGCCATCGCAACCTGCGTGCTGTGATGGAGCAGTTTCCGGTCGAGCTCTTCCAGGGGCCAGACGACGATAAGGTGTCCTTTTTGCCGCTGTGTCATATCGCCGAGCGTATGTTCGGATCCATGCTCTCGCTTGAGCACGGATCGCGGATGAATTTTGTTGAAAACCCTGATACGGTTGCTGAAAACGTCCGTGAAATCTCGCCCTCGGTCATGCTTGGCGTGCCCAGGGTCTGGGAGAAGTTTTATTCGGCGATCAATTTGCGGATGAAGGAATCAACACCGCTGCAACGTGCTGCTTATCGCCTGGCGCTTGCCGTTGGCGAGAAGCATGCCGGCTATGCGATGGCAGCAAAGCCAGCGCCTTGGCATCTTGTACTTCTCAACGCCACGCTGCGCAGGCTTGTGCTCGGTAATGTGCGGCGGGCGATCGGCCTGGACCGTGTGCGTTGGGCAGCCACTGGCGCTGCCCCGATTTCGCCCGATCTGATTCGCTGGTATTGGGCAATTGGTGTGCCGCTTTTTGAAGTCTGGGGGATGACCGAGACCACCGGCGGTGGCACGATCAATTTGCCTGGCGCACTCAAAATCGGATCGATTGGCAAGCCGCAATCAGGCATGAATGAAATCAGGATTTCAGAGCAGGGTGAAATCCTCACCCGAGGCCCGAACGTTTTTCTTGGCTACTTGAATCTGCCTGAAAAAACCGCAGAGGCCATCGATGCAGAAGGCTGGCTTCATACCGGCGATGTGGGTGAGATGGATCAGGATGGATTTGTGCGCATTACCGACCGCATGAAAGACATCATCATTACCGCTGGCGGGAAAAACATCACCCCGAGCGAAATCGAAAACGAACTGAAGTTTTCACCCTACATCACCGATGCGGTTGTGGTGGGCGATCGCAAGCCCTTTCTTGCGCTTTTGGTGATGATCGATCATGAAAACGTCGAACAATTTGCTCAAGAGCGCAACATTCCCTTTTCGGACTTCGCAAGTCTTTGCAGGGCTGCCGAAGTTCAGGCCTTGATTCAGTCCGAAATCGACCGGGTCAATGCTAAATTTGCGCGTGTTGAACAAGTCAAAAAGTTTCGACTGATTGAGCAAAAGCTCACTGCAGAGGATGAAGAGCTGACCCCTACCATGAAGCTCAAGCGCAAGCTCGTTCATGAGAAATATAAAGATTTGATCGGACAAATGTATGCTTCTGCCTGACAGGCAGCAGCCTTAAGCCTCAACAAAAGGAGACCATGATGTCAATCGATAAGCAATCGGAGTCACAAGCGCTTGTAAACGCGCTGCGATCGCACGCGGATCGCAGAGCTTTTCTTCAACTGACCGCAGCTGGCGCATCGCTTGCATCAATGACGCTGCCGGCGGCATGGTCTCAAAGCGCCACGCAGGGTGTTTCTAAAGATCAGATCGTTCTAGGCCATATTGGCGATTTATCAGGACCGCTTGTGTCCTTGTCCAAGCCCTCGGTCAACGGCATGCGGATGCGCGTCAGTGAGATTAACGAGCAAGGCGGTATCAACGGCCGCAAAATCAAACTCAATATCGAAGATTCTGGCTACGATCCTAAAAAGGGTGTACTGGCTGCGCAAAAACTGCTCACCCAGGACAAGGTTTTTGCAATGATCGGCACGCTCGGTACCGTGATTTCACTGCCAACGATTCAGCTTTGCCTGCAACGCGGTGTGCCGCATCTCTTTCCGATCACCGCACACCACGGAAACTACGAGCCCTTTCATAAGCTCAAGTTTGCTTCGTTTGCACCGTATCCGGACAGCACCGCTGCAGGTTTGAAAGAGATCCTGCGCCAAAGGTCGGTGAAGCGGATCGGTATTCTTTATCAGGACGATGAGTTTGGCCTGGAGATTCTGCGCGGAACCGAAATGGCGCTCAAAACCATGCCTGGAATCGAGTTGGTTGAAAAAACCTCTTACAAGCGCGGCGCTACGGATTTCTCCTCGCAAATGCAAAAACTCTTGGCTGCCAAGGTTGACTTCATTGTGCTTGGCACCATCATTCGTGAAACCATCGGTGCGATCGCTACGGGACGAAAAATGGGATATGCCGGTGAATTTTTTGGCTCCTCGGCAGCCTACATGCCAGCTGTAGCCAAAGCAGGCGGCAAAGTGGTCGAGGGTTTTTACGCCTTGTCTGAGGCACCCACGCCTTATCGGGATGATCCCAAAAACAATAAGCTTCTCAACGATTGGATGGACCGCTACAAAAAGGAATTCAACGAGGATGCCGATCTCTGGTCAGTGGTGGGCTGGGTGTTAATCGACATGTTTGCCAAGACGGCAGAAAAAGCGGGCTCTGGCCTGGATACCGACCGATTTGTCAAAGCGCTTGAAACCAATCCCTATCCCCGCACCTTCCTCGGAACACCGGACTACGCCTGGGGACCGGATAAGCGGCTTGGCAATACGCAAATACGTATTTCCCAAATCCAGAACGGACGTTGGGTGACCATCAGCGACTTCATCAAGGCCTGAGAAAACCGATACCGAGATCGTTTTCAGGAACCGCGGCAGGCCTTTGCTTCGGCTTTGCCGCGACTTGAGGAGCCAGCGTCCCCTTCTTAGCTGATGATGTAGCTTGCCGCGCCGGTTGCGATCAACAGGGCTTCATCGTTATGTAAAGCCATTTGCGCAGAGGCAATGCGTCCGCCGATGCGGGTGAGCTTGGCGCTTGCGGTGAAGTACTGACCAAGCCCTTGGCGCAAGTAATCAACTCTCAAGTCGATCGTGCCCACTTTTGCAAAGCGGGCAATCACCTGTTGTGCCGATTCGTCCGGGTGTTTTTCAGCAAGTCCGACCATGACGGCGCAACCTGCGGTGGCATCAAGCGTCGCCGAGATCACGCCTCCGTGAAGCCTTCCATAAGCGAAATGTCCAATCAGATCAGGGCGCATCGCAAAGCGAATCTCGGTTTGTTCGGGCTTGAGCGCAATCACGGTCAAACCCAAAACCTGATTGAAGCAAATATGCCTTTCAAAGATTTCGGTCAGCGATTGTTCAAAGGCTTGTTGCTCATCCTGAGATCGGCGCATGCATGAAATCCTTATCGACCCTTGAACACCGCTTGGCGTTTCTCAAGAAACGCAAGGATGCCTTCGCGACAATCTTCGGTTGCGGCGGCCCGGGCCTGAAGCGCAGCCTCGCGGTCAAGCTGCTCGCTCAAGCTCGCGTCGTGGCTCAGATTCATCGCCTCTTTGATCAACCCATAGGCCTTGGTCGGCATGGCGGCGAGAAAGTGGCCGAGCCTGAGGCTTTCAGTGGCAAGTTCGGCATCGGGCACCACCTTGTAAACAAGTCCGATGCGCTCGGCTTCTTGCGCGGGTAGTTTTTCGGCAAGCATGACCAGCGCGCGGGCCTTGGCATCGCCCACCAAGCGGGGAAGAAACCAGGTGCTACCGGCGTCTGGGATCAGTCCGATTTTTGTGAAGGCTTGAAGAAAGCTCGCAGACTCGGCGCACACAATAATGTCACCGGCCATCGCAAGGCTCATTCCTGCGCCTGCGGCGACGCCGTTAATCGCTGTAACGATCGGTTTGGGCATTTGCCGCATTTGTTCGATCACCGGATTAAAAACCAGCCGCAGCTTGTCGCCAACATCCGATCCCATGGCATCAGGGCCCGATGCCCTTGTGCTGTCGCCCGAACCCTCGGAGGATGCATCCCTGGGTGACGCCAGTGCGCTTGCGGCAAGATCGGCTCCCGCACAAAACCCCCGGCCTTCGCCGGTGATCAGGATGGCTCGGATCTGCTCATCATGGCGCGCGTGCTCAAGCGCGGCATGGAGTTCGCGCATCAGTTCGTCGCTTAGGGCATTCAACACCGAGGGACGATTCAAGCGGATGATGAAAAGTGCCTGATCCTGCGCGGTCAATACATTGGCTTGTGGGTTCATGGTCTAGTCCTTGAAAAAAATATACGAGCCTTGGCCTGAAAATCCATTGGAGGGGAAGCATTTCGATGCGCAAGGGGCAGAAAAGCGATGACTTGCTTGCTCATGGCTGCTGCATCAATCCGACGCCTCGATCCGCATCAAGGACTGACCGGCTGCCACCTGTTGCCCGGCTTGCACCATCACGTCAGCGACTAAACCTTGCTGTGGGGCAGCGATATGGTGTTGCATCTTCATCGCTTCAATGTGCATGAGGGTTTGACCCTGATCAACGCGATCGCCCACTTGCACGCTCAGCGCGGTGATACGTCCGTGCATTCGGCTTCGCACATGGCTGATTGCAGCCTGGCTCTGCGCGCTTGAGGGTTTGCCCGATCCTTGAATACGCAAGACATCCTGATGGCCCATGCCGTCGATATGCCAATATCCGTTCACCTTTCGGCATAGCCACAAAGCGTAGTGCTGACCGATTGAAATGCGATAACGATGCTCGGCAACCGATACGACGCTGACCGGGTGCCAGGTCATGGCAGTCTTATGGTCCATGGCCATCATCCAGCTACCCTGGGCAAGCGATCGCAAACGAATCGAGACCTGTCGAGCACTGCGTTGCGCCTCAATTTGAAGCAGCGAGCTGATTGCCGCCTTGCTATCGGTTTCGCTGCCTGTGCTTTGGAACCCTGCCGCCGCGCCATGGATGCGGATGTAGGTATCGAGCATGCAAGCGGCCGCAGCGAAAAACCAAGGATCGTCGATAACAGGTTTGGGCCGCTCTGCCATCCAGCGTTCAAGCCATGTGGTATCGGCGCTTGATTCGCCGTTCCAGGCCGGCTGCTGCAAGGCTTCAAGGAGCAGTTGTCGGTTATCAATCGGGCCAATGAATCTGAGCTGCTCAAGCGCGCGTTGCAGGCGTTGCCTTGCCTGATGACGGTCCTCACCCCAGGCGATGATCTTGGCCATCATCGAGTCGTAATGAACAGGTAGGTCGCCACCCGCAAGCAAGCCATGATCGACGCGAACCGCTTCAAGCTTTGGCCATTCAACATCAATCACCGGACCTGACTGGGGTAAACAAGCAGTGTCAGGATCTTCGGCGCAGAGTCTGGCTTCGATCGCATGACCCCGCACGGCAAGGTCCTCAGCCTTCAGTGCAAGCGGCTGGCCCTGCGCAATCCCTAACTGCAGCGCGACCAGGTCCAGACCGGTAACCGCTTCGGTCACCGGGTGCTCGACTTGTAGCCGCGTATTCATCTCAAGAAAGGTAAAGCAAGCGTCGGGTGCAAGAAGGAACTCCACCGTTCCTGCCCCGCAATAGCCAACTGCCTTGGCAAGGCGAATCGCTGCCTGGTGCATGGCCTCGCGCGTGGACGCGTTCAGACCCGGCGCTGGGGCTTCTTCCATGATTTTCTGATGCCGTCGCTGTGTGGAGCAATCGCGCTCACCCAGCGCCACAACATGTCCCGTCTGATCGGCAAGCAGTTGAACTTCAATGTGGCGCGCATTGCTGATCAGCGCTTCAAGCAAAAGCTGAGCATCACCAAAGGCAGCTTGCGCTTCACTGCGGGCAGCGTGCAATGCACGCAGAAACTGATCCGGATGGTCCACAGCGCGCATGCCGCGTCCGCCTCCGCCGGCAGCGGCCTTGATCATCAAGGGAAAACCGGTGCGATGTGCCTGGGCAATCAGCACATCATCGCTCTGTTGGTCGCCCTCGTAACCGGGTCGGACCGGGATGCCCAGGCTGATGGCAAGTTGTCTGGCTGCTGATTTGTTGCCTATTGCACGCATCGAAGCAGCGCTGGGGCCAACGAAAACAAGCTCGGCGTCTTCGCAGGCTTGGGCAAACAAAGGGTTTTCGGACAAGAAACCATAACCCGGATGGATTGCATCGGCGCACTGCTGCTTTGCCAGCGCGATGATCGAGTCGATTTGCAGGTACGAATCCGCAGCCTCAGCTGGACCGATTCGATAAGCTTCATCAGCAAGCAGAGCGTGTCGTGCTCTAGCGTCGGCATCGCTATAAATCGCAATCGTTTGGATGCCCATTGCAGCCGCGGTTTGCATGATGCGGCAGGCTATCTCACCACGGTTGGCAATCAACAATCTTCGGATGAGTTTTGAGGGCATCGGCCTTCCCGCATCAGGCTTCACGCGAGCGAACCATCACGCCCATGGTTTTTGCAATGATACCGAGCATCACCTCATCGGCGCCGCCGCCAATCGATCCAAGTCTTGTATCGCGCCAGAATCGGTTAACGCGGGTCTCCTCGATGTAGCCCATACCGCCCCAAAACTGCACGCACCAATCGGCGACCTCGCGCGATACCCGGCCAGACTTGAGCTTTGCCATCGACGCCAGTTGCAGAACATCTTCGCCCGCTACATAAAGCGCTGTGGCCCGATAAAGCAGTGCGCGAAGGCATTCGACCTCGGTTTGCAGTTCCGCTAGCTTGTACTGAATAAACTGGTTATCAAGCAAGGGCCTTCCAAAGGCGACGCGTTCGCGCAAATAGTCGATAGTTTCAAGAATGACAAGGCTTGCCGCAGACGAGCTTGCAGCGGCCCAAAGGCGCTCTTCCTGGAATTGTTGCATTTGGTAAATGAAACCCATGCCCTCCTCGCCAATGCGAAAGCGCTGCGGCACTCTGACATCGTCAAAATGAATTTGCGCGGTATCGGAGGAGTTCATCCCCGCTTTCTTGAGCTTTTTGGCAACCGATACACCTTTTGTTTTCATCGGAAGACAGATCAAGCTTTTATTGCGATGTGCAGCGCCCTCTGAGGTGTTGGCCAGCAAACACATCCAGTCAGCCTGGGTGCCATTGGTTGTCCACATCTTGCCGCCATTGATCACATAATCATCACCGTCCTTGCGCGCCACGGTTTTTATCGAGGCGACATCCGATCCGGCACCCGGTTCCGAGACGCCAAGACAGGCCACGTAATCGCCGCTGATCGAAGGCTCGAGAAATAACTGTTTGAGCTCATCGGAGCCATAGCGGGCCAACGCCGGCGTTGCCATATCGGTTTGTACCCCAATAGCCATAGGGATGCCGCCGCAATTGATATAACGCAAAGCCTCGGCGAAAGCGACCGAATACGAGTAATCAAGGCCGAGACCGCCGTATTGCTGCGGTTTGGTGATGCCGAGAAAGCCAAGCTTGCCCATTTTTTTGAACACTTCATGGGCAGGAAAAATTTCAGCCTTTTCCCATGCATCCACATGGGGGTTGATTTCACTGTCGATGAATTTGCGCAGGGCATCTTGAATCGCACGATGTTCATCGGTAAACAGCATTTGAGAGGTCTCCTTTAGGCGATTGTGTGCGTCGAAATCGAGCGGGCCCATGCCTCATCAAGGTCTGGCCACGCCAAACTGTATCGTTTGAAGCTTACGGTCTGCCTGTTCCTTGCAGCTGGCAAGCACGAAGGCAAGCACCTTGCGCGTGTCACGGGGATCGATCAACCCGTCATCAAGCAACCGTGCGCTGGTGTAAAAAGCGCTGGCCTGACGCTCAAAGTTATCGATAATTTTTTGTTCCATTTGTTGTAGCGATTTTTCATCGACAAGCTCAGCTTTTCGCGCCGCAGCCGCTTGAGCGACGATGCTCATGGTTTTGGCAGCCTGTTGGGCACCCATCACCGCTGTTTGAGCCTGCGGCCAGGAAAAAATGAAACGCGGATCAAATCCCCGTCCGCACATGCCGTAGTTGCCCGCCCCAAACGAAGCGCCGCAATGGATCGTGATCGAAGGCACCGTCGCGTTGGCAACCGCCTGGATCATTTTCGAGCCATGTTTGATCATGCCAGCCTGTTCACTGGCCTTCCCGACGATGTAACCGGTGGTGTTTTGTAAATAAATCAGCGGGATGTTGGCCTGGCAGCAGGCTTGAATGAAATGGGTAGCCTTATGGCTGCCAGCCGGGTCGATCGGGCCGTTGTTGCTGAGAATACCGACGGGAAAGCCCTCGATGGCTGCATGTCCGGCCAGGGTTTGCGGTCCGTAGTCGGCCTGAAAGTCGAGAAAATCGGAGTCATCGACCAGACGAACAATCACCTCGCGCATATCCACCGGTTCGCGGAAATCGGCAGGCATGATGCCGAGCAAATCTTCGGCCGGGTAACGGGGGGCAAGCCATCCGCTGCGTGCAACCGGTCTTGCAATCCCGTCAACATTGCCCTGCCAGCCGAGCCTTCTGAGCAAATCGCGTGCAATGCCGATGGCCTGGGCGTCGTCGCCAGCCAGATACTCACCCAGTCCGCTCACCTGGGTGTGCATTTCGGCACCGCCAAGTTCTTCATCGCTTGCGATTTCGCCGGTCGCAGCCTTGAGCAAGGGTGGTCCGGCAAGAAATGCTTTCGCACGTCCGCGAACCATGATCACATAGTCCGACAAGCCTGGCATATAGGCGCCGCCGGCAGTCGATGCACCGTGCACAATCGCAATCACCGGAAGGCCTGCCGCAGAGAGCCTGGCGAGATTGGCAAAAATTCGGCCGCCTTCGATAAATCCTTCAACCTCATAGCGCAGCAGGTTTGCGCCTGCGGACTCGATGAGTTGTACATAGGGCAAGCGGTTTTCCAGGGCGATGTGCTGACCGCGAAGAATCTTCTCACGCCCCATCGGTTGGATGGCGCCGGCTTCGATCCCCGCATCACTGATGTTGATGAGGCTTCGCACGCCGCTTATAAAACCGATGCCGGTGATCACCCCGCCGCCCGGTACCGAGTCTGCCGAGGCGTTTCGGTCCATGCCATAACCGGCAAGGGTTGAGAATTCGAGCCAGGGCGCGCCCGGGTCAAGCAAGCGTGCCAGACGCTCTCGAGGGAGCAACTGGCCACGCCGATCGAACAAGGTTTTTGCCGCTGCAGATTGCTGCACCGTTCTTGCCTCAAGCGCTCGCAAGCGCCCGAGTTGTTCCAGCATTGCCTGCTTGCGCGCTTCAAAGACTGGACTGCCCGGTTGGATCTGGGGTTCGAACATAGGAAGGGTCAAGCATCAAAAATAGGCGATGAAGGGCTCTGGCAAGCCAAAGGCGTGGTATCAATAGCGCATGGACAGCCACTTCATACCATAGCAGCAAGGCATGAGAAATCACATCCGAATCGCTGGTGCTTCTGGATTTTGGGGGGACACCGCCATGGCTGTCCCGCAACTTTTGACGGTGGCCGATCTCGATTTCCTGGTCTTTGACTATTTGGCCGAGGTCACGCTCTCGATCATGGCGGCGCAAAAAGCGAAATCGGCTGAGGCAGGTTATGCCCGTGATTTCGTCGACATGACACTCAAACCGCATCTCGGTACCCTACTTGAGCGCGGAATTCGAGTGGTTTCGAATGCGGGAGGACTCAATCCGGCTGCCTGTGTGACGGCGATCAAGGCCTTAGCGCAAGAGCAGGGGTTGACGGTCAAAATCGCCTGGGTGATCGGGGACGATTTGATGCACGCAGAGGCAAGGTTCCGGGAAGCACAACGAACAGAAATGTATAGCGGTGCGAGTTTTCCTGATCAGGTCTTGAGCATCAATGCCTATCTGGGCGCCGAGCCAATTGCACGCGCGCTTGATGAGGGTGCGCACATCGTCATTACCGGACGATGTGTCGATTCGGCGGTCACGCTCGGTGCGATGATGCATGCCTTCGGATGGCATCGCTCGCAACAGTCTCGTCCTTCAGCGGCGCTTCTTGACTGTTACGCGCAGGCAAGCCTGGCCGGACACCTCATTGAATGCGGCGCGCAGTGTACCGGCGGCCTTTTTACAGACTGGCAAACCGTGCCGGACTGGGAAAACATCGGGTTTCCGGTTCTCGATGCCTATGCCGATGGACAGTTCGAGATCTTCAAACCCGAGGGTACCGGTGGCCTGATCAGCCCCGCGACGGTCAGCGAGCAATTGCTTTACGAAATTGGAGACCCGGCCGCCTATCGGGTCCCGGACGTCGTTTGTGATTGGAGCAAGGTTCAGATTCGCGCCTGCGGCCTTGATCGGGTTCGGGTGGAAGGGGCCGTCGGTTATCCGGCGCCCACGCAGTACAAAGTAAGCCTCACTGCAAGCGAAGGCTGGAAGAACCAGGCCCTGCTTGTGATTGCCGGTGAGCAAGCCCACGCAAAAGCGCAGCGTACCGCCGAGGCCTTGCTTGGGCGAATCGCAAAAATGCTCGAGCAACAGGGCCTTGCGCCCTTGAGCGAAACCCATGTCGAAATTGTCGGTGCGGAGTCGATGTACGGCAACGCCAGTCGCGCCCTGCAAGCGCGTGAAGTCGTTTTGAAGATTGCGGTGAAATCAAGATCAAAGGCCAGCCTGGAATTATTTGCCCGGGAGTTTGCGCCTGCGGCCACTTCAATGGCGCCGGGAACGACCGGATTCGGGCAGGGGCGCCCAAGCCCAAGCCCGGTGATCCGGTTGTTCTCATTTCTTGAAGATAAAAAACAGGTTCCGGTCAAGGTGATGCTTGACGGGGAGTGTGTGGCCGAAATCAACAGTCTGACCGCTGAGGAGCCTGACGGCGCTTCATCGCAAACGCTTAGGCAACAAGCGCCCGCCGATCCGTCTGCGATCGTCCAGCGCACGCCCAGAGCCAATAGACCGCTTGATGCGATGCTTGAGGCAGGCCTTGACTCGCGTTTGATCGCGACCGCAGCAAAGGCTTGGATGGACCCGCACTGGCCAAGGCTTGATCTACTGGAGATCGCGCATGGTCGGTCGGGGGATAAGGGCAACATCGCCAACATTGGTCTTGTTGCACGGCATGCCGAGGACTGGACCTGGCTGCTTGCGATCATTGACGAGTCCTTGCTGCGACGGGTTTTTGCGCACCGCCAGCCCTTGCGTATCCACCGCTATCCGCTTGCAGGCACCCAGGCGCTCAATCTTGTTCTTGAGGGGGTGCTCGGTGGCGGTGGGATGATGTCCTTGCACACCGATAATCTTGCAAAAGCCTATGCGCAAATCCTGTTGGGTGCCCAGGTGCCTTGTCCGCCGCGTTTGCTTCGGAACTGGCGCCCCCGGCAGGAATCGAACCTGCGACCTTCCCCTTAGGAGGGGGACGCTCTATCCACTGAGCTACAGGGGCGGCGGGTCTTGCGCCTATGACCGCATCCGACGTCAACGATGTTCACGTCGCGCGCGAATCTATCATGAAACAATCAGCCCACGGCTAGCTCTTGCACCTCATCGGGCGATAAGTTCAGTTTTTGTGCCGCAAGCAAGATGTCCTGCCAGGTATTAGCATCGACCGAAAAGCCCTCCTGCTCGCGTCGGGCCATGGCCTCTCGCTCAGGTTCGCCTGCCACCCGAAGCTTGTCAAAACCCGGTGCAACCGGTGCGGAGCGCAACCAGGCCATGAAGGCCTCGCTTTCGCTGAAAAAGTGATCATTCTGATCAAGCCGCATCGGATCAATCAGAATGCTTAGCATACCGTTATAGACCTTTTTTTCACCCTGATAGGGCTTATGCCAGGTTCCACCACAGGTGAGGGCGCCGCCGAGCAGCTCGCAAATCAGCGCCATGCCAAAGCCTTTGTGCTCTCCGAAGGTGAGCAAGGCACCCAGGGGTTCGACCACCACCACCGCCGGATCATCGGTCGGATGACCGGACTGATCAATCAGCATGCCTTCGCGTACGCGTTCGCCTTTGTTGTGAGCAACCCGCATTTTGCCCTGGGCCACCATGCTCGTTGCGTAATCGAGAATGATCGGCGCCTCACTTCGCATCGGAATGCCGATGCAACAGGGATTAGTGCCGAAGCGCCCGGCAGCCCCGCCCCAGGGCGCCACCGTCGGACGCGATAAGACATTGACAAAATGTATCGCGATCAAGCCCTGGCTCACCGCCTGCTCTGCCCAATGACCGATACGACCGAGATGATGCGCATGACCCAGGCCCATCACACAAACCCCGTGAACTTGGGCCCGTTCAATTGCCATGTCCATCGCTGCCTCGCCAACCGATTGTCCGAAGCCGGCCTGACCGTCAAGGCCGAGCAAGGGGCCCGCGTCGATTCTGGTCAGGGGCTGTTGATTGGTCTGTAGACCACCTTCAAGAAAAGAATCAATGTAGCGCGGCACCATGCCGATGCCATGGGAATCATGTCCTTTAAGATTGGCAAGCACCAAGTTATGAGCGACCTGATCGGGTTCGCGGCCGCTTGAGCCGGTTGCCGCAATCACCATCGCGATGGCTTTGCGCATCGCATCTGCTTTGAATACCCGATCGTCCGAGTGGCTCATGTCATTGTTCTCCGGTAGTCGATGAAACGGTAAACCAGGCCCTGGCTACTTAACCCCTTTATATGGCCAATCGCATGCCAGTCTACTTTCGGAAGTTCCGGAAAATAGGCGTCGCCCGGCACATCGAGTTCGATTTCGGTCACAACCGCACGGTCCGCGAAGGCGAGGGCAAGCGCATAAATCTGTCCGCCGCCGATCACATAGGTTTCGCCAGCACCAGCCAAATCAAAGGCTTCAAGAAGGTTTGATGCGCGAAAAACACCCTGATGCTGCCAGCTGCTGCTGCGGGTAATCACAATATTGCGCCGCTGCGGCAGCCCCTTGCCGATCGCCTCAAAGGTTTTCCTTCCCATCACAACGCTGGCGTTGAGCGTTTGCGCACGAAAGTGCCTCAGGTCTTCAGGCAGCTGCCATGGCATAGCGCCATCGCAACCGATGACGCGTTGCCTGGCGTGGGCAACGATCAGACAAATGCCGCTGCTGCGACGTTCAAAGGACATGATGCCTCGGCCTGATGGTGCTGATCCCCTTAGACCGCAATCGGAGCCTTGATCGCCGGATGGCATTGATAATCGCTGATTTCAATATCGTCATAACGGTATGAAAACAAGTCGGGCGGTTTGCGCTTAAAGCTCAGCGTGGGCAAGTCAAATGGGCTGCGCGCAAGCTGTGCTTTGGCCTGCTCCAGATGGTTCAAATACAAATGACAGTCGCCACCGGTCCAGATAAAGTCCCCGGGCGCAAGATCTGCTTGCTGGGCCACCATATGAGTGAGCAAAGCGTAGGAGGCGATGTTGAAGGGAAGGCCAAGAAAGATGTCTGCGCTGCGCTGGTAGAGTTGGCAGGACAACTGGCCCTTGGCCACGTAAAACTGAAACATCGCATGGCATGGAGCAAGCGCCATCTTGGGAAGATCGGCAACATTCCAGGCTGATACGATCAAACGCCTTGAGTCGGGATCATTGCGCAAGCGCTCCATCAGCAATCGCAGTTGATCAATCGACTGGCCGTCGGCCGTGGTCCATGACCGCCACTGATAGCCGTAAACCGGTCCAAGTTCGCCTGTTGAGTCGGCCCATTCGTCCCAAATGCTCACACCCTGCGCTTTCAGGTAGTCGATGTTGGTCGATCCTGATAAAAACCATATCAATTCATGAATGATCGATTTCAGGTGCAGCTTTTTCGTGGTTACCAAAGGAAAGCCCTTCTGAAGCGAAAAGCGCATTTGCCAGCCAAACACCGACCTTGTGCCGACTCCGGTGCGATCCCTTTTTTCGGTGCCGTGATCAAGAACGTGTTGCATCAGTTCGTGATAAGCCTGCATGGGAAAAACCTTTTAATCTCTTGAATAATTATGAAATGTGGACTGATCTATAAACGCATCGGTTTGTCATAGCCTGTCAATTCGAGGTAACCGCGACCGATCAGCTCGCCTTGTTCGCTGTGGGCAGTCACTGCACCTTCCCAATAGCGATTCCCGGTGCTCGCACGCGCATCGATTTCCTGGTCAGGGACCAAAGCCCGAAGAATCAACGAGCCGCGTTTTGACTGCACCCGAAGCACCACCGGATAGCGGGCGCCGCTTGAAGGCGATCGCCAACTTTGTAGGGTTTCCAACAACAAACCGGATTCAGAATGCCACAAATCGCCAGCCTGACGGTTGCGAATTCGAAAGGCCATCCAGCTGCTTCCATCGAGCAGATTCAGGCCAAACCAATCCCAACCGGCTGCCTGGCTGGCAAGCAGGCTGTCGGACCATTCGTGGTCGAACCAGGCAACCGCAAAGGGGCTCGCCTTCTCGATCGCAAGCGGCTTTCCGTCGACTTCGACCTGGGCGTCGATACGGAGCTGCGTTCGGCTGTAGTAGTGGCTGAATTGCGAGGCTTCGGGGCCCTTTTGTGAGTAGCCTCGTTGGCCTTGTAACTCGGGCGCAGCGATCGGATGACATTGCAATTGCATCGCAAGCCGTCCCTGGCTTAAGTCGATAGCGATGCGATCATCGCTTGCGCGCTGCATGCGCCATCCAGGAAGCTTAAGCTCTAAATCGGCCGTGCTGAATTCTGCAACCGATTCCACACAACGCCATGCGGTTTGCTCATGGATCAGCTTGGGCCAGTCACGCCTGATGAGGGCTGCATGCCCGATCAACCACTGATTTGATCCCCAATGACTCGGACGGGCCTTGCCAAGGCTCGTCCTGAAAATCGTGGCCTGTAGACCGGTATTCGGGTCGAGCCAGGCCGTGAGATACCACCATTCAATGCGATGGTTTGGATGCGCGCCGTGGTCGCGGGGAAAGCGCAGCGGACGGAAACCGACGGCTGCCGACGCTGCCGGTTTTTGGGTTGCTGCATCGCTTGTGTGCATGGGGGAAAGCGGCCAAAGAGCGGCCGCGCGCCCTGTTTGTGCGAGCAGCTTGCGTCGTGTGATCACCGTCAAGACCCTCACCAGTCCTGCTTGAGGCTTTGCAGCATCGGCTGCTTGAGCACTTGCCGACTCACGATGAGGCAGCTTAGCAATCCGAGGAGCCACACGCTGATGAGGGCAGCAAGCATCATGGCAAGGGGTATTCGCATCGGCATGCTCCAGTGAAAGGATTGGGGGTTCACCACATCGATGAGTATCCAGGCAAGGGCCAAGCCCAGGGCTGAGCCCCATAAGAGGGCCAGGCCAAGGCTTGCTCCGGCTTCAAGCAACAGTAGCCTTGTGCACGACCCGGGACTTAAGCCCAGCAACTGTAGCGCCGCAAGCTCTTGGGTTCGCGCAAGCGCCTGAGCTGCAAGCGTGCTGGTGACCCCAAGCAAACCAATGCCTAAAGCCACCGCCTGCAGGGCGTAGGTGACCAGAAAGCTACGGTCAAAAATACGCAACGACAAGGAGCGGATGGCAGAGGCGCTGCGGATTTCGAGCTTGTCGGCAAGCGCAAGCGGGATGTGCGCAATCAGGTCCTCGGCCCTGCTGTCAGATTCAGTCAGCCACCAGGATACATCGGTCGCCTCGAGCGCCTCACCCGCCCTGCGAGCCTTCATCCATTGCGATGTTTCCACAATGATCGAGCCGTGCTGACGTGCGTAATCGCGCCACACGCCGGCAACAAACACCGACGGCTCGGGTAGCAGGCTGAGTTTTTGGACGCTTCCCGGCTGCCAGGCGTAGAGATCGCGCATGGCCTCGCTGACCCAGACGCTTGGCAGGGTCGGATGCGGATCGAACAGCTCGCCTGTGATCGGCAGCCGATCCTGCGGCGTTTTCAGCGGCAGATCCCGCACAATCACCGCCACAGTTGGCCGCTCGGGAACGACCATCCATTCCAGCACTTGCTGAAACTCAGTCCTGCGCACCAGAGGAAGCTGCGCGAGCTGGGCTTGCTGTTCGGCCGAAAGCTTTGACTCGGCGCGCTGAACGCGGGCGTAAACATCTGCCGGCAGGACATGGTCAAGCCATTCGGTGACCGCAAGTCTGAAACTGCTGATCATCAAACTTACCGCAACGCATAAGGCGACGCTGGCAAGCATGCCAGTCATGCTGAGACTGATCGACTGTGGCACATGCTTGGCCCTTTCAAGCGCAAGCCAGCTTAAGGGATGCAGCCGTCCCAAGCGGCTCAAGCTTTGCGCAAGATAGGCAACCAGGCTTGGCATGCAAAGCAGCCCGCCGAGTAACCAACTGACCAGGCACAAATAAGCGCCAACCGGGACGCCTTGGATAGGCTTGAGCAGCAGACAAAGGCCTCCGAACCCGCCCAGGCCCACGGCGCTGAGCAAAAGCTGGCGGCTCGAAAACCAGGGCGGAGGATGGCCGCCCTTGATCGCCGACACTGCGCTGATTCGACCAAGGCTTCGTACCGCGAGCCATGACCCTAGCCAGGCAACCAAGAGGCCCAGTGCTGCATGAAAGGCAAGCAGCGGGATCGGCAGCTCGAGCGATTTCGAGCCTGTTTTCAGCAGGCCCGCACCCAGATCGCCGCTGGTCCAGGTCAGCAGAACCCAGGCCGCAAACGACCCGATCACCAGACCTAAGAAGGATCCGGCAAGGCCGATCAGCAGGGCTTGAAACCGCATGAAGGCCTGGATCGCTTGGGTCTCGGATCCGAGCACTTGCAAAAGGGCAAGCGTGGTCCATTGCCGGGCGCTGATCAACTGCATGTTGGACTGCACGATAAAGACGCCGGTCAGCAACGCAACAAGGGCGAGAATGGCCAGATTGACTCGGTAGGCTCGCGAGAGGTTTGACATGCGCTCGGCCTCTTCTTCGGGCTTGACGATGCGGAGTTGTTCTTGCGGGTGCTTGGCGCGCAAGGCCTGCAAAAGCGCTGTCTCAGGATCGTCGCCGGCCTGCTGCGTTTTCCAACGCAGATCAATACGGCTTAGTCGATCCTGCCGCCCCGACAAATCCTGCAAGCTGCCGATATCGGCAACCAGGATCAGCGACTCCTGGCCTGCCTGGGCAAGCCGCCCCGCAAGAACGAAAGCCTCGCTTCGCCCCTCGATCCGAAGGCTGATCGATGCACCTTCGGGCTTCATGCCAAGCGATTCGATCTGCTGCCAGAGCCTTGGCGATGCGTAAAGTCTGTTGCTGCCGAACCAGGCCTCGCTCTCCTCAGCACCACGCATTGCCGGGCTTAGTGTCGGATGCAGCGCAATTGAACGAAACAAATCAATCCCGTAGACCTCAAGCGACTGGCTGAAATCTGCATCAAGCCGAATCAAAGCCGCCTGTGATTCGGGATTGTGCATCGACTCGATAAGCGCCCTTTCCAGCAACACCGGCGCTGCACCTGCCACCCTCGGGTCAGCGATCAGAGTCGCAAAAACACTTGCGCTCAAGTCTTTGTCAGTGGCCCGCAGGCTCGCGTCTGCGTTGCCGTTCACACTGGCGAGCGCCGAGCGAAACTCCTTCAACGCGCTTCGATTCACCAAGTCGATGGCCAAGCCCATGGCCACCCCAACGCCGATAACCACAGCTGCAAGCAGGTTACGATACCGGTACAGACGCAACTGCTCAATCGTCAATCGCTTTGCCAAGGGCCAAGGCAGCCCAACCAGATAAGCCATCATCGGCCGACCTGAAGCTTGCCCTGAACCAATTGCCAGCAGGGATCAAAAAGCCTGGCGCGTTGCAGGTCATGGGTGACCAGCAACAGTGCGCAAGCCCTTGAATGAAGCGCGGCTTGCAGCAGCGCCATCACCAGCTCAGCCGATTCCGGGTCAAGGTTTCCGGTGGGTTCATCGGCAAGGATTAGACGCGGTTCATGGATCAGCGCACGTGCAATCGCAACCCGCTGCTGTTCGCCGCCTGAAAGTTCGCTCGGCTTGGCATGCGCGCGCGCTGTGAGTCCGAGTTGCTCGAGCAAGGATGCGGCCTTGAAATGGGCAGCTTTTTCTGTGGCCCCGAGCAAGAGCGCCGGAACCGATACATTTTGTAGTGCGGTGAGTTGTGGCAACAGATGAAAGGCCTGAAACACAAAGCCTATGTGCTGTGCGCGAAGCCTGGCACATTGAGCCGGCTTTGAAGCGTCGATCAGCTCGCCGTCAAGCTTGATGTAACCCGCGTCGGCTGATTCAAGGCCGGCAATCAAATGCAAAAGCGTTGACTTGCCGCTACCTGAGGCACCGATCAGCGCAGCGCGCTCACCTGCACTCAGGTCGAGATCAACCGCATCGAGCAACGCCTTTCCCTGATGGTATCGCTTCGATAACGATCGGATTTCAAGAACTTTCGACATCGTGGAAGTCTTTATCCTTGAAAAAGGCGAAACGTCAGAAAAAAGAATCGGCCGCTGTGCGGCCGGTTGTGCAGCAAAGAAAAGTAAAAAGTGCCCTTCAGACGCTTCGTCCCTGGCAAGACGCCAAGCGTGTTGTTACTTCGTTGCAAGAATCCATTTGGCAAGCGTTTCGGCTTCAGAGGCTGACACCTGCGGATTGGCGGGCATCGGAACCTGTCCCCAGACGCCTACGCCTCCTTTTTGGATTTTTTGAGCCAGCGTCTTTGCAGCGTTTGCATCCTTGGCGTATTTGAGCGCAACATCCTTGTACGAAGGACCGATGAGCTTCTTGTCGGGAGCATGACAGGCCAGACAATTCTTCGACTTGGCCAGGTCAGCGCTCGCTATAGCCGTATCCACGGCGGTCAAACCGCCAGCGAGCATCAGCGTTTGCAGGGAAAACAGCGCGATTTTCATCATTGGGTCCTGGTGATGTGGTCAATAAACTCAGGGGCCAATATACAAGCGTACCTTCGGCGACGCCAGGCGAGAGTTTAACCGAGAGCCGAGCGCTGCATCAAAACACCGCTCGTTCAAGACCTACATCTGAAACCATCCCGATGCTCGAAACAAGGCTAGGGCGCCCAAGCCTTGGATGCTGGCAGCGATGGTTGATCAGGCGTCGGTGACGGCACCTTTGCTGGCGGAGGTCGCAAGTTTTGCGAACTTGTAGAGCACGCCGCTTGTGTAACGCGGCTCGGGGAGCTTGAAAGCCTCTTGTCGTGCCTTCAACTCCTCTGCCGGGATGTTGACTTGCAGCAAGAGTTGGTGTGCATCGATGGTGACTGAATCGCCCTCGTGAACAAGCGCAATCGGTCCTCCGACGGCAGCCTCAGGTGCAACATGTCCGACCACCATACCCCAGGTACCCCCTGAAAAACGTCCGTCGGTGATCAGACCCACCGATTCACCAAGTCCGGCACCCACGATTGCTGAAGTCGGCGCGAGCATTTCCGGCATGCCCGGCGCTCCCTTGGGGCCCAGATAACGCAGCACAATCACATCGCCCGCCTTGATCTTGCCTTCCATGATCGCCTGCATCGCCGAGGATTCGTCGTCAAAGACACGGGCCGGACCGGTCATCACGGGATTTTTCAGCCCGGTGATCTTGGCGACACTGCCTTCCGGCGCAAGATTGCCTTTTAAGATCGCTAAGTGACCCTGCTGATAAAGCGCTTTGTCGATCGGATAAATCACATCCTGATCAGCAGCTGGGCTTGCGGGCTGTTCGCGCAATTCCTCGGCCAGTGTTCTTCCGGTAATCGTGATGCAATCGCCGTGCAGCAGGCCGGCATCGAGCAAAAGCTTGAGGACTTGCGGCACGCCACCCGCCCGGTGCAAGTCCACCGCCATGTACTTGCCCGATGGCTTCAAATCGCAAAGAACCGGAACCCGCTTGCGAATCGTTTCAAAATCGTCAATGGTCCAGTCCACCCCGGCGCTGTGTGCGATGGCGAGGTAATGCAAGACGGCGTTGGTCGATCCGCCCGTTGCCATAATCAGGCTTACCGCATTTTCAATGGCTTTGCGGGTGACGATATCGCGCGGCTTGAGGCCGTTTTTGACCGCGGCGATCAACACCTCGGCCGATCGGGCCGCCGATTCAGCTTTTTCAGCATCCGGGTTGGCCATGGTGCTTGACCCGAGCAAACTCATGCCGAGCGCCTCAAAGGACGAGGACATCGTGTTGGCCGTGAACATGCCGCCACAAGAGCCGCTTCCTGGAACCGCGTTTCGCTCAATACCTTCAAAGTCTTCCTGGCTGATCCGACCGTGCGTGAACTCGCCAACCGCTTCAAAAACGGAAACGATGGAAAGGTCTTTGCCTTTCCAGCGTCCGGGTTTGATCGTGCCGCCGTAGACATAAATCGCAGGCACATTCGATCGACAAATTCCCATCATGCCCCCAGGCATGTTCTTGTCGCATCCGCCGATGACCAAAACGCCATCCATCCACTGGCCCTGGACCACGGTTTCCACGCAATCGGCAATCACTTCGCGTGAAATCAGGGAATATTTCATCCCTTCGGTCCCCATCGACATACCGTCCGAAATCGTCGGGGTTCCGAACATTTGCGGATTGGCGCCCGCTTGACGAATCGCCGCATCAGCAGCGTCGGCAAGCACTTGAAGGCCCGAATTGCAGGGGGTGACTGTCGAATGTCCGTTGGCAATCCCGATAAAGAGCTTGCGCATATCCTCGGGCTTGTAACCCATTGCATAAAACATCGAGCGATTGGGTGCACGTGCCACGCCTTCGGTGATGTGCGCAGAGCGTTCGTTTTCGGCCATGTCTCAGTTCTCCTCAGAATGCTTTGATGGTAGCAAAGCTGAACCAGGCAAGCCTTTACGCGATTTGCCCGGTCAAGCGAGCGGCATGCCACAATCTTCAGTCTGTTTCACAAGCTTGTGAGCAAACCCGGTCGTTTACCGCCGGGGGTGGCTCACCATCGAGAAATGATTTGCCTGCCCATGGTGGCCTATGCTGATGAATGTCTGGTCCACGCCTTTGGTCCACCCTCAGTTCGATCCGATCGCTTTCAGCATCGGACCCTTGGCTGTGCGCTGGTACGGGCTCATGTACCTGATCGCCTTCGCCCTTTTTTTTGCACTCGGCCAATGGCGCCTGACTCAGACCGACTTCAGGACCCGCAGCGGATTGCAAGCGCAAAGCTTTGAAGATTGCCTATTTTGGGGAGCCCTGGGCGTGATCCTGGGAGGACGCCTGGGCTATGTGATTTTTTACAAACCCGCTTACTTTTGGGCGCATCCGGAGCAGATTGCCGCAGTCTGGCAAGGCGGTATGGCTTATCACGGCGGACTACTTGGCGTGATTCTGGCCATTTGGATTTACACAAGACGTCAAGCGCTCGCCTTTTGGCCGGTGATCGACTTCATTGCACCCTTGGTCCCCTGGGGTCTGGCGGCCGGGCGGCTTGGTAACTTTATCAACGGCGAACTATGGGGACGTCCGAGCGATCTGCCCTGGGCGATGGTTTTTCCGCAGGCCGGTGATCGGCTGGCGCGTCATCCATCGCAGCTCTACCAGTTCGCCCTAGAGGGGCTGCTCTTGGGCATTGTGCTGATGTGGTACAGCCGATTTCCGAGGCGACCCGCCCAAATCAGCGGCATGTTTTTGTTTGGCTACGGTCTTGCACGTTTTGTGGTTGAATTTGTACGTGAGCCCGACGCATTCATGCCGGCACTCGCACTTGACCTCACCATGGGGCAGTGGTTATCCATGCCGATGATTCTGGTCGGAATATTTTTGATCCTGTCCAAGCAAACACAAAAGGAGACAAGCTAATGCATCAGGATGAACAACATCGTCAACGACGACTTGCGCTGAGCCGAATCGCAGGGTTTGCGGCCATGACCGGAATCGGGAGCAGTTGGCCCAGTCTGGCAAGGGCCCAGGCCTGGCCGACGAAGCCGGTGAGACTGATTGTGCCTTTTGCAGCCGGGGGTGGCACCGATGCCTTTGCCCGTCCGCTCACAAAGTCGCTTTCAGCCACCTTGAATCAGTCTTTCGTGATCGATAACCGCGCCGGTGCCGGCGGCACCCTGGGTGCGGAGCTGGCGGCCAAATCAGCCCCCGACGGCTACAACTGGTTGGTCGGAGCAGTCCATCACACCATCGCGGTATCGCTTTATCCCAAGCTTGGTTATGATCTTCAGAAAGATCTTATACCTTGTACGATGCTCGCCTCGGTTCCGAACGTGGTGGTGATCAACCCGCAGCGGATGCCCCAAATCAAGACCTTTGCCGACTTCCAGAAGTATGTGAAGGCTAATCCTGGCAAGCTGAACTTTGCATCGGCTGGTAATGGCACTGCGCATCACCTGATTGTTGAAATGTGGAAAACCGCAACCAGCTCGCAGGCGCAGCATGTGCCTTATCGCGGCGCAGGACCAGCGATGGCCGACTTGCTCGCGGGGCAGGTTGACTTCATGTTTGATGGGCTTGGCACTTCAGCGCCCCATATCAATACCGGGAAATTGACGGCACTCGCGGTGACCACCGCCAAGCGCTCGTTTGCGCTACCCAATGTTCCGACGCTTGCTGAGCTTGGTGTGCCTGGTTTCGACGCCGGTACTTGGTATGGCTTGTGGGCGCCGGCTGGAACCTCGCCGGAGACCGTAGCGCGCTTACAGCAAGAAGTCGCCAAGGCAATCAGCTCGAGCGAGCTTGTTGCGATCTGGAAGACGCTGGGGGCAGAACCTGGCGGACAGGCCCCGGCTGAGTTTGCCAAGCTGATTGATGCGGAAGTACGCAAGTGGTCAAAAGTGGTGAAAGAATCTGGCGCCAAGATTGATTAATCATGAAAGGTTGCAAGCATGGCTGGTCCGCTTTCTCACATCCGTGTGCTTGATTTGAGCCGTGTTCTGGCAGGCCCTTTTGCCGGCCAAAACATGGCAGATCTCGGCGCTGAAGTGATCAAGGTCGAAAGACCGATCAAAGGCGACGACTCGCGCGCTTTCGGCCCGCCTTATCTTGCCGATCAGCAGGGCCTTCCCACCTCCGAGTCGGCGTATTTTTTAGCGGCGAACCGGGGAAAAAAATCAATCACGATCGATCTGTCAAAGCCGCAAGGCCAGGAGCTGGTGCGAAAGCTTGTTGCAAGCTGTGATGTGTTGATTGAAAACTACAAGTTCGGTGATTTGGAACGCTATGGTTTGGGCTACGACGCTTTGCATGCCTGCCATCCAAGCCTGATCTATTGCTCAGTCACAGGCTTTGGACACACCGGACCCTACCGTGAGCGTCCCGGCTACGATTTCATGGTCCAGGGCATGAGTGGCCTGATGAGCGTGACCGGTCATGCGGACGGTCAAGCCGGGGCCGGCCCTATGCGTGTCGGTGTGCCGATCATCGACATTCTCACCGGGATGTATGCAAGCCTTGCGATTTGCGCAGCGCTTGCGCAGCGCGAGAAAACCGGGCTCGGTCAGCATATCGACATGGCTTTACTCGATACCGCCATGGCCTTCTTGTCGATTCAGGGGATGAGTTATCTCACGACCGGCAAGGCGCCTGGCCGCATCGGGAACACCCACCCTACGATCGTCCCCTACCAGGTCTTTTCGACAGCCGACGGTGCGGTGGTGCTGGCCTGCGGCAACGACAACTTGTTTCAGAAGTTTTGTAAGGCTGCTGGATGCGAGGCCCTGCTGGCTGATTCGCGTTTTTCGACCAACGCCTTGCGGGTTGAACATCGTGAAGCGCTTGACGCCCTGCTCAATGAGCGCTTCAGGCAGCAAACGACAAAACACTGGGTGGCTTTACTCGAGCAAGCCGGCGTGCCCAACGGTCCCATCAACAGCATTCATGAAGCCTTTGAGGAGGAGCAGGTCAAGGCGCGTGGCGTTCGTCTGGAGCTTCCGCATCCGGTTGCTGGATCGGTGCCGCAGATCGCATCGCCGATGCGCTTTTCAGAAACAGCGCTTGATCATCAGCGGCCGCCTCCGATGCTCGGTGAACACAGCGATGCGATTCTCGCGTCCCTGGGACTGAGCCCAGCGCAAATTGCTGAGCTACGAGCGCAGGCTGTGATATAGCCCAACCCGATTCGTTGAGCTCAACCCCTTGCATCTAGCCCAGTACGCTGCGTTTAGCCCAGCACGCTGCATTTAGCCCAACACGCTGCCATTTTTTAGACCATAGGCAGCTGCAAATTCCGCAGCGTTCTGTTTCTTGCCGTCTTCATGCTTGACTTTGAAAATTTCAAT
>Ga0214921_10000067_pt1 | contig 186451 bp, 164 predicted proteins | sample LL1505_MetaG_FD_177992 | JGI IMG/M metagenome (GOLD analysis project Ga0214921, IMG submission 177992) | Freshwater microbial communities from Lake Lanier, Atlanta, Georgia, United States - LL-1505 | ecosystem: Environmental > Aquatic > Freshwater > Lake | place: USA: Georgia | collected... | reverse complement strand
AGTACAACCAGGACTCGGCATGCAATCTCTTGCTGCACAAGACCAAGTAGGAGTACAAGGGCAGCCAGATACTGATGACGATGATGACGATACTCCTTCTGCGGAAGAGGTTCAGGATCAACAACAAGCTGAGCGTGAAGTGGGATCTGCTGCAAGTAAAATTGAACAAGAGCAACGCAACCGCTTGATGCAAGAAATTAATAATGCTCCAGCGATTGAGCCTGCATAATAGTAAGGTGTCTATATGGGGAGAATTTTAGATATACTGCGAGGCAAACAAATTGCCTCTCTTGAGGCGGTAGTAGATCTTATTTCTGCTCGTGTTGAAATAGTGCAGGATTTGCTTACTGAGACTATACAGGATGTTGCAGTACTAAAGTGTTCGCTGCTTGCGCTTTCTGCAGAAAAGCGTACGTACGCGAATACTATTTTAGCGTACGATGAGCTTTGTGGAATTAATATAGTTCTTCATGCAATTACTAGTATTTTGCGATGTGTAAGCGCTGATGTTGCTCAGAGAGATATTCCATATGAAAAACGCAAAAAAGAAATGGCAGCACTTATTCATGATCCTGCTTTATATGAAGCGTTGAGAGAGTACCATGATGGCCCTATGGAGTATGAAGTTTTAACTGCTGAGCAGTCTCTGTATGTTGAAACGCTGATGGAGTATGGCAAGCGTTCAGGGCACGATCAATCTGAGCAGCAGCGATTGCAGCTTGCAGTATTGAAGAAGAAAATGGACGCTGCGGCAAGCTTGTTTGAGAGTAATTACAACGCTGATGTGACCGTGGTATCTATTCCCGAAAATCAACTACAGGGGGTTGATTCTTCATTTATTGCTATGCAGCCGCGAGATGCGCAGGGCAACATTGCAATTTTGTGTAATCTTACTAGTTGGTATGCCATTATGCCTTATTGCCGCAACCCAGAAGTGCGCCGTACTTTTTATCAGGCTTATTATAAGCGTGCGCATCCTGCAAATGAGATTGCATTACAGCAACTTTTAATAGCGCGAACAGCGTATGCTCAAGCGGTAGGCTTTGCTGATTATGCTTCGTATAGCTTGGCTTCATGCATGCTTACTACAGCAGATGAGGTTCTTGATTTTTTAAAAGAGTTCACTCATGTGGCAAAGCCATATTTTATTCGTATGATAGATGAAGTGAGACAAAATGCTCCTGAGGGGGTCGTGTTGATTGAAGGTGCTCTGCAGCCGTGGGATGTTGCATATGTACTTGCCGTACAAGAGCAGAAGTATTGTGCTCTTGATCAGCGTGAAGTGTCTCAGTATTTCCCTATTGATGCGGTTATATCGGGTATGCTCAGAGTATATAGTCGATTTATGGGCGTTTCTTTTGAGTTTGATTCAAAATTGAAAACGGCATGGCATGAAACTGTGCAAGGGGTGACTGTTTTTAATCAGGATAAAAGTCGCGTCCTTGGGTATGTAGTATTTGATCTATTACCTCGACCTCAAAAATATTCGCATGCCTGTTGCTGGCAAATTGTGCCTCGTATTCGGCGTTATAATATGCAAACCGGCATGCTCTATGAGACTCCTGCTATTGCTACGATTATTGCAAACATTCCATTGCCTCTTGGTGATGCGCCATCACTTCTTTATCACGATACGGTGCGGATGTTGTTTCATGAATTTGGTCATGCGCTTCATGCTGTTCTTAGTTGTACTTCTCATTTTCAAACCAGTGGGCTGAAAGGCGTGATGCGTGATTATATTGAGCTCCCTTCACAGATCTTAGAGGAGTGGATTTGGAGCCCCGAGATTCTACGCATGCTGAGCGCTCATTATATAACAAGACAAGTGCTTCCTGATGATCTTATCCACCGGTTAGCTGCATCGCGAGAAATAGAGCAAGGATTCTTTGAGATGAATCAGGCTCGTCGGGCGTTATTCTCGTTGCGGCTTTTTATAGGTGAAGGATCCGTTGTAGATGTTGATGCTGAGGCGCGAAAAGCGCATGAAGAATGTTTGCCTGGTATTATTTGGAACGATGCGTATAAAGAATATGCCTCTTTTGGTCATTTGGTGCCGTATGGCCCCCGGTATTTTGGATATATTTTGTCTCGTATTTATGCCCGAGATATTTTTACACACATTGAACATAGAGGGCTTTTAGATACGGAAATAGGGTCTCAGTTTGTTGAATGTATCTTGAGACCAGGCGGAAGTCGTCATCCGCGAAAGCTTCTTGAGACATTTCTAGGTAGACCTGTTTCAAGCGCTACTTATTTTGAGTGGCTTGAAAAAAAAGGCGACCTTGTTTCCACAACAAAATCGCCTTTTCAAAAAGAAGAGTAAGAGCTTACTTAGCAGTTGCTTCTTTGGCGTCGCTTTTTACTTCTTTAGCATCGCCTTTAACTTCAGTAGTTTCTGCTTTTTTGGCATCATCTTTAGGCTTATTGCAATTCATCCAGCCACAGCCTGTTGCTAAAACAGTTGCGCCAAGTGCAAGTACGAGTGAGATTTGCTTTTTCATACTGTTATCTCCATGTTATTAAGGTTGCGTCTGATTTACTGTCCGACGTAATATTAGTATAGAGAAAGGGAGCTTTTTGGGTCAACAATGCGTATATTATGCAACAAAATCACTGTTAATTCTTTATGTTTAGATACGCACAGATGTAGTATTCCCCCCAGAATAAAACATCCATGCGTATCTAAAAGTATTCAAAGCAGTATGTTGGCTCTATTTAGACTGTGACTCACCGCCATCAATATCAATAGCCCCATTTTCATCAGGTGTTGGCTTTACATCACCTGCAGCGGCTTGAGATTCATTATAAAGAATCTCAGCTATTTTATGTGATGCTGCTATTAGATCGTCACTTGCTTTTTTAAGGGCAGCAAGGTCACTTGAGGCCTCTTTTAGCACTGATTGAGCGCTCGCAAGAGCATTTTCTGTTGTGCTAATTTCTTCGGCAGACAGTTTTTCCTTGTTCTCTTTGAGCGATTTCTCAATTTGCATTGTTAAGTGATCAAGTTTATTGCGTTGCTCAACAACCTCTTTTTGTTTTTTGTCTTCTTCAGCATGTAGATTTGCTTCATTAACCATGCGTTCGATTTCTTCCTTAGAAAGGCCGGTTGAATCGGTCATAGTTACGCGTTGCTCTTTGCCTGTCCCCTTGTCTTTTGCAGAGACATGAACAATACCATTTGAGTCAATATCAAATGTTACTTCAATTTGGGGCATTCCACGAGGTGCGGCAACAATACCTTCAAGTCTAAATCGGCCGAGTGTTTTATTGTCTCGAGCGAATTCTCTTTCTCCTTGTACTACATGGATATCTACCGCTGTTTGATTGTCTTCTGCGGTTGAGAACACTTGTGATTTTTGTGTAGGAATAGTGGTATTACGTTCAATTATTTTTGCCGCAATTCCGCCCATTACTTCAATACCAAGAGAGAGTGGTGTTACATCAAGCAATAAGACGTCAGTAACATCTCCTGCGAGTACCCCACCTTGAATTGCAGCACCCAAAGAAACTACTTCGTCTGGATTTACTGAGCGATTTGGTTCTTTACCAAAAAACTCTTTAACCATTTGTTGTACTTTAGGTATACGGGTTGAACCTCCGACCAAAATAACTTCATCAATTTGTTTGACATCAACTTTTGCATCAACAATGGCTTTTTTGCATGGTTCAAACAAGGATTTAAAAATATCCGCACAAAGGTTCTCAAGTTTAGTTCTTGTTATTTTTTGAACCAAGTGTTTTGGGCCAGATGCGTCAGCAGTAATATATGGCAGATTTATTTCAGTTTCTGATGCTGAAGACAATTCTATTTTTGCTTTTTCTGCAGCTTCTTTTAATCTTTGTAATGCCATTTTATCTTGCATTAAATTGGTGCCATGTTCTTTGTTGAACTCATCAACAAGGTATTTAATTAAGATTTCATCAACATTGTCACCACCTAAATCAGTGTTTCCATTTGTTGCTTTTACTTCAATAACACCATCGCCGACTTCCAAGATAGAAATATCAAATGTTCCGCCACCAAAGTCAAAAACTGCTATGGTTTCGTGTGCTTTTTTGTCCATTCCGTATGCCATTGCTGCAGCGGTTGGCTCATTAATAATTCGCTTAACATCAAGGCCAGCAATTTGTCCTGCGGTTTTAGTTGCTTGGCGCTGAGCATCATTAAAATACGCAGGCACTGTAATAACAGCGGCGCTTACTTTTTCACCTAAATATTCTTCAGCAGCAAGTTTGAGTTTTTGAAGCACTGCCGCTGAGATTTCAGCTGGACTCAGTTTTTTATCATTAATAGCTACTGCCACTTCACCATTGTCATTTGCAACAAGGCTGTAAGGCATGCGAGCAAGGTCATCTTTAGAAAGAGAGTTAAATGCTTTACCCATAAAACGCTTTACTGAAGCGATAGTGTTGATAGGGTTAGTAACTGCTTGTCGTTTTGCCACTGCGCCAGTAAGCCGTTGGCCGTCCTTAGCAAACGCTACAATTGAGGGAGTGGTTGCTGCACCTTCTTGGTTTGGTATTACTTTTGCAACACCACCTTCCATTACTGATACAACTGAGTTGGTTGTGCCTAAATCTATTCCGATAATTTTAGCCATATGTGATAACTCCTGTAATTAAGTTACGATGTAATCGATGCAATTAAGTATAAGGCAAGATTTTAAGATGTCAACATCAAGCTAAAAAAATCTTAGTGTACTTACGAAGATATGTTGTATGTAAATATTTAAAACTCTTATGGGTGCGATGTAATTAACATGCTGCCTCTATTGGGCGAGTCCGATAATTAAGACCTTATGGTGCAGATAGTTGTTGGGTGCGGCTGTGATATGGGCTTTATAAGTAATAAGGACAAATTTATAGATGTAGTCCGATAATGGGAGGGTTATGTTTTTTGAGGCTTACTCTGTCTGCGTCCCAGATTAGGTAACTTCTCGTTTTGCGTTCGGCCACTTATCTCGATTGGATATTATGACTACTACTTGGGGGGCTAATTGGTTTTTATTCGCTGTTCTTCGGCTGTTCGGCCCCCGGCGGGACTTTGTCCGCGCGGGATGCCTCCAGCCTCCTACTCTGTCCCCATCCCCCTGGTCTGCGTATACTAATTGAGAAAAGAGCGAGTGTGGCGGGGGAGGGGAAGAGTCGTCGCTTACGGCTTTTAAAGGAATAAAAAGGAATAAAAAGGAATAAAAAGGAATAAAATGGGATAACAAGGGAAGGAATAAAGAATAAGGACTAGGGGCAGGGACTAGTGAATAAAAGGGAATAAGTAAGGGAGATAGGAGGTTAGGAAGTGAGGGTATGAAGTAAATAATATTGGATCGTCCGGTTGTCCTCAATTATGGCGCACAGCCTAATAAGAATAGGGTGGGGTAGAGATAAGAGATAGAGGCAGGCATGACAGAAGGGATAACGGAGAAGGGTGCCAAGGGATAGGTAGTGTACCAAGGGAGTGTACCATTTGGACGAAACGAGCATATATGTATATACAGATACCATAGCACGTAATACGTATAGTATTTTGTGATACGTCTTGTGCCTTTGTACGCCTACGAGTGCGCGCATAGTCTTTTTTACTTTATATTATATGTTTTTATATAGGTGGAGAGCTGAATATAAAAACCATACAGGTTTTTTGTTTTAACAACTTAATGTAATCACAGGTATTTTTTTAATCCTGCAAAAAAGAGGGCGGGGCGCTTTCGCTTTCGTAGGCCAGCACTCTCCAGGTTAAAAATCGTATCGATGCTATGGTGCAAATAACAGATAATGGATTCTGCTTATATATAAGTATTATTGTAGCGTTACTAATCATCTCTACTCCACGAATTGCAGCCGCGGTTGATATTTTCTTTCTATAAAGGCTTAGGAGTTCGTACGGCATACAGAGATAATCGGCACAGGTAAGGATACAAAACCCCATGAAAAGTATAATATATTCCTGGAGCCATGCCCCCTTTAGTGTTCCAGCTATTATTGCGCTAAAGCATCCCAAGCTAGCAAAAGCAATAATGAATTGTATTGCTTTTGGCGCAAGCTTTGTCATGAAAAGCGTAAAATTCTTGGTTATGTTATGAGCCTGCTCGGTATAATTAAGCATTATTGCATGAAGTGGAAAGCTTATGGTGCTTTTGAGTATTGATTTTAAGGCTGAGGCGAGCTCACTTGTTATTTTGAGTATACCAGCAAGTTGCAGTGAGACATTATGAGCAAAAAATGGGACCAAGAAATTTGCTGAAAATAGATGGTGTGGCATATGTAGTATTATAAGAGATATTTGTGTTCTAAAAAGCCCTTGTATGGCGGTTTGAGATATATGGGAAACACTTTTCTTGTAATCTTTGAGTTTGGGAACCCCTCTATAGATTAAATATGCGAGGCCTACAGTGCTTATGCATGCGTACCAGCTCATAAGTAAGCCAATACTTACCGGTATAGGGATAGTTAGTATGCGCAGCCATACGCTTGCAATATATAAAAAAGAAAGTGCTGCTTCGACTTGTGCAATGCGCGTACTCGTGCTGCTTGCATACACAAGTGGGCGAATAGTTATACGCAGTCCTTCAGTAAATGCGATAACAGAAGTCATAAGGGCAGTCTGCGGTTCTATATAATGTCGCGCGTAGAAAAATACACAGAGTGCGCCGATACTGTGTTGCAGGATAGGCCTTTTAATAAGTGCGCTGAGTAATGATTGGTAGATATTTTGTTTTTTATACTCTTTTATGCACGCAAGTACCGCGGTGCCGACTTCGAGTGTGCAGAGATTTGCTGAAAGATATGACAATGAAAAAAGTGTCCCGAGGAGCCCGTATTGGCCTGACGGGAGTATGGCGCATAGGCCGATTTGATGAAGGTACTTTGAGCCTTCAAAGAAAGAGGCTATGGAAAAATGCCATTGCGCAAGTGAGCGTGAATGCCGAGAAATTTTTTGATTCATGATTAATATGAGGTGGCTTTGAGAATAATACAAGGACTAGTATCGGAAATTTATAACTCGTTTGCTACTATTATTTTTAAAAGCAACAATCTTTTTGGTATTAAAAGATGCCTTAGAATCAGTAGTTTTGCCATTGTTTCGGGGAATTATTTTCAAGCACCACAAATCACTGGTAACGTAAAGCAACCTAATCAAGGGTTGGGGGGATTCTAGTCAAGGACCTATTGAAAAATAGGTCCTTTTTATTTTTTTAAGAGGTATAATAATTATTATTATTTGATAGACTTCTCTTTGACCCATAGCTTTGTGCATATGTTTTAATTAAAAACAAAAAGGCTATATATGAATATAAGAAAAACTACGTATTGCATGTTAATTATTACATATCTTCTGCCTGGAGCTGTAGTAGTGGCAGCTGATAGATCTGGTGGGGATGATTTTTGGGCAAGCCGTTATTCTGATGAAAGAGTTGTAAAAGAATCGTTTGAATTTGTATCATCTAAAAAATATGAAAAACTTTTGGATCTTTTGTTTTTCAAAAGGACTTTTTCAGAAGAAAAACGAACACAGCTCCTTAATACCCTCAACAAAAATGGTCTTACAGTTTTTGATATTGCGTTTGCCAATAAAGATGAATGCTCTTTAGCACTTCTATCTGAGTGTGGAGCTAAGGGGTCAGAAAGATTGTATGTTGAAAGCAAGATACAAACAAAAGCCTTTGGCGGATCATTTTGCTCTTTAGAAATGAGTCTAGGCGGACAGACTCTTCCAAGGCCTCAGCTTGAAGAGTAATCATACGGGCATTCTATAAAATGGACATAAATCTTATTGTTAGTGAATCTAGATGGGCATGAAAGGTTATGAAGATCTTGCTTGCCCATCTGTGGCCTTTGCGTGTATTATGGAGCCAATAAGCCATCCTGCCTACCCAAAATGCTTTAGTTGTGTTACTAAAAAATTATATCAGATGAGCTTGTTTTAAAAATGTACTGCATCAGGAGCTTAATATGCGTTTTAAGATCAATGAAAAGGTTGTCTATCCTTCGCACGGTGTCGCAGTTGTTGAGGATATTATTGAGAAACATGTCGGTGGCTCTCCTATGCAGTTTTACAAGCTTTCATTTATGTATAAAGACATGACTGTTCTTATTCCGGTTAACAATACTGGCCAGACTGGTGTGAGGAAATTAAACTTACCTCATAGTATTGATACAGCTCTTGCAGATTATGCGGTATCTGTAATGCAGCAACGATACAACGATCTTGATATTATCCCTATTGTGTGGAGCAAGAGACAAAAAGATTATCAATCGCGTTTACAAGCGGGCGATTTTGTAGGTGTTTTGGCGATTTATCAAGAATTATCCTATATTGGACAGCACAAAGATTTGTCGTTTGGTGAAAAAACTTTATTACAAACCACAGAAGAAATTCTTTCTCAAGAGATGATGATTGTGAAAAATATTGATCGGTCAGCTGCGCTTGAATGCATTAGAGCCCCCTTTAAACAATTTATTGGTCAATATGCAACAAGTCAGCATGGATCTGTTAATTCAGCGTCATAGAGTAATTATTATTGCAGGACCTACAGCATCGGGCAAAAGTGATTATGCACTTGCTTTGGCTCGTCGTATTGGAGGCGAAATCATTAATGCTGATTCTGCGCAGATGTATACAAAGGTCTCTATTGGTACCGCAAAGCCACTTGATTGGGCTTTAAGTGACGTGCCTCATCACTTGTTTGATATATGTACTCAGCCGGTCGATTACGATGTCGTGCAATATCGTAAAAAAGTTATTTCGCTTGTTTCAGAAATTCAAGCGCGTGGAAATGTTCCTATCTTAGTTGGCGGGTCGCTCTTCTACATTAAATCATTGTTGTTCCCGCCCCAGGGGATTGTGAGCAATGTGGCTGCAATACCTCTGGATATTCGTATGCTTTCTACGCGTGATGCTTGGGATCATTTGCATTCTATAGATCCAGAGCGCGCGCAGCAGATTCATATGCACGACTCATATCGAGTGACCCGTGCTTTGGCAATTTGGTATGATGCTGGAATGAAGCCTTCGCTTCTGGTGCCTCAGTTTACACCTCCCTTTCCTATTTATTTAATATTCCTCTCTCAGCCAGTAGAAATTCTGTATGAGCGTATTAATAATCGAACGCTGCATATGCTACAGAGTATGGGTTGGATAGAGGAAGCTCGTAGTCTTATGGTTGAGCCAGAATGGAAAGAATTGGTCATCAAAAAAGGTTTTATTGGCTACCCGGCACTGATGGAGTGGGTTGAAGCAGGCGAGCCCGTGGCTGAGATGGCTGAGCTCATTGCCCAGATTCAGCAAGACACACGAAATTACGCAAAACGGCAGCGAACATTTTGGCGAAGTTTTTTAAGGCAACTTGAGTCAGTGAGTACCAATGAGCAGTGCGTGTTGCAGGAAATATCATTAAAACAGGGCATGGTCCACAACTAGCCACGGATCATTTGCAAAAAATAATTCACTCCTTTAGAATGCACGTTCATTTTACTAGCACCCGTATTCTGGAGGATGTAGTTGTGCTTTACTCAATTCGCAAAGGCCTTGGTAAGTGGAAATTAATGTTGTGGCCAATTGTTATTTCAATTGCTGCGTCTTCATTAACCATGATTAGTCGATCAAAACAAACAGCAACTGTCCTTTCTGTTAATGGCGATTCTGTATCATATAAAGTGTTTACCTCTCGTCTCAGAGAGTTTCAAGAACAAGTTAATATGCGGCGCAACGAAGCCCGTTCTCGAGGGATCCCTGTTGATTTTTATTTGCAACTAAGTGGCTTGTCCGATCCTATGCAATCAACACTTGATGTGCTTGTGCGAGAGCGCGCCATAGATGCGGTTTTGCGCCCGTTGTGGTTAAGTCTGCATGATGAAGTTGTAAGCAAAGAAATTTTAAAAAGTTTGCCGGCAGATTTTCTTGATGCTTCGGGGAATATTAATATGGAGCTGTATCGTCGCATAGCTCAGGCGCAACAATTAACTGTTGTCGACATTGAAGATCGCAAAGAAGAAGAAATGCAGCGCTCGTTATTTGATGAGTTTGTGAAAGACGCTGCGTATCTTTCATCAAAACAACGTCATAGTAGTCTTGCTACTAACCTTATTAAGAAGTCTTTTAGCGTTGTAAAATTGGCATTTGATGCTATCAAGAGATCAGTATCTTTGGATGATTGCAGTAATGCGGAAAAAGAATCGTTTTATGAATCAAATAAAGAAAATTATCGTGTAGCAGAAAGTCGTAGTTTTGCGTATTGGGTGGTTTCGCCGAGCGTTGCAGAAAAGAAAGTAACAGTAAACGAAGATTCACTTGTTCAGTATTATCAAAAAAATAAAAATACTATGTATCGTATTCCGCCACGAGTAAAGGTGCGACATATCTTAATTTCTGCAGAAACAGAAGGGGCAAAAGCGCTAGCAGATGATCTTTTTGCACAAATTAGCAAAGACCCTTCTGTATTTGAAAAGCTGGCTCAAGAACATTCTGCAGATAAAGATACAGCACACGTAGGTGGTGTCCGAGACTTTTTTTCACGTGGCACTTATGATAAAGCATTTGAACAAGCGGCGTTTCGTTTAAAAAATGCACAGGAGTTAGCTCCAGTGACTAAAGTAGATGCAGGCTTTGAAATTATTCAGTTGGTTGAGCGTATTCCTGCAACGGAAAAATCATTTGCGGAAGTAAAGCAAGAAATTGAAGAAACTGTACGTGCTAAAAAAGCGATGGACTGGATTCGCACCCATCTTGAAAAAATTAAGAAAGATGCGTCGGCAAATCAAGATGCGATAAAAGAAATTACTTCAACTGCTGAGTCTCATAAAGAGATCAAATCGGTACAAGAATCAAAAGCAAATTCGCATTCGCTTGAAGGCTTGATTGTAAAGAATGGGTTCACTCTTCATGCTATAGATAGTTACAGCTATTTTACGCATAACGATGCGCATGTTTTGGTTCAATTGAAAGCAAAAGAAGGTTCATATATCCAGCCGTATAAAGAAGTAATTGCTGATGTAGAGCGCGATCTGCTTGAGTTGAAAGCAAAAAATTATAGTAAAGAACTCGCGCAATCATTGGTGGCCGCAGTGCGAGCTGGTGCAACACTTAAAGCAATTGCTCAGGATAAAGATTTGGCCTGTGAGACTTCAGACTTTGTGCAGGCGACTGATGAAAATAATGGCATATTTAAAGGCACTCATGGTCTACTTAAGAAAGCATTTGGGCTTACTGGCCCAGACCAAGTGGTCTTGCATTTTGTCGGAAACGATGCATACTTAGTAACCTTACATGATGTAGACCAAACATCTGCTCATGATGTTGCGACAGCACTTGAAGCATTTGGCACATGTGAGGATGCTTTGAACGAAGAATCTTCTGTTATTTCGCAGGCTTTTATCTCCTCCTTGCTGCGTAATGCACGTGTTGAATTTGACCAAAAACTCTTAAGTCACCCTCAACAAGAAGAATCCGTTCCTTATGATATCTAAATGAACTAATGAATATGAACAGCAATATATGATAGGAAATGATATGCAAGATATGACAAAGGTGCTCGCTCAAGAACAGAAAGCACAGGCTCAAGAACAGGAGGCTCGTAAAAAAGCGCTTGAGGTTGTTTTTTCACAGATTGATAAAGCATTTGGTAAAGGCTCGGTTATGCTCTTTGGGCAAAAAGAGCATCCAAAAGTTGCCACCATTTCAACCGGTTCATTATTAATTGATGAAGCACTTGGATGTGGTGGATTGCCTCGTGGGCGGATTATTGAAGTGTTTGGTCCTGAAGCATCAGGTAAAACAACCATTACTCTTCAGGTAATTGCGCAAGCTCAAAAAGCTGGAGGTACTTGTGCATTTATTGATGCTGAGCATGCAATTGACCCTGCCTATGCAGCGTCACTGGGTGTTAATGTAAATGAGCTTATCATTTCTCAACCAGATCATGGTGAGCAAGCGCTTGAAATTACTGAGATGCTTTTGCGCTCAGGTGCGGTTGATGTGGTAGTTGTTGATTCGGTTGCAGCACTTGTTCCTAAGGCTGAACTTGAGGGAGAGATGGGCGACTCTCATATGGGCTTACAGGCACGACTGATGTCGCAAGCGCTTCGAAAGCTTACCGCTCTTGTTCATAAGACTAATGCGATTTTGATCTTTATTAATCAAATCCGGCAAAAAATCGGTGGTATGTCGTTTGGTAATAATGAAACAACAACTGGTGGTAATGCATTGAAGTTTTATGCTTCGGTGCGGCTGGATATCCGTCGCATTGCAACACTTAAAAAAAATGATATTCCGTACGGAAATAGAATTGTTGTAAAAGTGGTTAAAAACAAAGTAGCAGCTCCATTTGCTAAAGTTGAAGTGGATTTAATTTTTGGTCATGGGGTAAGTCGTGAGTTTGACCTACTTGATATGGCGCTGCAAAATGGTATTATAACACAGTCTGGAGCGTGGTTTTTCTGTGGCGAAGAAAAATTGGGGCAAGGAAGAGATACGTGCGGCAAGCGGCTTCTAGAAAAAGAATTGTTTGATAAAATATATACGATGGTAAAGCGAAAGTTACAAGTTGATGGTGCAAGTGAAGGGTAAGCGTCCTTTTGGTCCGCAAGAAAAAAAAGAAATCTCCCATAAACATCTGGTAAATGGGAGTATTAAAGTTCCTCAGCTTCGAGTGATTTCTTCTACAGGTGAAAATCTTGGTCTTATGTCGCGCGCTGATGCTATTGCACGCGCCGAATTTGAAGGCCTAGACCTTGTTCAGGTGAGTGGTGATGCTACTGAGGTAGTTATTGCTAAGATCATGGATTTTGGTAAGTTCCTGTATGAGAAGAAAAAACAAGATGTGAAGGCAAAAAAACATCAGAAGGTTATTCAGATTAAAGAATTGAAGCTCCGTCCTTATATAGAAGAAGCTGATTATCGTATTAAGTTAAAACAATCGGCTCAGTTTCTAGAAGATGGAAAACGGGTTAAATTCACCCTTCAATTTCGACGGGGACGTGAATTAATCAATATGAATGCTTTGGGTACGGCATTGTTTCAGCGGATAGATGCTGATCTTGCTGCACTTTCTTTGGGAGTAATACTTGAAGAAAAAGAGCAACGTGGTAGAATACTGTGGTCCAAAATATACTATCTCAAAGGTAAATAAGCATTTTAAGGGATTTTAATTATGCCAAAAATGAAAACTCACTCTGGGGCGAGCAAACGCTTCAGAAAAGTTGCTGGTGGTTCAAACATCAAGCGCTCTAAAGCGTATCGTAGCCATCATGCGTGGGCTAAGACTACAAAACAAAAACGGGGATTGCGCAAAGTGGCCTACTTCTTTAGTGGTGACTTGAAGAAAATTCGTCGTCTTCTTCCAAAATAATCAAGCGAGAAATAGGGATATACCATGAGTCGTATTAAACGTGGTGTGATGACTAGAAAACGTCACAAGAAATTACTAAAACAGACTAAAGGGTTTTGGGGGCAGCGCGCAAATGTGTTTCGTCGCGCAAAAGAAACTCTTCTCAGAGCGCTTGAATTTGCGTTTGAAGGTCGAAAAAATCGTAAACGAGATTTTCGTTCTTTGTTTATTGTTCGCATAAATGCAGCATGCCGTACTAATGGAATGTCGTACAGTACTTTTATTTCAGGGCTTAAAAAAGCGAATATTGCATTGAATCGAAAAATGCTTGGTCAGTTGGCTGTATATGAACCAGCAATTTTTACTCTTTTAACGAATGCAGCAAAAAAAGCAAATGCTTGATGTTGCTGAGTAGCCCCGACTACGATTTTCCTCTAGAAAGAGAGTGTGAAGATGCTTTCACCGTATAGAAAGGAAATCGTATGAAGCTGCTACAAGAGTTAGAAAGTAAAGTTAAGGCGATTATCGCTAAAAATAATGAATTAGCTCAGAATATTGAATTGTTGCTCCAAGAGAATGAAGCACTTGCAGCTAAAATAATTGGATTTGCGCAAGAAAATGCTGAGCTGTGTGAAAAAGTTGCCGCGTTAGAAAAAACAAACGCGGCACTTTCTATTAAATTTGATGAAGCGCAGACTCAAGCGATACAAGGGCTTGATGCAGTAGCTCAACGGGATGAATTATCCGCTTCTCTTAACCAATTGCTTGCAACAATTGAGCATGCAAGGCTGCCTGAGATGGCACAGTAGAGAGGTTGATATGAGTGTGGTAATACAACTATCTGGTAAGAAGTATACTATTGCAAGTTCCTCAGTCGATCAGGTCTTACTTGAAAAAGCGGCTCAATTGTTTGAATTAGCGGCCCGCGAAATACAGAATAAGGATGCATTGCTATCAGAAGGACAATTGTGTGCAATGGTAACTATGCGGTGCTTGGTGCCATTACTTCAAGAGCAGTCCGAGCGTGAGCATTCTATTAACTCTTGCATTGAGAAATTGAAGCACGCGTTAGACGGGTAATACAGGGTATAAAGGGACAAGGAATGAATGGATCAGGAAAAACTGTTACGATACTACATATTGGTGACCTTGTGGGCCGACCAGGTCGTGCCTTATTTGCGGCTACTATTGGGAAGTTGCGGCAGCAGTACAAACCTGACTGTGTTGTAGTAAATGGAGAAAATGCTGCTCATAACGGGCGAGGCATTACAGCACCGATTGTTGAATTTTTAACTAAGCATGGTGCAGATGTTATCACAACAGGAAATCATGTATTTGGGCAAAAAGGATTTCTTGCCGCTTTTGCTGGGCATGATAGATTGTTGCGGCCACTTAACTTTCCTTCTGAATGTCCAGGGAAAGGCTATGTTATTTTTACGACACTGAGTGGGAGTAAGATTGCCATAGTGAACGCGCAAGGACGCATTTTTATGCATGAACAACTTGCGTGTCCATTTAAAGGAATGGATAGTTTGCTTACATTTCTTAAGACACAAACAAATTTAATTTTTCTTGATTTCCATGCGGAGACTACCTCTGAAAAACAAGGTATGGCGTTTTATTTGGATGGTAAGATCACAAGTCTTGTTGGCACTCATACCCATGTGCAAACTGCCGATGAGCGGATCATGCCACAAGGGATGGCATATATTTCTGATTTAGGATGCGCGTCTGCAGAAAATTCTATGCTGGGTATGCAAGTTTCCACGGTTCTTTCACGTATGATTACCCAGCTTCCTTCAAAATTTGTGGTCGAAGAAGCAGGCCCCTACGTATTACATGGCGTATGCGTGGTGGCTGATGTTGATACAGGAAAAGCCCTTACTATAGAGCGTATTCGCATTCCAGTTTCTCAATTAGTGATAAATGCAGAGACTGCAGGCAAGGAGTAATTTTTCAGACATGCTATTAATTGCACTTGAGTACTTAATTTTAGCCTCTACGTTCACTATTGCAAAAAAGGTTCTATCATACAGCCCATATCTTTTTCTTTTAACTGCGCGCTTCCTCGTTGGTGGTATTTTTTTGGTGGCCAGTATGCATGTGATGAAGAAAATTTCATGGCGGGTGGTGTGGCGTGACCGCTGGTTGTTTGTGCTTGCTGGTTTTTTGCATATTTATATTGCATTTCTTTTTGAGTTTTGGGCTCTTCAATATCTAACATCGGCTAAAACTGCTCTCATGTACGCAATAACTCCCTTTGTTGCGGCGATTTTATCGCGAACACTCTATAAAGAAAAATTATCGGCTCTTAAGTGGGCAGGGATTGGGATTGGTACGATGAGTTTACTTCCTGTGCTATCCCTTCAGGTAGCAGGCTTTTCTGAGTTTTTATATTTCTCGTTGCCTGAAGCGGTGCTTTGTACTGCGGTTGTATCGGCCTGCGCCGCATGGTTTGTAGTAAAAGCACTTATGGCGCGGGGGCACCATCTTGTAACCGTTAATGGTATTGCTATGCTTATTGGCGCAGGTTTTTTTCTTCCAACGCTGCTACTTATAGAACCTTGCGCGTGGTACCAAGTCAGTTCATGGCCAGCATTTATGGGATGGCTTGCGTTGTTGATTTTCTTGTCACAAGTAGTCAGCTACAATCTGTACTCATGGCTTTTAACACGCTATTCAATAACCTTTATGACACTCTGTGGCTTTTTATGCCCGTTGTTTAGTGCGGGGCTTGGCGCAGCATGGCTTGGTGAAGCAATCCCATGGCAGTATTGGGCTTCACTCGGCGGAGTAGTGGGTGGCTTAGTACTTTTTACCGCACGAGTTGGTGCTCAGAATAATAACTAAAATCAGCTTTTTTTCATCATATTGAGTGATGTGTATTCATACGATTCTGACTGATGCTACTCTACGCATATAGCTGTGTAAGTAGTATGAGTGAGTGTCATGCGCATAAAACATGATGCATTCTTTATAAAAGGAATGGCGATGAAAAAAATAATTAGTTTTTTGGGTGGCATGTTTTGTGTAGTATTTTGTTTGGAGGGTGCTGACGGCGAGGTGTCAGTTCATGGGCCGCAACCGGTTGAGCTTGCAGGTGAAGCAGGTTTTTTGGATCGTATTCAGAAGAAATTAGAAAATCAGCGCTTTTCATTTCCTCATGAAATACAGTTTCAAGATAATCCTAAGAATAAACAATTTAAAGCAGCATACAATGCAATTAAAGAAGATTTGGATGCAACATTAAAAACAAGTAATAATCAACCCGGGAATAATAGTTCATCTGGGGCGGCCAATACTGAGGAAGCTGAAAATATTGAACATATGAAGAGGCTGCGTAACGAGCTTGCAGCAAGAGATTTTGCTGAACGCGTTGGCGCTTATAACAAAGTACTTGGTGATGTCGCCGCAATTAAAGCAAAACGAAGCGAAATAAGTTCGCTTAATCCATTGCAAATTCCATTAGCTATTTCTGAAAAATGGACTGGTGTATATGGAAGAAACAAAGATATTATTGATTCTGGAACGAAGTTGATGGTTATTGGTTCTGCGCTTGCTTTTATGTTTAATAAATTTGGTGGTAGCGCTTATGTGAACAATAAAATTCGCGAGCTCTTTGATAAGCCTACTATCTATACAATTCGTCGGCGCAAATCAGGCTTTTTTGGTTCCAAGACCATTGATAATTTAGTCAAACCAGAAGATTTAATTTTACCAATAAGCACACGAAAACAAGTCAATGAGCTTATGTTCTTGATTAATCGTCGGTATGAAATGAGTAAGACAAGCAAACGTAAGTTACCTTTGCCACACGTATTGCTTTATGGCCCTCCTGGTACTGGTAAGACGACTATCGCTCAAATGATTGCTGATAATACGATTGGTGATGATGGACAACCAATGAAACTGATTTCTTTGATGGCATCAGACTTTATGCAAATAAAAACAGAGGGTGATCGGCTGGCAGTGCTTAAAAAAATGTTTACCGAAGCAATTCAGATGCGAAATACTATTATTTTCTTAGATGAGATTGATGCTCTTTTAAAGCAGCGTGGAGGCCCAAATGAAAGTAGTAATCGTGCTTGTGTTGATATGATTTTGTTTTACACAGTAAAATTATCTGGTGATTATATGGTTATTGGTGGGACCAATCATTTAAAAGATATGGATGAGGCAGCACTTTCTCGCTTCCGACGCAAAATTGGTATTCCGCTTCCATCACTCCGCAATCGCAAATTAATTCTTGATAAATATATTAAAGATCTACTTCTTTCAAAATCATATAATTCACAACTTGATTCTACGGCTATTGCAAGCACAATGGTGGGAGCTTCGGGGCGAGATCTTGAATCATTTGTTACACGGCTTCGCGATCGTATTGATTTTGAGAATGGAAATACGGCAACTGAAACTCTAGCAAACATTATTTTAAATGAAATGGGATATATAGAAGGCAAGCCTACTGATATAGAAGCATTTGATATTGAAGATGATTTTGTACAAAAATAGCTGAGCTTTTTTAAAGCCTTATTCACTTAAGGTGGTGGGTTCTGTTCGCTGTAAAAATGATGATTCTAGGTTGTTTAGTTCTCGAGCAGACTACAAAATAGTTTTCAGGATACAGAGAACTGCATCCTCTGCTTTTTCAAAGTCAGTCATATCAATGGTATGTTTATAGATGTTAAGATCTTTTGCCAGCTGCATTTCTTGTGCTGCAATAGTAAGCCGATGTTCTTGTTGCAGTTGTGATTCTGTTTGCCTTGCGGCAAGTCTTGCCGCAAGGACTTCTAGTGGCGCGGCAAGCCAAATAGTTGTTGCGTGAGGAATAAACTGTAGTAATTTTTGAGCTCCATGAATGTCGGGTAAAATAAGGCGTGATGTGCCTGTGCGTAAAGAATGCAGCACGCTTCGTGGTGTTGCATATGCAGCAGATCCAAATTGATTTATTTCTAAAAAAGCTTGAGCTGCGGCAAGCTCGCTAAAGGCCTGAGGTGAGACAAAAAAATAATCAAGACCATGTTTTTCTCCTGTGCGTGGGGCTCTGGTTGTTGTGGTTATAACACGAGAGAGCTGGGGCAATTGTGCAATAAGTTTTTGTGCCATGGTTGTCTTGCCAACGCCAGAGGGTCCGGACATAATGATACAGGCAGTTGCGGCCATGGGAGATCCTTTTTGATGATTATTTACTTTTATGAGCTGGGTTGTCTAGGTTCATAGTAACGCATGTTGCTTAAAAATTATATCCTCTAAAGAGATTACTATGAAAAAAAAACGTATTCATTCTTGGGCTTTGTATAGCATGAGTATTGTTTTGTGTAGTGTTTTTTTTATATTGGGATGGTATGGTTTGCAAGTATATAAAAAAATACCTCTAAACCATACTGCGCCAGAAGAATCTTTGACGACAACGACAGCCGAAGATTCTGAGATTGCTGTTGCAGATCCATTGCCTACGCAGGTGCAGTATAATCTTTCGCTTCCACATACACGTACTCTTGCCTCAGGTGAACAAATTATACTTGCTACAACTATTGCAAAAACAGGTGAAAGTGGCGCTGTTGGTCAAGCGTTGAGTGATGGAGTATTTTTAGCATTAAATGTTATTAATACTACTTTGGGAGGTGTTTTTGGCAAAAAACGATTGTCTCTTGAGCAAAGAGATGATAGTGGTGTTATTGCCCGCGCGATTCCTCACATTTATGATTTGATAGCAAAAACACCATTTTTCTTTTCCCCAGCAGGAGAAGCTGTCTTTGAAAAGGTATATCTTCCTTTGCTGCGCAAAAAAGCTTTAACTGTTTTCTTTCCTGCAGTTGGTATGCGAGCAGGGGTAACACCTGAACTTCCGGTTGTATGGTTTCGGCCTCCTTATTCTTTTGAGATAGAAGCACTTTTGCATTACGCATTTAATACCATGAAAAAAACAAAAATCAGCCTCTTTTTTGAAGAAAGTAACTGGGGTATTGAAGCGAAAAAAGCTCTCGAGGCAAGTCTCAAGGAGCGGTATGGCTTAACGTTATGCTCTTTTGCTTCGTATCAACCAAATACGGTGTTAATTCAAGATGCGATTGCAGAATTTAAAAAAACACGCCCACAAGTTATTATTTGTATATCAAGTGGTCGTGCAACATACAATTTTATTCGTGAAGCGATCAATCAAGAGCTGCATTCAGTTGAATTTCTTGGGCTTTCATCACTTGCATCCATCGCTACGCAATTAAAAAAATCACGCGGAGTTCGGCTTATAACTACATCGGTCGTTCCAAATCCGCACAAGAGTAAGCTTCCTATTGTGCAGCAGTATAGAAAATATATGCAGCAGTATTTGCCGAATAAAGGGTTATCTACAAGCTCTCTTGAAGGTTTTATTGCCGGATCATTATTCGCATATTTTATTGGACTTCATACGCCGCAGGCAACTGGTGAAGAGGTTTTAGCTACTATTGCGCAACATGCGTCACATATGGTGTTTAAAGGACTCGTTCTTCGGTATGCACAAAAAACGCTTTCATGGTCTGTATGGCTTAATACTGGCATTGAAAATATATGGAATGAATATAGTAATGGATGAATGTATATGATGCAAAGAATATGGAACGCTCTTGCTTCTCGATGGTTTAAGACAGCTGGCTTATTACTTCTTACTCTTGCAACTGCAGCATCTTTTATGGGAGCACTTGCATTGTTTCGGCCAGCAGATAATGAGGTTGATATTAAACTGATTGATATGGAAATGCGTAAGCAGATTCGAGAGTTTGCTTCAGTTGCAAAGACTGGGTTATATATAAAAAACTTTGAACTTTTTGACATAACCGCAGATCATTTTATTGCCGGCTTGGTCGTGTGGTTTGAGTTTTTAACTGATCAGGTTATGCCTGAAACAATAAAGAATTTTTCTTTTTTGAATGGTAAAATTTTAGATCAGTCGGTAGGTTCTGTGAACATACATGGTCAGATCATGCGCATTACGTATGATGTACGAGTAGAATTTAAGAGTCAATTGAATTACTATCGGTATCCATTTGATGATCATCGTATTTCATTAGTGCTGACGAACACGAATATCTCGCCATCTGAGCTTTATTTTACCGTTGATAACAGTACTTTTACCGTTGCTTCAGACTTATATACGAATAATTGGGAGATTCTTGAACTAGATACTGCCTGGGGGTATCGAAATTTAATGCTTGATTCTCGCACGCCCGATAGTCCAGCACAGCGACCTGTTGTTGCGTATAGTATAAACTTTGCAAAATCAAGCATGCGGCATGTGGTTATTATTTTTGTGCCACTGTTTATATCATTATTATTTGGTTTTCTCACTTTTATTATGGGCATTGAAAATACTTTTGATAGACAAAGAATGAGCCTTGCTGCCCTTACTGCACTATTAAGCTATCGATTTATTATTGATCGTATGATGCCAATGGTTGGATATTTAACAACGACTGATCAGCTCTATATTTTATACCTTTTGCTCTTAATGATTATTTTTCTACTGCAGATGATTTTAAGCTTATATACCGTTAAAGGAGCGAATGGAGCTACTATTGAAGCAGGATATATGACTGTTGTAGAGCGCGCGCATGATCTTATTTTTATTGCATGCGTAGGCGTTTGCATCGGATACAGCGCATACGTATTAGTATGGTAGGAGTAGTATGAAAAAGTCTTTGTCTCGATATATAAAAAAGCCGTATCTTTTGATTGCTGTAGGTGTAATGGGACTTCTGGTAAGTATCGCTTTTATACTGGTAACTTTTGTTTCTTCGCATCATGCTATTAATGGCTTCAATACCCTTGAAGAGTTAGTGCAGTATGCAGACCATACACCTGAACTTCCGCCTATGGATAATACTAATATGGTGAGGCCAGACTATAGTTCTTGGTATCGCGCCACTCAGCCATCATGGGTTACTCGTAAATGGCGCGCACTACTTACAAGCTTTGGCATGTCAAAACCTTTTACGTGGTCGGCTGAGTATTTTTTGTCACTACTTCATCTCACTGAAGTTAGACTCCAAAGTTATAAAGTTGAGAAAAACATTGTATTTAAAATTACCCCAACACCTAATTCAAGGTTTATTGTTATTGGTGATTTAAGCGGCGCATATCACTCATTAGTGCGGGATCTACTCCAATTAAAAAAACTATCAATTCTTGATAATACGCTCAAAATTATAGCACCTGATACCTATCTTATCTTTATGGGTGATGCGATTTCTCGGTCGCCTTATGGTATGGAAACATTAGGGGTTATTTTTCGCTTAATGGAAGTAAATCCCGAAACAGTAGTGTATTTGCGTGGCAATCATGAAGATAATAAATATTGGGAATCTTTTGGACTGAAAGAACAGCTAGAAATTCGCTTAGGTACTGATGCTCCAGATTCTGTCGAGACTATTAATCGTATTTTTATGCGACTGCCATTGGGTCTGTATTTGCCTCTTTTTAAGACGCCTCACCATTATGTACGGCTCTCGCATTTAAGTAAGGCAGAAAGCAGTAAATTGCGTGAAGAATTATATGCACATTTTTTAGAAGCAAAGCAAAAAGGATCAATTGACAGGCATGAAATCACAAAGACAGTTGAGCATAATGAAGCAACAGTTATTGACGCAGTGCTCCATTCTGAGAAAAAAAGACATACGTATCAAATGTCTGATGGATTGCGGCAGTTACCCTCTGATGAAGGTGTTATTGCATGGACGGTTATGTCTGCACCAACCTTGGTCAATCAAAAAGGATTTCAATGTTATGATGATGCGTTTGTTATTATTCAAGCAGCAGAAGGCAAAGACGAATGGAGCATTACACTGTATTCAAATGATACCCGCGAAACCAAAGGCTTTATAACTAAATCATTTAGTTTTTTTACTGGGTTACCCCTTGATAAAAATTCTTTTGCAGAAAAGAAAGTATCTAAGCATGTAGTGCAATCTGAAGCGTTACCACAAGAAAGTGAAGTAATCGAATCTAAAAAATCCATCCAATCAGTGTCATACACATCGGTTTCTTTATCCAAAACAGATGACCTTGCTCATGCAATAAGAAGTCCATTTGTGCAGTTGCTTGCAGGTAAAATTCGCAAAAAGTCTCCTACTGATAGGCCATTTGTAAAAGTATAAGTCTGCTTAATACATTAATGAGTCTTATCAGAGCCACTTTCAGTCGGGCGATGTGCGAATATTTGGTAGCTTGCTACAGCGCCAACCCATGCACGTCGCAAAGGACTCCATTTGTTTTTTTGTTCTACTATCTCTACCATTGCATCATGAAAAACTTTACTATTATTCGCAGCGCAGGAAAGAGGGGTATGACCATTTTTATCTCTCACGTTTACATCTGCACCAGCATCAATAAGCAATTTTACTATTCCAAGGCAATAACGAGTGTCATGAAAAATGGCAGAGAAATCTTTTTCTCTGCTTGCAGCGTAGTAAAGAGGTGTGCGACCATCTCTATCTCTCGAGTCCGCATCTGCACCAGCATTAATAAGCAATTCTACTAGTTTAAGGCAATAATGAGTGTCATTAAAAATGGCATAATGAAGTGGTGTTTGGTTGTATTCATCTCTCGCGTTCACAGCTGCGCCATTTCTCATAAGCAATTGTACTATTGCAAGAACATGATCACTTCTATGTTCAATGGCCGAATGAAGAGGTGTTGTGCCCTCGATATCTTTTGCCTTCACATCTGCACCAGCATCAATTAGCAATTGTACTATTGCAGGACCATGATCACTTTTATTTTCAGTGGCCAAATGAAGTGGTGTTGCGCCCTTGATATCTGTTGCCTTTAGATCTGCCCCTCTTGTAAGAAATTTTTGTACTTCTTTAAGAGAGCCGTGACGAATAACATTATGAAATGTTTGCAAGCCATCGGAATCAGGGCCAGTACTTTCATATGCATCGGTAGCGCTGACATTCTGTATTGAAGCTATTCCCATAATACTGCATATAAGAAAAGTAAAAAGTTTTGCATTCATATAAATAGCCCCTTAGATAAACTTTTTTAAAAATATATTTTTTGCTTAGGCGCTGTTAGAGAAATAATTAATAGCAAAAACATCGTATGAGCGATAAAAAATAGGTAGACACTCGTTTATCAAAAAAAGCTTTTTAACGCAGGGTTTAACGAGGACTATTTATGATTCAAAGCATACCAGATGTGATGTGGAATGCAATACAACATCTATTTATTGACGACTCATTACGCAGAGGTCGAAAAACAAAAAATCCTTATTTGTTACTTTTGCCTGTGCAACAGTGGCTTTTGAAAGACATAAGTTTATGTGCCTTTACGCGGCTTTTTTGAGCCGCGTGGCTTTTGTGCCTCTTTCGTTGCACAAGAACCACCTTTAGCTGGGCGATGCATGCCACTAGTTGGGCGATGTGCGAATATTTGGTAGCTTGCTACAGCGCCAACCCATGCACGTCGCAAGGGACTCCATTTGTTTTTTTGTTCTACTATTTCTACCATTGCATCATGAAGAACTTTACTATTATTCGCAGCGTAGGAAAGAGGGGTATGACCATCTCTATCTATCGAGTTCATATCTGCACCAGAATCAATAAGCAATTGTACTAGTTCAAGAACATGAGCACTTCTCTTTTTAGGGTCCGAATAAAACTTCAAATAATTCCAATCTTTATTTTTGTCCACAGCGTAGAAAAGAGGGGTGTGAGCATTTTTTTCATCTCTCACGTTCACATCTGCACCAGCATCAATAAGCAATTGTACTAGTTCAAGGCAATAACGAGTGTCATTAAGAACGGCCCAATGAAGTGGGGTTTCGTTGTTACTTTTCTCTCTTATATTCACAGCTGCCCCATTTTCCATAAGCAATTGTACTATTGCAAGAACGTTATCGCTTGTATTTTCAAGGGCCGAATAAAGTGGTGTTGTGCCCTCGATATCTTTTGCGTTCACATCTGCACCAGTAGCAATAAGTAATTTTACTATTGCAGGACCATCAAGGGTTTGATTTAAAGCTGCAAGATGAATTGGTTGCGAGTTGCTAGAGCCACATTCTTCGTTCGGATCTCCCCCCTTTGTAAGAAATTCTTGTACGTCTTTAAGAGAGCCATTTGCAAAAAGATCATAAAATGTGTTAAAGCGGTCGCAATCAGAATCGGAATCAGAATCGGAGCGAGTCCTTTCATATTCATCGGTAGCGCTGACATTCTGTATTGAAGCTATTCCCATAATGCTGCATATAAGAAAAGTAAAAAGTTTTGCATTCATATAGATAGCCCCTAACGATGGTAATCATTTTATTATTGTCTACTCGCTTTACCAATTGTATAAGTTATGCGAAGATTTTTTGCTTTTTTATAAGTATATATTTTATATAAAGCCAATCTAAAATAACATTTTTTTTATATCTTATAGCAACTTAAAATAAATAAAATGTTAACATTTTATGTTCAATCTTGAGCCCATCATAAAACTTAGAAATTGCCTTTGCTTTACTAAAACCACTCAAGACCGTTCTCCTTTCTGCTACCCTCTGCTACACTGGGCACTCATGGTTATAGTATAAGCAAGCAAAGGCACAGCAATGAGTAATGAAAAATTACCTTTAAAATCAAAAGATTTCTTTGGGTGGTATAATGAAGTCATATATCAAGCCCAATTAATTGATGAAAGTCCGACAAGAGGTTGTGTTGTATTGCGGCCATATGGATATTCTTTATGGGAGAATATTTCTAAAGAAATTGACCGTCAATTTAAAAAACATGGTATTCAAAACGCATATTTCCCACTTTTAATTCCTGAGTCATTTCTTAAAAAAGAAGCCGATCATGTAGAGGGATTTTCTCCCGAGCTTGCTGTTGTAACACATGCCGGCGGCAAAAAGCTTGAAGAACCTTATGTTATTCGTCCGACATCTGAAACAATTATTTATAATTCGTTGGCTCGATGGATTAGCTCATGGCGTGATTTGCCGATTCGTATTAATCAATGGGCTAATGTTGTACGTTGGGAAATGCGCACACGGCCATTTTTAAGAACGTCTGAGTTTTTATGGCAAGAAGGTCATACTGCTCATATCACTAAAGAAGAAGCGCTGGTTCAGGCTGCTGAGATTCTTGAGCTATATACACATTTTATTACGCATGAATTATGCATTCCAGTATTTACAGGTAAAAAAACGCCAAAAGAGAGATTTGCAGGTGCTGACCAGACATTGACAATGGAAGCAATGATGCCTGATGGGAAAGCTTTACAGATGGGGACTAGTCATGTTTTAGCGCAATCTTTTCCAGCTGCATATGGGGTGCAGTTTCAAGATAAAGATGGCATGATGAAAACACCATGGTGTACCAGCTGGGGCATTACTACTCGACTTATTGGCGCAGCAGTTATGGTGCATGGTGATGATAATGGCCTTATATTGCCTCCCGCTATTGCTCAATACCAAGTAGTGGTTATTCCTATTTTTAGAACGGAAGATGAGCGCGCAACAGTATTTGAAGCAGCATCGCGCTATCAGAAGCTTCTTGAAGAATCAGGATTGCGTGTGCATATAGATACAAGAGATGAGCGTCCTGGCGCAAAGTTTTTTTATTGGGAATTACGTGGAGTGCCTATTCGCTTAGAGCTAGGGCCTCGCGATGTTGCGGCAGGAGCAGTGCTCATAGCACCACGGATAGTTGCTGAGAATGAACAACGCAAAATTACAGTTTCATCCGAATTAGTTGTAGGGAGCGTTCATACAGCTCTTCACACGCTTCGATCATTGCTTTATGCTCGTGCATTGGCGTATCGTGCAGAACAAGTGCGTGAGGTATATCAGGGTGATATTGCCACGTTTGGTAAAACCATTGAGGAGTATAATGGGTTTGTGCGAACAGGATGGTGCTTTGATCGTGGCTGTGAAAATGAATTGACTGAGTATAAAGGAAGTATTCGCTGTATTCTTGACGAAATAGTCCCTGATAATGCACAGTGCTTTGCTTGTAAAAAACCAGCAACTCATGTTGTTATTGTAGCAAAGAGCTACTAAAACTCAGCGAGCTGGTTTTTTTAAGATAAAAAGCTTTATCTTCGAAAGATTAGGTATGAAAGCGAAAATTTTCACTGTTAATTATTGCGAAGCTTTTCAAACATTTTTGTTGACTGAAAAACGATTGTCACGCAATTCAGTCAGTGCTTATATGACTGATGTAAGGCAACTACAAGATTTTTTAGCTTGTGATGGAATTGCTCTTGAAGCAGCAACTTCTGAACAGATAAAGCAGTATATTCGCCATTTGCATATGCAAAAAGCTCAACCCCGAACTATTGCGCGTAAAATTTCGGCGTTTAAAGTTTTATATGGGTTTCTTGCTGATGTGTACGGGTTTATTAATGGAGCAGAATCTTTAGTAATGCCAAAGATAGATAAGTCATTACCGGTCTATTTAACCCATGATGAAATTAAGCTTTTGATTAATACTGCATTAAAAGATGAGTCAGTAAAGGGAAGGCGCAATACTATGATGTTGCAATTATTATACGCGACCGGTCTTCGTATAACTGAACTTGTATCTTTGCGTCGAGAGAATATTCGCTTTGACACAGGGTTTCTGAATGTTCTTGGTAAAGGTGGTAGACAGCGAGATATTCCTTTGCCCTTGTCTGTATGTGAGCAATTACAGCATTATATCAATGATATTGTTCCACAGATTGTAATACATGCGTCATCAGCAAATTCTGCAAAAGCAATACTGTTTCCAACTGTTAAAAATGGTGTTGTTGGTTCTATTACTCGGCAGTCGTTTTGGATTATTTTAAAAAAATTATTAAAGTCAGCTGGTATTGCCAAAGCAGTTTCTCCCCATACTTTGCGCCACTCACTCGCCACTCACTTACTCCAAGCAGGAGCTAATATTCGTTCATTACAGCTATGGCTGGGGCATGAACAAATGAGCACGGTAGAAATATATACTCACTTAGATACTCGTATGGTACGCAAGTCGTATGATAAAAAACATCCACGTGCGTAATGGTTCTTTGACCGTATCTGCTATTTTTTTTATACTGCATGCAGTATAAAATATTTTTATTATTATAAAGGCTCATCATGTCATTTCATAAAGCTTCCAATTCTTTTGTTATTAGCCAAAGTACAGTCTTTTCATTGCTGAGCTCTATGCAACCAATTTGTAATAAACGAACACCACTAGAGAGCACTGAATCTATTTTGTTTTCTATTACTCCACGTGAATTGACTATTAAAGCAACTGACATGGAAATCTCTCTTCAATCAACTGCGGATATAGAAAGTAATGTGGAAGAAACATTAAGCTTTTTAGTTCCCGGAAAAAGAATTTTTGATATTGTTAAAGAAATGGATGGTGATATTTTGTTTGCAGTACAAGATGCTACATTACATCTTCATGCAGGAAGTATCGATCTATCATTGAATATTAAAAGTGCACAGGATTTTCCCGCATTTCCAGAACGTATTGAAAATATGATGCAACTTGATGCTCAATTTTTGGTTAACTTGTTAAACAAGGTGTCATTTCTTATCCCATCTAATAATTCTAATGCTGCTTTAAATGGATTATTGATGGAAATTAATGCGCAATCACTGAGTATGGTTGCGACTGATGGCCATTCGTTGGCACGAATAACCACTACAAAATATACATTGCCAGATTCATATAAATGGCTTCTTCCTAAGCGTGCAGTTATTGAATTAAAAAAAATTATTGAAGTAAGTGGAACAGAGCATGTTTTTTTAGGACTTTGTGGCAACCAACTTGTTTTTTCAGGTCCTAATTTTAACTTTTTTACTAAGCTTATTGCCAGTCCGTTTCCAGAATATACACCGGTGCTTGATAAGCAGGGGTTTATACCAGCTCGAGTCCACAGAGGAGATTTTAGTAGAACTTTAAAACGAACAGGATGCCTTCTTGCCGGGCAGTTCTTATCTACAACATTTAGTTTTACTAAAGAAAACTTAGATGTGAAACTTAATAATAAAGAAGTAGGATCTTTAAAAGAATCTCTTCCTCTTGCGTTATTTGATGGTTCTTTGATAGAGAGTCGTTTTTACTCACCATACTTATTAAATGGGCTACAGGCACTTTCTGGCGATGTCGTTCATTTTCATATTAAAAACAGTATGAAACCAATAATTTTTGACGATACGCATGACGAGTATTCTTTTACGTATTTAGTTATGCCTGTTAGCGCTGTTCAAACATCATAGAGAGTATTGTGCGCCTGACCCATCTTACCTTACGTAATTTTCGTTGTTTTAAAAAGTTTGATATTTGTTTTGAACAATCACTTGTTGTTATTGAAGGCCATAATGGAGCGGGAAAATCTAGTATTGGTGAAGCGTTGTATTATGCATGTTACTTGAGATCATTTCGAACACATCGCGCTGATGATATTGCGCATCATGAAACAACATATTTTTTTATAGAACTAAGTGGCATTACTGCTGATGGCGATCCATATACCATTCAGGTTGGGTGTGAAGAAGGTATAAAAAAAATTAAAGTAAATAATGCTTTAATTCATACGTATAAAGAACTCATGGATTATTATCAAGTTATTATGGTTTCTGAGCACGACATGCGTTTAATCCAAGAAGGGCCAGAAGAGCGTAGAGCTTGGATTAATCAATTATGCATTCTAAGAGATGCGCGAGTGGTTGAGCAACTAAGACTTCAAAAGCATATTGTAGCCCAACGGACGCAGCTTTTAATAGCACAACAAGGCTTAACAGAATATTATAGGGTATGGTCTGAACAACTTTGGGAGAACTCTCATAGCTTGCGGCAGGCTCGACAAGCGGCACTTATAAGCCTTCAAAAAGAAGTTGCTAGTTTAATTGAAAGCTACAGGCTTACTATACCAAGCATAACTTTTACTTATAAAGCTCGCGCGGGAGCTGATGAAACATTTGAAGCCTTCTGGGCGCAGTACCAAAAAACTATTTTACAGTCTGAGGTCTTACAGCGGCGAACTCTTTTTGGAGCTCATTTAGATGATATTGTTATTAATTGGGGAGGGCAGAATGCCCGTTTATATGCATCACGTGGCCAACAAAAATTAATAGTATTGCTTATCAAGTGTGCTATGGTGCGTGTTTTACAAAATTCACAAGAGGGGCCGCGCCCAACACTTCTTTTCATTTTAGATGATTTTATTACTGATCTAGACAAAGGGATAACCGCATCACTTATTGCAATAATTCAAAATCTTGGCTGCAGTGTACTTATTACATGCCCAATACAAGATTTGGTTACTATCCCTACTGTTCATCAACGATTAGTCCTTCCAATTTTGTAATTATTAGCCTGGTAAAAGCTTAAAAAAGAGCTATTCTTACGCATATTTTGCTTTTCCGCTTGATTTTCTTACAGAATATATTAAGCTTGCGTGTGTTAAGATTTATACAAAATAAGCTTAAATTATCTCTTTTTTTAAAATCTCATTACTACTCTCCTTCTTCCACCGCACAAGTTTATTCTTGTGCGGTGGATTTTTTAGATAGGAAGCACTCCATTACACTTTGCTATTTCCGCACGCCAACCGGAAGCTGCCCAAATACTTCTTAAAAGAGGGGCCGATATTACTATACAAGATGATGAAAGACTGGCAGCAATAGATATTGCAAAGAAAATTTCTTATGAACCGATTATAAGAAATTTAATTGTACATAAAGAGCAAGCCCACCGTTGGAGTCTTGCACGGGCAGCATGGATAGAAGCTGTAATATCAGGAACCCTTTCTTCTACAGGCAAAGCAGGCAAAGTTAGTAATAACAGCTCTGCATCAAAAATGAGGCGGGTTTTTTAGAAACATATACTTGGGGACTGAAAATAAAACAACCCAAGAAAACAAACCTTAGGGGATAAAAACTTAATGATAAAAATTTAACATAATTGTCCTTATCGGCTTTGTTGGCGGGACGCACTGGTATGTCTTTTGGGGCCCACTTATTTCTTAAAGCCCCCTGCTGCCGCTTGCATGACTGCTCCAACCCATGCTGCGCGAACAGAGCTCCAGCGGCGGGCTTGGCCGTTATATTTTTGTTCAAGGCTTATAAGAATGTTCTTTAAAGCCGCAAGCAACTTTGCACTATTTTCTTTCCTTTCTGCTAAATCGCATTGGGTTTTACAGAAAAATATCATTTCTTGCGTTATGGGTGGGTTATGATCTAAAAATATGTTAATCATCTTTACGCTAGCATTATTTGTATTAGCATGCCTTATCGCTAGGCTTAAAGCAGTATGCCCGTCTGGACCGAGCATATTAATATTCGCACCTTTACTTAAAAGAGGCGTTATGAATTCATGCCAACCCTGAAGTACTACCCACATTAATGGAGTAAGTTCAAAGCACCGAGCATTAATGAGTTCTTTTCCTTGAGGAGTATTTAAGAAAAAATTTAGGTAGCTTTTGAAAATATTTTTTTCTTTATCTCTCTGCGCAGGCGTTAAAAGACCACTCGCACGCGTTAAAACACTCCAAAATTCTTCTGTAGTAAACCGCCGCCCTTTACGGGTATGATCTTTGTCTGAAGCGATTACCTTTTGTATTGAAATTACTCCAATAACACTACATATGAGAAAAATAAAAAATTTTGTATTCATAAGCATAACCCTTTAATAGAACTTATACTATTCTGGCAAATCATCAAACCGAGTGATTTCACCAGAAAATGTTGCATAACAGGTACCAATAGGACCATTTCGCTGTTTACCAATAATTATTTCAGTTAAGTTGGGGTGCTCAGTGTCAGGATTATAAACGACATCTCTATATAAAAAGAAAATTAAATCACCATCCTGTTCAATTGCTCCTGATTCTCGAAGATCAGACAATAATGGTCTTTTATCCATACGCCCTTCCAAAGAACGGGAAAGCTGCGATCCTGCCAAAACAGGAATTTCAAGTTCTTTGGCAAGCGCCTTAAGGGCGCGTGAAATAGATGAAATTTCTTGCGTTCTATTTTCAAACTGCCCACCGCCTGACAATAACTGTAAATAATCTATAATTAAGAAATCAAGCTCTCCTTGCGCTTTAAGTTTGCGCGCCTTAGATCTTAAGTCACGCATTGTAAGTGTCGGTGTGTCATCAACATAAATACGCGTATCTGCAAGACGCGCTGCGGTATTTGTCAGCGCAACCCACTCGTCAGATGAAATAGAAGCATTTCTAATTTTTTGGTGTGCGATATGTGATTCGCTTGAAAGCATACGGAGTAGTAATTGTTCTGCAGACATTTCAAGTGAGAAAATGCCAACTTTGTGCCCTTCTCGCGCTACAGCAACTGCCATATTAAGCATCAAAGCAGTTTTACCCATTGATGGTCTGGCAGCAAGAATAATAAGATCACCCTTCTGGAATCCTGAAGTCATGGTATCAAATTTACTAAACCCGGTAGGAAGACCGGTAACACCATTTGTGGTGAGTTTAGTATTTGCAAGTCGATGGAAAGTTTGTTTTAGCAATACATTAAGCTGAATAAAATTAGGTTTTGCTGCCTTATGAGCAATACCAAAAATATTTTTTTCAGCTTTATCAAGAATTTCATCAAGAGTTGCATCGCCCTGCTCATAACAATCACGAATAGTAAGCGATGCAGTATTAATAAGTTGTCTAAGAATAGCTTTTTCTTTGATAATTCGCGCATGCTGCTCAACAAGCCCCAATGATGGTAAATCTTCTTGAAGCTCCAAAAGATATGCAACCCCCCCTACTTCATCAAGTTGTTGGCGAGAATTTAACGCATCCTGAATGGAAATTAAATCAAGTGATTTTCCCTGCCCTGCTAAATCAATACATACTTGATATACCAAACGGTGTGGCCGATGATTAAAATCGGCCACACCGAGTGTATCTGCAATAAGCAAAAATGATTCATGATTTAATAATATCGCAGAAAGAACCGCCCTTTCAGCTTCATTTGAAGCTGGCAAGGCTCGCCCAAATAAAAATTCTTGCGAGCCTTGGTCTTTGCTTTGATATTTTTTAGTCGAAATAATGGTCACTGATTATACTCTCTGATAGCTCCGCGAATAATTATTCTTTTGCCGCAGCAACAACGACCGTAATTTCTGGAGTCAACTTGCTTGATAATTTAATAGTAACCGCATGCTCACCCACTGCGCGTATTGTTTTTCCAAAAACAACTTGCTTTTTGTTGACGGAATATCCCTTAGCTTTTAATGCATCAACAACTTCTTCAGCTGATACTGATCCATAAAGTTTGCCGTCATCATGAATACGTTTAGTAACAGTTATTTTTGTAGTTTTTAAGTGTTCAGCAAGCATTGCAATTTTGCTTGAAAGCACTTGGGCTGTTGCTTCTGCTTTTTTGATCTTTTGAACAAAAAATGCTTCTGAGCCAGGAACAACTTTTTGCGCTAACTTACGTGGAAACAAAAAGTTAGCCGCATAGCCATCAGTAACACTAACGATTTGGCCAGCCATCCCAACATTTTCAATATCTTGTAAAAGAAAAACTTTCATAGAAACCCCATTATTTGAAAAATTATAAGGTCGAAATCGTAACAGAAAAACTAGTGAGTGTATATTCAAAGTTCTGCTTTATTCGCGATCACTGGTACATGTACCATAAAACACTCAGTATGCCCTATCCATATCAGCGATATGCGCATGCACCATGCATACATGGTGCAATACCCTTTCCAAAGCGCTTGCATCCACCCCGGAAGCCAGGTTTCATTACAAAAAAGCCAAACTCCATTGTACAGATTACATCCTGGTTGTGTAATAAATTCTACGCACATAAGTGGTTGTGCCGGAAGTACTAATGTACTAGCCTCTTCTGCAGATGCTCCCGGTGTAAATAGTTGCGACTGTTTGGTATTATACAACTGGGCAAAGCAACATAAAAAATTTTTAGGGGCTCCTTCAAAACAGTCTACTAAGATTTTTTTTTCATATCGCTTCACTATCGGGCCATTTTCTAGTGAAAAAATAGTTTGAATTTTTTCTGTACTGTTTTTTATAAACGTTCCTCCCAAAATCCATTGTGTGCCTTTAGGAAGGAGTGATGCCCACAAATTCCACTCCACACTGTTTTGTGTTAATCCATAAGGAAATAGCGATTCAGGGCTTACTATATACAATTTATGATTACGAGCACCCCCGCTTTCCTTGCTCTTGAGTTTTAAAAGATTTTTATAGAGATATTGAGCTGCTTCGGTGCGTGTTTGCCCTTTACAGGGAGGCATATACAATACAGTATATGTATGGCCATGAAGGGTAATGGTATAATAGTGATATGGTTTTAGAGAAGTTACTAAAGAGGAATGAAGCCAAGTAAACAATGGTATAAGTGGATTAACAAAAGGAAGTCCTTGTGTGCATGTCAGGTATGCCAAACTCCCTTGCATTATAAATAAAAGACTCAGTAAGCAGGCGGCACGAAATCCAATATAAAAAGAGCCATACCGCCAAATACCAAAAAGCCCTACTCCGGACAATAAAGAGCATATTCCATACAATGGTACTGCTTTCCAATAAGGCAGAAACAAATGCTTATTAAAAAAAGGTATTACCCATCCACTTAGACCAATCCATAAAATAAGAGTTCCAAAGTACCCTTCTATCCATGACTGTGGTATACCCCATGCACAAACAATCACCCCACCAAGAACAAGCCACCCCCAATATGGGGCGCACCATGCACTAATAAGAAGAAGTAGTATACCCACTAAAAACATACTCCCCCGCTTCTTGTTTTTTTACTACCCAGTGGCATGTATGTGTAGTTGTTTGAGTGGTCACTACAAGATGGCTCGCACGTGCGTCATACCAGCAGCTCATTACGGTATCTTCCCCGGTTTTTACAACACAGGGAGACTGCATTTTTTGTGTGATTTCTTTGAAAAAATCATAACGTTCTGTTATCAGTCTTTTATGGCATGCAATAATCATCCAAAGACGTGTTTGTTGTGAGTGTATTTTACAGTGAAGCCCTATTAATACAGGTATTCTGTATCCATTTATAACAAGCAATCGAGTCACGAGGCATAATATTCCACACATAACCCACACTATATACAAAGCAAAGCCTGACTTTATGGAGCGCATAATACAGGCACTTTGCTGTTAAAACATTGTGTTGGTGTAGCCTGGTACGTAATAGTTATGTTGTTTTTATCTTTTTCAATAACCAAAGAAAGAGGTGCGGGCCCTATATATAGAGTATTATTGCGCACCCCACCAAGCAAAACAGTTCGATAAAAAAAGGCCCCCTTTTTTTTATACAGTATTGTAGTGTTTTGAGTCTGCCCATTTTTTGTAACATCTTGCAACTGAAACTCCCACTGGTGTGGTTGTGGCGTACTGTATTTTAGTGATTTGGCGCAATCTTCTCGCAAAAGATGTAGACAATGCAAATGATACAATGTGGAAGTAATGGTGGTATGCGTATAGTGATAAAAATGTACAACATGTTGTAATACAAGAATAAAAAAAGAAATACATGCAGTGGTAATCAGTGTATAGAGAACTACTTCAAGAAGTATAAAACCTTTTTTAATATGCTCCATAGAATGGATGCCCCGCACATGTTATACATTCAAAAGTGTAAGAAGGAGTCTGTAAAACCCCAACTTTGGGTCCACAAGTATATACGCTTGTATGTGAAGGAATAGTATAAGGAATATTCACATAAGAATCAGGTAGCCTTAAAAAATTAATATACTCGCTTGATTGACAAGAAACCCCCGTACGAAGCAAAGTTAGTGTCGCTGTTAATACGGCCACACACCCACTTAAAAGCACGCATGAATACCAAATAAAAAACCCTAATCTTTCTTGTGATTGCATGAATCTACCATTGTGTTGACTTGCTTCAATTGTACTCTTTACCCTGTAAAACGTACTATAAAAAGTCTCATTCAATCTATAGTTGGGTGAGTTCAAAATATTGAATTTCGTTTAACGGCTAGATTTGCGACTAGCGGAACGTCTTTGTGAGGAGTTGGAATAGTGATTTTAAGTACAATTGATTTGGTCGAAGAAGTAAGCCATATGCGCTACAAAAATCTTTTTAATTGTGTATTAAGTAAAACTGGATTGCCCCCCTATGCTCGCAATAACGATACTCTGTACGCATATCTTTATTATAAGAATTCTTATTTTAAAATGGTTTGACTCTCTGTTTTAGGTATTGCGATGAAAATATTATTCCGTTTTTTTTTAGCTTCTGTACTAGTTTTCCCCACTCTGTGCCCAGCCGGATTTGATGATCTTTTTGGTGGAGGTGATGACCCGTTTGCAAATTTTGATTTTGGAAACATGGATAGTATGTTTGGTGGGATGTCATTTGATAATGAAGGAGCAGATCCTTTTGATTCATTGTTTACCCAAGGAGGCGATGGTGCGGCAGGTTTCTCATCTTCTTTTGAAGACCCTTCCTTTTCAAGCCCTCAAAAAAAAGAGGTCACCCCTCCTGTAGCAAATTCACTAGAAGAAGCATTTAAAAATTCTCTTGATACCAAAGTAACTAAATTGACCCCTCAATATAAAAAAGCGCTCGATGAATACTTGGCGCCCATTATTACGCAGCTACAAATACTCTCAGCCCACTGCTCAAGTTTTTCTTTGGGAATTAAACTCAAAACAGAACTTGAGGAGTATGCCGTGGCGGTTACCAATGCATTACAATTGATAACCAAATTACATAAAAATTCAGTGTACCACATCTTATTTCTCACTAAAGAATTCTCCTCAATACGAGAGAAGCTGTTAAAGGCGCTGCCTGACATTACAGCGATTAACAACGAATTTGAAAAACTACCGACCGACACCACTGATCTAGCAAATGTGCAAAACAGCGCACAAAAATCAGCTCAAAAAAAAATATTCTCTCGTATTGAAGGATTTTATAAAAAAGTAATTACACCACTCGCAACCGATCTCACGAAATTATTCGATCACAAACAAGCAATAACGGCTATTAAAGAGCGGCAAAAAAAATATGCCTCGTTAGTTAGAGGCTCGCAAGCAAGTGCATCGGGTGGTTGGAGTAGCTCAGCAAATAATTACTTCAATGATGGCTTTGATTTTGAAGGTTATGGTGGAGGAGGCTCTAGTTGGAATGATGGCGGTGGAGATTTTTGGAATTCATTTGGTGGCGGCACTGATTTTGGTGGGTCAAGTTGGGGGGATTATGGAGGTGGCTCTGGCGGATCGTATGATAACTGGTCCTCAAATGATTGGTCTTCTTCATATAAATCTGGATCATCAAACGCAATGCCTTCGTCAAGCTCATCTCAAACGAGTTCATATGTAACTTCTTCACCATCTCGTGGCGCTTCGTATGATGATGATTTTTCATTTGATTCATCTGATTCTTCACCAAAGAAATCAGCAGCCATGGGGGCCTACATACCTCCCAAGGAGCCAGACATCAGTGAACTTGAGCCTGTTGACCAAATTAAAAAATTAATCACTCTTACCCAAGGCCATATTACAGCCTGGCCGCGCACGCCCAACAAAAATGAGATTAAAAAATTACTAGAAAGCCCAGCATTTACTGTCGATATTGAACGAATCACTCGTATTATAATTCTTGCGGCACAGAATCAAAATTCTTTTTCTCCTGAACTCATGGCGCAATACACAACATTTAAAGATACATTTGAAAAAGCAGTTAGCGTATGTGTTGATGCCGCAACCTATGCAAGTCCACCATTTGCATCATTATTTGAAGAGCAGGCGCGACTCACCAACAAAAAAGTTTCCCTTCAAGAGGTGCGTGACAGTATCGAAAAAGCAAAACGGCAGCGTGAGTATGCGTATCAAAAGCTGCTGCAATTACTTGGGGTCATTAGAGCTCAAGAATCTAACACAACCCTGTATGCGGCTATCCTTGAAAAACTCCAAAAACATGCGTATATCACGCTTAAAAACATTGAAGCTTTTTATGAGCAAGAGAAAAAGAGCCGCTTTCTTTCACTAGAACAACTCATACAAATAACAACACTATCACGCCAATTATTTCATGAGCCAATAGCGGTTGGATATGCAAAAATATTAGAAAAAAAAGATGAATCAGATGGAGAAGAGACTACGAAACAACAAGAAAAACTCGCAGCATTACGCACTAAAAAACAAGAAGTAACAGAAAGCATTGCACCATTAATCAGTAAAAACTACACACTATATCATACAACAATAACACTCCTTCAGGAGGCAGTAGTGGCGGTACGTACCGATCTTAAACTGGCAGACGATCAAGCATTTACCCCTAACCATATAAGTGCTATTCAAGCACTTGTAGCAAAAGTGGAAACACTTCTCTCTTCAGAGTCATACGCTACGCACGAGTATCAGGCCGATATGCGTTCACTTCTGTTGCCGTATGATAAAAAACGCTACGAGCATATTGAAATTCAACATGCTCTTCTTACTGAGTTACTGCAGTGGTGGAATGGTGTAAAACCTGAAGCGGCTGCATCAGAAGACGAAGCGCGTGGAGATGATATTGAAGATGTAGAAAATACAACAGAGTACGGTATTGATACTAAGATTGAACCTATTGAAAATAATATTAGCAGCGATGAAGCAATGGCGATAGAGATCTAAGCTGGCACGTCTCCACCAGTCCGAAGTAGTGTTAACAAACCTGAAGCTGCAGCATTCATGCCGCGCACTACCGAGCCAATCCAAGCTGATCTTGCCGGACTCCATCGAGCTTGGAAAAGAGTTTCAACTCCTATCCGTGCTGACACACAGTCTACTAGGGCTGGATTCTTTTGGCCATTTGCTATCGTAAGCAAATGCCTGTTTCCTTCTGCCATAGCACCATTCTCAAAAAGTAGTTTTAGCATTTCTAAATCATTATGTATTACCGCATTATACACAGGTGTGCGCTGTTCAGGGTCTGCTGCATTAACACTTGCACCTGCTGCTATTAATAGCCTTGCTATCTCTATCGTTTTGTCACTTATAGATCTCCCCTCGAGCGCTGGGTGGCGGCCGCGATAGCCACGCGAAACCACGCGACTAAAAACTTTCCACCCTTTGGAATCTAAAACATGTATATCTGCTTTTCCGCTAATAAGGAGTTCTACCATAGCTGAATCATTAGATTCTGCCGCAGAAAATAACGCTGTTCGGCCATCTTGATCTACTGCATTTACATCGACATTTCTATTAAGAAGTATTTCTACTGTCGCTTCTTGCGCCCTAACCAAAGATTTTTTTTTGCCCTTAAGACATGCTGTGACCAAACATCCAAGTAGTGTAGCCGCTACAACCGCACTCCCCAGCCCAATACCCCACGTGGCTCCTCGGCTCAGCCCCACTCGCTTTTTTGCAATACCATTGAGCGCTTCTAGTGCATCATCTTTAACTGCATCAGATATTTCAGTGCTCTCAATAATCACATTTCTCAGAAGCTTTACACGTTTTACAAAGTTCTTAGGCCGCCGACCATTCTTCTTCCCAGCCCATAGAGTAAGATCTCGAAATTCATTAATACATTCAGTTAATTCAACACTCTCAGGCATGCCAGCAAGTGCCTTTAAAACAGACTGGTATTTGTCATAAAGAACAATGTCTCTTGCCAACAGAGATTTTGGCTGGCACTGCACCGGGGCTGGCTGAGCTACTAACTCTTCAGCTGCCCTGCACGGTTGCATCGCACACAGGCTAAGAATAATGTAAAAAATAATACGCATATAACCCCGCATCACAATCTATTATAAAAATATTTCAAGCCACGCCGCCACTTCATCTTGCTGGTAAGCGATCTGAAGCTACCGCATTGGTAGCGCGTGCCACCGCAAACATCCATGCTTGTTTTGCGGGACGATTCCAGCGAACATCTTCTGCTTCTTTTGCTCTTAAAAGATCATATATCTCTTGATTTCTTTGTAAATCCCCCCAATTTTCAGGAGAAAAGCTTACCGTCGCCCCATGCTCAAGAAGTAGTCGTACCGTATTTAGATTATTATACAGTGCCGCCCAGAATAAAGGTGTGCAACCAAACCGATCTATTACATTTACGTTTGCACCTCTCTCAATCAGCATTTGCGCCCCTCCTGGGTCCTGTCTTGTGGCCGCCTGACCCAAAGGTGTGTGACCAAACCGATCTATTACATCTACACCTACCCCTCTATCAATAAGTAGTCGTACCATTTCTAGATTATAACCCATTATAGCATGACCTAAAGGTGTGCAACCAAACCGATCTATTACATTTACGTTTGCACCTTGTTGAATGAGTTGTCTTACCCTGTCTACATTATCAGTGTTTATAGCCTCTATCAAGTCTATTCCTTCGGCCCTAACCAATGCTCTTCTTTGGCCCCTGCGACATGCTATGACCAAACATCCAAGTAGCGCAGCCGCTACAACCGCACTCCCCAGCCCAATACCCCACGTGGCTCCTCGGCTCAGCCCCACTCGCTTTTTTGCAATACCATTGAGCGCTTCTAGTGCATCATCTTTAACTGCATCAGATATTTCAGTGCTCTCAATAATCACATTTCTCAGAAGCTTTACACGTTTTACAAAGTTCTTAGGCCGCCGACCATTCTTCTTCCCAGCCCATAGAGTAAGATCTCGAAATTCATTAATACATTCAGTTAATTCAACACTCTCAGGCATGCCAGCAAGTGCCTTTAAAACAGACTGGTATTTGTCATAAAGAACAATGTCTCTTGCCAACAGAGATTTTGGCTGGCACTGCACCGGGGCTGGCTGAGCTACTAACTCTTCAGCTGCCCTACACGGTTGCACCGCACACAGGCTAAGAATAATGTAAAAAATAATACGCATATAACCCCTCATCTGGCAGCTTATAATAAAGATATTTCAAAAAATTGACTCTTAAATCAACTCCTCAATCAGCTCAGAAAACCATCATTACGAGCATCGCGAAGCAATCCAGGCTTTCGCCATTTTAATTTATTCGCCATAGCTTTAGCGATGGCTAGAAGCTCACAAAAACGTCACGCCAATCGAAAACTTATCTGTTAATCAAAATTAATATTTTGACCTCATCAGACTATATAGTATACACAAGCAATACACAGAGAGGTTATCGTTTAACTATTTAGTACAAAATAAAGGTTAAATAGCACCACTCTTCTCAAGCACATGCAAGCAACGCGTACAGATTCCCTCTTGATGTATTGTTAACTCCCAATGCCAGCAGCGTGGGCACTTATTTCCTTCTGCTTTTTTTACCATAACAATTGTCTTATCAGACTTAGTTGCTGCAAAATTACATTGAGATACAATGAACCATTCTTTAAAAAATGACTCGAACGATTGGTTTTTAAACAAACTTGATACCGCATACCATTCATCAGCGTCGCTATATTCAATATAGACCGAAGCTTCTAGTGACTGTTTAATTTCACCACTCATCCGAAGCCTTTCAATCTTTTGAAGCACATCATCTCTAAGTGCATGCAGGGATTGCCATATCTCAGAACTCCCTGCTTCAAAAGCTGGCAGCTCCATATATAATTGCGTATGAATCGATGTGGTTGATTTTTTATACGGAACTGCCAAAAATACATCTTCCGCAGTAAACGGCATTAGTGGAGCAATCATCTGATTGAGAGCAGTTAAAATATAGTACTGGGCCGTTTGAGCACTCCGCCGACATTGACTCGTCGCATGCTCTACATACAATCTATCTTTAGACATATCTAAATAATGAGCACTCAGTTCAACACTGCAATACCGTGCAAGCGCTTGTACAATGCTTGCAAATGCATATTCATCATACCACTGTCTAACTAATTTTAATGTTGTAGCAACCTGAGATACTGCGTACCGATCAAGTAATTGCATATCATCAAACAGGACACAGTCTGTTTCTGGATTAAAGTCATATAAGTTAGACAAAAGAAATCGGCAGGTATTACGAATTTTTCGATACACTTCAGCTGTTTGCGTCAGAAGATTGTCTGAGATTACCACGTCGCGTTCATAATCAACTGAAGCAACCCAGAGTCTTAAAACATCTGCACCATATTTTTTTAAGACCATTTTGGGGTCAACAACATTTCCCCGGGATTTGGACATCTTATGCCCATTCGCGTCAACCACAAACCCATGCGTTACTATTTTTTTAGTTTGCGCCTTGCCATGCATAATAACTGAGCACAACAATGAACTCTGAAACCATCCACGATGCTGATCAGATCCCTCTACATACACATCAACTGGTAATACTCCCCCATGCGCAGCAATAACCGCTGTGTGACTCACCCCTGAATCAAACCATACGTCCAAAATGTCTTTTTCTTTTGTCAGATCATTATCTACCATTGCGACGCATTCTTTAGGAAGCATCCCCTCAGCACGAAGCTCTGCAATTGTTACTCGATCCCAATATTCAACTCCTTCGAATGCAACTTTTGCGGCAACTGCACGCATAAAATTGGCGGACAATATACATTCGCCAGTTTGAGTATTATACAGTGCAGGAATAGGCACTCCCCAACTTCGTTGTCTTGAGATACACCACTCGGTTCGATGAGATAGAAAGGCATCCAGACGAGTTTTACCCCAACTTGGCACAAAAGTTATATCATTCACCACTTGTTGAGCGCGGGCAATTAAATCATTTTTTGCTAAATTACAAAACCATTGCTCGGTTGCGCGAAACATCAATCCATTTTGGCACCGCCAACAATGAGGATATGAATGTTTAATTGATGACTTATGAAGCAAAAAGCCTTTTTCTTGCAACTCTTTTAAAACAGCCCATTGGCCATCTGTTATAAGCATGCCTTTGAGTGATGCCGGCAAAATACCTTCTGTATAGCGACCATCAGCAGAAAGAGGTGAAAATATCTCTAACCCGTTTTTAACGCCCATTAAGTAATCATCAGGACCACAACCAGGTGCAGAATGAAGACATGCGGTACCATCAGAGGTGCTTACCGATTCATCTCCAATAACCGGAACAACGATTTCGGCTACCAATGGATTACGCACCGACATACCAATTAAGTGAGTACTTGCAACCATGCAAAGCACCGTGCTACCAGAGCCTAAAATCTCTGCAAGCGACGATACTAATTCAGCGCCAACAACAACCGCACGCGTCTCGTCAAGCGCTACAATTGCGTACTGCGCATCAGGATTTAAAACCACTGCCCTATTTAACGGAATAGTCCACGGAGTGGTAGTCCAAATAAGGAATGAAAGTGTGCGGATGCCACTTACTGCATATGTATCACCAACAACCGGGAAGAGTATGTAACATGAAGGATCTTTGCGATCAGCATATTCTATTTCAGCGGTAGCAAGAACCGTTTGGCATGAAAAACACCAGGGCACTGTTTTGCCCTTACGTTCGACATACCCTTTTTCTACAAATGTGGCCAAGCTCGTAATAATTGAAGCTTCATAGGAAGGATCCATTGTTAAGTATCGCTTATCCCACTGAGCAAAAACGCCAAGTTCTTTAAACTCTTCTTCTTGTATTGCCTGCCACTGTTTTACGTACTCACGGCATTCTTTTTTAAATCCAACCGGATCAGTTAAACGTTTATCACTTGCCGCTGCAACTTTTAACTCGATAGGAAGACCATGACAATCCCACCCTGGGGCAAACTGAACCGCTCTGCCCAGCATACGCTGGGAGCGTACAATGATATCTTTTAAAATTTTATTAAGTGCATGCCCCACATGCAGATGCCCGTTGGCGTATGGTGGTCCGTCATGCAGAACAAAAGGAACTCCAAAGCTTACAAAGAATTCTTTTTCGACACCATTCTCATTCCAATAACTACGCAGCTCAGGCTCACGCTCACCCATTGCGGCACGAATAGATAATGTCGTGGTGGGTAAGTTTAAACTCTCTTTATACGACTTTGATTTTTTTTCCTTAAGTTCCATAAGATTCCTTTTTCGGGGCGCGCCCCTTAACTTAAATTTTCATAAAATCTGAGAAATATCCTATTTTCACAACATGCAAACTGCAGTCTTTTAGCGACAGCTGTCTTTGCGAGGAGTTGGAATAATGACTTGAAGTGAGATTGATTTTGTCGACGAAGCAATCCACAAGGCATACAACAATCCTTCTTAATCTATTTATAGAACTGGATTGCTTCGCGATGCTCGCAATGACGAATCGGCGATTCGTGAGCTATTACTAGAAAGCGAGTCCTACTTCTCTCTTGCATAATTCCGACTTACAACCCAATAAACGTCAGGAGCTGAGGTACTTGATACCATACAATTGATGCAATTGTTGCAAGCACAACCGGTGTTTTAACTGGTTTAAACCCATACAATTTATAGGCAATGTTTACCAAGGTAAGAACCATAAGAACCGGGTAAACAATCACTAGCACAGGATAGAGCATTGCTACAATTTCTGAAAACTTCAGATTTGCAAAAATAAATGTGGTAATAAGGGTCAAGATTAAACTACTGCGATAACACACAACTTTACGAAATACGTGAATATGCAAGAACTCAGCAAACACCGATGCAAGAGCCAGTGCGGTTGTTAAACATGCAAGAACAACCGCCAGGCTTACAAACAATCCACCAATTTTACCAAGAACAATGTGGGCTATTGAGCCAAGGAGCACTTCTCCCGAAAGACCTGCAAGAGTGCTTCCATAATACGAAGCAACAAGAATAAATCCTGCATATACTGCTCCAAGAAGTGCAGCGCCAATAAAAGAAGCTTGTAATGCGTACCGAGCAATCATACGCTGACTCCCTACGCCACCAACAATTTCGCGTAAGCCTGCAATAACAACACCTGAGAAAAAGAAAGTCCCCAGAAGATCCATCGTATTATAGCCTTCATTCATACCAAACGTGAATGTTGACCAAATATCAGCACCTGAAACCGCTGCTGCAGGGTGAGTCCAAATACCTTTAACAATTATAACAGCAAGGCAGACAACAAGCACTGGGCTCAGTACTGCTCCAAGTAAATCTACGATACGATTACGACGATAAGTAGCCAAAAAAATTAAAATGCATGAAAGCAAGCTAAATAAAACAGTTGAAAGAGACGGCTCATACATCTTAAGAGTACTAAATGATAACGCAATACATCGAGGGATTGCGCCAACAGGCCCAATAAGGGTTAAAATAAACAACGTTGCTAAAAAACCAGGTATGCGTCCAATACGAGCAAAAAATGCGTGATAATCACCTTCAAAAAGCACCATGGCAAACAATCCAATAAACGGGATACCAACTGCCGTTAATGAGAGCCCAATAATTGCAGCCCATGCTTGATCACCTGCCATTTGTCCTACAATTAATGGAAAGACGACGTTGCCGGCACCAAAAAACATAGAGAACATTGCAAGGCCAGTGGTAAGAACGTGACGCAATTGTGTTGAAAATGGGTTACTCATGAAAACCTCTTTATAGCTCGTAAGTGTAATAAATAAAGATAGATACCTGCGTATTTTAAAACCACAGAGTATCGAGCATATCATAATTTAAAACAGATACAAACCTTGCAGCATCCTAAAAAGAGATGTTTTACTTTACTGAAGATGATGACCGTATAGGCTAATGATTATTCTTAATGCTTAGGTCTACGATTAATGTATCAATAAATGTTGTATGAGGGGGAACTACATACATATCATTATGAGGTATTATAGGCTGCGTCCTGTTATCTACTTTGATAACAGGATTGAATTTTTTTAATTTTTTATACTTTTTCATTAAAAACTTCTGGTTTTTTGCCAACAAACTGTAAATAACAATAAGTGGCCCCAAAACTGCTAAAGAACCACAAGATATCCCTATCAAAGATAGTTTTCTATTCTTAATTCCAGCTATTCCAACCCCCAGACCTAATAATTGTAACAAACCGAAGAAACTTAATCCTGCATATAAATATTCTACTTTTTGCATCTCTAAAAAAAAGTAGTTCTGAAGCATTTTTTCTAGCGGAATAACCTGATCTACATACTGAGTAAGGTATGCGTATTTTTTAAGTATTAATGGCTCTTCAGAGTCATTTTTCATAATAACTTGAACCAAGTCACAGTCATGATATTTTATTCCCCAAAAAGTATTTTTGATTGCTGCTCCATTCAGTTTTAAAAATCGTATATATGCATCACCAAATAACATGCTTTCTTTTTCATGCAATGCAAGCTTTCTCACCTTACAATCAACACCAGGCACACCAGTATTAATATCAACATACTTGCTGCTCAAAGATGTTGCATAGGAGCTCAGCACAGTAAAAAAACAAGTTATTATCAAAACTATTTTCTGCCTTTTCACTATACTCCTTTTAAACATACCATATGCCTATAAAAAATTTATGCTTCTTCTCGCTTCTAAACAAGCCGTTATTGCAATGTTGCAAGTCCTTGTTCTTGTACCCCATTAGCTTGTGCAACCACAGAATCAACCCGTGGTCGATATAAAATAAGAATATCAATAAACTCTGAATGAGGAGGTATCGTATACGTTGTCGACTGCGCAAGAGGCTTTCTAAGACCTGTAGTTTTTTTAATTGTAGGCGCAAGAGATTTTAATCGAGCATATTTTTTATGTAATCCTTGAGCTCGCCCAGCAAAAGAAGCCGTTATTGCCATAGGAATAAATGTTGATAGCGCCCCAATAGCTAATCCTGTACCAGCAATACTCTTCTTCTCTTTAAACAGCGCAAGAGCAAGTACTCCTAATATGGCCGCAAAAGGTACTGCTACTACTCCAAGCACTGCTGCATAAAGCGAAGCTAAAACAGTATGCTTCTTAAAATGAGGATAGTTTTTGACCAATTCCTCTGCAACCACGGCAGCTTGTCCATATGCTTTAATATAATGAGTGCGTGGAATAACTATCGAAGAATCAGAATCATTTTTAATACGGACTTCAACCGGCTCATAAAGCTCATATAAGCGCCTCAAAAAATCTTTATTATCTTTTTGAGAAATATATAATAAAGCTCCATCAACATCATTTTTAAAAACACCCCATATCATTAAATCGCGAACATACCGTAAGGATTGGTCTCTAAAAAATAATGACTCTAGCTCATGCTCACTCAGTGAGCGAACACTGCACGTTGTCCCTGGTATACCCGTATTAATTGCGCCTAACCCATCTCCGTGTATAAAACATACAAATACCGCCAGAAAGATAAAAGAATGAACTATTAACGACTCTCTATACATACTAACCCCTTATTTATCACCAATAATAATCTTCATCCCGTTCTTTGGGCGCAGCAACTTTTGCCATTTCTTCCCACAAACTACTTTCACCTTGCTGAATCAGAAGCTGATCGTTTTCAAACATATCTTTTTTATTTGGTATCCATTGGATGGCGCCACTCATTCCAGGTCCCGCGAGAGATAATTGGCATAATTCATTATCTTTAAAATAATCATTCCCGCTCACATCTGCAACAGGAAATTCAACTTTATATGACTTTTTAAATGCAATATATCGATGCCCAAATAATGTTCTAATTTCTGGGTCAAGCTCTATTTCTTTAATGGCAAGTGGTTTTAGTCGCTGACCAGATGCAGTAGTGATAAACAACGACCATGTGCTATTTTTATCGCTTAGTGATATAAAATTAGAATCAGCTATTTGTACCAGTACATACAGCGTCATACGCTCGGCATGCTGAGCATGCTGCTGCTTAAGAAGTGCTTCATGACGCGCTTGATCATTACCCACACGTGAGCTTTTAAGAGCGGCATAAATGGCCCGCATCCGCTCAGACATACACAGCACATCAAAATGAGCCCGCGTCTCATATCCTTCATACAACGTAATTGAGTGAAGATAATTTTTAATAGTGCCATAGGGAGGTTCATATTTAAATACCTGCGGGCACTCTTTTCCAATCATTTTATATGACCGGTCCACACATCCCATAAGAAGCAGCCCTGCAAGCAGTGAGCCGCCCGCTTGTGTGATTAACCTACTTTTTTTCATCTCTGTACCCTTCTTCCAAATTTTCTTGTTTGTACAATCACCACTCAGTATACTCGCGGTCTCACTATCTTTAAAAGGTTTATATGAAACAGACATCTCCACGCCAGACTTTAGTACATGCGTATCTTTTTTCGTCGCACATTCCTCGTCCTTTACGGATTATAACAATACTTTGTTATATTGGAATTAGTGTTGGGGCATGCGCACTCATGCTCGCCTTAAGCATCACCCATGGTTTTGAACATGAAATTGGACTTAAGATGAAGGGAATTAACAGTGACATTGTCATCGAAGCTCCTGGCAAACAACTGAATGCATCAGAACTTTCTGAATTTCTCAAAGCTCATTGCCCTTCTATTAAAAGCATCAGCCCCAGCAGCACTCGGCATATTATTCTTACTCATGAAAACACGTCGCATGTCTTATTCTTAAGAGGTATTTCAGGAATTGATGAAGAACAAACAACAACATTGCAAGCCAAAATTCTTGCTCCCCGCGCACACTCACTCGCCACACTTCTTCAAAGCCCTCATGCAATTATTATTGGCAAGCAATGTGCCTTCTCTCACAAATTATGGCTTGGCTCAAAGCTAACTGTCCATGTGCCCCATGAAACCTCTCATACAAAAATTGCTCTCGAAAAAAAAGAAATGATTGTTGCTGGTATTTTTTCTATGGGGCTTGAAGATTACGATGCCAATATTGCCTATTGCAGCAGAGAAACACTTGCCAGCTTATTTGAAGAATGTACCGGCGCTGATCAACTGGCAATTGCACTAAAGCCTCCTGTCTGGACAGAGCCTTCCTCTTCGATTTTTGATTTTTTAGCCAACATCTGGAAACGATACACCATAGGACTTGAAGCGTACTATACATCTGAAACTGGTACGATTGCTGCACTCCTTCCAGGACTTTCTGTTCGAAGCTGGAAAGAATTATATCCAGATCTTGTTGCATCACTGCACCTTGAAAAATACGCGATTAGTATTGTACTTGGCCTCATTGCATGTGTGGCAAGCATGCTCATGGTATGTCTATTATTTATGTTTATTCAACACAAACAGCATGATATTGCCATTCTTACCACCTTGGGTATGACAAGCTCTCAGATCTATTGGTTATTTGTTCAAATTGGCATGACTATTATCGCCCAAGCAGCAATAGGAGGAATTACCTGTGCATGCGCAATTGCATGGTTCCTTCAAACATACAAACCCATCAAACTTCCAGACATTTATTATATTTCATATGTACCTGCCATTATAGAACCAGCACATATCATACTGGTATTATTCGGCACACTACTTCTTGGGTTATGCGCCTGCCACATCCCCCTTGCGCAACTCAAAAATCTCTCTATTGTTCGCATCTTACGGGGCAACTAAAATCTTACTTTCGTCCACACATACTCAAAAGCGCGCTCATATTTTTAAGCAATCCTTGCCGCCACAAACAAATTGCATCATTTTTCTCAAAAATAAATATGCCATGGTTGCCATGTTTCATATTCCATGCAAAAAAATGTGGATCTTTAATACCAAGCTCAAAACCAAGTGCTTTAACATCTGCTGCATCATTTAGATCAATATCTTGACGAGCAAAACTTGCATTCACTTTTTGGCGAACCGAATTATGGAAATCAGCTGTCTGCATATCAGAGCAAAAGCATTCTGGGTTTTCCCAAATATTTTGTTTATGAAGCGAGCACTCTTTGCGATCAAATCCTGCTACACCAACTAGATGATCAAAGTCAGGATTATCAATAAGATAGGTTGCGCGATCAAACCCAAATCCATTTTCATGCCCTAAGTCATGAAGAACCATTTGTGCCAAACCATCGAGCGTATGATACCGCAAAATTTTGTGCGGCAATCCGGTCACCACATCAATTAAACCGCGATCATGTTCACTTAATGTGGTACTTGTTATGCGCTCGGCCATTGGACACCTCCCTATGAGTCTTAGATAGTAAAGAGTTTTACATGCAGTGAGCTGCACTCTAATGACAAGAAACAACGAATGACAAGAATTAAGATAAAATAAATCGAAGATTAAATTAATTGCGCTATTAATTGGTTCATTGCCAAAGGCGCAGCCCCACTAACAAGCACCAAATTACCCGAAGGTAACAACAAAGAGTCAAGTGCTTTCTGTGCGTCTTGCCACTCTGGCGCAAGCCAAATATCCATAGTGGCAGGCGCCACTAATCTAATAGGCCGGGTAGCATCTCCCACTAAAATTAAATCGGAAATACTGCGTGTTTTTACCAGCTCACGACCAACATGGCGATGCCAAAAACTTTCCCGGCCCCCTAGGTCAGGAATGTTACCAAGCACTGCAATTTTTTTTGATGGCTCTTGAATAATATGAATGGCATGAAGCGCAGCTTTTACACTGTCAGGGCTAATACTATGATTATCATTAATAATCACACCTCTACCATCGCGCATAGAGCGCATATCAAATTGTCCTTGTGTGGGGACATACAAGCGTAGTCCTTTTACAATAATATCAAACGGCACATACAAGAAATACGCTAATGCGCTTGCGGCCAGTGCGCCATAGACTAATGCTTTATGATGGCCAGGCAAGATAATTTCTTGTTCATAATCATACACTCGCAAAATAATTTTTGTCTTAAGGATGCCATCATTATCTTTAAAAATAGTCATCTTACGCGCAGTGATGCTATTTTTATTCTTAAGTCCAAAGCGAACAATCGGATGCTCATACGCATGAGTGGTGAGTGCTGGATAATCGCCGCACACAATACCAATTTGACTGGGACTAAAAAAAGAAAATATCTGCTGCTTTTCATGGGCAATAATACGCAAGTCACTCATCTCACGAAGGTGCGCAGGACAGACTGCTGTAATCAATGCAAGCGTTGGCCTCAACAAATCTGCGCAGAGCTTCATATCACCCACAGACAGTGTACCCACCTCAAATACAGCTGCCACATGTTTATCGGTAATATGGAGGACACATCCAGCCAAATGCCGTAATAAGTGGTCGTATGCACTAGAAACCAGTATCGGAAGTTTATCAACAGCAAATACGGCACACAGCATATCAATCGCAGTAGTTTTTCCTATTGATCCGGTAACTGCAATAATGGGGACCATGCACTGCAAGCGCCATGCGCGTGCGGTATCAAGGAGTGCTGCATTACAGTCAGGCACTACAATAACTTCAAGGTTTTTTCTGTGTGCAGGATCTAGCGATTGAATACAGGCCCAATCTTCATGAGACACCACCACCGTGGCTACCCCATTTTGACGGGCGTGTGTATATACGTGTAAAAAAGATGCGCGACCAGAAGAATGAGCAAGATGCCACCAAGTACCACCAGCACAGATCTGTGTTGGTTCAAATGAGATTGGCAGAAGAGAAGCAGTTGCCAAATACAAAGGAACTGCAACTTGCTGTCCTGACTCATCAAACCTATGGTAGGTCGACTGACCAACAACAGTGCAAATAAAATGTGCGTTTATATGCATGGGGGGAGGATCCTGCTTACAACGATATACTGATACAGCGGTGGTTTACAAACTACACAAGAGCATTGTGGGGCACAGCTTACGCGATTGAGTAATCGTGTCAAGAACAAATCGCCTAATCCCGCACTACGCGCCGTGGCTTACCACCCTGTGCTGCTGCAACGTATCCATCGCGTTCAAGCATCTCAATCAATCTTGCTGAACGATTAAATCCAACACGATATTTTCGCTGTAGTAATGAAATGGATATTTCATCGACCGTACCAATAAACTGACACACCTCGTCATATAGTGGGTCATTATACTCTTCCACCTGCTCGCTATGCTGCGCAACAACTTGCCGTAACGAAAAATATGATGCGGGCCGCTCTTGTTTTAAATACGCAGTTAAGGAATCAATCTCTTTATCGGTTAAATAAGCCCCATGAAGCCGCTGAATTCCAACCATACTTGAAGGGCTCATATAAAGCATGTCACCACGTCCTAATAATTTTTCTGCACCTCCACTATCAATAATAGTACGCGAGTCAATTTTGGTTGAAACACGAAATGCTATACGACTGGGAAAATTTGCCTTAATTAAACCGGTCACCACATCAACAGATGGTCTTTGTGTGGCAACAAGCATATGAATACCTGCTGCACGTGCCATTTGAGCAATACGCGCAATAAGCATTTCAATCTCACGCCCACCAACCATAATAAGGTCTGCCAGCTCATCAATCATAACAACAATATATGGCATGCCATGCACGTGAATGCCCACCTCACGCTCTTTTGCAAAACAAAGCGCAGGGTCAAGCTTATGATACTCAGCAATATTGCGTACTCCCATTTGCGCCATGAGCTCATAACGGAGTTCCATTTCTTCTGCCACCCACTTAAGCACTGGGGGTACTTCAGCTGGATTGGTAATAATAGGGAATAATAAATGAGGAATATCTGCGTACGGAGTAAATTCAAGACGCTTTGGGTCAATAAGAATAATACGCACCTTATCGGGAGTCACCCGCGCGAGTAAACTCACGAGCATGACATTCATTCCTACTGACTTACCCGCACCGGTTGCCCCTGCAACGAGTAAGTGAGGCATTGTTGCTAAATCCGCAATCACTGGGTTACCAACAATATCAACTCCAAGCGCAAGCGGTAGATGTGCGGTACTTCCTGCAAGACCATTTGATCCTATAATATCTCCAAACATAACTGAAGAGCGTTTTTCATTTGCTATTTCAAACCCAACAACTGATTGGCCAGGAATTGGCGCCAATATACGGATACTAAGAGCCTTCAGAGACAAAGCAAGATCATCTTCAAGTGCCAAAATCCTACTTACTTTATTTCCTACTTCAGGCTCATACTCAAATAATGTAATGATTGGTCCCGGACGAATATTACACACTCGCCCATTAATACCAAAGTGTGCAAGCTTTTCTTCCAGTATCCTTCCCCGCTCTTTGCATCGCTCAATAAACGCCTCATCAGCAACACTGGTGCTTTTTGTAGTAAAGAGCACTGCGAGTGGGGGTAAATGAAAAGAGGCCGGCTGTATGTACTCGGCCGGCTCTTCTTCTTCACCATTTTCTTCAACTTCAATTTTTTCAGGTTCTTCCGGAAGCCGATCAAAAAAACTGCCTGAGCTACTGACGCCTCCAGTCATACCACTCCCCCCTGATCCGGTATCATCTTCATCATCAGTCTCATCAGGCGCCACAAGAAGCTCTTCACCTGATTCAAATGCTTCTTGATCTTCCTCCATAGAATCTTCTACAGTATCTTCACTCGACTGCGCTACATACTGGTTCATCACTGACTCTTGCTGTGCAGAAGATGCTTCGGCAATAACATCAGAACTATCTGGACGAGAGCGAGGCATATCATGTTTTTTGTCATGTGATGGCGCCACTTCGGTAAATGGATATGCTTCTCCTAATGGTGTTATCTCCGTATCAGGAATTGTTTCTATAGTTACTTCAGGAACTGTATAGGTATCATGGGGATGTATACTCTGTTCTTCTTTTTTACGAGGCATAAGAACAGCAACCGCGCCCATAATTAATTGTATTCCTAATAATCCAGTCCGCGCGCAAAATAACGCTATTGAAAACAATCCGTGAATAACATATGAAAGAGTCGTACGGGTAAATACTAACGCAGAAAAAAACAAAACGATTCCAGCAATCAATGCTGTTCCAGCAGCTCCAATGCCAGCAGTATATGAAACAAGAGTCCTTCCCATAATTCCTCCACTGCTTACGCTAGCAGAAATTAATGCATCAAGCATTGCAATAGCCGCAATAATAACTACTCCAGATACTGCAGTTATTGCACGGTGATACCAACGCACTCCTTGACGTGGAAAAACTGAAAGAAGAAGCATTCCCACACAGGCCCAGGAAGCTGCACCACATGCAACAGTGAGCCACGCAGCACAATGAGCACCAAACCAGCCACACCAGTTGGATACAACAGGGACAGGGAACATATGATTAAAAAAAGAAGCGTCTGCGGGGGAAGCAGTTACAAGTGCCAGAAATAACCAGACACACACAGCAACCCCTAGTACTATTCTTACTTCATTAAACCCGGGCAGCGGCTGAACAGGTTCGTGAGGCAGTGAGCAACGCTCAGCTGATTGATATCTGAGAAGTGAAGTAACAGTACGGATGGGAGGTGTTTGTGGCGATTGCATCATATAAAAATCCTTTCATGTGAAACAGAGTAACTTCTGTTTTTATAATAACCGGGGAGATGATACGAAGAGAATGCTCTTTTGTACAAGAGAGAACTATTTAAAATTTTGTTTTTGTTTTCCCGTCGCATTCTGGTCACACTTATTTTAAATCATTTTCCCATTCCAATCACAGTCAGATGATAATTTAACTACGACATAAAAAAACAATGATTTTAACAATACTTTTGAGCACTTTTATTATTCAAAAACCGCTCAACCAGAGGCGTTTGAAAAAAAAATATTTCGAAATTCTTGTTTTTGCGCACTCAATTCTTTAACTTAATTTTGCACGAGACAACAGTCACTGAAGAAGCAGTTAGTAAAAAAGTTTATCTTAAGCTTGTTTACTAAGTCAGTGGAAATTAAGAGTAGTAACAAAATAGGAGAACTAGTATGAAAAAAATCATACATGGCCTCTTGGCAGCCGCATCAGTAATGAGCCCTATGCTCCATGCAGATGTTGCTAATAAGACATTCATCGCCGACCGTGGCACATTAAGCAGCAACTGTTTAATTGGCCTTGGTTCAGGTGCTAAAGATTGCAAAAAAGACGGCCTTGGTGCTGATATCACTGTAGCTGGCTTTTTCCGTCAATCACATAACCATACTAAACTTGCTCGTTATTTTGGCGGCGGCACAACAGCTGCTGACCAAAATGGAACAATTGAAGTAGATGCAACTGCAGCAGGCGCAACACAATCGCTCCACGGCTGGCAAGTTGACTATACAACAGATCAAACACAAGCTGCAAACGGCACAATCACATTGAACCCTCGTCGTACAGAAGTAGGCGCGCAAGTTCAATGGAACCAATGCCTTAACAAGCTTGTTAAAGGTTTGTGGTTTAGCGTAGCTGCTCCAGTTGTATATGTACGCACAGAAATGCGCGCAGCATACGATCAAGTAGCTAACACAACTGACACTGCAGTAACTAAAGGTAAAGGCAATAACTTGTCTGACATCTTCAGCGGCGGCGCAGCAGGAAGAACAAGTCCATTTACTCAAAGCGTACTTGCTAACCAAAAATTGACCAGCACCTACAACCACGAAACTGGTGTAGCTGATGTGTCTGCAGTTCTTGGATATAAGTTTGTTGAAGAAGCTAATTACAGCTTCAGCGGTTCGCTGCATGCAAACATTCCTACTGGCAACAAACCAGCTGGCGCAGTAGCATTTGAACCAATCTATGGAACCCGCAACTTCTCATTTGGTGCTGGCCTTCATGGTAACTTCAACTTGTGGCGCTCAGAAGACAAAAAAAGCGAATTGAACATGCACGCTTGTGGTAAATACAGCTACGGCTTTGGTGCAGAACAAGTTCGCACACTTGGCTTGTCAAGCAACACTGATGGAGTTGTTGCACAAGGACAATACATCCTTGTTGCTAAAGAAAACACAGCAACGTTAACGCACTTGGCAAACGTATCTACTCTTGCAGTAACCGTTGAACCAAAGAGCCGTCTTGAAGCAGTTGCAGGATTCTGCTACCGCTTTAACCGTATCTCAGTTGATGTTGCATACAACTTATTCTACAACCAAGCTGAAAACTTAAAAGTAAAAGCGTTGTGGGATGAAACATCATACGGCTTGCCAGCTAGCGGCCAATCAAATGAAACATTGAATTTTGCTTCTGCTGGTGACTTTATTGGGTCAACAACGCAAGCTGCAATTCTTGCTTCAGGCAACACAGCAAACCTTTACACTGTAGACCTTTCAGCAGCTTCTACACCTGCTCAATTGGTACACAAAGTAGGTGGCGGTGTTAACTACAAGTTTGAAACAAAACTTCCAATTAGCCTTGGTGCTGGTGCTGACGTAGAACTCAGCTCAAACAACCACTCGATCAACTCATGGTCAGTATGGGCTAAACTTGGTTTTAGTTTCTAATTAAAACTCACGCTTAGTAAAATAAGGAGTGGCGATATAATAGTCGCCACTCCTTATTTTTATCCTAATTCTTGCTATTACCTTCTGTCGCTCAGTACATTTTCATGCAGTATAGTAATTTGGTGGCTCAGCATACCTGTGCGTGCGCCACATAGTGGGGAGAAAAACGTATGAAAAAAATACTGTATACTTTGGCACTTACAGCTCTTGCAATGAGTGCAGTAGTCCAAGCAAATATTGCAAGTAACCGGACGTATATTCGCGTTCGTGATTCTCTTAATCACAATAGCATTCTTGCGCTGAGTAGTAATGCACGAGGAACTGATGTCAAAAGAAATCGTTTGGGTGGCACACTCTCTATTGCGCCATACTACCGATCTTCACACAACGCCTATGGCATTGCACAAAATTTTGGTGGCGGACAAGAAGTGAATGATAATCAATGGGGCAAGATTGTTGTTGAGCCCGGTGAATCAACATCGTTTCAAGACGAAGCCTATGCGCTCCACTCACAACTGATTGATCATACGGCAACAAATCATGCAGCAAACACACAAGAATCAACCCGCGGAATATCTGGCTCAGTGTCATTCGATCCATCACGCACAGAAACTGGTGCTCACCTTTCGTGGAACCAGAAAGTAGATTTCTTAATTCCTGGTCTTTCACTTTCTCTTGATATGCCGGTTGTAGAAATTGCCCACAATCTAAATCCTGTCTTTACTGGCTTTGCACATAGCGCAGATGCATCAGGAGAAACAGGTGCAACACTGGCCCAGTACTTTAACGGCAAGTACTTTGTAAAATCGACTACCGCAAGACAAGAAGAATTAATGTTTGCTAAAATTACTCGTGCTGAGCAATCAGTAACCGGTGTCGCCGATATACAACTTGCTGCACAATATCCATTGTTTTCAAATGAAACCTTTCGATTTAATAGCGCTGCAACAATGGTTATTCCAACACATAAAAAAACAACTGGCCAGTATTTATTTGCACCACGACTTGGCAGCGGGCATGTTCGATTAGGCGCAAAAGCAACCCTCATGGCTCATTTAATAAAACATGAACATAATGCGTACGGCCTCCATGGATTTAGCACATTTCATTATCAATATATTTTAAAAGCGGAACATACCCGAACACTGGGTATCTATAACCACTGGTATAATGTACTTGCAACTAGTGGACAGTATCGCAACCTCGGATTAGTTGATGGCCATACTGCAATCCCTGCTGCAAACGTACTCACACGAAAAGTTGTTGTAAAACCAGGACAAGTTATTGATAGCATTATGGGGCTTCGCTTCCACTATCATGATTTTAGTGGTTCTGTTGCATACAATTTTCATGGGCACGAAGCAGAACGTGTTGAACTGAGCCCGGAAGCTCGCTGGTTTGATAATGAGTATGGAATACTTGCCCGCGGCAGTGATATTTCAGATCCTATTGAAATCGGAAATAATGGATTTACCTATGGTGGCGCACTGCAACAAGAAGGAAATACGACAAGCATCGCTGGTGCAGAGTCAAATAATGCCGCACAGTATTACATCACAACAGAGGCATGCGCTGGTCGATCTGACATTACACATAAAATTGCAGGTACTGTTGAATGGCATTACAAGAAACTTCGTTTCCCTCTTACCGTATCTGCAGGAGGTGAATATGAATTTCCTCACACAACACATTCCAATGGCGGCATCCACTCATGGGCACTATGGAGCAAACTAAGCGTTTGTTTCTAGCACCCAAAAGTTGCTACTCAAAGTAAAAAGAGGCGTTTTTAAACGCCTCTTTTTACTTAACGCTATAATTAATATATCAGACGTATGTCCTGTCAAAGAAATAAATAACAAATGCTAGTGAAAAATACACTCACTTAAGACTCGAGCTGTAAAAAAAGAGTTCGGTTTTGTATCTAATTTTCCGAAACAACATTATGAATCAGCACTAATTGCTTCTGGTGCGTCTTGATTTTTTCTAACGTTATAATTTCCTCCGCTCCCTGTCGTACTCCCAACAAGAGAATTCCCCGCTGGAAAAATATTTCCTGAAATACAGACACTTAAAATGCTGATTACCCAAAGAGTAGAAAAAAAATGACCTAAATACTTCATACGCATTCCCTTATTTTTGTTTAGGAATAAGAAATTGTATCGGTCTATTGACCCAACAATTTTTAAAAACAATTTCAGAATGATTGTTGAAAATTGGCAACAATACATCAAAAGCCCAATACGGAAGTATAAAGCTATTTACAAAAATATACATAGGCTTCACAGGTAATGTTACAACTGCCTGAGTGCTCGGAGATTTTCTATGCCACCAAAAATTTCGTATCATCTGAACGATTGAGGTATATAACAAGGTAGAATCTTCTGACATAATTGCAACCGAAGCTCCATTTTCAAAACTAAAATCACCCCGATCGCTCATAAATATTCGTTTACTCATACCGCATGCATATGATGCTTCCTGTTCTGTATCAAAATGAAGCCCCATCCCTGCAATTGCATGAACTTCTTTAAGATGTTCTTTTACTGATGCAATTGCTTCCGACTTGCTGGCAACGCCTTTTACTATTACTTCACAACCAAGCCTTTGAAATTCTTGAGCAATCGTTTCAATTATCGTTTTAATAGAATAATTACGTTGATCAAGGCGTGTATCATATGGCATAAATATTTTTTTCATGGCGGGGACCAATGGCCCAAAAGTTTTACTATAAAATTCCTGCGACTCAGGAATTTTATAGCGAATACCAGACATGCTCCCTCCTGGACGTTCAAGCGAATAAACTAATTCATACGCAACTGGATCATAGATGCCAGTAAAAATGGTATTAATCGGTTCTATTGTTTTATACAATTCAGAAAGCCCTAGCGTAATACTCAAGCCAACACTTATAATAATATCAGGCCGACCGTATTTACTTTCATTAATAACACCCAGCAATGTTTCTTCTTTGGTATCATCAATGAAAAACATCCGAGGGAAATAGGCTTCTCCTGGTTCGCGAACTATAGCGCGGACCGCAGCAAGTGTTTCACGCACAATAATACGATGTTCTTGTTCGTCATCTAAACTTATTATGTATATGTTACATGCTTTCATGGGGCATCCCTCTACCACAATTAATAGTACTCAACACAACTCAGATCGTATGCCGACTTCATATCAATTAACGCTTCTCTATCTTCAGAAAGTTCTATTCCCTGAAGTCCAAACGCCCATTTATTAAAGCGCGCACCAGACTGCATTGGAATTTTATGCATCTCCCAGCCATTCTCACGGGGAGTGCGAGGATCACGGAGTAAATACTCAATAACGAGTGAAGCAAGCGGCTTTCCAAAAGCACCCCCTGGAATACCGCACCCAAGTGCAGCGCCGGCAAGTACTGAGTCCAGCTCTGATGCACAGATAAACACTTTACGAGCATTACAAATTGCTATCAACGTTTTGCGATGCACCTCAGCAGCGGGCTCTTGTAAAATAATAACACTATCCACCGTGCTAATAACATCACGCAACCGTGCAACATCTAATCGATACGGAGACCAACAATGCGAAACAGTACGAATTCCCCGTTTAAAAAACTCTTCTTTCAATTGTTTTACCTGCAGCGTAAGATGCTCTTTAAGCATTGGATGAGAGGGATCTGGATCATACGCGATACATACAGCACTCGCATCTGGCCTGACACCCAGTATGGAAGCAACATATTTTTGCGCGATGGTTTGTTCTTGGGAAACACCTCCCAATATTAAATCATCTGAATTCATTTTACCTTCAAGTTCAAAATTTTGCGTATTACCAGGAAGACAAAAAAGTTGGCGATATGGAAGTACTTTTTTATCCTTATTCGCCATATTTACCGCTTGACACTCCCACCAACCAGGGGTTACTACAAATGTTTGATCTGCTTCGCGATGTCGATACTCTTCATAATAAAATCCAAGTGTGCTCAGGATTTCAACCTCTTCTCGGGCAATAAGAACACAGTCGGAACTAAACTTAACCGCTGGGAGCAGATTATCCATGATTCCCATCAGATCTTGCTTAATAAGCTCTGACCATGATGAATGCTCTTTGGAATGCACAAAAATAAAATGAATTGATTTAAATTTCTCAAGAGGACGAACAGGAACTTCCGCCTTTTCTTCAATCTTGTAACTAAGCGTTTCAAGATGCGTGGGTATTTTGGTTATATCTATAGAATCTTTTATTATGTGAGAATTTGATACTGGCAAAACTCCATCACGTATAATCTCATCGCAGAGATCCATAAGCTCAAGTAAATTAAGCCGGTTATCTTCAGTGGTTTTCTTTTTAAAAAATGACATAATAAGTATTCCTTATATATGATAAACCTATAGTCTCCCCAAACCATTTCTAAGTTACTTTATCGCACATGCAGCGCAGCATATACGCTCCACATGGGAGGAAGAATATACCCATTTAAGGAAAAATCAAATTTTTATTCAGAAGAAGAAATGAGTTTTATGCCAGGCCAGCAGGCTTTATCCAGCAGTTACGTCGTGCTGATCGAATGATCGAGGTGCTACCGCGCTGCCGAATCAACTGGTAAGTTCGCAGTGTCACTCTTGTGCCCCAACAGTTCTACAAAACGTACAATATGATCAAAGGATATAATACTACACCCTTTGTAGATACTCTCCATCGGCCCCGCATAGACTAAATAGGCATGAAGCTGTGGTTTCAAAGCCTGCAACGCTGTAATTCGTTTAAGCCAATCCTGGTGAAAAGTATATCCCAATTTAATGTCAAACCCATGTACCTAACCATCCCACTCAGCACTTAAGTCAACTTCATAACGGGTACCTCGATCATGCCAAAAAGAGAGCGCCGCTCTCTTTCCTTGATTCAAACGATGTTTCAAAATTTCAAGAATGATAAAGTTCTCAAACAACGCTCCATGATTATAATATGTTGTGATTTGACCTTCACTGGTAAGCCCCAATACTGTGCACAAAAGTCCAGTATCATAAAAATACAGCTTAGGTTGGGCGGAAAGCAGATTTTTGCCAGCGTTGTCTTACCTGACTGCCGTGGCCCCATAATACCCACCACTTGAAACTTCGAGGCTCAACGATACACCGTTGACTGCTGATCTCGATTATACACAGATACCCTTTTTTGTTTTTTTCAATGTTTTATCAACGTATGGACTTTTAACACAACTATTACATCAGCGCAGAAGACCTTTTTCGCGAACAAAATAAAGCGATCCAGCCTTACTCACGAGTAGGAAGCTTGCCTAGTAATTCATGCCGCTTTACGAGAAGTCATGCCAATTTCACTTTTCAATAATAAAATTGACATGATTTAAGAGAAAACATAATAAAATCAATGTTTTTATAAGATGCACCCAAACACAACGCCTCCCCACTGGCGACATACTTTTTCAATATGACCAGGATCAAGATCTTGTAATGGTGCCAATGCGATATTAACTGCTGCATGGCGACCTTTACTATCGGTATATGGCGGCAAACTCCGAAGCGCAATGCCATCGACTAAAAGCTTATAGGCATATTCAATAGCATGCTCACCAAGTGATTCATACGACGACCCGTAACCAAGAGCAGCGCTCCGTGATACCGGCTCAATGAGCCCACTAAATAATGTTTTATTTTTCTGATTACAGAGCACCCCCAATGATTCATATAAATTGAGGCAAATTCCACCCTCAATCATAACCAGCGTGTCGTACTGGTCACTGTTTTTATAGACATAATTATACAAAGCACCAAGTGTCGCTGCATAATGCATCATTACACTTACTCCACGAGGCTCACAAATTGATCGAATAATTTCAGCTTCAGCTGCTACCCAGTTAGTAGGACCTCCTGCTACCTGGCTGCTAATACCTTCAGATGCAATCAATAACGATTTCATATGTGGCTTTGCTTCAGATAAAAACTGCGCAACTTTATCGGTCTGTACTGAGTCGTACAAAATACCAGTCATATTATGCGCAATTAAATCATCGGTCGTATCTATAATGCCAGCAGAAATTGGATCATTCACGCCTACAAAAATGTGAGGCATCCGCATTCCTTTTTCTTCAAGAACTTTTTTTGCTACTCGCGCGCATGATGCACCAATAGTTATGAGTGCGGAAAAACGTAATTCTGAAATTTGATCAAGCGTGTGGCGAATGGCGTCTTCGCTAATGCCGCGCGTAAAGAAATGATACACACGAAAAATATCATTACGTACCGGAGTAGACCCCATAATACCACTCATCACCTGACCATGCATTCCCATGCCAACTGGAGTCAGTAATGCTATTAAATAAGGTTTCTTCTGCACCATGCCTGGAACATTCTCTCGACTAATGTATATGAATACGTTTTTTGATACTGATAAGAAATAATTGTTTCCACCGAATACAAACAGGATAACGAGGCAGCCTTCTAAATGCAATACATCACTAAAATTCAACAATAAGCATCTACTCGCTCTCCCAGAAACCATCCATCACAAAACACCTCTCAAAAAATAAGAACGCGAATCTCTTGCATTTCTTAAAGAATTCATATTACGGTTCGCAAGCATTCAAATCACCCTCAGAGCGCTTAGGCTCGCACATAAGGAAGTTGCCCTATGAAAAAAATGCTTCGTATTCTTCTCATCGCCAGTTGCTTGCACACACAGCTGCCTGCCGCGCCATTGAGTGACCGAACATTTCTTGCCCAACGAGATGAACTTTCCTACCGCGCACTTGAATGGACAACAAACAACCATTACCAAGCAAAAAAATCAAACGCCGTTTTGGGCGGCACCTTTACCGCAACTCCTTTTTATACAGAATCAACTAATAGTACCGATATTGCTCGCTGGTTTGGCATAGGTAAAACAAATGCTATTGATGTCACTGCCCGTGCTTTATCGGGTGAAACATTAAAAACAGATCTTTCTGCTGCGCTGTATTCATATAATATTGACCATAGCCCTAACTCTGATGGCTCAACGACAGGATACATCCCCATGCACGGCCGCTTAACACTTGCACCAAAACGCCGCGCATTTGGAGCATACCTCAGTTGGGACCAATCACTTGAAAATATCGCAAAAGGGCTCCGATTCTCAGTTCAAGCACCTATTGTAGATGTACAAGCATCACTGCGTCCAAACGATGTATATGCAACCGCTTCTCATATTCCGGTAACCGATGGCCAAACTGGCGCAACACTCCGTGATTATTTTTCTGGAAATCTTCGTAAAGGAATCTCAAAGCATTCGCATGTATACCAAAAAGAATTAGTACGCGGCAAAATACACAATGAGTTTGCCCATGCATTTGGTATAGCAGACATCAAACTTCGTCTTGATTGGCTGTGTTACCAGCACCCACGCTTTAACTACTCTCTCGGACTATCTCTTCAATTGCCTACTGGCACCACTATTACCAACGAATATGCATTTGAACCACATGTTGGAGCACGAGGACACGCAGCTGCAGGCTACAATGGCCTTCTTCAATTGCATGCCTACACAGGAAAAAATCTTACCGTACACGTCGACATTCTCGGCGACGTTACTTATTTTTTTGAAGGAACAGAGCGTCGCATGGTCAGCGTCTATGATCTCACCGACAAGGTAGTGATGCCCGCAAGCCCGTATCGCCTCGTCATGCGCAATAAATATAGTGGTGTGCAGCCAGCAGCCAATGTTATGTCACTTGATCATACCGTAAAACCCGGATTTCAATTTGATGGTCTTGTCGGTGTCTCAACACAATGGAACCGATGGACTATCGATATTGGGTATAATTTTTACTGGCACCAAGCAGAAAAACTTTCACTGAAAAATGCCGATGCCTGGTCAAGTGATCAATACGCATTTGCCCATAATCATTACAGCATGTACGCAGATCAATTGGGCAGTACTATTGTGGGCGGCACCTCAAAAACCGTCGATAGCCTTGTGCAGCATAAAGGCACCGTTGGCCGTGATGGGGATTATAATGACCCTAAATCACCACTTCAAAAACATCAAAATTTAATTGGTGCTAATAAAGATGGCTGGGCAGACCCATCGTACGTGTTATGGAATGAAATGAACTCAGATTCACGATATCCAGGGGCATTTACCAGTATGAATGGGCCTATCCAAGCGCAAGGAAAAAACAGCTCAGGCCTCATAAAACAAACTGTTAACGGAGACACAGGAGTTGGTTCAAGTAGCACTGGAACGCAAGCAACTCGTTATACTATAACATCAGATTACGCAGCAACCACAGAGCAAATTACCCACAGTATTGTTGGTGGTATTAGTTATTCCTTTACAGGTGCTTACCCAGTATTTATAGGAATTGGAGGCATGCTTGAAGTACAAGAATCAAACCGTAATAGTGCACTAGAAAATAGTAAGATTTGGGCAAAAATAGGGATACAGTTTTAAAAGATTTTAAAAAATTTCACACTCACGGCCTACAGAGTATAAGTAACGCATCTTTAAGTATGCTCTGGAAAAACCGATTCGATATATTGCTGGTATTGTCTGTAACAGCATATATATATGAGAGCTTGTGAATTGCTACACAAACATGGAAGGTAGACTATGAACAAAATAATAAAAGGCTTACTTGCAAGTACTCTTGCTTGCGCAAGCTTTGCACAAGGTGCTGCACTTCAGCATGGCAGCACTTTTATCGCTCACCGCGATGAACTTGCAAATCTTGGAATGGAATGGACCAGTTCAAATCATTTAGCTCCGAAAGCTGCTTGTAAAGTAGAAGCGCCCAAAGATGCCAAAGCAACTGATAAAAACCAACCTGCAAAAAAATGCACCAGCCCATTTGGCGCAACAATGACCGCAACCGGTTTTTATGGTGAATCAACCAATAAAACAGATCTTGCAAAACGATTCGGTATTGGGAGCACTGGTGCTATTAAAATAACCAAAGATACTCCAACAGCAGACAACTTGCATGAAGCAATCTATGGCTTGAATATTCACCACAGCCCAAACTCTGATGGTGTGAGCGGAAGCGTATATGCTGATACTCACTTAGGAACTGTTAGTCACGCAATCGACAATGATACAAATGCGTACCCACGTACTGCAATGAATGGAACATTAAATTTTGCTCCAAAGCGTACAGTTTACGGTGCACATCTTGGTTGGAAACAATCACTTGACGGACTGTTAAAAGGTCTTTCATTGTCTGTACGCGCTCCAATTGTACAAGTGAAAACAAACATGCACCCAACCTACACAGGCGCTGAAGCATCTGCGCTTCCTCCTGTAGATGGTAAAACAGGCGCAACATTGTCTGACTACTTTAGTGGTAAACTGACAACTGATATTGCAACCTATTCACATGTATCACAAGCAGCATTGAAGAAAAATCTTATCGATGCAGCAAATGACACCGTAACAGGTCTTGCAGATGTTGAACTTGGAGTAAACTACGCATTTGATTGCTGTGTTGTTAAATCTTTGAAATGGGGCTTTGGCGCAACTGCTCAAATTCCTACCAGCAAAAAACCAGACGGCATCAAATTATTTGAAGCTATTGATGGTGCTCGTGGTCATGTTGCTGCAGGCGCTAACGGTATGGTTCACTTTGATGCGTTTAGCAACAAAGATTTCCGTGTAAGTCTTGATGTTATCGCAAACTACAAGTACTTCTTCAAAGGTACTGAAGTGCGCACCATGGGGATTTACGATCTTGACAACAAAGTAATGCTTCCTGCAAGCCAATACCGCCTTCTTATGCATAACGGCGTAAGCGGTGTCGTACCTGCAGCAAACGTATTAACTGTTGAGCATGACGTAACACCTGGGCACCAAGTAGATGCACTTGCTGGTTTATCAGTCGAATGGAAAAACTTCACATTCGACATCGGGTACAATATGTTCTGGCACGCTGCTGAAAAAGTAACACCAAAAGCAAACTGGTCAAATGACACATATGCTCTTGCACACAACCACTACAGCATGCTTACCACAGCTCTTCATAATGATATCGTTGGTGGTACTGCAAAACTAACTGGTGATGAGCTCATCAATCACAACGGATATGTTGGTCGAGCAGACAACAGAGACGGTAGTAACTACGAAGATACAAGAAGCCCTGTAGAAAAACATGGTTATGTTATCGGCTCAAACGGTGATGCAGGAGGAAGCACATATATTATTCCATATGCTGAAGCCATAGACTCGAATACAAACCCTGGTGCTTTTACCAGTATCAACGGACCAATTCAAAAAACAGGTGTAAAGAGTTCAGCTCTTACAACACAATCGCCTGCGCTTGATGGCGATGATTACTCAACTGGTGTAAACGTTGCTGGTGAAAACACATTGACCGTTACATACAATGTCAGTTCACTTCCTGCTGTAACCAACGCTCAACTTACTCACTCAGTAGTTGGTGGCGTTAGTTACAAAATTCCTGGTGCTTACCCAATGGTTATTGGTGTTGGTGGCCAAGGAGAATTCCAACCATCAGGTCGTAACTCAGCTCTTGAAGGTTTCAAGGTATGGGCTAAATTTGGAATTTCATTCTAAAGACTACCTCCTGAGATTTGCATACTTTATGTATGCACATGCAAGAAAGGCACCCTCCACCCAGGGTGCCTTTCTTGTTACGGGCTGAAAGTTCATGATCTTTATACTCAAATGATTGCACTCGAATCAGTCAAATTGCTTATATGCTGCAAATATCTTTGCGAGGAGTTGGAACGATGACTTTGCCTAAAATTTACTATGTCGACGAAAGCCAGCCCGTCATAGCAAGCGACGACTGGGCAATCAACAGAGTACGCGATCACCTCTACAAAGTAAGCCTGGATTGCCACGCTGCCAGCCTACGCCTCATGGCTACGGCGGGCCGGCAGCTCGCAATGACGCATAGTCGTTGCTGGGAGCCTCTCATGTACTACAAAGGCCTTTTCAATCATGTTCTCAATAAAACTGGATCACTTCGTCACATTACTCGTCGTGATGACGGCGACAATGGGCACGTCATTGCGAGCGACTGCGAAGCAATCCAGTCCACTAAACGTGCTACGAAAAACTCTAAACAAAGGACGGCGTAATGCAAAACGTAGTAACCACTTTCACTCGGATCAGTGCTCTCATTATTAGCACCTGCATATGTCTATCACTCAGTGCCACACCCACTGCTAAAACATTTTATCAAGCCCCCAGCACTCCTCTGTGGTATTCCTATCATGCAATTCCATTTCAAGAAAAAAATGAAAGCCCCCAAGACGCCATTCAAAATGCATTTGGTATAACCGGTTTCTATTGGAAAAGTGCCGAGAAAAAAAAGCTCGGCACTTATTTTGGATTTTATGATGATGCCACTCAAACGACCTGCAATTTTTTACGAGTAAGCGCAGACACATCGGTTCCCGCATCATTGATCCCTCAAGATATTATTCATAATGCAGCACGTGCAGGCAGCCCAAATAACACAACCCTCAATCCGCTTAAAGAGACTATTACTTTTAATCCATACATTGAATACTACGGATTCACTACAACAAACTCTGTACGAATTGGTAATTGGTTGACCATTCATACCAGTATGCCCTGGATGAAAAAACGACATGTGCTTGGAATGCTAAGTACTGATAGTGTTAAGACAATTGTTGAAGAGCAGGCCAAAGGAGTAATGGATTTTTTTACTGGCAATCTTTCACAAGAAGACCCTACCAGCAAGAATCAGCAAGATCGTTTAGAATATGGAAAGCTACAAAATGAGCAAAGCGTCAGCGGACTTGCAGGTATAGTACTTCAATGTCTCTTCTCTCCAGAGATTAACTCTGATATTACTGCTCGTTTTGGTTTTACCACAACCCTGCCTACTAATAGTAGAGCACAAGGAATCTATCTCTTTGAACCACTTATGGGTAATGGCGGGCATGCAACATTTGGTATTTGCGGAGATGTTAACGCACGACTGGGCATAGTAAAAGAAATTCATTATGGAATTGGCGCTCATGGAATCTTAGAAACAGGTCTTGCTGGCCATGAAGTACGTTCGCCAAGCTTTCTGATTGCCTATGATACTGGCGTTGATGCACAATTTGCACGCTATGCACTTGCTGGCAAACAAAATGCTCGTCGCCTTTTCCCACTTATTAACATGCTCACGCAGATGGTGAATGTAAAACCAGGAACATCGGTAGCAGCTGATGCACATATCTGGGCTTCATACAAAAAAATTGCAGCAATGTTTGAATACCGATACACCCATGCAACCGCAGAAAAAATAACTCCACTATTCCCATGGCCAAGTAATACATATGCAGTCTCGCGACTAAACTATGCACAAACAAACACAATAGGAGATGTTACAACTTATCGCACGTTTAATATTGCTGACCACAGTACACTTGTAAATAGTGCGTCACTCAAAGAAGAAATGATTTATTATGAAGCGGCTGCTACACCAACACAAGCAACACACACCCTTGGTTTAATTCTTGAAGCGACGCCACTCTCACAATACCCTAACAGCAAAATTACCGCCTATGGGCACTATTCATTTACGGGATCACAGTTATTTGGTGTTGGAGGGTATGGTATTTCATTCTCGCTTGCACACACTTTTTAAAAACGTATTAACAAACCATTGAGCTAATTAATATTTTCTTTTTACGATGCTTGCATGCATACGCGCAATTAATGATTAAGGAAGAATTGGATGAGACATAGTATTGTACTGTTATGGTGCGCAGCAAGCATCATATTCTCTGGAGTAGCCACCGAAACTCTTCACGCAGCCACTCCTTCTCGCCTTCATTTACTCAGGGCACTTGAAAATACCGCAACACAAAGCGACCCGCTTCCCATTCTTGCAGTGCCTGCACCAATCGTTGCCAGCAGCACTCCTGCTCCTGCGCCAATAGCACCAAAAAAACCACGCCCTCCTCGCCCAACCATGCCGAATAAGCCAGCCGACCTAACCCGTGAACAAGGTATTATTTTTGATCTACTTGCTACCTATGGGCAGCAGCTCCAAGATCCAGTTAAATTCACTACCGCTGCAAATAAATTAAAAGAAATGATTGACGGCAAAATGATGGGCACCGATCCCCGCACTGTGATTGCGGGACGCGGTGAGCTGCAACAAGCACTCCTTGCCGCAGCGCTTAATGCGCTTACTAAAAAACAATTAACCGATGCTAAAACCAGTGGCAAGCTCACTGATGACCAACTTAAAGCAGCCATTACAGCTGGTGAGTTTTTGCATCGAGAAATTAATATTATGCAGTGGCTCAAACTTGATATAGAAAAAAATCCCGCGCTTGCAGAGCAGTATTTAAATGCACAAGATTGCTACGATGACTATGAAGAAGAACCTATTTCGCCTAATGAAAGCAGTATTCTTGCTTCAACAATTAACGCAGCTAAAGAAATGAGTGGATATAGCCTTGCTGGTGGCGCGACAGCCGCTTTTGCTGCTGTAGGCACATTGCTTGCTACCTATAAAAAATGGCGAGATTCAAAAATATCGGCTGCAAGCCCTGCAGCACGCGCAGCAGTTGAAACTCTTGCAAAGGCAGACATTCCAGAAGGACTTGCACCCAAACAGAAAGAGGCATTAAAAGAAGTTATTACTGAAATTGCAAAGGACGTTACCACCGGCACAAATCCAGTACTTGGGGCAGAATTGGGAGCAGAATTTGCAAAAGTACGAGCAGATATTGATGATACAGAAGCGCCTCGTGATGAAATGGCAGAACTTTCAAAAGAAGTCGCAACCATTATATATGAAAATACCACAGCATTCACCACACCAGGTGCTAATACGCTTAATCCGCAATTTCTTGCAGTTGTTGGAGCAACAAATGAACTTACCGTACGCATTGCACGGATGAATGTACTGCTGGCACAATCGGTAGCAACACCACCAACTACCACTGATTTAGCAGAACCAGCTACGCAGCAATTTCTGCTCCCGCTCTTGTATATTCCAGACACATTCTTTACGGGCCTTAAAAACAAGCTTGATGACAAATCGCTGACTTCTGTTGAACGTGATAATTTAGTAACCCAGCTGACAACATTTTTTGCTCTCATAAAGCGCAATCAGTATACGTTTGGCATCGCATCATCTTATAATGGCAAAACGCTTGATGCAATTCTGAAACAATGCACAGATCTCACGCTTGGCTCAAGTAAAGATAGTGCATTGTTTACGCAACTTCGCACTCTTCTAACCGATCTGAAAACAACCCTCATACGAATGTATGAACAAGCAATGCTTCCCGCGCCAGCATTTCTTCCCCCCGTTGATGAAGCAGGTGCAAAAGTTACCTACACCGCTGTTGTCAGCAGGCGCCCTGATGCTGCACAAAAAACTGCTGCGGAAATCTATTCACAAATCCTTGTGTCGCTTCTTGCGATGCTCACTGACAACCATCAGATAATTATTGAGAATGAAAAACTCTTTATGCTCATGCTTGATGGACCTACTGCACTTAATCCTGCCGACATCTCACCCGCTCTTCGTAAAAAAATGCCAACACCCGATCAAATGGCAACCGATAGCTTTTTTGAACAAAAAGCATCGCTTGCTGCTGCCGTAAAAACAAAAACAGGAAGAACATTTGGTGTTACAGAACTCTCTGGCCTTCAGCAAGAAATACTCATGCCACTGTATGCATTTCTTGACCGGGTATATATAGCACGCACAGATCCTCAGCCAAAACTGAAGCAAAAACTTTTTGACTCTACTGACACAGTTCTGGAAATGATACAAGCACTCAGCAATTTCACAATGCTTCTTTCTCGACAATCTCGCCCTGATGTTGCGGCAGAAATAGCAACATCAATTCAGTTGCGGGACGCACTCTTTAAGCCACTGAGTGCTCTGCCTACCCAATTCTTTACGCTTGCAGGAACTACTATTAAAAATGATGTACTACGCTATAGCCTCAGCGAACATGGATACAAAATGTCTGATGCGCTGCTCGTACTGGAAACACCTACTGATGGATCTTCTCCAAGTGATGCCCGGACTCTTGACGCACTCAATCGCATCAAAACAGGATTTAAGTCATTAAGTTTCTTGCCACAAGAAAAAGAGATAATGGATACGCTGCAGGTATCAATTCAAGCCATCAATGATGCGGTAAAAGACCTTGCTTTGGCAACTAAAGAAAAACAAGGACCACTCGTACGACAATACACCAGCAATATGATCTCGCTCATTAGTATCTGTGACGACTCAAATGGCCGTACGATTATTGGAAGAAATTTCTTTGCAAACGCACTCTTCTTTACTGCTGACGGTATATTTTTAAACGATGTACCTGAGCAGATTGAAAGTGATGGGCTTAAAGTAACCATAGATCTTCTTAAGAGTATTCTTGATAATCCAAAAGAGTTTAATTATGAAGGCAGAAAAAACAAAGCCTCTATTGAATACTCACTCAAAGAACTCATTAAAGATGCTGAGAAAAATGAACTATCCGCCGCAGAAAAACTCCCTAAAGATGCACAAGATCTCTATGGATTATTAAATGCTGCATTCCTCAATTTAAGAGATATTAAAACCTACACACAAGGTGTGATGAACATCTATGCCGCGATTAAAGAAAAAGCGTCACGGAAAATGGTGGGAGATAATCCAGTTATTTATAATGCATTCTTTGCAACAACGGGAGTGTTCTGCCTTCCAGAAGGAGTTCGTCTTGATGCGCCCTCAGCAAAACTTTCTGGTCTTGATGAGTTTGCAATTCAAGCCGGCTTCTTATTATTTGAATGTATTCAAAAAAATCCTAACGAACTAGGCTGTGATGATATGGCCAAAGGATTTATAAATAAACTGTATCAATTCTTCACCCAACTTAAAACAAACCAGGTTGCAACAGACCCTGCCAAAGCAGCCGCAACAGAATCTTCAGTTGCCGCAGCAACAACAGCAATTGGAGAACAAGTTGCTGCGAGCCCATCAGGAAGTATTGCAGCACAAAATGAATCATTCATTAAAGAACATATCGCAGATTTTACCGACCCTGAAAAAATGGTTGAATTTATTGACGCAATAATGAAACTCATAAACTCAAAATCAAAACGCGCAGTATTTAAAGATAATCCATCACTCAAAGCATTATTCTTCTCTGAACAAGGAATATTCCCTAACACCAAAAAATTTCCTCAAAAATATATTGCCCCAAAAGGAGTTAAAGCATTACTTGAGCTCTTTGATGTTATAAAAGATAATCCAAACGAGTTTGGCATTAAAGATGACAAAACAATACAGTTAAACCTGGTTAATATGTTGAAATTCTTAAAAACATTTAAAGACCGTATGGATGACCCCGCAACAAACTATGAAGATACTGCCGCGTATGAATATATAACACCAGACAAAGATGGCAAAAGCCGTTTTATGCCAAAAGGTTTACAAATATTGGTTGGTAATATTGATGATCCAAATGAGGTATTTGGCCCTCAAATCTCTGACGACTCACTGATTAAAAATGAATGGACGCTTCGACAAAGAGATCTCTATAAATATATTCGCGGTGAAGCATATCGCGCGCTACGCTCTCCATATATGGCGCAATTTACCGCTGCACTCAATACCATTGAAACAATGTGCAAAGAACTTGATCAAGATGAATCTCTTCCATTAATTAAAGCGGGTAAACTGAGTGGTCAAAATCTCGATTTCAGAAGAATTCTTAATAAACTCCCTCTTGAAGAAGTATTCCATGGGGCAGTTATTGGTCTTGCCTATCTTCCAAATGACATTCTAGATTCGCAATGGAAAGAGGCTCGTATCAAAGCTATCAGCTTTTATGAATATCTTGCTAAAAACGAGAAAAAGTTTGAAATCAAGGCGGAACAAAAAGGACGTATTGATAACATTATCACCTGGCTGAGTGATCCCAAAAACAAAGCTCCTGACCGAATTCAGGCAGCTGCGCTTGATGGAGATTTAGCAAAACAACAAATGCTGCAATATGGTGCAATATCGCCTAATGCTGGCGTTCTTATGGGGGCTCAGCCTATAGGTATGATGCCAGGAATGGGCATGGGCGGCGCAACGTTTAACGGAACTGGCGCCTCACTATATGATCGTAAAGGTAATAACGCACAAGCTCTTGCTGCAAGTGGACGCGGAGCTGGTGGTATGGGTATGGGCATGATGGGTGGCGGGATGATGCCTGGTATGATGTCAACCATGGGCATGGGTACTATGGGCACCATGGGAATGTACAATCAATCAAATGGAATGATGATGGGTGGTATGGGTATGGGCATGATGGGTAGCGGGATGATGCCTGGTATGATGCCAACCATGGGTATGGGTGGTGTTGATATTGCAACACAAATTAAAACCGCTATGCTTGAAAAAGAAGTAGCAGACATGCGTATGGATGCAAAAATAGCTACTGCAACTGGTGGCAGTAGAGGCTTTTCAAGTGGAAGAGATTCTATGCGTGGGAGCTCAATTGAATATTATTCGGATGATACCAGGTCTGTTGGTTCTCGCAACGGCGAGTCAGTCGGATTCATAAGTGGCGCAAGCAGTTTTTCTGAAGATTTAGAAGACAATTCATCGGAAGAAGGGTCATCTGATGATGATGGCATTATTCATCCATGGGAACGCACACCTCAAACGTCATTCTTATCAAGCTTTAATGATAAAGCAAAAAAAGAAGCAAAAATACAATATGATAGAGTAATGAAAGAAAATCTTGAACTGCTCCACCTTGCAACAAAGGCATTTAAAGGATCAAATAATTCAGAAATTGAACTATACGCAAAGAGTTTACTTGATCATATCTTTGAAAAAGATTGGGTTAAGCTTACCTGGCAAACAATACCGTCACCTGATGCATTTTTCAAAAAAATCTTCTCCGAGCAAGGTTTGCTTATTCCAACAGAGCGATTCTATGGCGGCATGTCGCCGGGTGATATGTCAGCAGGCGCGTATAAAGCACTCAAAAAGTTATACGAATATATCCTGGACAATGATGATACTTTTAGAGTTTCAAGTGCCGCAGAGACACAACTTAGAATTATTCTAGCATGGCTTAAAAGTAATAAATCAGAGGCTGACGAATCGTCTCCCGCTCTTGTTGGTGACTCAAGCTCTGATGAAGTTGAAACAACTGCCAAAGTACGCAGCCTTATTGCATTCTTTACCAAGAGTAGCAGTCAATTGCTTGATCCAGATCTTGCTGGCTCTTTTGCTACGCAAGCGCTACAAATGATTTCACAAGGATGGTTTAAGAAACGGTGGAAAAATATTACCAGCCTTGGTCGCTCAAATACTGGGTTAATAAAGAGCAAAGATAGCGTCCATGACGCAGTCTTTAGCGAAAAAGGGTTACTCAAAAATAAAGATGATTTCAAGCCGCTAAATAATACAATTACCGCTTCAGACTTAGCCAAAATACAGCAACTCTATCTCTATATTAAAACAAATCCAGGGTTGGTCGGTATTGGTGACGAGCCCCAAAATCAAGCCAGTATTAATGCTATTCTCATTTGGCTCGATCAAATACAGCCAAGCGAAACAGCACAGAGAACTGATCCATATACAACTCCTGCTGATCCAAATAGTTCGCAAGATACTTCGTCAAATGGACAACCAAAAGAAACGTATCGCGTTACTGAACTAGAACCTCAAGTTATTCAACAATTCAGCCGTGGCACTACAGTATGATAAAGCATTTACAGCGCACTCTCTTTGCAATCATTATCTGCTCTCCGATGATTCTTCTCTCGGTCCTTGAGTATGGGGGAAAAACATACCTCTCTCTTCTGCAATATGACACGAAACGCTGCCAAGAATATGGTATTTGGCACACTCATACGACAACTGATATTGGAAACCCTTTAGGACTGAGCTTTCAAATAACTCCATTTTTTAGCACTGCGGTACGCACCAGCCAAATAGCTGAGCATTTTACTCTCAAAGGGACTGAAACCATTGCTATCGCCAGTGACCGTTTTAATCAAAAAAGTGATTCGGTATTGCCATACCACGCAATTTCTCATAACCCTTCCCCAGATGCTGTTGAAAAATCGGCGACTCTGAGTCTTACCCCTACGTATACTACTGCGGGAGGCGCACTCAGCATTTTTTATGATGCAACGCATCTTGCTCCCGGCTTCTCATTTTATTGCCAAGTGCCGGTATACTACGTCACTGCACAGATGGCGCAATCCGGAGGAAATACAACAATTACAAGCTACTTTAATGGAACTTATGAGCAAACAAATCCTGTCCAAGCACCCCTTGAATACGGCATCTTAGGAAAGCATCGCTATACCGTCTGCGGGCCCCTTACCGTAAGCATGAAATACAATCTTATTGAAAATGAACAAAACTACATCACCACCTACATTGGTGGAGGCTTTGCACTCAACAAACAACCACTTCAAAAATATTTATTTGATTTTCATAGTGCTGTATACAGCCATCACAAACTTATCTGTGGCTTTGAAGCAGGGGCAACGCTTACTCATGACGAAGATTTCACCATCGAGCTTATTGCACAGACTCATTATCATTATTTTTTTGCAGGCCAAGAGTATAGAATACTAGGGCTCCTTGATGACGATGGCAGTATTCCTGTGTACTCATCATACTTACTGGGAGCAGAAGCATTAAAAAAAGGAGTATTTCCTCTGGCAAATGTTCTCCACCGCCCTGTCAAACGAGCAGGCATGCATCAGCTTGATATTGCATGTATTGGAGCACTCACATATAGAAATTGGACTATTAACTTAGGATACGGCATTATTGGACGAGAACAAGAAACACTCACTGTTGAAGAATGGCCGCACAATCAATATGCAATTGTATCACCCACGTACAATACCGCTGCTATTTTTGATAACACAACTGCCTCAACTGGAGAGTTTCAAGCGCACGATTTTTTACTGAGCCATCGATTTCTGACAACCGATATGATTAATACTACTGTTGCTGCAAACCCTGCCCAAATAACACTTTCAGTGAGCACCGACATTGGATGCACGCTTGAAGTAGGCGGCTACCCTTTTGGCTTGGGAGCGGGATTCAGCTACGAGCATGGCGTTACTAATGCATCGCCATCGCTTATCACTGGATGGTTTAAAACATTCATTTCATTTTAGTTTAAGGCCGTGTCCGAGAGATCAATGCGTCATTTGCTGGCAAGCATTGGCTACGCACTGGCGTTATTTTAAACTTGTTTTACTCCCTGCCTGTGCACGAAAGCCTTAAGATACTCTGCTTAAGCCGTCTCCTACTTGGTACGCATAGTATGAACATACTCAACAACTGCACCTACCGTAGTTATTTTTTCAGTATCTTCATCTTTAATTTCAATACCAAACTCTTCTTCAAAACTCATAATCAACTCAACAAGATCAAGAGAATCTGCACCTAGGTCTTTAAAGGCAGCTGTAAGAACAACCGTTCCCCGTGCCATACCAAGTTTTTCTTCCACAATAGCAATCACTTTTGCCGCAGTTTCTTCTTTTTTAAACATCATTTTCACAGCAGTCTCACTTTTTGTACGTACGCTCCAACACGCTTTCTCTGGCTTAAGAATTACTCAGCCGCATCAAGCAATGCGAGTTTTTCTTTTGCCTTATCAACCCATGGAGAATTTCTTCTCTCATACCCTTCATACTGCATTACTAATTGTTTCCAATAATTTGCAGCCGACGTAGTGTCACGCATAAGCCAATAGTGAAGACCCAAATAATACAAAGCGCTATCATGCACAGCACTGTCTTTTGTAGCCGCAAGTTGCGCGAGAAGACTTACTCCTTTTTGCTGATCAACTTCTTGTGCACTGTCAATAAGTAAACGCGCATAGGTAAGCGTATACAACGATCGAAGCTCTGGTGAGGTAATGCGTGCAAGGACATCAGCAAGAAGCGTACGTGCTTGCTCATCGCGGCCGAGACGGATCAATGCTTGTACTTGTGCAGCACCAGCCATTACACCAATACCTACATGGTTATATTCGGCGTATACACGGGCAAAAGCTTTTTCAACTGCTTGCCATTTTTCAAGGCCGTTTGTAAACGTTACCTCAAATACACCTGGTGTTTCGTTTTCTGTTAAAACTCGTGCTTGCTGCAATTGCAATGCGCTTGCATATGCTTTATGTGCTTGCTTTGCGACATATTCTTTATAAAAAAAGTAACCCGCAGTTCCTGCACCACCAATACAAGTAAGAGCTGCTGCTAATACAAGTTCTTTACGATAGACCGCTGCTTGATCAAGCAACCGCTCAATAATAGTTTTTGAATGTTCCATATGTTTTCATCTACTCCACGTAAAATACTTAAACTTTAGACATTACTAATAATAATAGGCGCGGATCCTAACACAAGTGATGGACCAAGTAAATCGCAATAACAGCTTTGTAAAAACTCTTAACTACTTAGGCATCTCCGCCAAAATAATATTGTATGCTTTTTTAAGAGACCGAGAAATAGAAAGCGCATGAGCACTCCCATGCCCCACCAAGACAATTCCATTTACGCCTAGCAATCGTGCACCCGATTGAGCCGCTTCACCAAATCGCTCATCCAATGAGCGTAGCGCCAACTCAAGCATAGTCCGTACACGGTCAGCCTCTGCTTGGTCTCGCACCACACCGCCTTGAGATAACTCATTGGCAAATGCATGTTTAATCATTGCAGCGGTCGCCTCCATGGTTTTTAATAAAACATTACCAGAAAACCCATCACATACAATAACATCAGCACCATGATTAATAATATCAATTGGCTCCACATTACCAATAAAATGAAGATTTGATTCTTCAAGCAGCGCTGCTGCTTGTTTAACAAGCAAGGATCCTTTTCCTCGCTCCGCCCCATTAGACAAAATGCCAACCCGCGGCTCACTAATACCCAGAAGCTTCTGAGCATACGCAGAACCCATATGGGCAAATTGTTCAAGAAAATGAGGCCTGCAATCAACGTTTGCGCCCAAATCAAGCGCAATAACCGAGCCCTTTAATGTAGGAAGCAGGCCTGCAATTGCAGGCCTATCAATACCTTCTTGCCGGCCAAGAGTAAACAGCGCTGCTGCCATAAGCGCACCAGAATTGCCTGCAGAAAAAACCGCATGCGCATCTCCACGCGATACCGCATGCACCGCTTTAACGAGTGACGATTCTGCTTTTTTACGCACTGCATACACAGGCTCTTCAGCCATGCCGACTACTTCTTGTGCATCTACAATAACAATATCCAACGTTTCCCACTCTGGACACTGCTCTTGCAAATAGCGAGCCATCTTTTTTTCTGGACCAAAGAGCTTAATCGGAACGCCAGAACGAGCTGCATCCAAAACGCCTTCAATAATTGCGTGAGGAGCAAAATCTCCTCCCATTCCGTCAACCGCCACATAGCGGGCTTGTGTGCTCATTGCCCTGGCCTATTACTTAAAAAAGAGTAAATTATTCAGCAGAACTGTCGATTGATGCTGCTGGATTTTGTGCTTGATACTGTGCTGCTCGTACTTGACTACGCTCATGCATGCGCTCATTTTTAGTACGAAGAACTTTTGTACCTTTGTAGTAGCCACATGCTTGGCATACACGATGTGACGCCAATGGTGATCGGCATGTTTGACATTCAGTAATCGCATACATGGTAATATTTTTACTTGCAGATCGTTTGTTTCGTCGCGAACGAGAAACTTTCATTTTTGGTACTGGCATACGCACTCCTTAGGACGGTTGTCATTTGATGTCGAATTACTAATTCTTGGGTAAGAGTAGCATAAATTTTAGATTTCCTTATACTTCTCTTATCGTGATCGTGACGCTTAGCGTACTTTCTCAATAATTATTTGTCAAAGTGCAGTATGCATGATCACTCAGTACATACAGCATAACCACGTCTTAAGACTCTTCAAAAAAGCCCTCTGAGACATCAAATTCAACGAAAGGGATATCGTGACTACTATTTCTGTGGACATGATTAAAAAACTACGGGATGCAACCCAAGTCAGTATGATGGACTGTAAGAACGCCCTCACCCAAGCAGAAGGCGATTTTGATAAAGCCATTGAAATCTTACGTAAAAAAGGTGCCTCCGTTGCGGCCAAGCGCTCTGAAAATGCAACAAACAATGGGACTATCCAAATCATTATTGCACCAGACTTCTCAAGCGGCTCTATTGTGGAAACTGCATGTGAAACAGATTTCTCAGCCAATACTGATGATATGAGAAATTTTGCCAGCACTGTAGCAAGCCATCTTCTTGCATCGCGCATCGACACCAATGGTATTGTAAACGCTCCAGAAGCAATTACTGAGCTTATGAGCCAAAAATTGTATACCAATAGTGGCATCACACTTCAAAACACATTGGAAAGCCTAATCGCAAAAATTGCTGAAAGCATCAAAGTCACTCGTTTTAGCACATTTGCAGCATCACAAAGCTTAGTAAACGGCTACGTACATGCGGGAAACACCTTGGGAGTCTTGGTTGAGCTTGCTATTAGTGGCACGCGCCCTGCAGACATAACTCTCCTCTGCCAAGCGGCAAAAGATGTTGCTATGCAAATTGCGGTTACCAAACCACTATGTGTAAACCCTGATCAACTTGACCCTGCTGTTCTTGCAAAAGAAAGCGAAATTTTTGCTGCCCAACTCAAAGCTGAAGGTAAAAATGACCAGATGATTTCAAAAATCATTCCAGGCAAATTGAACAAGTTTTACGAAGAAGCATGTCTTCATAACCAAAAGTTCATTAAAGATGACAAGCAAACCATTCTCACTATGCTAGATGCAATTGGCAAACAAGCTGGCTGCAGCGTACGTGTTGCACGATTTGTTCGTTTTGCTATTGGCCAGTAACTAATCATCACAACCAAAAGGACTCATATGTTAGTACTGAAATTAGTTGAAGGTGACATAAAAGGTTTTGAAAAAGACGTTGCCCTTGCTATGCAAGAACCTATCAAGCATTTTGAAAAAGACTTGGTCGGTATTCGCACAGGACGCGCATCAACTAAACTGATTGAAGAGGTCAAAGTTGAATGCTACGGCCAAATGATGAACCTTCGTGATGTTGCAACGCTCGGCGCACCCGATGCACGCTTACTCACTGTTCAGCCATGGGATAAATCGATGCTTGGTGCCATTGAAAAAGGACTTCTTGCATCAGATGTAGGAATTACTCCTCAAAACGATGGACAAATGATTCGTTTGGCTCTGCCACCAATGAGCTCTGACCGCCGTGAAGAGCTTGTTAAAATACTTAATAAAAAAACTGAAGAAGCTCGTGTTGGTATTCGTGGCGTTCGTAAAGATGCACAGAACTTGGTCAAAACCGCAGAAAAAGACGGCGACCTATCTGAAGACTTTGCTAAGCGCCTTGCTGACTCTCTCCAAAAAGTTACTGACAATAGTATCAAGATTGTAGATGAGTTAAGCGCTAAAAAAGCAACCGATATTCGGGCGGTGTAAGCTCATACAAAACAGTAGCTGAAAATCAACCAGAAGAAGAAGAAAGGACTTATTACAGTAATAAGTCCTTTCTTCTTACATTAAATGGAGATATAGGTATGTACAAATTAACGACATATTTACTTTTTATTATAATCACAACTACTACTCTATGGATAAGTAATCCAATCGTAGCATCTACTAACCCATCCGTAGCATCAAGCAGGCTCCCTGAATCGGAATCCCAAGAGGTGCAAAATGGCATGCTTCGCAAAGCTATTCTAGACAGATCAATTGAAGATTGTAAAAGAGCCCTCAATAAAGGAGCTGACGTTAATACAAAAGATTACATGCAAGCATCTGCTATCCATTTAGCAATCAGAAGTGCGGTTATATTTCCCGATCAAACAAGCCACATCAAGTCTCTTAAAATAGTTATATTTCTCTTAACGTATAATCCTGAATTAAACACAATAGACACACTAGGAGAAACGCCAGGTAAATCGGCACAAGACTGTAAAATCTTGGTTAGAATCTTGCAAGCGCATGGCATCTCATTTGAGCCTGAAGAAGAAAGACTGCCACCACTTACATTATTAATCGAACCCTAATTGCACTCTATTTAAACTACAATCAAAAAAGAGCGGGCGGGTTATAACCCGCCCGCTCTTTTTGTGTTAAAATTCGCTCCCTTTCATTTTTAATACAAACCCTCATTCAAGCAGACAAAGTATGGTGGCCCACCAAGACTTTACTCAATTCAAAAGTTTTGCCGCGCCTATTATCTTGTTTAAAATTACGAGCATAATCAGCCGCAAGAATAGCAGTTTTAGTAGCAAGCTTTATTGCTTTTAATTTCTCTATTAATAGTCGAGCAGGAATAATATCATGTCTATCCACATAGTATCTGATATTCTCTGAATCATAGGCAGCCCTCATAAAATACTGCCCTAAGCAGTGGTTTTTGTGAAAACGAGTGTCTACCTATTTTTTGTTATTCAGACGAGCTTTTTATGATTGAGGTACTTTTTTTATTTTTTACAACAAAACAATCCATTATCAGACGTGTATAATATTGATGCTATATTTGTGCTAACAATACATTAAAAAAAACAGTACGCTACTTACTACTCTCAAAAACCAATAGTGACTCATAACCTTATACTTAACTCATGAAAAAACATTTTACGCATTTACATCTACATACCGAATTCTCACTTCTCGATGGCGCAATTCGCATTCCTGACCTCATGAAATTTGCCCAGCAACAAGAGTGGAAGGCTATTGGCATGACCGATCATGGAAACGTTTTTGGTGCGGTAAAGTTTTTTGATGAAGCAAAAAAACATAAAATAAAACCTATTCTTGGGTGTGAAATGTACTTCACTCCCGATATCGCGATTAGAAAAGCAGACGAAAAATATAACCACCTTATCTTGCTTGTACAAAATCGGGAGGGGTATCAAAACCTCTGCCGCCTCATTGCACATTCGTACCAAGAAGGATTCTATTTTAAGCCCCGTATCGACTATGCAGCGCTTGAAAAGTATAACAAAGGGCTTATCGTCTCTACTGCATGTCTCGGTGGACACATACCCTCGCTTCTTCGTCATGGCGAACAAGAAACTGCTGAAAAGTGGATTTCGTGGGGGCTTGATGTCTTTGGGCGCGATCGTTTTTTCCTTGAGCTCATGCCAAGTGAAATTACCCTGGCTGAATTTGCAAACAGCGAGCAAGCAAAGAAACAAGAGATTACCAACCAGCGCCTTATCGCAGCTGGGAAAAAACTTGGAGCAGATTGTATTGTTACCGCAGACGCCCATTTTTTGCATGAATCAGATCATGAAGCGCACGAAATATTGCTTGCAATTCAAACCAAACATCTTATGTCAGATCCTGATCGCATGACCTTTGGCGATTTTCGTGGATATGTAAAAACAACTGACTACCTCCTCTCACAATTTCCGGATAATCATGACGCGGTATGGCGCACTGGAGAAATTGCTGATCGATGCGATTTTACCTTTGAAACCGGTAAACTATTTTTCCCCCAATACCCTATTCCTGAAAAACATACCGAAGCATCTTTTTTCACCGAGCTCTGCAAGCAAGGACTTGAAGACTTAAAACAGAACGAATTAATACCGGCCGATAGCTATCACGAGTATGATGCTCGGCTGACAGAAGAAACTGAATTGATTATTAAAATGGGGTACATCGGCTACTTCTTAATTGTGTCAGATTTTATCTCATGGGCAAAAAATCATGGCATTCCCGTCGGCCCTGGCCGTGGTTCTGCAGCCGGGTCTCTCGTTGCCTGGGCTCTTAAAATTACCAACGTTGATCCATTGAAGTATAACTTACTCTTTGAACGATTCCTCAACCCAGAACGGGTTAGCATGCCTGATATCGATATTGACTTTTGTGTTGCAGGACGAGAAAAAGTTATCAACTATGTAAAAGATAAATACGGCCACGACGCGGTTTGTCAGATTATCACGTTTGGAACCATGCTTGCCAAGGGAGTTATAAAAGACGTTGCACGCACACTCGGATTCCCTTTTCAAGATGCAAACAATTTAACCGATCTAGTGCCAGACCAACTCAAAATTACTCTTGAAGAATGTCTTGAGCAAGAACCAAAGTTTAAAGAACTCATGACATCAGATCCTGATATTAAACATCTCATGGATATCTGTTTTAAGCTTGAAGGCCTCACACGCCATGCATCTAAACATGCTGCCGGTGTAGTTATATCGCCTGAGCCACTTTCAAATGTACTCCCTCTCTATATTCCACCAAAAACAACTGAGCTCGTGACGCAATACACCATGAACGATCTTGAGGCACTTGGGTTTTTGAAAATGGACTTTTTAGGTCTTACCAACCTCAGTGTTATTGAGCAAGCGCTCGTAAATATTGAAAAAAATCATAGCATACGAATAAATCTTGATAAAATTCCACTCGATGATAAAAAAACATTCGAACTCCTCTGCCTCGGTAAAAGCAACTGTGTCTTCCAATTTGAATCGAGCGGCATTAAAGAGGTACTTTTCAAGCTACAGCCATCAAAGTTTGAAGATCTTATCGCGCTCAACGCACTCTACCGGCCCGGACCACTAGGATCTGGAATGGTTGATGACTTTATTGATCGGCGACATGGAAGAAAAAAAACAACGTATGCTTTCCCTGAACTTGAACCAATTCTGGGCGAAACGTATGGAGTTATTGTCTATCAAGAGCAAGTAATGAAAATTGCATCAGTTATCGCTGGCTACTCGCTTGGTGGCGCAGATATTTTACGCCGCGCAATGGGTAAGAAAAAAGCAGAAGTTATGGCAGAACAAAAAGCTGCATTTGTGGCAGGTGCTGTTTCGCTTAAATTTAATGAGAAAAAAGCAGGTGATCTATTTGATCTTATGGCGTACTTTGCCGGATACGGATTTAATAAATCACACTCAACCGCATATGCACTCATTGCGTATCATACCGCATACCTCAAAGCAAATTACCCCTGTGAATTTATGGCCGCTGTTCTTTCATTTGAAACAGGCAACCCTGACAAGATGCCTCTGTATCTGCAAGAAACACGCGATATGGGGATTGCAATACTGCCTCCTGATATTAATCGCTCACATGAATCATTTACGCCCACAAAAGATGGAATCGTCTTTGGATTGAGAGGCATTAAGAATATTGGTGATGCTGCTATTAGTAGTATTATTGAAACACGAGAAAAAAAACCATTCACTGATTTGTACCAATTCTGCCTCTCGATCGATTTGCGTTCGGTTAACAAACGAGTAATTGAAAGTCTTATCTGCGCAGGAGCATTTGATACTACACCAGGAAATCGATGCCAGAAAATTCATGATCTTGAAGCACTAATGGGTATGGCAGCAGATGAAAAAGAACGAACAAAAACTGGTCAGATGGGGCTTTTTGGATCACTCTCAAGTCAGCAAAGCACTGAGCAGCGCTATGCATTTACGCAATTGCAAGAATGGTCAACGCGCGAGAAGCTTGAAAAAGAAAAAGAGGTGATAGGTTTTTATTTAAGTGGCCATCCGCTTGCAGGTTTTCAACATATTATTGATGCATTAGATCTATCGCATCATAAAGATTTACATTTGAATGTGGTTGAAAAAAAATATCTTTCAGAACCAATCGTCACCACCTGTGGACTGCTGCAAACACATAAAATTATCACTACTAAAAAAGGTGATAAAATGGCGTTTGCCCAGATCGAAGATTTAACTGGTCCATGCGAAGTAATCATATTTCCGAGTGTCTATGCAAAAATCAGTTCGGCACTTATGCAGCACAATGAATTTATTGTAGTAGGTGCATTGGATATTACCGCTCAACAACAATGCAAAATAAAAGCAAATGCATTAATCCCACTTGATACCATTTTGCACAAAGGTATTGCTCATGCAACATTTGTTCTTACGTGCACACCAGACTCTCAAACACTCACGCATCTCAAATCGTTATTCACTCCCGGCTCAACGCTCTACTGCTTTGAATATAGTGAGAATGAAAAAAATATTCGCCTAACTCCGCGCGAGCACATCACGCTCACCAATGAGCTGCTGAGCCATATCCGTAGTATAGGAATACAAATTCGCCTGCAAGTACGCATAGAGTAAGTCACTATATTCCTGATTATACGCATGCAGCGTACGGCGCAAAAGCAATACCCATTCTTTTTTTAGCTGCTTATGGTAGTACGGCACGACTGAATTAAAAAAGAGCGAACAAAGTTGGCCTTGTGTGAGAAAACCACTGGCATGTTGCTGGCATACAAACTCACCGTAGCGAGTAATACGTACAGCGTCTTCAAGGTGCAATACTGCATCAAGGAGCGAGCTCAGCGCTGAAAGCCGAAGCGAAGAAAAAAAAAGTGATTCATGTGCGCACGCAATTAATTCCATCCACTGCGCACGTGCACGATACTGCTCAAGTGCATACCGCTGCACAAGCACCGCACGCGCCGGATCATAGGTCATAACTATATATGCAGATGATTGAAACACCGCCCCACGATCAATTGCAGAATCACACAAATGCCCAATCAGCTCTTCTGTACGCAGTGACCCACCTTTCAGTACATCTTCCATTACTGTATTCCACAATGTCATATCAGCTCTCCCTACACATTGCATGTAATTGATTCAATTTTTTTCTTTGCTATACTCGAGCTTTCTAAAACAGAAGCTGTGCTTCTATACTTAATTTTCAAAATTTTTTTCAACAGCTTTGATAAAGGATTATATGAAACGTTATTGCATATTTCTTGTCTTACTTATTTCACTCGTTCCATCGTGCTACAACGCAACGCAATGCCTCGCCGACAGAAACAGCCTTAAACAATTTGTCACACTCTCTCAGCACTGTCATGCATCGTCACAGGCAACATCAGATAAAGATTCATACGATGCGTTTAAGCGAATCAAAATGTTTTATCTTAATCATCGTAACAAATTCAAAAAAATTGATGATCTTGACGAAAAAACAGCAACTCAACTTTCTGTTGATTGCAAAAAAATATTGCAGGCCGCGCTCACCAAAGCGGTTCCGGTCACCACACGAGCAGCAACCGTTAAAGAAATAGAAAATATGGCACTTGCCGAAGCACTAAAGCATTTTCAAGTCAAAATGCCTCATCTTCTTAAGCCAACAACAACACCACTCTTCTTACGACGACTCCTCTTTTTAACGCTGGTGGAAGTTGCCTGCTATGTAACAGAAGTAAAACTGTCTGAAAAACAAAGAAGGCCTGCGCCCACAAGGCAGCCTCATTCAGAAGTTGATGGTAGCAATACTGGACAAACAAATCATGCAACTAAAGAAAAACCACCTGTCCGCCCAATTAAAAATCCCCTTGAACGAACAAAAAATATTAAAAATATTCCAGTACTTACCCGTAATGGATTACTCACTATGATGGGTCTTGCCGTGACAAAAACAGCAGCTATTGCTTTGATTAATGAATACTCTCCAAAAGGTATTTCTTCTTATCTGCACACTTTTGCCGAAGCAATTTTTCCTAAAATAATTGCCGTATTTTTACTTGTGGCTATGAAAAAAGGAAAACTCTCAACAGAACAATGGTTTGGTGCATCAATAAAAATCATTGCTCCTATTATTCTTGGAAAAGCATTCTTACACAGATCTCATGCTCTCTATAAACCACTCCAAATTGCTTCATACGCTTTTCCTTTTGTGATGGGAGCAACTGCTAAAACAATTTATGGAGCAGCATTTAATAGAAACGGACTAGAAACTATTTCAACTTCTGGTTATATAAATACGCTTGCTAATGTAGCCATTGACGGGCTTCTTGGGTTTAGTATTTTTAATGCAGTGCCAATGGGTATTGAAATGGCTCTGCCAAAGAGAAATATGAAGCTCAATCCGGCACATAGAAGAAAAGCAATCAAGAATTGTGTCCGTGATGTGCTTGATACCTGTGTTAAGCAGTGGAATAAAACCGCGTTTAGCGTGTAGGCGTACAAAAACTCGAAGCAGGGCGTCTTACTTCTTCTTGCTGAACGCACGTCTAAACCAGCCCAAAAGCGGCAACCCTGCCGCTTCACCAAATTGGCACAAGCCACTGTTACGCGTTGCCACAACAGCTCGCGTCGCAGCGTTCTCTATCTTAAGGTGAGAACATGCAAATATACCATCAAGATGCTGATTAACCTCAGATTGCTTCCATCCATTATTTCTTGCCAGTAAAGCTAAAAATATTTCCCGCGCTGCCCCAGGTTTCAATTTATCATGCTCTGTCTGAAACTCATTTCGTTGCTTCTCTAAACCAATATGCACATTTATATGTTTACGCACTGACGCCGGAACCCGATTCCCCTTCCAGCAATCTTTCAAAACATTCACACAGTTCACTATGCCAAATACCGCTACTGCCCGCAGAGTAAATAGCACCACCTGCAACACATGTCGTTTTGTACTAGGCAAAATATCTTTCTCATTCCAGGTAATATCAACCTCATGATCTTCATTTTCTTGTGCCTGATCAATCAACGCGCCATCGGCCACATCTTCTGGCAGCATGCCGCCCTCACCGCCACCACCATGCTGCATCTGCATCATCATCATAAGCTGCGCCATCGGATCAGTCTGCTGCTGTGGCTGCTTTTTTTTAAACTTAAGGAGCCGTGCTTTCTTGTCTTTTTTTAGTATGCGATTGATATACATGGCAAGCCCAATAGGCCCGGCAACCCAGAATACCGATTTAATAACCATTCCCCAATTGGGCCGCTGCAACCACCCCGCATCATGCAGCGTTGTTTTTGTTGTATCAGACAACAAGTCAAATCCTTTAATACCATGCGTAGTGTGTAATGCGATCGGCTGAGCCTCAGCCGCTGCTAGTGCTCCTGCTGGCACAAGACAATTATTCAAGAATAGACATGCAGCACTCAAAAGCATGCCATGCAGCAACCATGTTTTACGCATCATAAAAACCTTTACACCAAATGTATTGTATAAAAAATGAATAAGACTGCGGCATGTTATATCTTGTATGTACGCAGTTATCACAGCAGACAGAATACAAAAGTTATTTTTTTTGTATAGAGTCGCTCTGTGAATCCTGATATACTCATTAAAAATGTTTTATATATGCATGGCGAGGTACTAATGTCCAAAGCACGAAGAGATTTACTTGATACATCAGCACACAGTAACCGCACAATGCTGATCAGCGTCTACACGCCAAAAGTTCGCCAAACTCAAGAACACTACTTTGAAGAGTTTGAAAAGCTCGTAAAAACAGCGGGCATTACTTCCGTACACGCAATGCATGTTAAAATTCGGAGTTATGAAATAGCAACGTTTTTCAGCAAAGGGAAACTGCAAGAAATTATTGATACCGTCAAAGAACAAAAAATTACCGACATTGTTGTATCTGTACAACTTTCACCACTCCAAGAGCGTAACTTGCAAGAAATGATTGGCTGCACCGTCTTCGACCGGACCCAACTTATTCTTGAAATTTTTGATCATGCAGCACAATCGGCTGAAGGTAAAATCCAAGTCGAAATGGCTTTCTTGCAACACTTAAAAACCCGCCTTGCTGGCCGTGGAAAAGAAATGGCTCAACAGGAAGGGTTTGTCGGAGCGTGTGGACCTGGAGAATCTATCAAAGAACATCTTCGTCGCTACTACGATGGGAAATTAGTACAAGCACGCAAGCGACTTGATACCCTTGCTAAATCACGTGAAACGCAACGCAAACAACGTCTGCGAGTAGGCATTCCACTTATCTGTTTAGTAGGATATACCAACGCAGGAAAATCAAGCTTACTCAATATACTTACTAAAAGCTCAGTCCTTGCTGAAGACAAATTATTTGCAACCCTCGACACCACGGTCCGCGAGCTCTACCTTGCGCCGCATAAAAAAGCGCTGATATCAGATACCGTTGGATTTATTAGCGATCTTTCACCGCATTTAATTGAAGCATTTAAATCGACTCTAGATGAACTCAAATATGCGCAAATGCTCGTGCACGTTGTAGATATTTCTAATCCTGCGTGGCCAGAACAAGCTGCTACGGTACAAGATACGTTAAAAGATCTTGATGTCAAAAGCCCACTTGTCTACGCCATCAATAAGATTGATCTCTTAAGCCAGGAAGAACTGACCGCTGTTCAAGACCGCCTTCATAACCTGCAACCATACGTGCTGGTGAGTGCTCACGACAAAGATTCCACACAAAAATTGCTGAGCTATATTGCGGCACGTATTTAATTGCGCTACACTACGACCATCTTTTAATAAGGGCCCATAGCTCAGTTGGTCAGAGCAGTCGGCTCATAACCGAAAGGTCCCAGGTTCAAGCCCTGGTGGGCCCACCACTTACCTAAAAGGATGTGTATCATGACAACTGCGTTTGCATGGACTGAACTGAAGAAGTTAGTTGTTATTGATCACAAAATCAGTGAAATTCAAAAAATCTACAAGCGCGCTGAAGCGAAAACAAAAACAGCACAATCAGCTCACACAGCGCTTATCGACCAAAAAGCTGCAATAGAAGCAACAGTGCACACCATTCAAAAAGAACTCAACATGCTGGATCTTTCGCATAAAGATCTCAAAGCTCAGCTCAAAAAAAAGCAGAGTTTTTTACTTTCGGCTGCAAGTGCCAAAGAATCAACTGCGCTTCAACATGAAATAGGCACCATACAGCAATCACTCAGCGCACTTGATGATAAAAGTATGCAGCTCCTTGAACAACAAGAAATCCTTGTAAGAACTCTTGAATCGCACGTTGCACGTATTAATGAATCTATGCAAAACATTGCAACGGTTATAGAGGATACCCAAGCACTCAAAAAGAAAACCGATTATGAAATCACAGAGCTCAAAGCACTCTGGCAAACGCAACTCCTCTTGGTGCCTATTGAACTCCGTGAGAACTATCTCAATTTACGTACACGTATAATCAACCCAGTTGTGGCACTTAATGGACAGAGCTGTAGTGGCTGCTGTATAGAATTACTTGCACAAGATATGCAAAGTCTTTCAGCGCGAACAGTAATTCAATGCCGTGGTTGTTATCGGTTCTTATTTATACCTGATGCAACAACAGCATCACTGACATCTTCTTATTAATAAGGACATGAATGAATACTCAACCACTTTTACATGTCTTTACTGACGGTGCCAGCCGTGGAAATCCTGGCCCTGCGGGAATTGGTGTTTATGCATATGACGGGACACCGGAGCATCCCATTTTTGCTATTGGCTATTCATTCTATCGCTATACGAACAATGTAGCCGAATATGCAGCGCTTATCCTTGCGCTTCAAACACTAATACGGATCCAATGGAAAGGGCCAATTGCCATTCATGCAGACTCACTCTTAATGGTAAAGCAAATGAATAAAGAATATCGAGTAAAAAACCCCCAACTCATATATTGGTACACACTGGCTACAAAGCTTCGCAGTCAAGTGCCCTGCACCATTACACACGTCCGCCGCGAACATAATATCCAAGCTGATGCTATGGCAAACAAGGGTATCGATGAAAAAATAGCACCGAGCGCAGAATTTGAAGCATTGTGGCGCAATGCCATCCCCTCAGCATATTGGCCTGCCACACAAAAGACACAGTCACAACAAATGCTTTTCCCTGTGGCCCCGAAGTAACTCTATGTCTGGATACAGAACACATTATCTAGTTGCAGCAAGCTGTGGGGCAGCACTAGTCTTCATGTTACACCAAGAAACTCATCTGCTATCGGTCATAAGTATTAAAAATTTTCTATGCATACTTGCAAGTCTTTTAGGGGGACTCTTTCCTGATATAGATATTAAAAGCAAAGGGCAGCAACTTTTATATGCACTTATTATTCCTTTGCTTATTGCGGCACTGCTGGCAAAAAAAATAGTTTTTAGCGTTCTTCTTGGGACGCTTGGAGTTATCTCACCCCTTTTGCCTCATCGAGGTATTACTCATGAGCTGTGGTTTGTTCTGACTGCTCCACTTCTGGGCCCACTGCTTGTCTCTTTGTATTGCCCAGAGTACACAGAATACGCACAAAGCCTCTATATATTTTTTAGTGTGGGAGCAGTCAGCCATCTTATTTTAGACTTTGGCATAACAGAGGTCATAAAAAGAACAGGCGTAAGTCTGGGCTTTGTACGCAAAGCAATACGTTCTTCGCATACAAGAAAAAAATAAATCATATAAGTGTGTAAAAACGCTATAATCTAGCAAAAATCAGTGAGATTCTTTACTCAAAAAAAATCGCTATGATATAGTTGCTCGTGATGATAATAATCACTAAAAAATTCTGTATTTAAGTGTTTTCTATCTTTTATGTATAGATAAAAAATAGAAAACACTTACGAATCTGAAAGCACAAGTGATTCTCTTAAAGTAATGAGGTTGTACTATGCATATTATAGTTTTCTACACACTGCTTTCTTGTATAACCCTCACGGGAATATGTGTTGCCACAACAGAACCAACCGCGCCCCAAAAATTACAAGACGAAGCACTTGAAACTCCAATACAAAAACAATATCGTGAAGTTTTGATCGCTTATCGAAAAACAATTGGTCAAAAAGGCTCTGCAAACACAAATAAAAAAACTAAAAAGAAGACTACAGGCAAAGAGAAAGTTTCATTTGGCTCATTATCACTTCCTGAGCAAACACAAATGGAAATGGCTCTTGAGCTCATGGCTCGACTTGATCAACCAACATATAATTCAGAAAGTAGAGCTCTCTTTGCTGCTGATACTTGGCAAAGCCTGCGCCTTGTAGACCAAGAACCTAGCGCGCTCAGTGGTATAGCACCAAACATGAATACTATTTTTGGAAAATTATTTCTTGCACGCATGCTCACGACACCCACAACCGATCTAGAAAGAATAGAAAAACGCCAAAACGCTATTAAAGAGCTTTGCGCTGATCAAGAAAAAACAGAAAAAATAGCAAGCATTTGCAAAAGCGTGCAACAGGTACAAGAGCATATTTTAGGTCTTACCAACTCAGAGCACCCTCTCTATCAAAAAGGACTTCGTATTTACTTACATGACTTTTTCATGCGACCTGTCGCAAAAGGTAATAAAGGCTGGAATCGATTCTCAAAATTATTTGGTGATGTATGGTACGCAGCAGGCCCTCCTCTTGCAATACTTGGATTATGGAGTATCTGGAAAAAATATAAAAAAGAAACAAAAGGTGGATGGATTGGTGATAAAGAAATAAAAAATTTTGCAGATCTAAAAGAACTTCCTTTTTTTAAAAATGAATGGAGGAAACATAAGAAATTAAATGACTCAAAGGATCGATTTGAAAATATGAAAAATTGGTTTAAAAAAGAAGATCCTATTTATTTGCACACATCAGAATCAACAAGAGCAGCAGCAGCAGCAGTAAGAAAAGCAGCAGCAGTAAGAAAAGCAGCGGCAGAAAGAGTAGCGGCAAGATCAACAGAAGGAGACGGAGAAGCAGAAACAAAAGCAGCTGCAGAAAGAGAACATACTCAACAGCAAACGGCACCAAATCTTATTCCACAGCCAAAAGCAATACAAAACCTCCTAAGTCATATAGGGGAGCCAAAAAAATCAATTGAGGACCGCTATAATTTGGACTATCGCACCATCGGAGCTTTTCTCACACTTATTACCGCGTATAATGGCGGCATTCAAGTGCCAGGAATTATGACTTGGATTCGCAACCGTTTCCGTGCTGCAAATTATTTTTATGATCAACTACGCGCACTCCGCACATTCTTTATGGCTACCCAGCGCCTGAAAGAGATTTTAGAAGCGACAACAGCGCTCAAAGAAGTCAGCGATGAATTTGATACCGTCTTAATGCTTAACAATCCTGATGTTATTAAACTACGAGATTTACTCATGGGACCCGCATTCAAAAACCGTGTGCTTGGCCATGTCCTTGGGGGTGATGCAATTTTGGCGGTTGACTTACTAAGTAAGTGTAAAGATATTGTACTCAAAGGAATTGGGCTTCTTGGTGCTATGGATAATTACAGTAGCCTTGCTCAATGGTATACAAGTTTACACAACAGCAGGACAAATCCTCTCTGTTTTGCTGAGCTTGTAAAAGCACCAGATCCATCTATTCATATAACAAATTTCTGGCACGTTCTTGTTCGAACAACCCCTCACTTAAATAGTATTAATCTCGGGGCAGGAAGTCCACAGAATGCTGTTATATTTGGAGTTTTTGAAAGTGGAAAGACAATGGTACTCCAAGCAGTTGCCCTGAGCATAGTATGCGCGCAATCAATTGGCATATGCCTTGCGCAGTCAATGCAAGCAACTCCATTTGCAAGCATTAATATTTATGCAAATATTAAGGACGACCTAGCAAGTGGCCGATCACTTTTCAGAACAGAACTCTACCGAGCACAACAACTACTTGATCAGATTAAACAAATGCCCGCAGGCCAATTTAGCTTTACTATTGCTGATGCAACATTTACGGGAACCGAAGCCGGTGCGGGTCAAGCGGCTGCATACGCAGTAGCACGCTTTCTTGGCAATATGCCACAAAGTATTGCTATTCATGCTACTAATTTTGCTTCGCTCAGTATTTTGGGAACTCAAAATCCAAAAGCATTTGCAAATTATCATCTCCCAACAAAACTGAATGGCTTCACAAAAGAATCATCGTATGCCCTTACTCCAGGTATCTTTGATCCCGCACATGCCACTGCTATTTTTAAAGAAGAAAAATTACCAACAACCATGATTGCTGAAATGGAAAAACATTTGGCTCGTACTCTTTAACGACACAGGATTTTTTATGAAAAAAATAGCTCTTTTCTCAGTAGCAAGTGTTTTTTGTGTATCTCTATTTTGCAAAGAACCAGTTTCTTCATGTATCAGTAGCTTTCAAACCATAGGTGAAGCAATTGCCCCTTCCCTTTCTGCTCTTAAAAAGCCCCATGAAATTATTAGCTCTCTTGATACATACAGTACAACGCTCGCTATTCTTGAACAAGGTGCTCGAGCAAGAAATATGCTCATACCTGCCTCACTCCACCCCACAACTATTAGTGACTTAGGTATTCTCTTTTACGATGTCAGCAAACCTGATTTTACAGTGCTCAAAAAAATAAAACGAACTCAAACAATCCTTGGTGAATGTTATTTAGGGCATATGCTCATTACTCCTTCAGCAGATATTCCTTTCTTAGAGAAACGGCAAGCAATTATTCGCTATTTGGTAGAACATGATGACCATCGAAATACATTATCTTCATTCTTACGCGAATTCTCAGCACAAGAAAAGCAACTGCTTGCGTTATGGAATAAAAATGACATTCTCTACAGTAAAAACATGAGCCAATCTATTTTTGGTGGGAATATTAAGAAAAAACAAAGTTCTGCTGTGATGGAATTTAAGCGACGTTTTCTTGATGTTTTTGAGCCATCTTCTCCATTTCTTGGACTTGCTGCAGCACAATTTATTAAAAGACTTACTCCGTTTGAAGTAAAACCAAATGCAACAGTAGGAGAAAAAGTCAAAGGTGGCGTTTTTGATGGCGTAACCTATGGATTCACGGCCCTTGGTGCTGCAATTGCTTGGAAAACATCTATTTCAAAATTTAAAAACCGTCATGCATTACGAAAAGCCCTTAAGAACAGATTCCAAAGCTTAATTGGATTTCAAAAAGCACTCAGTGAGATTGACATCTATAGCGATAACATAACTCCCAATTTTATACCAGCCCTTACCGCAATTTCTGAATTTAGTAGTCCACAAAATAAAGAAGTTAACAGATTCTTGCACTCTCTTACAGATGGTGCATTTAGTCTTGATAAAGGATATTGGAATGCATCAATGGGCAAATTATTTGCAGCTGTTCCTCAATTTTTAGCATTAAAAAAACGCATTTGTTTTGGCCTCCATGCACTTGCTGAGCTTGATGCTCTACTGAGTATTGCCATACTATACAAAGAACATGAAAATCTTACGAATCGCTATTGTTTTGCAAAATATAAAAAATTCACTACCGTGCCAGAACTTTCTGCTATTAATTTTTGGCACCCTAACCTTGGCTCTTTAGGCGCTATTGCAAACACATTAATACTGGGTGGTTTAAAAATGCTCCGTAACATGATTTTGACAGGTGCAAACGCTGCTGGTAAATCAACACTCGTTAAAAGTGATAGTCTTTGCCCGGTTTTTGCACAAACTATTACTATTGCGGCGGCAGAAAGTGTTGAACTTACCCCATTTAGTGTCATCAACACCTATCTCAACATTGTAGAAGATGCAGGCAACGCAGTGTCACAACACAGAGCGGAAGTACGACGAGCTCAAGAGCTCATACAACAGATTCTTGCACTACCAAAAGATCAATGCGCATTTACTGTTATGGATGAAATGTTTCGTTGCACAAATCCTACACATGGGGCAGCAGCTGCGTTTGGAATTGGAAAAATATTGGGCAAACAAAAAAATAGTATACTCATTTTGGCAACACACTACTTTCAGCTCACAAAGCTGGCCGACATCCCAGAAAGTAGTTTTAGCAACTACTGCGTTCACGCATACAAACAACCAGATGGCTCGTTTAAATACCCATACAAGATTTTCCCTGGCATCAACGCAACTGTTATTGCACTTGATATGCTTGCTACTGAAGGATTTAATAAAGATATTCTCTCATATGCAAATGAACACTTACAACGCGTTGAAGCCCACTGAACTGAGCCGAAAAAGTGCTTGAGCGTTTGCTGTAGTTATTGAAATAACTTCTTCAAGTGAGACACCTCGCGCACGTGCAATTTCTGCTGCAATTATACCAAGATTGCTCGGACAATTTGGTTTTCCTCGCAGAGATTGAGGTGGTAAAAATGGTGCATCAGTCTCAAGAAGCAAGCCTTTAAACGGAACATGTGCGACTATATCTCGAAGCGCATTATTCTTAGGATACGTAACAGGACCATCAATACCAATCATCCAATCCCAAGAAATTATTTCTTCTGCTGCCGCACGATCAAGTGAAAAACAATGCACAACTCCACGCAGTCGATCTTTATATTGACGCAATAAAGACAACGCATCATCACCAGCATCACGAATATGAATAACCACCGGTTTGTTCCATCGTAGTGCCAACTCAAGTTGCGCAATAAATACCTCTTTTTGATGAACAGCATCATAGGGTTGATGGTAATAATCAAGTCCAATTTCCCCAATCGCCACAATATGCGATTCTGCGTCACTTAGTAACTTTTCAAGCTCACTCACTATCTTTTCTACCGCAAGAGGGCCTTCTTGCGTAACACTATCACAGGGATGGACACCAATCGTTGCGCTTATCTCAGGATAGCGCTGCGCAAGCAGAATGCAATTACGAGACTCCGCTACCGAAGTGCCTACGGTAATAAGTTGCCGAACACCAGCTTCACGTGCGCGCACAACAATAGCATCACACTGCGCAAGCATTTCTTCAGTCATAAGTTGGTCCGGTTTTTTTTGTACCATAATATTAATATGGCAATGCGTATCAATCATACACTAAGTCCTTATCTGAAACAGATTATAAGTGTAACAGTATCATAACTCACAACAGAGGACAATTTTTAAGAAGTCCGCATGATACAAGAGTTTCTTGTTTCTCTTGACAAAGAACGGTTCTCACAATACATTTCCGATACAGATGCGTTACTTTAAACCATTTAATCCCGGAAAGGCGAATATGAACAAAAGTGAATTAATAACAAAAGTAAGTGAAGACACCGCGTTTAGCAAAAAAGACATCGCACGTGTACTTTCAGCAGTAACCAGCATCATTGAAAAAGAACTCAAAGCTGGCAACAAAGTTTCTATTACTGGTTTCGGAGCATATTGGGTTTCAAAACGCCCATCTCGCTCAGGCATCAATCCTGCAACTAAAGAAAGAATTACACTCCCGGAAGTTCGTATTCCTCGCTTTAAACCAGGCAAACAATTAAAAGAAAATATCCGTAGCGTATAATACGTTTCAGAGTTTTTTTAAGAAAAGAGAGAGGGCTGGTTGTAACAACCAGCCCTCTCTCTTTTCTTGGTAATGAAAATTGACAATTATCTTCTCTTCAATACAAGCAGTTTACATTTAACCCATCTTTTACTGCTTAATTCTGTATTTTGAGTATGGTGACCCCATTTTTTTAGACCAATTTTTCGAATAATTAAGATAATGATTCGCCCCCCTCCGTACAAGTAGCCTGTACGTTATTAGTCTGTAGCTGGTTTTATGATTCGTCAATACCATCAAAATAAACGTTTTTAGGTGTTTTATATCCCAACGACTGATGAGGCCGCATGCCATTGTACCATTCAATAAATTGAATGATGCATGTGCGCGCCGAATCAAGTGATTCATATGATCGTAAATACACTTCTTCGTATTTTAATGACCACCAAAATCGCTCTATAAAGATATTATCAGCTCAGCGGGTTTTTCACCAAGTATCTTGGAGCTAGAAACATATCACAGTCAGCAGGCCCTGCGGGTCTTCTCTCACGACTCTCTCTCGCCTGCATTCTCCCTTGAACTGCTTCGCTTGGAGACTCTTCCGCATAATTCTGTGAGTTATTCAATTCTGTGAGTTATTCAATAATGTAATAGCATCATTATATTTTTGTTCTGCGTCCAGAACATCAGCGGCAGCGCGTAGTTTCTTTTGGTCTTTCTTAAAAGCAACTTTAGAATCTTTACGCGTCACCGTATCCGATTGAGTCTTAAATAATTTAGGATCTCTAACTGAGACCCCAGCTCTCTCCGGTCGACCTTTCTGTCTATACTGCGTTGGATCTAAATGCTCTGCAGTAAATCTGAACAAAGCAACCAGACGTTTTTTGTAATCAGCTGTTGTTCGTGGGGTGCTCGCAGTCAACAATCGGCCTGATTCTTGTGCTTCAGAGCTACCTGCTTGGGCTCCTGCGTCAACAGGTTGTGATGGCACACCGCCAGATGCTAAACTAACTGACGTATCTAAGCCGCCAGGGCTACCTGCTTGGGCTCCTGCGCCAGCAGATTGTGATGGTGCACCGCCAGATGCTAAACTAACTGACGTATCTAAGCTGCCAGAGCTACCTGCTGCAGCTCCTGCGCCAGCTGGTTGTGATGGCATCTCGCTACTTGCGGTACTCTTTGTTGGTTGAAAACTCTCTGCAAGCGTATCAAATGCATCACGATATTTTGACTTCACCGATTGACGCATTTCTTGCTCAGACATTTGATATACTTGTTGCGCGCCAACAACTTTTTGAGCCTGCTTACGCCTAAGATTTATATAATATAAACTCGACAAAGGCTTACGCAAAATTTCATTGTCATGCCACATCTTTCTTGTTTTCCTGACAGATGGGAGCAAACCTTTATATCCAACGAATCCTGTTACGCCACCGAGCACAAGTGTAAAAAACACAGCTGCATAGAACTTACGCCGAGCCCGCGCTACCTTTTTTTGTAAATCACTATTCTCTGGATCTTTCTCCATATTTTTTTCTGCTTGTTGTAATGCTTTATATGCTGCAAACGCCTTTTTACCTACAACACCTGTACCAAATGCCAACCCACCTGTTAAAGCAGTAAGCCCAGCTGTTTTGAGATAGTTATTTTTTACATGGGCCGCGCGCCAAGGGCGTTTATTTAATGTGTCTGTTGTCATAACTTTTGACAAACCAGACGATTCATAATCAGTAACAAGTTCATTTTGTGGCACATCTTTCAATGGCGACACCCAGCCAGTTTGTACCTGACGAGTCTCAGACTGAAGAGCAACCTGCAACGTAAGCAGACATATACATAGCCCCTGAAATATATTCATAGCATCCTTTCTTAAGTATACACGACTTTTTTCAGTATACAGGGATGCGCAACTATCATTCAACAAGTTGTCACTTTTACAAAGCAAGTTGTTGAAACGCAAGCCACTATCAGCCCCTCGCGAGGTTTTAAATTCTGTGATACGATACAGGCATACTTCTTATATGTTTTGAAAGGTTATCATTCATGGTAAAAGCTGCTTCACTTGAAAAAATTGTAGCTCTCTGCAAACGGCGCGGATTTGTATTCCCTTCTGCTGAAATCTATTCTGGTATTAATGGTGTCTACGACTTTGGTCCTCTTGGTACGCAGCTTAAACGCCTTCTCAAAACAGCATGGCTTGAACACGTACAAAGCTTTACCGAAGAGGTAGTTGAAATGGATGGCGCCCTGCTAGGGCCTGCCACAACATGGAAAGCCTCTGGCCACCTGGATAACTTTTCTGATCCTATGATTGATTGCACCGCATGTAAAAAACGGTTTCGCGCCGATGATGGCTCAGTCGACCCAGAAAAAGCATGCCCTTCATGCGGCAATAAAGCATGGACCGATATCCGTCGCTTTAACCTAATGTTTGAAACTAATCTTGGAGCGCTTATTGATGCAGATGCTAAAGCGTATCTTCGTCCTGAAACAGCCCAATCTATCTTTATAAACTTTAAAAATGTTCTCACCTCAACTCGTGTCAAAATTCCATTTGGTATTGCGCAAATTGGAAAAGCGTTCCGAAACGAAATTACCCCGCGTCAGTTTTTATTTCGTGTCCGCGAATTTGAACAAATGGAGCTAGAATTTTTCTGTAAACCAGAACAATCGGATGAGTACTTTACCCTATGGCTCGATCGTCAAAAATCATTTTATCTCAAGCTTAATTTCTCTCCAGAAGACATCCGATTCCGGCCCCATGAAACTGACGAACTTGCGCATTACTCAAAATGTTGCACCGATGTTGAATTCAATTTCCCTTTTGGCTGGAAAGAACTAGAAGGCATAGCCCATCGCGGTGATTTTGACCTCAGCCGTCATAGCCAGTTTTCTGGCAAAGACTTAGCAGTATTTGAACAAGAAACTAATCGCTCTTATATGCCCCATGTTGTTGAATGCTCTGTTGGCGTAGACAGGTTATTTTTTGCCTTACTCTGCAGCACCTACCGTGAAGATGCCGTTGAAGGCGACACGCGGGTACTCCTTGCACTTCCTCCCCGACTTGCCCCAGTACAAGTAGCAGTACTCTCACTCGTAAAAAAGCTTAATGAACAAACAGAACCAGTAACTCATCTCCTCAAAAAAGCAGGTTTTCGCGTTCAATCAGATGACAGCGGCTCAATTGGTAAGCGATATCGACGGTATGATGAAATCGGAACACCATGGTGCGTGACCGTTGATTTTCAAACCATTGAAGACGGTTGCGTTACTATCCGAGATCGAGATACGCTGGAACAAGTACGAGTCTCTCTTGAGCATCTAGTAGAAACACTTGCTCAGCGAATGCGTTAGAATATTGACGGTAAAAAGTAGTGAGTGATAGGGTCGCAGTCACTCACTACTGTGTGAGTCTTTGAAAGGCGCTTCATTCTTATGATTCAATTCTCTATTAAACATAGCTCTCCTGGTAAAATACTTATTCTGGCTCTTATCGGGATCATTATTTTTGGTACCATTGCGCTAGCGCTCCCTATGTGCCGCACTCGCAGTATTGCACTCATTGACCTAGTATTCACCATTGTTTCAACGGTATGCGTTACCGGTCTAGAGACCGTTCCACTCACTGCATTTAGCCAAACTGGCCATACCGTGATTCTGCTCCTTATGCAAATTGGAGGATTAGGTCTCATGACGTTTTCATTTTTTATTGCCTCACTCTTTTTAAATCTTGGTATGACCAGCAAGTTACTCGCTGGACAAATGTTTGAATTTGAATCATGGAGTAAGATTAAAAGCTTTTTGGTTACTATTATTTCAGTGACTTTAGGAATGGAATGCATTGGAGCGCTGGCTCTCTATAAAAGTTTTGTCACACACATGCCAGCAAAGCAAGCTGCTTTTTATGCGATTTTTCACTCGGTATCTGCATTCTGCAATGCAGGAATATCATTATTTGATCGTAACCTTGCAACCTTTAGTGGAGACCTTTCAGTACTCAGCATAATCGCCAGTCTTGTCGTAGCAGGTGGTATTGGTTTTATTGTTTGGTATGAAGTAGCCTATGGCATAAAAAACGTATATTGTTGGATTCGAAATAAATCGTACTCCCTCTACACATTCTCTCTCCATACTAAATTAGTATTACTTAGCTCATTGTTTTTAATATTGCTTGGAAGCCTTGCTATCTGGAGCATTGAACGAACCGAAGCGCTTAAGCACCTCAGCCCGCTGGGCTCATGGGTCAATGCATTATTTCTTTCTATTTCTATGCGCAGTGCCGGCTTTATGATTACCGATGTAGCCACCCTCCAACATGGCACACTCTTAGTTCTTCTTACACTCATGATGATTGGTGCTAGCCCTGGATCAACTGGCTCAGGCATTAAAACCACAACATTTGTACTATTTTGTGCTTCGGTGCGCGCTATTATTCAAAATCGTGATGAAGTAGAACTGTATGGCCGCACTATTCCTCAAGACCAAATGCAAAAAGTTATTGGCATTATTACTATTGCGCTCTGCTGGGTCATCTTGGCAACGTTTGCGTTACTCGTCCTTGAGCCCAAAGTCCCTTTTATTGTTATTATGGTAGAAACTATTTCGGCATTTTCAACATGTGGCATTACCATGGGCATCACTCCATTTTTGACGACACTGAGCAAATGCATACTCATGGCGACTATGATGGTGGGACGTATTGGCATGCTCACCCTTGTTTTATCATTACGCAAACGAGCACAAAAACATATGTATCGCTTCCCTGAAGAACGGGTTTTACTTGGATAAGGAGATTAACAGATGAAATCAGTAAAATTTTGCGTCATCGGCCTCGGGCGCTTTGGCTATCAAACAGCGGTAAGCCTCGCTCAAAACGGAATGGAAGTCCTTGCAATTGATGAAAATCAAAGCACCGTTGAGCTCATTCGTAATCAAGTAACCCAAGCGGTGTGTTATCGTATTGAAGATGAAAGCGCACTCCATGCCCTTGGCGTTGATGAAATGGATACGGTAATTGTGGCAATGGGTGAAAACTTTGCTCACGCAATTGTTATTACCGCGCTTCTTAAAAAACGCCTCAAGATCCCTTTTGTTGTGGCACGCGCACGCAACCGCGTCCATGAAGATATCTTAAAACTTATTGGTGCTGATAAAATTATTATGCCAGAGCGTGACAGTGGTGTGCGACTAGCAAACAGCTTGAGCCTGCGTTTTAATGATTTTGTTTCAGTCACAGAAGAGTTTGCAATTACCCAAATTAGTGCACCGGAAGCCTTTATTGGTAAGACAGTTGCCGAGCTCCAGCTTCGCAAATCCCGCAGTGTGAGTTGTATTGCAATAAAAAAAGACAAAACTGAAGAATTTATCTTAGTGGGACCAGAATACTTAATTGTTGAAGGCGACGTACTAGTTGTCTGCGGCAGCAATAAAGATCTTGGCCAATTACGCGATTGGTAACCATGCAACGTACGATGCAGCATCTTATTTTCTGTTCACTCATAAGCATATGTACCCCATTTTGGAGTATGTCCGAAGAAGCATACTTTCAGCAGCCTGTCATAAACACCCATATTAATCTCTCCCTCCTCCCAGGATTATGGTATGCGGCAGAAGACGCACGCATCGCTGCATACAGAGTCCTGCGGCCAGAGCATCAAGACATCTTTAACACTCTCATTGCTCAGATAGACGCATTCATCAAAGACCCAAATCTCTTCCCCCCGCTCACCTACAGCACTCACTATAATTGGTCTTGGGGAACACACGAAACAACCCCTAATACCATGGCACAACAAAACCAATGTATAGCTATCATACAATCGTACTTTGCCCCCGTAAAAAATATTCTTGCCACCTACCAAATACAAACCACTCCAGGATCTGACACAAGAGCATGCAAAGAAGCGATTGAAAAATTAGACACTTTTTTACATCTCACCAAAAACCTCTATACATTTCTTCCTGCCGTCCGCTCTGATATCTTTTTTCAACAATGCATTCTCAGTCAAACGCCTTTAACTCAAGAATCAAAATCACAGCAGAGCTTGCCCGTGCTATTCCCTTTATTTTCACAGCGGCTCAAGTACATCCAAAATGATATCAATACCACTGCACATGCATCACCTAACATACTTATAGACAGTCTTCTTACTATTGTTTTTAACAAAACTTTTGAAGCACTGACAGCTCCACTTGGGTCTCAGCAGTTTGCTGAAGTCAAAACATTACTGGGGAAAATAGAACAACTCTACAAAGAAAAATCACACAAAAAAATCGAGCAAAATATCCGCAAGATAAAACTAAATGCAGTGATTCAGCTCAAAACTGACATACAAAAAGCTCTGAGTTTTATGCATTCACACATTACAATTTTACTCAATAAAACAGATTTATCAGAAGACGTTATTGAGGCATCACTTAAAATAACAGAACTCAACAAAAAACCAAAATCTGCTGCATTAATTGGTATGATGCCAGGAGTCATGATTGCCCTGATAGGACTATACATTGCAGCACCAAGAAGAACTTGGGGCCCAAGATATTGGGCGAGGCACTTTACTTGGTTTGAAACTCCTATGTATCGAGATGATTATGTAACCCCTAGCCAATTCTATTTTGGTCTAAAAATGATCCTAGCAGGACTTACTGCAGCGGGAATAGGGGCTGGTGCAGGGTATGGTATTTCTTATGGAGCTCTCAAAACAAAGCATAAAAAAAGTTATATAAAAAAAGTTAAGGGCCATATTTGATAATACTTTTTATTGACTAAATAGAGGACTACTTATAATCCCCAAAACAACCAAACATCTTCTACTTTTTGTATATTCATAAAAAGAAATCAGTATGCTATAATTGCAAAAGCATATGAGTTACATACTCATTTCCTCAATAAAAACAGCCATTTTTATTCAGCATTTTAAAACATCTTAAAGATACTTCAAAGTATACATCAGACCCTCTTTTGAGCGCCTGATTTTTTTGTTGTGCTCAATATAATATGTTTTATACAAAACTATGTAGTGCATCATGCAAAATAAAGGGACCTAATGATAGCAATCAAAACTCTACGTGTAGTATTGTTACTAATAATGTGCGCTGTAAACACTGGCAATGCAGCGTCATGTTGCGCCCGTCTTATAAGTTTTTTTAACGGAAGAACTGCTTCAGGCCAAACAATGGAAACTGAGCCTACACCGACCGCTCTTCCTACTGCTTCACACCAAACAATAGCACCTGAGCCTACAACAACCGCTCTTCCTTTGGGAGCTGCTTATGGTCTCTCTTCTGACTATCGAGAAGACGATCTACTTGGTTATAAGGGTTCGCGGCCTCTTCCATCAGAGAAAGAAAATAGTGCATGTAAGTATGCATACAACAGCAAAAAAAAAGATGAAGATGAAGATGATCCAGAAGTCCTCCCTACCGCAAAATCTCTCAATGATATTATGGCTGCTGTACAGATCGACTATCAACCCCGAGAGGCAGCTCTTAGACGCAGAATTGATCGCAAAGATCTTTTATACTTTAACTCTGAAGTTTTTGATTTTTATTTTAATGATGTTTTAACAAACGCGAGTATTTTTTTATATTTCTTTAATACGTTCGGAACGAATATATATAAACACTTCTTCAATACGGGTAGAGATAATACGTTACCAGAAGGCGTAAAAAGGCTGCTTGATATCGCACTAACTACGCTCAAATATAGTCTCAATGATGAGTATTCTAAATATATTATCGAGTATATTTTTGAAAACACAAAACATGGAACAAATATTTCCATGTTCATAATTGATATCTTTCAAAAATATGTTTTTGCCGATGAAATAGTGCGGACGACCACATATGAATTCATTAAAAGAACACCTTCAATAGATAATAAATTAACATATCTGACCCTACTCATACAAGCCTATGAAATACCATTAGATGCCGATATTGCTTATCAAAGCGCGATAGCCCGTGAAGAATTAAAAAAAATAAAAATAAAAACGCACATTGAGACACGAAAAAGAATAGAAGATCATGCACATCACTATGCGCACATGATGATACTGAAAATTAATGAATGGGCTGGCCTATAGCTTGTATGGCATACCTAAAATATATTGAACATTATGCATGAATATATGTAGTCTGATACTAATACATTTTTTATAAAACACAAAAGGGTTACCATGAAAATACAATCAAACTCATTATCACTTTTCATACTTGCAGTATGTGCATCATATATGCCTGTATCCGCATCATCTTGGTGGCCATTTGCTCAGAAAAGTGCAGCCAGCAGTCACGCGACAACACAAGAAGTATCGAGAGATGCAGCAAACTACGAAAGGCAGCTAGATGCATTTATCAAGTATCATAACTTGCCTAATAATAGTAAAACTAAGCAGATATATGACTACATAAAAGAACTCAGGTCTATACATACGCTCACATTCAAAAGTATTTCATTCGACAGCATCAAAAAAAATTTTAGTTTATATAGTGATACAATAAACAGAGCTGCCGAACTCATTAATTTGTTAAAAGCACAGGCATTACTCAATACATCCTATGGACCAATATGCTGTAAAGAAATACAAAAATCTACCATAGATGCCCAATTTAGAACATCCAGCTTATGTCAACCACTTATATGGTTTGCATGTGAAAAAATACTCGCCCTCACCGAACTCGCTTTATCAAATCATAACCTTGCATCTCTCGTTCTTCCTATGTTCAAAGATCAAAATCTTATTTTGACAAGTGCAACTATTGAACACTTGGCACAGGATTCACTACAAAAAATTCAAGCGAAGTGGGCTCCGCACATAACACTTACTAAACCAATACATTACATGCAAAATAAATGGGGAATGCGTCCTTACAATGCACTTCAACATATATCGCATATGGCTCAACAATTAATCGATGAACTCGATCCTCTCTGGTTCGCAAAAAAACATCCTGCCCGACATGCTTTCATGTCGGCTTCTATGCGACTGACAAACAACAGTGCTCTCGCTGTAAACCATAAGACAGGAAGAGGCCAGTATGTGCCACAAATACCTACTCCTGCTAAAAGTGGTGGCGGCGCATCAGCAGGCCCCGCAGATAGTGTGGCCGCACGCCGCTTACAACGATACGATGCTGCACCAGCAATTACCGATGACAGCGACGATGAAGGCGATGGAGAAGGTGCAGGCACCCTCAATGGTAGTCATCCTGGAGCAGTTGCAGGAGCATATGATGATATGCCAGCACTGGAATTTGTTGGCAGTGACAATGAAGGCGACGGAGAAGGCGCTGAAGAGAGTAAAGAAGGGGAAGCAGGCCCCTCAGAGAGCTTAAAACCAGCATATACGCCGTCTGATCTTATATACGATATAAGAAACAATGATTATAAAGCAGTAAAAGAAGGTTTAAAACAAGGGGTGAATGTAAATCAAAATGTTGTTTTACAACAAGGATATACTCTTAAATCACATAATGCGCTTCATGAAGCTGTAACACTCCAACATACCCGCATAGTAGAATTACTTATTCAACATAAGGCTAATGTTAATGTAAAAGCGGGAACATACCTCGATACTCCTCTTCATGAAGCAGTGAAAGCTGGGAATATAAAAATTATCAACATACTTCTTAATGCACATGCTCATGCAAACGCAACTGACAATGAGGGCTTTACACCTCTTCATTATGCAATATCAATGGATTATCCTGAAGGGATAGAGAGAAAAATTGATGTTGTAAATGCACTTCTTACCGCTGGCGCCGACACCCAAACAGTAGCATCCACCAGCCAGACACCTCTCACCTTAGCAGAACAAATTGGAGGTAGAATACTAGACATAGTACAAACCGCAGCAACCGAACAAAGACGTTGGAGCCCCGGCCGAAGCACTTTGATGTCAACAATTATGCGCCTTGCCAACAACAGCAAGCTCAAAGTCGACGATCGCGCAGGACGCGGCAAGCTTGTGCCGGACACATCTACTGCGGCTGAAACTTCCGGTGGTGCATCAGCAAGCGCATCCGATTCAATTACTAAACGCCGCTTACAACGATACGATGCTGCACCAGCAATTACCGATGACAGCGACGATGAAGGCGATGGAGAAGGTGCAGGCACCCTCAATGGTAGTCATCCTGGAGCAGTTGCAGGAGCATATGATGATATGCCAGCACTGGAATTTGTTGGCAGTGACGATGAAGGCGACGGAGAAGGCGCTGAAGAGAGTAAGGGCGGAAAAGAATAAACACACAGAAGAAAACATAATCTAGATAACAAAAAAGAGGACCGGTAAATCCGGTCCTCTTTTTTGTTATCTAGAAATGAGCTACTTACGCAATAGACTCAATACGAATAACTGTAATTGGCTGACGGTGCCCTTTGCGAACACGCGATTTTTTACGACGCTTATGACGGAAAATAACTAATTTGTCGCCACGCATTTGTTTTACAATACTGGCTTTAAGCACAGCACCTGGAACATATGGTGTGCCAATTTCAACAGCGTCTTCACCTGTTTTACGAAGCAATACTTCATTAAAACTCAATACCGCTCCTGGTTCACCTTCAATTTTTTCAATCGCCAATGTTTTTCCCGGAATTGCTTGATATTGCTTGCCGCCGGTTTGAAATACAACATACTGTTGCGCTACTTGTTCTACTTTTCGAGCGTTCATTGACACTATACCTTTATGTGATTTTGTTATACGTACATTTTATTGGGTACAAAGCTCAGCCCACTACGATAGCGGCAATAAGCTTGCTAGATTGTTTTGCTAGAATACCACACTAATAATTTCTGTCAAAACGGGAGATCGTCATCAAATGGCTTTGGTTGACTCTTAAGATTTACTTCACCTGTTGCCCGACTCATTGAAGAAGTTGCTGCTGCAGCGGTAAAATCATCTTGAGCAGAAGAATTATCAGATGAAACCTCTTCTCCTGGGCCTTGCAAAAATGTTACTCGATCAGCCACAATACTGTGTTTACTCCGCTTTTGCCCATCTTGCTCCCAAGAATCAAGCTTTAAGCGACCTTCAACCAATACAGCGCGACCTTTTGTCAAAAACTGCTGGCAGCTTTCCGCTTGCGCTCCCCACACATCAACATCAATAAAACAAACTTCTTGCGTCACTGCGCCCGTCTGACGGTTTTTAAAAGAACGATTACACGCAAGACCAAGGCGGCATACATTTTGCCCTGACGTAAGTGCTTTGTATTCTGGATCTCGGGTCAAATTACCCATAAGAATAACACGATTGAAACTTGCCATAACTCTAAATCTCCTTAAAAACACATCATTAATTTCTGTCATATAGTCTCTTGCGTACTACATGAGTAAGTATACCAGGGATGTTTGCAATAACAAGATCCGCTCTTACGCTATTCAAGCCGTACCGTTTTAGCCACACGGGCTGCTAATGTTTCAAAAGACTCAGTAAGTTTTGCAAAATCAGCTATCTGAATCTTTAGCTCACCTTGGGCTGCCTGGAGCTTAGAAGTTGATGCAGTATTAAATGGTGGTTCATCTTCTATTAACGCCCCTGCTTGCTGAGCAATAGCTGATTGAAGAGCAGCCATCTGCATCATCATCTTCCCTACAAGACTCTGTATCCGTGCCGATTGTGTAACAATATCATGAAAGTGATTTCCTATTGATTCTTTCACCTCATTACGAGAAAGGCCGCCATCACGTGAAACAGGAGCCATAACAAACGGGGATGCAGAAACTATTAGAATGCTTAACAACATACAAACACCGCACGCGAGTATTTTTTTCATATCAAACCTTTCCAAAAACACAGGGCTCTATAAGTACACAATCACCCCAGAAACGCTTGCCGCCATTGCGCACAAAGCGTGGCAATCCAGTCTTACCTTACAGAGACGATTGAATACCCTGTGGATTACTCCGTCGACAAAATTAATTTTACTTAAAATCACTCTTCCAACTCCTCGCAAAGACATATTACTATGCCACATCCAAAAGTAAGCTCTTCAAAAACAAAGATTTTCTAAGGTCTATACCACAGTATCTAGAAAAGCAAAATAAAAGTGGTGCAAAGTCTCTTTGTTATAAGAAAAACTTCGCACCACAATCTCCTTCTTCCACCTATCAATCGAGCTTTCGATCAATCTGAGTGCCCAAATAGTACAGTATATTGTGTTTTTTTACTACTCTTATTTTGAAATCACTCTGCCAGAGGAGATATTCAAAGATCTGCTGACACAAAATTGTCTTCTTTTTAAATCTGTAATCGCAGGCTCTTTACGCCACGAACACAATACTGCACCAGCGAAATACCTGCAAAAACAGCACACGCAATAACGCCGCTATAAAAACTCTTACTGGGAACCCATCCAGCAAAGTGACAAAGGAACATCCAAAGAATAAGCACCATGTAACTTGCGGTGGTTATTTTCCCCCAAAAAGTTGGCGCGGTCGTATGGCCTTGACGACGAGCAACCAATAGGATTCCTCCACAGATAATAATTACTTCACGCAAAAGAGCCAATGCTATAAACCATCCCGGCAATGGAACAGCACTCAATTGTACATACGCAAAAGTACAAAAGCAGGAAAGAAGTAAAATCTTATCGGCGAGTGGGTCAAGGTAATGGCCGAGCACCGTTTGCTCATGGAAAATGCGAGCAAAATATCCATCAAGTAAATCGGTTCCACTCGCAGCAAGAAACAACCAAAAAGAACTGTGCCAAAAATGCATCAATAATGTATACACAATAACTGGTGTTACAAGAATACGCAGCACCGATAAAACATTAGATGTAGTAACCCAGCGTTGAGCATTGTGTGCGCTCATAATTTCAACCTTATTGCACTTCTTATACGTTCATTATTATAGTTCTGTCCTGAGCGAGCAGTATAGCCAACTTTAGACTCTTGGCAAACGAGGATCTTTCCCGCTACACTGCCCCAACTATCACAATACTATCATGTCCCTTAGCACAAGGAGCTTACCTACCATGCGCAGTACACTATTTCTTTCGCTTCTCTATTGTGCTCTTTCAAGCAGCGCAGCAGCCTCACTTTTTTATGTCAGTGCTCAAGAACCAATTGCACCGCATATTCCCATTAAAGCTTTAAATAAAAAAACAACAACGTTTGACTTTGGTATGAGCCGGACCCAAGGATCCCTGAGCTACAACAACATTGGCGATCAGGTTCCATTTCTTGAGCAATACGGAGCTGCAAACCTCAGCACTTTATACAAAGGTATTCCAGTTCGCTCCAGTGGCTCTTCATACGCCTATTTCAATCCAGATGGCGAATTCTCACTTATCAATAAAGATGGTGACAACACACCTATATCTGCAAATCTTCGATTTCAAGACCCACGCAATGAATATATTTTACAGTCATACCATGTCGCGCTTACCCACTACCTGTTTAGTGGACTTTTTATCAGGCTGCAAACTCAATTTGTTGATCAATCAATAACTCAAAAGCCAAATGCTACCGGGACGGATGCTGACCATATATACACCCACTCATTTTTAAGCAATATTGATCAGTTTTTGCATGAAAATAACCACACAAGCATAACCTATAACCATCGCCCGTTTTGTATCGAACGAGCAGGTTTATTTGCAGGATGGGCGGGGCATGCATATCTAACTCGAAATATATTTCAAGAAATCGCCGGTAGCCTGATGTTTGGGTACACTGTCGCTCCTTCACAATTTGATCACCCTCTTGCACCTGCATTCTTACTTCATGGCTTTACCCACGGATACTCAGTGCAAGCAGAGATCAACGCACAAATTGCAACACATCTGGCTATAGAAGTCGCAACAGCAACCACCGTTCATGGAAGATTTAGTGATCGTATGCATATCGTGCGTGATGACACAAGTGCAACATCATATGTAAGCACTCCCCCTCTTCTTGGTACGGGTGTAGTACGCAAAGACCCAGGCACCCTCTGGGTTTTGGAGGCAACAGCAAGCTTCAATCGATGTAAAGGATTTTATCTTGCCAGTGGATATCATTTTGCCTACCAAGAAAAAACTAAACTAACGCTTGATGACACAACCGTCCTACTCGGCGCAAGCTGGGAAGGCACCAAACTAAAAGACCTACCTGGACAACAAAACACACGCCTCAACTCAGACCCACGACTTCTTCGCTGGAAAAATCATGCAGTTTTTGTAAAGGCAGGGTTTACCCCATCACTCAATCATCGCCTAGTTCCTCATGTTGAAATCTGTGTATACTGGCCAGTCCTTGGACACCGATCAGTCAGTCCAACACGCATTTACGCAGGCAGTGGGCAACTGAGTATTCGTTGGACGTTTTAACAACTCTTTGATACGATAACGGCCATTAAAATACTGTTGCTGTTATTCATGTTTTACATAAAAGATTTGTTCTATGATCACGCTCAACCAACTTTCACATGCAATTATCTCTTCTATTGCTACAAAACTCTCTCTCACTCCGCGTGAGATACTCGAAGCAGGAACCACTGTCACCCTCCTTGACGCATCGTCTCACCACACCGGCGACTTGACAACCAACGCAGCAATGACGCTGGCCCGCCTCCTTAAAAAGCCACCGCGCATGCTTGCTGAGCTTATTACCGCAGCACTCACCGAGCATCCATCTCAGAGCCCACTCCTCACCTATCTTGACACCATCACTATTGCTGGCCCCGGATTTATAAACATCACTGTAACCCCAACATTCTGGGCGGCTATTGCACGCACGCTTCACACTGATGCAAAAGCGTATTTCAAAGCTGAAGCCATTCAAAATTCAACATCAAACTCTATTGAGTTTTCACAATCAAACCCCGCATTCCCTCTCCATATAGGCAAAGCTCATTATGCTTCTTCAAGCACTGATCTTCCAAACACTCCCCAGCAAACGCCGTCATACCTTATAGAGTTTGTAAGCGCAAACCCGACCGGACCTTTACACTTGGGACATGGGAGGAATGCGATTATTGGAAGTGTTCTTGAGCGAGTCCTAACATTTGCGGGCAACACGGTGCATACTGAGTTTTACATCAATGATGCTGGCGTACAAATGAATAAGCTTGGCGCCTCACTCAAAGTACGATGCCTCCAAAGTCTTGGCCATGTGGCTGAAATACCAGAAGAAGGTTATCACGGAGAATATCTTATCACTCTGGCCGAAGAGTGTGTTGCTGCCTATGGGCCTTCTGTTATTGAAAATGAAATCTCTTTTTTCACCGATTACGCACAAGAAAAACTTATAGAACAGCAAAAACAAGAACTTGCCGCATATGGGGTGACATTTAATCGCTGGTTTTCAGAGCGAACGCTCCATGCAAATGGATCAATTACTGCCGCTCTTGACGAACTTGAGCAGAAAGGCTTTCTCTACACCAAAGATGGCGCTCTCTGGTTTAAATCAACCGAATTTGGTGACGACAAAGATCGCGTCATTAGAAAACAAGATGGTACCCTTACCTATATTGCGCCCGATATTGCTTATCACGTGGACAAACTCTCCCGGGGGTTTCAAACACTTATTAATATTGTAGGGCAAGATCATCACGGCTACATTCTACGACTGAAAGGAACCCTTGCTGCGCTCGGGTATGATCCAGCACGGCTTGATGTTATCTTGTATCAACTAGTAAGTCTTAAACAAGGAACCACTCCCATTAAAATGTCAAAGCGATCAGGAACGTTCATTGGCCTGCAAGAAGTTATTGATACTGTTGGTGTTGATGCGGCCCGCTTCTTTTTTCTCCATAAAAAAGCAGATTCTCACTTAGAGCTCGATATTGATATTGCCCTTAAGCAAACACAAGAAAATCCAGTTTTTTACCTCCAGTATGCCTATGTACGAACACTCAGTATTGCACATAAAGCGGCAGAAGCTGGTCTTGGCATACAACCAAGCACACTATCGTTTACTGCAGAAGAAATTGTGGTACTCAAAAAATTACTAGGGCTCTCTACCGCACTCTCTGCGGTAACAAGTTTGTATGCAACCCATACACTTGCGCAATATGCGCTTGACCTTGCACAAACATTTCACACATTTTATACCAATCATAAAGTTATTGATCTTGCCGCGCCTGAAACCAGCGCTCGTCGGCTTGCTATTGTGCATGCAGTGCGAGAAGTTCTTGCTCTAACGCTTGATCTTCTTGGTCTCTCTAAACCAGAAAGCATGTAATATGACACTCCTTGAACTTCCTTGTGATTGGACCGCACGCATTACTGCGGTAACTGCCCCAGAATCAGAAGAGCAGCGACTCCATGCAATTGGAATCTACGTTGGCAGCACTATTACTAAACTTCAGCATTCATACTCCCCAACACGTCCTTTGTGTGTTGCAACTGATCGTCATACAACGTTTGCCATTAGTCAAAGACTTGCGGCTACTATACAAATTTCTCTTACTTAACCTGAGTGTACCGCTATGAGCACGATAAAATATTTAGAAAAAATAGAACAATTTGATACCAAACTTATTCGTAACTTTTCTATCATCGCGCATATTGATCATGGAAAATCAACACTCGCTGATCGCCTCCTTGAAATGACTGGTACTATTAGTACTCGAAATAAAAATGAGCAGTTTTTAGACCGTCTCCAAGTTGAACGGGAACGTGGAATTACTGTAAAAGCACAGACATCTACCCTCTTCTACACACTTGATGGGATCACGTACCTTCTCAACTTAATTGATACTCCTGGGCACGTAGATTTTAGTTATGAGGTATCACGCTCACTGGCTGCATGCCAAGCCGCGGTACTTCTTGTTGATGCTGCACAAGGTGTACAAGCGCAAACAATGGCAAATTTTTATCATGCATTTGATTTAAACCTTACCATAATCCCAGTCATTAATAAAATTGATATGGCTGCGGCAGACCCTGAACGCGTTGCGCTTGAAATGAAAAATATTTTTGATATTGATCGCCAAGACATTATTCTTGCCTCCGCAAAAGCAGGCATTAATCTTGATCAGGTTATTAAAGAAATTATTCTTCGTACTCATGCACCGGTTGGTGATGCTAAAAAACCATTTAAAGCGCTCCTCTTTGATTCATGGTTTGATGAATATCAAGGAATCGTCTGCCTTATTGAAGTTATTGATGGCAGCATCCAAAAAGGAAACACCATTACTTCAGCAAATACGGGTGAATCGTACGAAGTACTCACGATTGGCGTCATGCATCCAGATCCAGTCCAAACAAAAGGGCTGTATACAGGCCAGGTAGGTTTTATTGTGTGTGGAATGAAAACAGTCCGTGAAGCACGCATTGGAGATACATTCCATCTGTATCGCCAGCCAGTTGAAGCACTTCCTGGCTTTAAACCAGCACGTGCCATGGTTTTTGCTGGTATTTACCCAGTAGATACTAATGATTTTGATAGCCTGCGTGATGCTATAGAAAAATTAACCCTGAACGATCCTTCTGTTTCAGTAGAGAAAGAAACATCGGTTGCGTTAGGATTTGGATTCCGTTGTGGATTTTTAGGATTACTTCATATGGATGTATTTCGCCAACGGCTTGAGCAAGAATACAACATGAGTATCATTGCCACTGCACCAACAGTGCTCTATCACATCGATTTAACTGATGGAACAAGTATACATCTTGAAAACCCATCACAATTCCCTGACGTGCAAAGAATTGCAGAAATTAGAGAGCCAATGGTCAACGCAACAATCATTTGTCCGACAACCTATTTGGGTAATATGATGCAATTGTGCCAAGACCATCGTGGCGAACAAAAAAATATGAAGTACATTGATGAAAATCGGGTGATTTTAGAATACACGCTTCCACTTAACGAAATTGTAACTGACTTCTACGATATTCTTAAATCACGCAGTGCTGGATATGCAAGTTTTGATTATGAAGAAGCTGGCTATCAACCATCAGAGCTCGTAAAAATGAATATACTCTTAAACGGAAAACCGGTTGATGCGCTTTCAGTGATTGTACATAAAACTGCTGCATTATCAGTCGGCAAGCAATTAACACAAAAACTGAAAGAAGTTATTCATCGCCAAATGTTTGAAGTTGCTATTCAGGCTGCCATTGGCGCAAAGATTATTGCCCGAGAAAGTGTCAGTGCACTCCGTAAAAACGTAACTGCAAAATGTTATGGAGGCGACATTACCCGTAAGAGAAAGTTGCTTGAAAAACAAAAAGAAGGTAAAAAGAGAATGAAGCAAGTAGGGAACGTTGAAGTCCCCCAAGAAGCATTCTTAACCATACTTAAAAAATAAGGCCTGTTGTATGAAACGCCGCAAAGGACATTATTCAATTTCTGTTGTTGCAAAAATGTTTGATGTACACCAGCAAACAATACGGTTATATGAGAAAGAAGGACTTATAACTCCGCAAAGAACAGAAGGTGGAACTAGACTTTTTTCAGAAGAAGATGTTGATAAACTAGAAGAAATTATTAATTTAACTCATAAGCTGGGAATCAATATTGCAGGCGTTGAAATGATTTTGCGGCTCCAACGTAAAATTAAAAAGATGCAAGATGATATGAACGCAGTATTTGAAAATGCGCACACACAACTTGCAGCAGAAACTGAAACGTTGAAACATGATGCAACCAGCACAGCAACAAAACTCCTAACTCTTAAAAAACCACGAACTGTTAAAGCATTGCCAAAACCATCAAAAACAACCAATACTACTCCCGACCACGAGGCTCCTGCCGAAGAGTGGAAAGTAGAATATGACGAAGAATAACCTATAAGGAATCTGCCATGATGAATAGCAACCATATAAAAACATTCTTTCTCCTCACCCTTCTCAGCACACTTGCTGCAATGCTTGGCTATGCATTTGGAGGGATATTTGGAGGTATGTATGCATTTATTTTTGCCCTTATCATGAACGCAGTCACGTATTTCTTTTCAGATAAAATGGTCTTAGCTTTATATCGAGCAACTCCGCTCTCGCATGCAAAATATAAAGACATATATGATGTAGTTGAAGACCTTTCGCATCATATGAATATTCCTATGCCACGGTTATTTTTAGTTCCCGGCAACTTACCTAATGCATTTGCAACAGGTCGTAATCCGAATAACGCGGTTATCGCGGTTACTGAAGGAATAATAGCACTCCTGGAGCCTCATGAGCTGCGCGGCGTGCTTGCACATGAACTGGCACACGTAAAAAATAGAGATATCCTCATTGCAACTATTGCCGCCACTCTCGCCACCTGCATTAGTTACCTTGCAGACATTATTCGATGGTCTTTATTTTGGGGTGCACGAGGGAAAAATAATGAAAATCGTGGATCAGGAGCCGGACTCTTAATTATCGCTCTGCTTACTCCGTTTATAGCTATGTTACTACAGCTGGCCATTTCTCGCTCACGCGAATACGCTGCCGATGCAACGGGTGCCGATTGCTGCCAAGATCCACTCGCTCTGGCAAGCGCACTGAGAAAACTCCAAGGCGATTTGAGTAAACATACGCAGATGCCACCATCAACCGCTCACGCAAGCGCTGCCAGTCTGGGTATTGTGTACCCATTCCGTGGAACTGGGGTGTTAAGTTTATTTTCAACTCATCCACCCCTGCAAAAACGTATTGAACGCCTCGAAAAAATGGCTGGCATTCGGTAAAGATCTACGCTGCAACTTGCTGCGATTTTCCATACAGCGATTGTTGAGTCACCCGACTGGTTCTTCCTCCAGCACGACCCGTGCGCATTTGTAATGGAACTCTATTACCCCCTACTGCTGGTTGAAACTCTTGCTGAGCTAATATTTCTTGAGCTCTTCTCATTCCATGCTGCACCTCTGGCCGGCGCAATACCTTACCTGCCTCAATACGCTTCTGTGCTGCAGGACTTAGCACATAGTGTCCAGAAACAGAATCCTGTTGTCTCTCTTGAGAGCGTCCTAACGCACTGCTTTTTTGAGAACTTCTACTGCGCACTAATGCAACACTTCCTGAGCCAGATTGTTGCCGCTGGCTTGGTGCTGGATCTAGTACTTCAAGTTCTTCTTGCGAGCGCGGACTGACAGGCCCTTGCACAGTTCCTTGCGCTTCTGATGAAAATGGGTTGACTGCAGGATCACCTTCCAACAATAACGGTGCTCTTTGCAGAGAGCTTTCCAGAGGATCCATACGCATACCACCCCTTCCCGCTACCAACTGGCCTACTTGCTGCTGCTGTATTCCAAATCCTGTAACAAGACCATCGGTAATTGCACGATTTTGTTGTGCAAATCCTTGAGCCATACCAGTATCGATAGTGCCCAACAAATGCTGCCCGGTTTGTTCAATTAATCCATGAAGACTCCCTATAGCCTGAGTCTGTGATGCCTCAAACCTTTGTCCTGCTGTAGAAATTTCTTGCAAATGACGTGCTAATTCTTGCCGCTGGGCTTCAGTGGCGTGAGTTACCAGCTCATTGGATTGTTTTACTAAATCAATCATTTGAGTTTTATGCTGATCAAGGGTTCGCAGTGCATCTTTCAAAGAACTACTCAAAATTGCTTTTTGTGCTTCAAGCTGCTCTTGAATCTGAGCTTTGTGTTCTATATCTCGAGCTTCCGCCAGAGCTTGTTTCTCCGCTAATTCTTTTTGTAGTGCCGTGTACTCTGATGCCAATTTTGTCGCATGAGCATCAAACATAGTAGCAAACCTCTCTCCCATAGAGGTAAATTGTTCTTGCCATGCTCGCGCTGATGCCTCTTGCTGCTCTCGACCAGCTACTTTAAAATCTTCAACCCCTTGTTTAAGAAGTGCATGTTGCTCTTTAAGCATCTCATCAATCCGTGTTTGAAACATATTCAAACTATCTTGGAACTTCTCTAAAGAAACCGTAACCGTTCTTTGAATAGTCTCTTCAAGAGTGGCTTTAATATAGGCAAGTTGCTCCTTAAAAAAAGCCTGATTTTTTTCGACACTTGCTAAATACTCAGCACGATCTGCGTGCAATTGACGTTCATAGCGAGATTCATTGTTAGCTAAATTTTCAAGGTGCGTCTTATTCAGCACTGCTATCTTTTTCGCTTCTTTTTTTTTCATACCATACGCAGTTGCTCCTGATGCAATAGCTGCACCTGCCGCAAGAGCAAAAATTTCACGCATATGTTTTTGCATAAATGTTTTTGACCGCTTCAATGACTTACTTGTCATATGCTGATGTGTTACTGGACTCATACTTGTTTCAAGGCTCACCAAAGCAAGACTTATCATTACTAGGCGCTTTATCATATACATCCCTTTATTATCATACCCAACAACTCTACACAAAGGCAGGCCGGCTTGCAGGACACTCTCTCTAAATCATTTCAAAATGCTGAACCCTATCTTTGTCAAAGCTTCCCTGGGCAACCGCTTCCTCGAAAAAATTCATCTTACTTAAAATCACTATCCCAACTCCTTGTAAAGACGCTTCACTGAAAGCAAAGTCATTAACCAAGATCATTATTTAAATTTTGCTTAACTATATTTAACTCACTGAGCTATTCCAGCATACATAAGACTCACAAGAGACAACCAGGCTTTATGAAAAAGCCTTTATTTAAGCTCATATAAAGCGAGATTTGTTGAGCAATAACTCTCTCGTACATTCATACAAGAGATAATGCAGGATATAGACATTCTAAAGAGAGCATGTAATAGTTGAGACCACCAAGTAATTGTATAGTATCCCAACAAAGGAAATCTCAATGAAAAAAGAAACATATTCATCTTTCACACATGTACTTTTGACCTCATTTCTCACCCTGATCTGCGTATCGCTTTCACACACAAGCCTCACCGCATCTAAACAAGCCGAACCTAAAAAATCATGGTGTGTGGTGGGAGGCAACCGAAGTATCGGATACGCCCTTGCTCAAAATCTTTGCAATGATGCCACCGTTGATTGTACGTTATTTGTCAGAGATGAAAAAAAGACCGCTAAACTCTTCAAAGATGTAAGATATCAACCCACTATTGTGGAAGGTGATATTGCAACCGACCTTGAACTCTTACTCGAAACCACTGCAAACACTGATTATATAGTTATTGCACAAACATTTCCGTATAAGGTATGGGAAGAATGCTTCACCCAAATGATGATTAATTGTATTGCTGCAGCGCAAGCATCTAATGCGACGATTGTCTACTTTGGACGCATTCAACGCTATGGCATGCTCAATCCAATTACCGAAACCTCAGTTGCCGTACCAAACTGTGAACAAGGACGTATTATGGATGAAATGGAATCATTGCTAGAAAATTCTCTTGTTAACAGTGTTATCATTACCCATGCATATCCATTTGGCCCTGAAAGTGGCGATGGCTTACTGGAAGAGAATTTTGAAAACATGCCTAAAAACAGTGAAGGTTCTTCATTCAAGTCAAAGTATAAATTCAAATGGATTGCTGGTGATGCAGTTAAGTTGCAATTTGCCTACACACCAGACCTTGCCACATTCGCTCGAATGTTTATTGCTACACCCCATGCACACGAAGCACCTTGCGTACGTCGTTGCAACTTTGCCGGCATTACTGTTGCCAACATCAGTGAGTTTGCAAAAACATACTATGATATTACTGCGCAGGGCAAAACAAGCGCCCCAGAATACAATCCTGCAAAAAATTTAGATCTCTTAAAAAGCACCTCACTAAGTGTAGCAGCAGCGTTTAATCCTGAAGCGCGTCGAGCAAAAGATGCATACTATTCATTTGAGAACGAATTATTGCTAAGTAATACGTATCAGGAAGCAGTGTGTCCGTTCACACTAACTCCATTAGCAACCGCTTTACAAGAAACGTACAATGCTTACACAAAAAAATAATACTCTCACTTTACTCGCGCTCACTTCTTTAGTACTTACCAGCAGCGCTGTTCAATTATTAGAAACTCAGCAGAATGAGGCTTTGGAAACGAAGCCTCATTCTACTACACGCTCTCCTAAAAACCGGGATATCCCCAATGAAGAGCCTAGTGGGTGGGTGATACTCGATGGCACGCGCAACGTCAGTTTCAATATGGTGCATCTGCTTGTCTCGCAAAACATCCCCTGTACCGTGCTCGTCAAACCCAATGACATGATTTTTGCAGACGCAAAACTACCACGATCACCATTGGTGACTATTATTGAATGCGATTTCACCACTACACAGTTTTCCCCTCAATCAATTACTTTCACACATGACGTAAAATACCTCTTGCTAGACCCCGAGCATGATGTGTATAAAGAATGGCATAAAATCTTACCGGCTATTACCAAAAATGCCATCTCACTAGCAAAAAACAACCACCTCACTATCTTTTATCCAGCAAGAGTGTATGTTTTTAATAACCAAGAAGTGATTACTGATGAATCCCTATACTCTCCGATAACTGAGCAGGGAATGACGCTCATGAAAATTGAACACATGCTAAAATGCGCAGTACAACGAAAATCATGCAAAGTAAGAACCATTCGCATGAGCTATCCATTTGGCCCTGCAGTTTTTGACTATTTACTGAGCTCAACATTTAAAGAAGCCCCAAGTATGGGTCGTATGACATGGCTCTTTAGAACAGACAAACCACATCAATTTTGTTTTGTAAAAGATGTGGCACGAATTGCTTTGGAATTAAGTACCTATAAAACCGATCATGAAAATATTACTCTTCACTTCAGCGGCTATACCTATCCGTCGGTAGAAGAATTTGGAGCTGCGATCTGCCAACTGGTTGATGTCCAACTCAAACCCCGTATTGTAAGTAAGCTTCAGCTTTCATTGGTATCAATCTTTCAACCAAACGCAGAACGAGGAGTAGACCTCAGTACATATTTTGAACAACCAGTGTATATGGAAGACTCAAAAGAACTTGTTGAAGCTTTCTCTTTCACGCCAACTCCCCCTGATAAAGCGCTCAAAGAAACACTTGATTGGTTTGGCGAATATGGAATGGCAACACGAGCGCTCCAAGAAACGCATCGAACCCATCACTAGGGAAGAAATACAGCGCTATCAGTATATTACTCTAAGTTCTTGGTTTGAACACATCAGTAAACAGAAGATTAAAGCTCCGAAGATTTATTTCCGTGATAGCCGCATTCTTCACACGCTTAACGGTATCGGCTCTGCCCGGCCAATTGCCATTTATCCACGTCTTGGGGAGTCTTGGGAAGGGTTTGCACTAAAAGAAATCATTCTCGCTACAGATATTTAGCTCGATCACTTATACGTGCATCAATCCCAGCCTTGACTCATTCTTTTTCCGTGAAACTATTATCGTATGTTGCCTGGAAACATTTATAGCCAAAATGCATGCCACGAACGCTCAAGCCTCACTTTAACATCATTGTACACCGTCATAACATGTCTTTGCTGTTCCCGAGGCATTTGCTCGTAATACCAACCTGCACCCAAAGCAAGAAGTGCACAAAAAGCAACCAAGCGTATATTTCCAAAAAATGCTGCTACTGCTAAAAAACCTGCGATCATTACTAGTTCCATCATGCATTTCCTTATAAATAAAAAAGCCGCCCGTAGTACGAGCGACTTTTTTTACCATGAAATATATAACGTTGTGAACAACTTAGGCAGCAACCTTCTTCTTTTTCTTCCGTGGCTTATTTTGCTTTACCAGCGGCTCACCAACAACGGTGCTCAAAAGTGCATGCTCAAGAACTTCATCCATGGTTTTTACATAGATGATCTTCAAACTAATATCGATCTCTTCAATAAACTCTTTAATATCAAGTTCATTCGCGTGAGGAACAATAACCGTATGCATTTCAAATCGACTTGCCGCAAGAAGCTTTTCTCGCAATCCACCAACCGGTAAAACACGCCCTCGCAACGTAACTTCACCAGTCATCGCAATACCAGCGCGCACAGGGCGACCAGTAAATGCAGAGGTCAACGCGGTTGCAATAGTAATACCAGCAGAAGGACCATCTTTGGGAATTGCCCCTTCTGGAAAATGTAAGTGAACATCGCTCTCACCAAACGCACGAGCCGGAATTTTTAGTTGCTTTGCCCGCGAGCGCACATAGCTCATAGCCGCTTGCGCAGACTCTTGCATCACTTCGCCAAGCTGACCGGTCAAGGTAAGACCACCCTTCCCTTTAAGTACCGTGATTTCAATATCCATCAAATCACCACCAACTTCTGTCCATGCAAGCCCTGTAGCAAGCCCCACAGAATCTTCAAGCGATTTCTTCTCTGGTCTATGCCGCGCTGGTCCAAACCATTTCTCAATCATTTCAGCAGTCACTAGCACCGATTTCAATTTCTTTGATGCAAGAAGCTCTTGAATGCTCTTACGAAGTAGTTTTGCCAAAACACGATCCAGCTGACGCACACCCGCTTCACGAGTATACCCATCAATAAGCGACGTTAACAAATCTTGAGAAAGCACTACTTGTTCATTGGTTAAACTATGCTCCTTCAGTAGTTTTGGCAGTAAAAAATCTGTCGCGATGCCAATTTTTTCTGGAAGTGTATACCCAGAAAGATTAATAATTTCCATACGATCAAGCAACGGATACGGAATAGCATCAACCACGTTGGCCGTTGTAATGAACATGACATCTGAAAGATTGTAATCAACTTCTAAGAAGTGATCGACAAATGCTTTGTTTTGTTCTGGATCAAGAACTTCAAGAAGTGCTGAAGAAGGATCTCCTCTAAAATCCATAGACATTTTATCAATCTCATCCAGCACAATAACTGGATTGGTTACTTTTGCTTTACGCATAGCTTGAATAATTTTACCGGGAAGCGCCCCAATATAGGTGCGACGATGTCCGCGAATTTCAGCTTCATCACGCATACCACCCAGCGATATACGCACCATGACACGACCAAGTGCTTCAGCAATAGACCCGGCAAGTGATGTCTTACCAACACCAGGAGGCCCTGCTAAACAAATAATAGGTGATTTATGAAGTGTATTTTTAGCAAATTTTTTAGCGGCCAAAAATTCCACGATTCGCTCTTTTACTTTCTGCATCCGTGCATGCGAAGCATCAAGCAACTTTCTTGCTTGCTCAAGAGTAACTGTATCTTTACTACGGGCACTCCATGGTACTCCAATAAGCCATTCAACATAGTTGCGGCTTACTGATGCTTCTGGCGATGTTGGCTGCATTTGCTCCAAACGGCGACATTCTGACTCAACTTTTTCAAAAACGTCCGCAGGCATCTTTGCTTTTTTTGCCTGTTCTCGAAGCTTATTAATCTCTTGTTGCTGATCATCACGACCAAGCTCACGTTGAATTGCCCGCATCTGCTCATTTAAATAATAATCTTTTTGATGCTTTTCAACTTGGTCTTGAACCCGCTGACGGATATTACGTTCAGCTTTTAAAATTTCCATCTCATCTTGCAACAATGAGCTCAGTTTAATAGCACGTTTTTTTAATGGAACTGTTTCCAAGATCAACTGCCGATCTTTCACAAGCAAACTCGTCATTTGGACCGTAATGCTATCAATCAAATAATCAATATCATCTTCCATACCCGCAAGTGCATTTAACACCTCACTCGAAGCTTTTTCATTAAGCTGCGTATATTCTTTGAAGTATTGCAACAAACTTCTTCCAATGGCTTTTTCTTCTACCTTGTTTGCGAGTGGCTTTGGCGTAAGATCTTTTGCTTCTACACACATAAAAGATTCACCATCAACAAAGTTGATTACCTCAGATCGGCTCACACCTTCAATTAAGATCCGAAGCGTATTGTTCTGAACCCGCCCGACCTGAAGAATAATAGCCCGTGTGCCAATATGATAGATATCATCTTTTTCCGGAAATTCAGTATCAGGAGACTTTTGCGCGACAACAAATACCTCGCGTGCGCCCCGTAACGCATGTTCAACCGCGTGAATCGAAATATCTCGACCAACAACAACTGGTATAACACTTTTGGGAAGGGCAACGACATTTTTAAGAGGCAGCACCGGCAGCAGGTGCGTTTTAGATGCTTTCAAAGATTCTGTCATATAATTACATACGCCTTGTATAGGGATAAAATTAAATTACTAGGTCAAAAACAAAGCTAATGTACTGTAAAATATAAATGGGCGCAAGCAAGCGTCCCCACCTGCAATTGACTATTTTATTGTGACCTCTATACTCCTACTCTCTTCTGTTGTCGATAACACTCTTCTCAAAAATCACTATTTAAGGATGTCAGTATGAGTATAGGCTCATTGTGGAGCGTTAAACCTGAGTTTCGTCTCAAGGTCGGGTTACTTGCGTTAACATTTGCGTTTTTAACTGCTACTCAAGCTGTGTGGCGATCACTTAAAGTCTCGCTTTTCGTCAAAATAGTTGGAATCCATCACGTTCCCAGTGCAAAAATATACTCAATGCTGCTCCTCATTCCGGTCATCTTATTCTACTCAAAACTGGTCGATGTACTCCGGCGACATCAGCTTATGTATGTATTCACCATTACTCACAGTATTGGGGGATTCATATTTGCCTACCTCTTACTCAATCCCGCTACCGGCATAGCCAATACTGTACCCTCGGCAGATCGCTGGATTGGGTGGGGTCTATACTTCTTCCTAGAAAGCTTTTCCGCGTTTCTTTCAACCTCATTTTGGTCTTTTGCTAACTCAATAAACAAGCCAAAAGATGCACGTAATTACTATGGACACTTTGTTGCAGGATCAAAAATTGGTGGCATTTTGGCAGCCAGTGGCATGTGGCTTTTTATGATGATTGGCCTTGGTAAACTTGGCTGGGTTACTCGCTATTTTACTCCCTATACAACCTGCATCTCTGAAACGATCTTGCTGACCACTCTGTTAAGCACAGGGGCCCTTTTTCTTCTGGGCGCATCGATCTGTATTTTTATACTTATGAAATATGTACCGGGCTACCATATGCATGGATATGAAGCGGTGTATCAGGCAGAAAAGAAGCGTGACCGCATCCATGAGCCGTTCTCTCTCTATAAGTGGCTCAAGCAATCAATCGATGGCCTCATTGTTATCATTTCTCACTCATACGTACTAGGCATATTTTGCCTCTCATTATTTTACGATGTTGTGATGACCATCATAGAATTCTACGTTATGACCACCGCAGACGAAGCCAATGATACCGCAGGAAAAGTTGTTATCTTTTACGCAGCATACTTTCTCACCATGCACATTTGTGGGTTTATTATCTCAATGTGCGTCACAACTCCATTTCAGCGAATTTTAAGCAATAGAACCATGCAGCTAATGTTCCCTGCTCTGTGCATGGGATGTGTTGCTGCCGTATTCCTCTATCCTTCAGCGGAAACGCTCTTTATTGTTGCCGCACTTCTTCGCGGCGCCAACTACGGCCTCAACCATCCAATACGAGAAATGCTCTACATTCCCACCACCAAAGAAATTAAGTTTAAAAGCAAAGCGTGGACTGATGCCTTTGGTACCCGCATGGCAAAAGGTGGAGCATCACTGTTTTACAAAAATGTCTGCACCTACGCCCCTGCATTCAGCCATCTTCTTACTAATGGACTTATGTTCTCAGTAACTGCAATCTGGCTGATTGTTTCATACTTTCTTGGACGCACATTTCAACACGCACTCGATAAGCAATTAATCATTGGTGAAACAGCAGAAGAGGCATCAGCGCACGCGGAAGATGCTAGCGACCGGTAAAGCAACTTATAGCTTTTTAAAAAGAATCGTATGCGCAGCCCAATAGCCAAACGTTCGTACTTCAACAAATTCTAGTGAGCAAGCAATCTGTCTTACAAAACTACGACGTTGAAAGTGGGAGTCAAAAGGGTTTTTGATTATTTCCAACCCATCAAATAAGGCGCGCAACTACAAACTAGCCCCTCAGTATGAACTCTTGGTAACCACTTGAGATTTCCGTGCTTTTCTATATACTTACCAGCTCATTATGCGTATTGTGCGTATAATGATCGTTGCACGTGTTTTCAAGCAGCTGGTTTGCCGGGGTGGTCAAAAGACCCAGAGAAAACACACGAGCAAAACCCTTTAATAACCAATTTTTAAGGTATTTTACATGTCTATGATCGATCTCAAAAAACTTGTTGAAGCAGGCGTTCACTTTGGTCACCATTCCTCAAAATGGCATCCTAAAATGAAACCATATATCTGGGGCACACGAAACAAAGTGCATTTGATAAACGTTGCAAAAACCGCTTTCCTTATGGAGCGTGCTGAAAAATTTCTTGAAACTGCAGCGGCTGAAGGCAAACAAATCTTGTGGGTCGGCACCAAAAAAACAGCACAACCTATTATCCGCGCTATTGCAGCAAAACTTAATCAGCCCTACGTGTCTCATCGTTGGATTGGTGGCACGCTAAGCAATTTTGAACAAGTAAAAAAAGCTATTACTCGCTTGCTTCACTTCCGTGACATCCTTGAAAAAGGCACAACTCGTGCAACAAAAAAAGAACAAAGCGTCATGGCAAAAGAAGTTGAGCGTCTTGAAAAGAATATCGGTGGTATTACCAAAATGAATGGTTTGCCCGCTGCTATTATTGTTGTTGATGGCAAAAAAGAACATGCAGTTATCCGTGAAGCGGCTAACGTGGGCATTCCTGTTATCGGTTTAATCGATACCAATACTGATCCATCAGGCGTTTCATACCTCATTCCATCAAATGATGACTCACCAAAGGCGATCGAAGTTATTTTTGATTACTTAAGCGAAGGCGTTGCTCGTGGTATGGCAACCGCAGCGACAGCAGCAGCAATTGCGGCTGAAAAAGCGGCGGCTGAAAAAGCGGCTCGCAAAAAACTTGCTGATGATAAAAAAGCAGCTGATGATCAGCGAGCAGCTGAACAACGCGCAGCAGCTAAAAAAGATGCAGCTGAAAAAGCAGCTAAAGCAGCTCCTGTAAAAAAAGAGGCTCCAAAGGTTGAAGCAGCAGCCCCTTTTGAAGTTGTTACAGCAGAAGCAGTGATAGCTCCAGCGGCAGAAAAAGCACCAAAAGCAGTTGAAAAAAAGGCAGTAGCACCAAAAACAGCTGCAAAACCAGCAGCTGAAAAAAAAGAAGCGAAGCCTGCTGCAGGAAAAGCTAAGCCTAAAAAAGAAGCTGCGTAACTTTTTTTGAAGGAGAGATGGCTGAGAGGCTGAAGGCGCATGATTGGAAATCGTGTATGCCCTTAACGGGGCATCGAGGGTTCGAATCCCTCTCTCTCCACCATCTAAAAATGTAGAAAGGCGGTAAAGATTATGAATTATTTACTCTGTCAGGTCTGGAAAGAAGCAGCAGGAATAGTTCGATCTTGTACCGCCTTTCTCTTTTCTGTTTATTATCATAGCCTTGAAGGTACCTTGTCATGAGCACTGCTCTTAATCTTGCCCGCAAATGGCGTCCTCGTACCTTTCAAGATGTGGTTGGACAACCGCTCGCTGTAAACATGCTCCGCAATAGCCTGTATAAAAATCACTTTTTCCCTGTATATTTATTTGCTGGGCAAAAAGGATGTGGCAAAACATCAACTGCCCGTATTCTAGCCGCTGCAGTAAATTGCAGTGCACTGGCTTCATTTCAAAAGGCACCCGAAGCACATCCACTTCCCTGCCTTATCTGCCCTTCATGTCTCCATATGCAAAGTGGCACACATCCTGACTTTATTGAAATAGATGCGGCTTCACATACTGGCGTTGATGATGTGCGCATGCTTCTTGAGTCATGCAGTTTTTTGCCACTGGTGGGAACCAAGAAAATTTATCTCATCGATGAAGCACACATGCTCAGCAAGGCTGCATTTAATGCTTTCCTTAAAATCCTCGAAGAACCACCAGCTCACACACTCTTTATGCTTGCAACAACAGAGATGTTAAAAATACCTGACACGGTTCGGTCTCGTTGCTTCCAGCTTCACTTTAGTGGTCTACCCACCGCAGAACTTACTCAGCATCTAGCGCGCGTCTGCGAGCAAGAACAAGTAGCCGCAACCGAAGAAGCTCTTACGTTAATAGTACGGGAGACGGAAGGATCAGCGCGAGATGCATTAAATATCTTAGAACAGGTACGCTTTTCAACTCACCTCATTACTGCTGATACAGTCCGAACAACGCTAGGTATAATGAGTATTGACCGCCTCGCACAGCTTGTACTCATAATGCTTACACAGAATGTTTCTGGTCTTCTAGAAGAACTTAATTTCCTTACGAGCATGCACCTTAATCCTCAACGTACGTGGCACTTATTGCTGCAAACCATCCGGGTTCTATTATGGCACAGTTATACGGTGACACCACTCCACGATTCACTTGCCCTTGCTGCTGATCTACGTTCGCGCATACTGAAAACTACTTCGCCTCAGACCTTACAAAAAATACTTAATTATCTGTGGCACCAAGAAGAACTCTTTCTTCAAACACCATACAAACAGGCGTTTCTTGAAAAAATTTATGTTGATATTGCAACCGGACTGTATGAAACCACTATGTCTGCTCCTGCTCCAGCGCAACAGAAACCAGTACAAAAAGCCGTTCCACAATCGGCGCCGCGCCCAGAATTGGTAAAAACTCTGCCTCACGCATCACCTCGCCAGTTGGCTGAACCGCTTCCTGCCCCGGAGCCACAATCTCAGCCAGCAGCACCATCAACCGCCTGGAGTGAGTTTTGTCGCGCACTGACGGCACTTAATGACCCAATTCTGAGCTCGATTATTAATCAAGCCCACCTCATACAAGCCGATACAACAACCGGTATCCTTACTATTGCGCTTGTGCACGCAAGTCCATTCTTTAAAGAAAAAATACATGAATCTCATGCACATTGGCGCCCACTTCTTGCCCAGTACTTTACTGGATGCAGCACTATAGAAATAATAGCCAAAAAGGAGTCGGCCCATACCGCCCCGCCCACACCCAGGCAACCTGAAAAAGCAGTAGCTTTGCCTCCCAAACAACCGGCACCACAACAAGCCACTCAAGCAAAACAATCTTTCTATAAAAATGGGTATGCCCAAAAACAAAAAACTTCTCGAGTCAGCGAACCTCTTGCTCCCGGAACGCCACTCATTTTAAATGATGACAACAAAGCACAATGGCCGTATACTAGCTTACTTTACGGTCTCTTCCCTGGAAAATTAGAAGTAATTGCATCACCATCAAAGAGCTGATCATCGATAGAAAGTTGTACTATGAACAAATCATTATTTCCTCGCGTTGCCCTTGTCGGCCGCACAAACGTAGGCAAATCCACTCTTTTTAACCGTATCGCAAAACGCACAGAAAGCTTGGTTGCAGACCAATCGGGTGTTACTCGTGATTACATAGCAGAAGTGATTGCTATTCAAGGGAAACGATTTGAATTAGTTGATACAGGTGGACTTGCTCCTGCCGGGACTGAAGATCCATTCTATAATGAAATCGCGGCAGTAAGTCATGAAGCATGTCAAGAAGCAGCGGTAATTATTTTTGTGTGTGATGCAAAAAATGGCATCACACTTGAAGATAAGCTTATTGCAAAACAACTCCATAAATTTAAAAAACCAGTTATCTTGGTGCTCAATAAAGCAGACAATAAGAATGCGTATGAAGACAAATCAGCAGAATTTTATTCACTCGGATTTAGTTCTTTTATGGCTATCTCTGCAATTCATGGAACTGGTATTACCGAACTTCTTGCAACTGTCATAAAGGAACTGCCGGAAGCTACTACAACAATGCCGGAAGCGCCTGCCTGCCGTATTGCATTTCTTGGGAAACCAAACGTCGGCAAATCATCGCTCATGAATGAACTCCTCCACTATAAACGCAGTATTGTAAGTGATATTGCAGGAACAACTCGCGAAGCAATCTCTGAACGTATTACTTTTTATGGAGAAGATTTACTTCTCACCGATACAGCGGGCATTCGTCGTAAACGAAAAATAACCGACGGGCTTGAATCGTTGATGGTAAAAAGCTCGCTGGCTGCGGTACGTACTGCCGACATTGTTATTTTAATGGTAGATGGAAATGAAGGCCGCCTGTTGGACCAAGAATTAAAACTTATGTTTTACGCCTTTGAAGAGCATAAAGCATTAATTTTAGTCTATAATAAATCTGACCTTATGAATGTTGAGAAAAAAAATCTGCTCGACTATGAAACCAGTGAATATGAATACTTTCTTAAACACATCCCAATAGTGCATATCTCATGCTTAACTGGCAAAAACGTAGGCTTGGTAATTCGAGAAATTGAAAAAATTCGTACCCGTCTTGCTCAACCAATTAATAGTGCTCAGCTCACCGTTAACCTACATGAGTATTTCCGGCATAAGCCGCTCTTTCATGGCGGATTTAAACTACAGGTGTTCAGTATTCAAAAGCGTACCGAAAAAGGAATGTCATTTAACTTGTGTGTCAATGAACCAAAATGGTTTGGACCAAGCCAGCTACAATGCATAGAAAACTTTATTCGCAGCCAGTATGATATTCTTGGATGTCCAGTACATTTTGTTATTACACGGCGCTAATCTACCTCATGCATAGCGGATGGAGAACCCTCTGCACCCGCTCCTGCACCCGCTCCTGCACCCGCTCCTGCACCCGCTCCTGTTTCTGTGCCTGCCGAAGGGATTGCTGATGAGTTTTTATTTTTTTGAGTTTTGAATGCTTGTCGTGCCTCTTTATTTCTCTGATTTTTGGTATACATTTGTCTGCCAAAAAACCCACCAACGCCAACAAGGCCTATGGCTATAAGCGCCATTCTTAGTTCTTGCTCATGCTTGTTTATAAAAAGCTGAAGCCTGTTCTTTTTTTGTTGCTTCAAAAATTCTTTTCTAAGCTGCCACTCAGCATCATTCAGCTCGACAAGAGTTTTTACCTGCTCTTTCTTTGCCGCATTACCACCAAAATAAGCAGTAATTCTATCTACTAGCGATGCTTTTTTATGTGCAGCATCACGAGCAGCTTGTGCTGCTACAATGCGCTCAGGTAATGACAGAACTGGGGAAGGTTCTGCGCATATTCCTAATCCATAGCCAACGGCTATGAAAAAACTAAGTGCAAGAGATATAAACGTATATTTCATACATGTATCCTACTGTATAGACGAAAGTTGTTCTAGTAAGTCTAGCGGCAAAGCGGTAAACAGTACAACACATCCTCTTTTTTACTGAGGAATTGCGCTTCCAGAAAGGGTCGAGTATGATACCAGTCTTCCTAGTATTTCTTATACGAAAGGGTTGTATGAATATCAAAATCAACTTTCATCAAATGCCTCATTCAGATGGCCTTGAAACGCATGCACGTGAAAAGCTCACAAAAGTAGCTACCCTCTTTAAAAAGACAGAAGACCAGCATCCTGTATCCGCCGAACTTTTTCTCAACGCACACACGGGAGCACCAAGCGAAGTTGAATTACGTATTAGATCTGGCCATATCAGCCTTACCTCTCACGACAGTTCACATGACATGTATGCAGCCATCGATACGGTAATTAATAAAATGATAACGCAAGTTAAAAAAGAAAAAGAACGACTTGATGATAAAATTCATAAGGTCATTACCGATAAAAAAATATTCGAAAGTTAAACACTCATAAGTATACATATAGCAAGCTGCCTGCATACCCTGCAGGCAGCTTTTTTTTTAAAGTATTGAGGCTCGGCACCGTTCTCTTTATAGTCAAGCAAAATCAAAATAATAATCTTGATTACTAAGTAGATTCGCTTTTGTGAAAAGTTCTTGCGAGGAGTTGGAATAGTGATTTTAAATAAGATTAATTTGGCCACAAAAGCAATCCAAAGCGTATACGATCGCTTCTGCAAAGTAAGAGTAGCTTGCCAGGCTACCAGCCGTCGCCTAATAGCTATGGCAAGCAGGCAGCTCGCAATAATGACCGACGGAACTGATGCTTTACCCGTATACAATAATTACTTTATAAGCCAGCATTTTGAAATATTTTCTCTCTATAGTCAGCCCCACTCATTGTCATAAAAGGACTCAATTCATGCTGCACTTTATATTTTTACTACTCATGTTTTGTACTGCCCCCTGCGTCACTGCTGCAATCTCGCCCCGCATAACCGTTGTCCTTATTGTTGACCAACTTTCAGAACATATTTTCTATCGTCATCGAAATTTATTATCTGGCGGGCTCCACACAATAGCAGAAAACGGCGCTTATTTTTCTCATGCCTATCATCCTCATGGACAACCAGAAACAGCAACAGGTCACGCCATGATTTCCACTGGTGCATATGCATGCCACCATGGACTTGTAGCAAACGAATGGATCATTCCAAGCGGTAAAAAAATCAATGCCTGCGATGACCTAGAAGCAACAAATAAAAACAAAGTATTTGCACCCACTGACAAAACAGGTAAATCAGCTCATGCGCTTCATGCAGAAACACTTGCTTCTTGCTGCATTCAGGGCAAACCTGAGTATGCCGTCATATCAATGGCGCTCAAAAGTCGCGCAGCAATACCACTTGCAGGGCCTCATGGTCTTGCAATTTGGTTTGATACAAAAGCAGGATATTTCACATCCAGCACAGCATTTTGCTCTCAATTGCCTCTCTGGGTCAGCGCTATGAATACACACCTCTCAGCAACACTCCATGCGCAATCTACCACACAGTGGAAGCCATGTTTTGCAGTAGATAGTGAAAAATATCAATGGGTTGATCCTCTGGCATATACCTACGCCGGTAACGCATTTAGCCTTATCCAAACTCCACAACCATTTACAAAACCGGATGGCTCTCCTTATTACCACGTCTTTGAGCAAAGCCCTCAAGCAAGCCAAGCTCTCTTGCTGCTTGGCCGTTTGGCAATTAGCATGCATACCAAATATTATCCCTCAAAGCCTCTTGTATTAATGGTAAGCCTCAGCAATTTTGACTATGCAGGACACTATTACGGACCGTACAGCAAAGAAGTTATTGATACGCTTTATCACATAGATAGACAGGCCGATTGGTTTATAGAAAGCATTGAAAAAGAATATGGCGCTGAAAATTGCTTGTTCGCACTTACCGCAGACCACGGCGTTCTTCCTATTCCTGAGATTTTAAACAAACGTGGAAACTACAAAGCGCAACGCCTTGATGCCACCTTTATACTCAAAGAATTGAACCGCATTATCTATAATACCTATAACGTAAAAAATCTCATGAAAACAGTTTTGCCACCACACTTTTACGTCGACAATGAGAAGTGGCTATATTTGGACAAAGAAACCCAAGATCGTATTATCCCTGCTGTCAAATCATATTTTGAATCAATTCCCGGCATCATGCACGCATGGCATAAATCAGACCTTGAGAACCCTGATTTTAAAACATGGTATCCAACCAATGATCGCGCGCATTGGTTTGCGCTTCAGTACATGAAAGATCGTAGCGGCGATTTCGTCGTACAAGTTGCTCCTTTTACCGAGCTATCGCTCTATCCAAAAGGCACAAGCCATGACTCGCCCTATGATTATGATGTTCGAGTACCTGTGGCGTTTTATGGGAAAGATATTGTAAAAGGAACGCATAACCAGCCAGTCTCAATGCGACACTTTTCTTCTACGCTTGCACATCTTCTGGGTGTAAAAAAACCTGCCAATGCTCCACGTGCGCACTGGGGACCATTGATTACAAAAAAAGTATAGCCAAAATTTAATCCTTTTTTTGAGGCGCCAATAGCTCCCGTACATACCAAACACAATCTCCCGCCAAAATCCCCAGGCCACATCTTGCGCCAATTCCAATTATATGTAATACCCACATAATTCCGTTACAAGGCTGCCAATAATAACCAAAAAATGAATATATATGAGCAATAATTTCTCCTATAGCGTTCACTAAAAGGGTTGTCCCTATAACCGGGCTTGGTAGCAGCGTACACCTTCTTGCGGCCACGCTCCATGCCGTAATATCGCACGAGGCAAGCTTGCGGCGACGAAAAACACCATAGGCCGCTCCAATTATAAATATAAGCAGATCCATAGACAGCATGGCATAATGAAAAAAAGTGTTTTGAGAAACACCTTCGACAAATTTAAGCGAATCTATTAAAGTAAATGCATACAAACACATTCCAACATTGCCAACAAGCGTCATAAAGGGGAAAAATAAGAGCCCTCCAATAGTAGCCCTGCGGCCCCAGATTGTTCTTAAATAGATAGAAATAAAAATCCCATAAATAAACAAGACTACAAATGCATAACCCCACTGCTCAGCAGTCACGGCAGATAAAAAATTAAACATGTAAAAACTCCCTCTACGGCTCTAGCCACTTCAATTTAAAATAAGAAACTGATTTTTAATGAGATACAAGTAGTAAGAGAGAATATACTAGAATAAAACGGACTACAATCTTCAGAGAATGCAAGCCTGTTGCCATTACCCCCATTTTCCTCTACATTTCGCTTCCTATCTTGTAACCACAAAGGATCACTGTGATAAAGCCTGTATATAAAGGAGAATCAATTCGCCAACTGTTCAGCTATTGGCTTCCCGAGCTTATTACACTCTGTGTCACTGTTGCATTGCCACCCCTCTTTGATTCGTATCTTATTGCAGGACTCAAATCAACCACCGCATATGGCGCACTGGGTATGGCAACAAACTTTTTACACACACTTGTCAAATTTTCAGAAGCTATTCCAGTAGCTGCAATTGCGGTAATTGGACGACACAATGGTGCTAAAGACCATGCAGGCTCGGCCGCTCACTTCATCAATACCCTTTGGACCGCCATACTCCTCGGCTTTACCCAACTTATTATCATTTGGTACACAGCACCTGCTATCTATCAGTGGCTTGGTGTTCCAGAAGATATGGCACTGCTCGGTGCACCATTTTTACGGCTGCGGTCTGTCAGCGTTCTCCTTGCTTTTATCTTACTGGCAATTCTTGGCTTTATGCGCGCCATCAAAAACACCCACACACCCATGCTTATCACACTCGTCGGAACCGGGGTCTATATTGTAAGCAGCGTACTTCTTGTTTCTGGCTGGTATGGTATCCCTGCCTGCGGTATGTATGGCCCCGCTCTTGCAGCACTCCTTGAATACACTACCATGCTCTGCATTGCTCTCTGGTACCTGTGTAATACACCGGCATATAAAATATACTTACTAACACTCACAAACTGGTCAATAGACTGGCGAGCTATTGGATCGATTATTCAATTTAGTATTCCAGTTATTATTGATAAGAGTGCACTCTCATTCTCATATGTCTGGCTCTCTAAAATGCTTGCAACGCTGGGACCAGATTCAATAGCAGCCTTTGATATCATAAAAAACCTAGAACGATCTGCTATTATGCCTGCAGCAGCCTTTGCCCAAGTAGTTACCTTTCTCGTCAGCAATCACCTGGGCGCTCAGCACATTACTGCTGCTCGAACAACTATTATAAAAATATTACTTCTTACCAGTATTCTGGTGAGCAGCACGCTTATCATCCTCAGCCTGTGGGCGCCAGCTTGCATTGCACTTTTTGCGCCAATTCCACAACTCATTACGTTTGCAACGCCTCTTCTCAGGATTCTGAGCTGTCTTGTCGTCTTTGATTTTATTCAACTTATTCTAGCCGGAGCACTGCGCGGTGCTGGCAAGGTAAAAACAGTTATGTGGATACGTTTTCTTTCCTGCCTACTTTTCTTTTTACCGATATCATATATCCTGTCTCTCTGTTCGTTTTCAAATACGAGCCTGCAGTTTTGTCTCATATATGGTGCATTCTATTGCAATACTGCACTCATGGGAGCTGCCTTTTTGTTTCAGCTGAAACAAAAGTATTGGTACGAAAAAACGATCTAGTATTGATATCATTCACCAAGGAGAATCTGTGATTACCCTGCAAGAAATAATTGTTTTAGCGCCCCTTTTGCTCCTCTTATTTGGAAGTATGATTATTTCCTTCAAAACAAAATTTATACAGTTCCGTGCTATTCCACACATGTGCGCTCTTCTAAAAGAAAGCTTTGCAGCAACTCATACCACCAGCCATTCAATAGCGGCCCATAAAGCACTTTTTTCTGCCATGGCAACCACTATTGGTATCAGCAACATTACCGGACCACTCATCGCAATAAGCTATGGAGGACCAGGAGCTCTGTTCGGCTATTTCTTAGCAACTATTTTTGGCGCAGCGGCAACTTTTGCAGAGGTTACGTTTGCACTCAAATTTAAAGATCCTGCCCCTATTGCCAAACGTATTGGCGGGCCTATGTATTATCTTAAAAAAATATTCCCTTCATTTGTTCCCCTTGCATATGCCGCATTTGGATCGCTCTTGCTCGTGATATGGTCGGGATCGCAGTCAAACAGACTTGCAAGTATGCTTTCACCATATAATGTTCCTGCGTGGCTAACCGGAACACTGCTTGCAGGACTCACCCTCCTGGTTATTATCGGAGGCATCAAACGAGTAAGCTCAGTGGCAGAAAAACTTGTTCCGTTTATGTTTATTCTCTACTCAGCAACTATGCTCTGGATTCTCTTTTGCAACATTCAAGCCATCCCTGCAACCCTAATTCTCATTCTACAGGGTGCACTCTATCCTAAAGCGGTTAGCATTGGCGCTGCTATTAGTGCTGCACTGCAATCACTCCGCTGGGGGCTTGCAAAAGCATACATGTGTAATGAATCTGGAGTAGGAACGGCTACCATTCCTCATTCAATGGCAAATACGGAAAATGCAGTCGACCAAGGCATTTTATCTATTGTATCAGTCTATTCAAATGGCTTTCTTTGTATTCTCTCCGGGCTTGTTGTGCTGGTTACCAATACTCACACAACCTTCCATGCAGATAGTTTAGGCGCAATTACTAAAATATTTGCCCACTATTTTCCGTTTGTAGGACCATTTATTCTCCTCTTTAGTGCAACACTCTTTGTGATCACGACTGTTATTGGTAATAGCTATAATGGGAGCCAGTTTTATAGTTATTTATTTGGAAGAAGCGGCCTCTTTATTTATTTTGCCCTCAATGCACTAAGCATTTTTATATTCGCCTCAGTATCAGTTGATTTCACTACTAAAATTGAAGATATTTTACTCCTGCCCGTGATAATTCCTCATATCATTGGTATAGTTATACTCACATTCAAGTATCAAAGCATTATTACACTTAACCACTCAACTCGTCAGTGTGTCGTTTCACATACAAAAGGTGCTCTATGACCAAATTACAAAAATCAGACATTTTCAAACTCGCTGAGCTGTCTGCCCTGACTCTTTCTGATTCTGAAGCAGAATCATTACTCAGCGATCTCCAAAACATTATTAGCTACGTCGACCAACTTAATACCGTTGCGCTGACAGAGCACCACAAACATTCTCATAGCACCAATCATACCCGCCCAGATTGCGCAGCACCCTACGCAGGAACAAATCTCGTAACACAAGCTGCAGAACATTCTGATTCATATTTTATCGTGCCTAAAATTGTTGACTCTTCAAAGGACGCACAATGATAACGCCTCAATCGACGATCAAACATCTTCAAGCGCTAATTGCATCTGGCCAAGCTAGCCCAGAAGAAGTCATTAACTACTACCACAAGCGTCTAGCAAAATATGCAAATATTTTGAATTGTGCAGTTGAAATCTTTACAGCAAAACATCCCACCACATCAGGACCACTTATTGGCATTCCAGGGCTGATTAAAGATAACATTTGCCAAAAAGGACATGGTGCCTCAGCCGCTTCACTCATGCTTAAAAATTTTATTGCTCCGTATGAAGCAACTGTATCTGAAAAATTAAAAATGGCCGGAGCAGTAAGTCTTGGTCGAGCAAATATGGACGAATTTGCAATGGGAAGCACTGGAGAATATTCTGCATACGGACCAACAAAAAATCCATGGAATCTCCACCACAGTCCTGGTGGATCATCAGCCGGCTCTGCTGCCGCTGTTGCTGCAGGACTTGTGCCTTGGGCACTCGGAACTGAAACTGGCGGGTCGGTACGTCAACCCGCATCGTTCTGTGGACTTACGGGACTCTATCCTACGTATGGGAGGTTCTCTCGTTACGGACTTATAGCATTCTGTTCTTCATTTGACCAAGCTGGCCCACTCACTAAAACCGTATATGACAATGCACTTCTTGCATCTATTATGTCTGGTGCTGACCGTCATGATGCGTCAACACTCAGCGAAGGCCCTCAAGATTTCACGCGCAACCTCACGGGCAAGCTTCCTGCAGGTATTCGTATTGGCGTTCTTAAAGATTCTCTTGAATCAGAAGGCGTTGATGCAACGGTCAAATCATCATTTCAAAATGCAGTCAAATCACTAGAAAAAATGGGTGCACATATTGAATATGTCTCAGTACCCAGCTTAAAATATGGTATTGCGGTATACTTTGTACTTAGCCGCGCTGAAGCGGCATCAAACCTTTCCCGCTATGATGGCACTCTATATGGTGCACGCCATGAAAGCCAGACACTTCGCGACATGTATCTTCAGACAAGACACGATACACTGGGTAAAGAAATTCAACGCCGGATTCTCATGGGCAACTTTGTACTCTCATCAGGATACAAAGATGCATACTACAAACGCGCACAGCTTGTTCGAGATATGATTCGCAGCGACTATGAAGAAGCTTTCAAATCGGTGGATCTTATTATTAGCCCTACCGCCTCAACACTTCCTTTTGAACTCGGCGCAGCACAACAAGACCCTCTGGCTATGTATATGGCTGACTATTTTACCGTACCCAATTGCATAACAGGATTGCCTGCCCTTTCTATTCCGTGCGGATATACTCCTGACGATTTGCCTATTGGATTTCAATTTATGGGACCACGGTTATCAGAAGATCTTTTGTATCAAGTTGCATATGCCTTCGAACAAGCGCATGATTACCATACACACTTTCCTCACGCATTTATGGAGTAAGTATGAACTCGTTTTGGCATGAATCTATTGCTTTTGGTTCACTCAAAGTTCCTCGCGTTATGGCAGCTCCACTTGATGGAGTAACCGATTCTCCATTGCGGCAATTGATACGTCGCTTTTCAACAACAGAGTTACTGTATACCGAAATGCGTCATATTGCGTGTGTGGCAAATTCACGGCTCCCAACCCTTTTTTCATATCAAGCGTGCGAGCAGCCACTGGCATACCAAATTTCTGCTAACAATACCCGATGGATAGCAGAAGCGGTTGAAGCAATTGTGAGCCATGGTTTTGTAATGCTCAACCTCAATATGGGGTGCCCAGCGCCGCAGGTTATTCGTTCTGGCTCAGGCTCAGCGCTCATGAACAATATTCCACTTTATAAAGAAATTGTCACCAGCATTCAAAAAGCAATCAATGGCCGCATTCCCTTTACAATCAAAATACGTGCTGGCTTCAAGCATACGAATGCTGTTGAGATTGCTCAAATTGCGCAAGATCTTGGCGTTGAAGGGTTAATCATTCATCCACGTCTCCAAAATGGTGGCTTCACCTCCCCACTTGATTACGATACTACTGCGGCAGTAAAAAAAGCTGTTTCTATACCGGTAATTTTCTCCGGCAACATTAATACCTACCAACGCATGGTCAAAGTGCACGAACGAACCGGCGTTGATGGATTTATGATTGGAAGAGCGCTCTGGGGCTGCCCTTGGAAGATGCATGAAATTATGGAAGAAGCATCTGGCAGAAAATTTGTTATCCCTATTGTTGAAATGGTACGACTAGCACGAATGCATCTTGATCTCAACCTGGCGTTGTATGGACCGCGAGGAGTAAACCCATTTAAAAAACAACTTCCTCAATATATTCGCGGTGTAGATGGAGCATCACAGATTCGATCGCACCTTGTCCGTCTCCAAACAGCAGAAGAAATGGCTACTGCCCTTGATAATCTTATTGTTTCATGTTAAAAATATTCAATCAACGCAAGCGCCCGTAGCTCAATTGGATAGAGTACCGGACTTCGAATCCGTTGGTTGCAGGTTCGAGTCCTGCCGGGCGCACCAAAACCATATATTTTATTTATTCAATTGTTGTATATACGCTTGATTGTATCTCACGGTATCGGGTGCCTATAGCTCAGTTGGATAGAGCGAGCGATTCCTAATCGCTAGGCCGCAGGTTCGAATCCTGTTAGGCACACCACTTTTTATGGCTTCATAGAATAAAAATTTAACAAAAAAGCTCTTTAATCTTAAATTCTATCATTCGAGCCGCTGAGAGAGTCGCGCCTCCCACTTTATTGCTTCGCGATACTTTACAATAACGACAAACCCTCGCGGATAGCTTTTAAAAATACTTGAAGCTATACATTATCAAGATGACAATCCAAGAATAGTGGCGTATAGTTATTAATATATAAAAGCGTTTATCATATACCCTTGCATAGGATAATTTACTTTTATGGTTCAATCGATACTCATAATGATAATGCTCAACCTTTTTCTGAGCGCCACAATCTTTGTCGCCTTGCTCTACAGCATAATACTTTATAAAAAAGTCAAAGCACTCAAGCAGTTGAATGCGCTGTACAAGAACAATCGTAATAGCCCTCTTCCTGCGCCCTTAGATCACCCCATTATGAAATACAGTGAGTACAAAAAAGAATTTGGGTCGCGCTCGCGAGATATCGCTATAATAATTCCTTCTAAACAAGATGACATTATTGAGATTATCACTGAATTTACTGAAACTATGCGTGAAAATGGTTCTTTCATATACCACTTTACCAACTACTGGGGTGTTGCAGACCAAAAAGAAACACAGCGTATTATTACCGAAGTTATGCAAAATAATTACCATGGCGTGCTAACTGTCGGAGCAACCCTCACCAAGCTCGCTAAAAACATCAGTATTACTCACAATAAATCAACCCCTATCGTTTTCACACAGGTAAGCCAAGTGGCTTGGGAAAAAGAACAGTATAAAACAAAAGTCCCGCATATGACCGGAGTCACTTTATACGACAATTGGCGCTATCGACTTAAAATGTATCTTTATATAAAACCATTTATGAGATCAGTCTTTATTCCCATAACAAACCCATCTCTTCATGAATCAGTCGCAGCTATGACCGACATCTTGCGCAGCTACGGCGTACATGCGCATGCCATTCCAACTCATAGCGGCGATGATATTGTGCAGACTCTTTCTCTCTATGTAGATGAAGTAGATAGCCTCATATTACCGCGTGACATCTTACCGGCAGAAGTAATAAGCAAAATTGCAAAAAAGTGCTCTGAAAGCAGAATTACCTTTTTCAGCCCGTTTCTTAAAGATGTTCATTTAGGCGCAGCTATAGCCATGAACATTGTAGAAGAACACTTTGGGATGCAAGCAGCACATCAAATGCTTACCATCCTTGAAGATAACGTAGTTCCCTCTGGAGTTCCTCTTATTAATATTGAAGAAGGCCATTCATATGAAATGCATTTCAATCAAATAGCTATGCAAGCTCAAGGGCTTGATACCGATCGAATAACCACATTTGCACTACAATTTGGCATCAAGCTGCATACCTCGCTCGAACAATATATAGAATAAGGCTTTCAAATGAATGAACTCCTCTTATATCTTCATATCCTCCCTATCTTCATGCTGCTTATACTCATTATTGTGTATGCAAAGATAAAAAAACTCCAGGCCACCCGTCGCTACCTTTATGACAAACGTAAGCGTATTGTTATTGCAATAATAGTACCCAGTACCATTCAAGTAGTACAAGAAGTGCTTAGGCCACTTATTGCCTACATAAAAAAATATGCTTCATTCGAATTTGAAACCATTGAATGCATTCACAACCTTAATCGCGATCAAGCCGAAGAATGGGCTCATTTCATTAGTGAAAGCAAAGTCGACCTTATTCTCTCACTTGGCAAACTCTCTACTGAAGTCATGTATAACACTATGAAAACATGCCATGCAAAAATACCCATGATTTCTGTAGGAAGCCCTTTAGGCCACAACGATATCCCGTTTGAAACTATGCAAAAATACACTCAGATTACCGGTGTAGTTACACAACTAGATTGGCCTGCAAAAATAAACCTCTTAAAAAAAATACTTCCCCATGTCAAACATGTGTTGATAGTTTTTAGATCCATTGATGAAATCTCTCACAGCAACCTCAAAGAAAAAAACGTCATAACTACCTCATTGCGTAAATATCATATTGCATGGAAGATGCATCATGTACCTACTATTGAAAAAAGCACTGACTTTACCGCTCAATTACTCGATAATATCGATATTGTTATTCTCTCACGAAGCAGTGAAATCCTCAAATTTGCCTCTCGCATCGCCTTGGAAGCACAAAAATTTAATATCCCCGTTCTTTCCCCTGACATAACCTGCCCTGATGTTTTTCTTGGAATCTCAGAATGCCCAGAGCGGGCCATTGGACTGCAAAGCGCAAAATATGCTATTGAGATTCTGGAAGATAACATATGCGCAAACAACCTCCCCTTAAAAGAAATAAAAGATCGAGAAAAAATCGTTCTGTACCCCCATAACACCTCACCAATGATAGCTACTACTGCGATTGGCAATCTCTTAACGCAAAGCAATATTATTAACCTCAGCATAAGAGAAAGCGGAGATTAACCCTTCTCTCAAAAACGCGCCTTGATTTAGAGCCATTTTATCGGTAAAATGCTTGAACTCACTCATAATTTTAACGTTTTAAAGGAGCGTACCTATGTCAGAAACGTATAACCCAAGTAATCGAAAGCGTAAAAATAAACATGGCTTTCGCAAACGCATGGCTACTCGCCACGGGAGACTGATTATTAATCGTCGTCGAGCAAAAGGTCGTAAGCGCTTATCCACATAATGCCTCACGGAAAAGACTCATTAAAAAGCGGGAATGCAATATTCCCGCTTTTTCTCTAAATACACTACCCTCACCCAAAAGGCTTTCATGCGATTTAGTAAACTCTTTAAACTATCGAGCGCTCGCCTGAGCATTGCATTTACACAGGCACAGCGGGTGGCAAGTATTCCCGGCATAAAACTTATGCATGTCGCTCAAAGCACAGAAAACCGTTTTGTTATTGCTCTCACCAAGCATATTAAAGGGAGCGTAAAACGAAATAAGGTCCGCCGGAGAATCAAAGCAGCATTAACTCTTATTCTCCAGCACCATAAAGCATTGCCAGGTGGCATATGGCTGTGTGTTGCCTATGAGGCTGCAGCGCAGATACCCATGAATACTTTTTACTTTTTTTTAAATACACATCTATGCAAAATAATCACAAAAACTCACTAGCCAGTGCGATTTTTATTGGCATCATGCGTTTTATGCGCCCCTTGCTCGGTCCTGATGGTATGTGTATTTTTGCTCCTTACACCTGCACACTGTTTGCAGCAGATCAACTTAACCACAAGCCTCTTGGGAGAGCCTTACTCCTCATCATCTGGCGATTGCTCCGTTGCAATCCCATTAATGGATTGCTCTTCTGGTGGTACAACCCGCCCAACCGTTACTGAAACAAATCGGTCTACAGAAATATACTCACGGGCATACTCATTCACTTCTTTAAGTGATACTTCATACGCATATCGCAACGCTTTATCGTAATAATCATATCCTATACCCAAAATTTCTATGTTCGCAAACAAAGAAGCCAGTGAGCGAACATCGGCAGCAGCATCAATCATTTCTTTACAATACATCTGCCGCGCTGCAGCAAGCTCATCCTCAACAAATCCGTCACGGCGCATTTCATCAACAAGTGCATACATTGCTTCTTTAGCATATGCAACTTTTTCAGGGCTCACCATGGCAGAAATATAATCAAACCCATCTTCTTGATGTATATCTGCACCCCAAGCTCCTGAAGCAGTATAAAACAAGCCAGTTTGCTCTCTCAGCATGAATAAACGAGATCCAAGAGAGTTAAAGCTCATATGGCTTAACAGATCAAGCATAATATGCGCCGGTTCATACAGCGAAACTGAAGAGCGCCTTCCGAGCATTAAAACCACTTGGTCACGCATCATTGGCAATACTACATCACTTCTCTCTGGTACTTGTATCTCAGGGTACACAGGGGCAACGTAATGGCTTGAGCTCCATTGCGAAACAAGCTGGACCACTAAGTGTTCAATAAAAGTTGGCTCCGCATCACCCGCCACAGAAAGCACCATATGAGATGGCCTCGCATACACACTATGCAATCGTATAATGTCATCCAGCGTCAATGCCTTTAAATAAGCAATTGCATCGTCAAATGACCACCCATATGGATGCTTATAATAAATCGCTTGTTTTAATGTACGCATTGCAAGCGAACTTGCAGAATCTTTTTTCTGTGTATAAGAATGAACAAAAATTGCACGAATTTTTTCAAATGCTTCTTTAGTAAATGAAGGCTCCATAAGAATGCTCAATGCATGTTTAAGCATGGGTGTAAAACTATTTGTTCCCACTAATAATGACATACCACGTCCACTGTATGCATATTGTGCTCCATGAATATCAAACAATTCAACAAGGTGCTGCTTACTCATGCCAGCACCACCTTCTATAAGGAGTGCCATCATAACATCAACGCCCAGTCGTTCCAGTGCACGGGCAATATATGCTGCATCTTTAAAAAGCAGCGCCACACTAACTAACGGTAAACTGCGGTCGGTGTATGAAATAATAGTCATTTCACCCGCAAGTTGACGCGACACACGAGTAGGCTGAGGGAACAGAAATGCTAATGGTTTTGCTGCAGGCAAAGTATGTACAAATACTGGTTCAGCAAGAGGCTCTGTCCTTTGATGTCGCTGCAATAAATACGCATAATATTCTTCTTCTTTTTCTTGCTCGGCATGCCATACTTCTTGTGCATTATCAATCAATGGCGAAATAACGACACTACACATATCGCGGGGCTGCAACCACTTCTGTGCATAGGTATTAAGTTGCTCAATGGTCAACATAGAATACGCATTAGCTTCATGAAAAAAAGCAAACTCATCACGCGTCAAAAAATATGATTCAAGCCAATGATATACAAAATCAGTAAGATTATGTAAGGCAAGCATATGCTGCCGTTGACGATTCTTAACCATCTTATACAGCTCAAGTTCACTACATCCAGACTCAAGAAGAAGACTCATTTGCTGCTTAACCGCAGCAATACATGCATCTCGTTTTCCAATATGTGGTTCCACAGTAATAAAAAAAATACCGGCATCAAGCATATGTTCCGCACACACACGCACCGATGTTGCAATTTGCAGCTCATCAACAAGTACTCTATACAATCTACTGTCACGGCCACCACCAAGAACATACTCTAATCCACTTACTACCAAGTGATCATTGTTATTCATACCCGGAATACGCCAATACAAACCAATCTGCTCATCTTGCACATCTCGATACATAACAGTATGAGATATTTTTAACTGATTATGGAGCGGAATAAATTCTGGAGTATGATCACTTCCTGTTGAAGCAACTCCGGCAAACGCTGCTTCAGCTTTTGCAAATGCATCATCACAATCTACATCTCCCACAATACAGAGTACTGCACGTGTGGGATGATAATATTTATCATAAAACGCTTTGAGCCGCGATCCTGACAACTCTGCTAAATCTTCTTTGTAGCCAATAATAGGGTGATGATATGGATGATTAGCTGGAAACATAGTGGTAAATGCATGTTCAACCATCGTTGTCCAATGATCATCTTTATACATGCGCAGCTCTTGAATCACCGCCTTAACTTCAGATGCTAGATGCTGGTCGCTAAACCGCGCGTTTTGCATGCAGTCTGCCAAGATAGGCACAAAATGCTCCCAGTTTTGAGAGTCGGTTTCAAAAAAGTAACTCGTCATATCATTACTGGTAAACGCATTAAAATCAGCACCATATTTGCGCGCAATACTATCAATATCCCCTTCCGTCAATACATCAGTTCCTTTAAAAATCATATGCTCAAGTAAATGAGCAAGCCCTCTCTCACCCGTTGTTTCAATTGCGGATCCCACATCATACCCAATTTGCACCAGAACTTTTGGTGCATTTCGTTGCTGAAAAATCAACACCGTTAATCCATTCGGCAGAATTTTTTTCTTCACTTTTTCAGTAGCAAGAGGAATCACATCATGCAAAGGAAGTGAGCTAACCGCAAGAGTCGATACTGCTAATGACGGTGATGCACCCTGCTCATGTGAGGCAAATCCCCTATCATTTAAACCGGTTCTTTGCCAAACTTTATTCCACAACTCATGAATACCAGAACAGCACGCAGTATTCTGTAGCCACCGTGCTACAAACAGATACACAACATACATACCAGCCATTAAAAGGCTACCACCCAAACACTGCACGGCTACTCCATAAGCACTGCCGTACCAATACACAAGTAGCTGCGTAAACCCACCAACCACAACTATTGCTGCTAAATCTTTTTTATTATACATCGAAGACATAGTATGTACTCACCCTGTTGCTTGTTATTTATTATGTTGCGACACTCGCTCCTTATTACAAGGCGCATACTGTACCACAAAACATATCTGCAAACTAATGGATTAGCTCAGATACCTGCAAAATCAAACTGCAACACATACAAAGACTGAGCACAATGTTAAAAATCTTCTCAATACTACTCAACACATGATACAGTCGGCGCTCTCTCATTATCCTCAAGGCGACATACTATGTATATATGTCTACTCATTGCATTCTTGTATCCTATTACACTACAAACGGCATCGCTCACGCTCGATCGTGCGCGCATACAAGGACTCACTGAAAAACCATCCATCAAAGCGAGTTCGCAAAACATTGCCGTAAGTGAATACAATGAATCGCGTGAATACAGTAAACTGCTCCCCCAACTCACCTTTTCTCATTCATCATTTTTGAGCAAAGAACTGTCACTTGATGCCACGCAGCATACCATAACACTTCAAGGATCCCAGCTCATTTTTGATGCAGCGGGACCTCAACTTCAAGGCCGTATTGCAGCACTCTCCACACAACAAGCAACTTACCACCATAAGGCGCAATGCAATGAATTACGCTACGCGCTTGCAACACAATTTTTACAAACATTCCTCTTGCAAGAAAAAAAAGCTCTGATGACTGCACTCCGAAAATACACACTCATCTATGCCTGTACAATGCAGCGCCAGTATGCGCAAGGAATAAGCAACATACTTACCTCTCTTGCTGCTCAAACAACGATTGCAGAAAACAGTGCAGCCATTACCGAGTACAACAATGCAAAGAAGAGCGCTCAAAGCCTTCTTGCGCACCTTATGGGAACAAGCAGATCGTCACGCTTGGGCCACACAAAACTCTCATTTTCTTTGACAAAACCGATACCCACCCTGCAATCTGTGGCCTATTATATTAAATGTGCACTTCAGCACCGACCAGAACTACAAGAAAAAAAAGTTTCCCAAGATCAGTATGCACTTATTGCTCGTTCGCACAGACTCAGCTACTTACCAACAATTTCTACACAAGCAGCGCTCAGTAAAACATTTGCTGGTGCACTCAACGAACAAGGAACTACCACATCTCTTGGGCTGAGGCTCGAATGGCATTTTTTTGATGGCTTTCAACGAGTGCATGCTGCCCATGCAGCTGATGCGCAGAAATTACGCACCTCATTTGAAGAACAAGAAATACAAAGCCTTATTACACACCAAATCACTCAAACACATGCCACTATTATTACGCTACAAAGAACACTGAAAGCAGCACAGGCAAGCCTTAAAGAACAATTAATGCGCGTTAAGAATGCACAGCTCATGCACACACTCGGCACACTCTCACTCGTTGATTACGCCAAACAACTGGTGACATATTGCGAATCTACCCATGCAGTAAAAACAAAAATTATTGCGCTACACACACAATGGCAAACATTAGCCTATTATTGTGGATATCCACCAACAGGAGTACTCAATGAACTATAAACGCACTACTCTGATCATAATCAGCATATGTCTCTGTATTCTTGGATGGTATGCTTTCAGTCGCATTATGCACCGTACGGCTCAACACCAAAATCCATTTACCACCGACCTAGTAGTACAAAAAACAATTCGGCATACCGTTCACACCACCGGTATTCTCAAAATAAAAGATTCCATTAGAGTGGGCAGTCTTGTTGCGGGCTTGATTAAAGAAATTTTTGTTGAAGAAAATGATGTGGTCAAAAAAGGCCAGCTCCTCGCGCTCATTGACCATGGACGGAGCGATACCAGTATTCGTGAAGCTGAAGGAAAACTACTGCAAGCACAATCACTCCACACATACACCAGCGCGCTCTTTGCTCGAGAGAAAGAACTCTATGCAGAAGGCCTCCGCTCAGCACAAGAATTTGAAAGCATCACTCATCAATACAATATAAGCGTAGGGAACCTTATGATTGCGCAAGCGCAGCGTGATGCTACCACATTAGAATTTGAAAACACTCATATTAGAGCACCAGAGGATGGAATAATAATAGCAATCGGCATCAAAAAAGGAGTTCGTATTACGACAGATCTCGATGCAACAGTATTATTTGAAATTGCAAAAGACATCACAAAAATGGAAGCTGAACTTAATTTAGAAGAAAGCGCAGCAGGCCATATTAAACGAGGTCAAAAAGTTGTATTTAGTGTAGACAACCATCCTCATAAAACATTTAAAACTACTATTCGTAGTGTCAGCTATGCCCCTTATAAAACAAGTACCGGCTTAGTCTATCGTGCAACAGTAGATATTGATAATAAAGCAGAACTATTACGCCCTGGCATGACCCTCCATGCAACTATAAAAGTTGCTAAGAAAAAAAACATACGAGCCATCCAGCAAAGCTCTCTGTATGTCGATCCTACTGCACTTACAACACATGCAAAAAAACTCAATTGCCGCCTCAACTCACTTCACCCTGCCATCAAAAAAAATCATACCAATGATCAAACGCGCACGATTAAATATGTGTGGGTACCAGAAGGAAATACTGTCGCAGAAAAGCCGGTAGAGACAGGAATTTATGATGATCAATTTATTGAGATAACGCAAGGTCTTGAACCATCAGAACACTACATCTGTGATGTATGCGATCCTAATCTTATGGATGCACACTATAAAAAAATATTTAAAGGAGCGCTCTAGGATCATGACACACATACTACCATTTCTTATTACCACTGCATTCACCACTATTGCACGCAATAAGAGCAGGTCGCTGCTCACTATTCTCAGCATCATTATTGGTATTGCCACCGTCATTGCAACACTCGCAATTGGCCGCGGAGCACAAGAAAAAATTCGATCCCGGATTGCCAGCATGGGAAGCAATGTTCTTTCACTCTATGCAGGCAATACTAATCTTACACACACATCACATGCAAAATCGATTACAAAACTCACCCTGCGAGACGTAGAATTTTTTAAAACACTCGATCCTGCTATTCTGTATGTAGGCGGATTATCACGGTACAAAGATGTAACGCTCAGCTATTATAAAAAATCTACCTCAGCACCTTTAACAGGGACACAACCTGATGTGTTGCGCATTACTAATCGAACCCTCTCAGCAGGAAGAAACTACCAAGCATCAGATGTATACAACAAAGCACCTGTCATTATTTTAGGGGCAAAAACCGCTGAAACCTTGTTTGGATTTACTGACCCGATCGGGAAAATCATTCGAGTTGAAAACTACCCATTCACCGTAATCGGAGTCCTCAAGCCCATTGAAAATCATTCCACGTTCTATGACAACAACAACGAAGTCTACATGCCTCTTACTACCGCAAAACGGCTTGCAGGAAGTGGCCTTAATGATTACATACAAAACATTATTTTTTCCCTAAAACCAGATGCTGACACCCGCGCGATTGAACGCTTAATCAAGAGAATATTACGGGCGCGTCACCAGCTTACTCCAGGGACTCCCGACGATTTCACTATCTGGAATCAATCCAGCATGATGGTTGCCGCAGAAGAATCTTCAAATACGTTTAATCTCTTCCTCTTGATTGTTGCATCACTTTCACTGCTTGTTGGCGGATTGGGAGTGAGCAATATTATGCTTGTTACCGTTACTGAACGAACGCAAGAAATTGGTATTCGCATGGCGCTGGGAGCATCACCTTTGCTTATTCTCATGCAATTTATACTTGAAGCAACGATGCTATGCAGCATCGGAGGCTGCATAGGCGCTCTTCTTGGCATAGCCACACCGTACATACTTGCCATCGTTCTTCAATGGCCGGTCCTTGTCACCTCGTTCTCAGTCTGCATGAGCATTCTTATGACAACACTTATTGGACTCTTTTTTGGATTCCTTCCCGCTCGTCGTGCAGCACGGCTTAGCATTGTTGATGCATTAAACAATCATTAGGATATGCCATGAATCCATCACTCATCAAGTTGTCACACATTACAAAACTCTATACAAACGGAGACCAGACCGTCTGCGCACTTTCAATCCCTTCTCTCAATATACACACACGTGAGTGGGTTTCAGTGATCGGCCCTTCAGGATCTGGAAAAACCACACTGCTGCATATACTTGGGTGCCTTGATACACCAACAACCGGTATCTATAGCCTTAACGGGCACAATGTCTCACATCTGTCACCCACACAGCAAGCACACATTCGTAATACTATGATTGGCTTTGTGTTCCAAAAATTTCATCTACTTCCTACGCTTACTGCCGCAGAAAATATTGCACTTCCACTCCACTACGCAGGACTATCACACACACAGATTACACAGAACGTAACAGAAATGCTTAAACGAATCGGCCTGAGCAACCGAAGTACACACTATCCACACCAACTTTCAGGAGGGCAACAGCAACGCATTGCTATTGGGCGGGCCCTCATCACTCATCCCCCACTATTACTGGCAGATGAGCCTACAGGAAGCCTTGATTCGGCTGCGGGAAAAACTATTTTAAGCTTCTTAAAAGAACTCCATACCGAGTATCCTATTAGCATTGTTCTTATCACCCATGATCCATTCGTAGCATCACATGGGACGAGAACAATTAATATCGTCGATGGACATATTACACAAGACGTAGAAAACTATTCGACAACGACTCCATGAGTCATTACATATAACAGAGCGGGATTAACTTGAGCAAGAAGCCCCTGTTTAAGAGCATTTTCAATGTTAATACCAATCTTAAACCGAGCTGGCTGCAAAGAAAGCACTGGCAAGTCTTGTGGGCGCTCGCCATTTAAAATACGACGCACATATCGCCCCGCATCAAGCCCAAGCTCTTGAATGTCATATCCAAAAGCCAGTGCCGCTCCACGAGCCAGATGCATAAGATTCATAGTTATGTAAGAAAATTTTTGATATTGCTCGCATAATTTACCAAGGCCTTCCATAACTTCAAGCACGGTAATGTCAGGTAACACCCACACCATGTCGCATGCATTCATAAATGATTTCACTTTTTCAAGCACCTCATTGCTGCTATAGACCTTTATATCAGAAACTTCATACCCTCGCTTTTCAAGCTCGCTGCCAATATATACACGATACTGTTCAAGCATGCCTCCCAAAGCGGTTGGATCATAAGGAATAAGAATTTTTTTTACCGATGGTGCAAATACTGCCAACTGATCAATCATCGGTTTTACAAAATCAAATCCTGCAATACAAAATCCGGTCACATGGCCGCCATGCTGCTCAAACGAAGAAACAATACCTGTTTTAATAGGGTCACCCGTACCACAAAATACAATAGGGATCAGTATATTGCGCTTCATGGTAATTTCTTTAGCCATCTGAGTTGCGCTGGTCCCAATAGAAACAATTGCATGCACTCCCTCACTCACCGCTTTCTCAATAACTGAATGCAATTGAATGCGATCTCCTGCTGCATAAAGATACTGAATCTCAACATCATCGGGAGAATCTTTAAAAATCCCCTGCACAACACCTTGGGCAAGCTTTTCAACACCATCACTTAAATCCCAACGAACAATTGCAACAGTATAACGAGTTTTCTTATGTGAATTGAGAAGTGCTAGAAAATCAACCCGCAACAAAAGAAGTGCAGCGCCCACCACCGCAATACCAACAAGAATCACACCAACCGCTATTCTGAAAATATTCATAAAACCTGCCTTGAACTGGTAATAAAAATGGAGAAGTGTTTACACTAAAAAGTAAGTATCAAAAGTTAGTCTATCCCTCTTCTGAGAAAAATCAATCGCCGTTTCCGGCTCCCCACACGATACGGTTTATCTGCTTGAATAAAATTTTTTGCTTCATCCTCTGGTTGCCACAACTCGGACGCCCAATACACAAGCAATGCATCTTTATAAGAACATGACGGCTTAAACATACGGCACAGTTCTTCTACCGGCAACGCAGCGCGAGATACAAACAAATCAAACTCTCCCTCAGTCGTACGGACAAATGTACGCCAATCATGTGGACACGTCTGAACGTCGACAAGCCCGAGCTCTTCCACCACGAACTCTAAAAAACGACGCTTTTTCCCATTCGGCTCAATAAGAACCATAGGAATATGAGGAAACATAATTTTTAATGGAAGCGCAGGGAACCCTGCCCCCGTACCCACATCAACAAGCCCTTTAACACTGCTCATATCATGCCATTCACGCAGCATAAGTGAGTCGGTAAAGTGATGTTTAATAATGCCGCGCACCGAAGTAATGGCAGTTAAATTAACATCTTTATTTGCTTCCATCAGCAACTGACAGTAATGCTCAAACTGCTCGGCTTGAAGCGGCGTAAGCTTTGCCCAGGCACAAAATTCAGTCCACGCGTACGCAATGTCTTCGTGTCGGCTTCGTTCTTGAAAGTAAGCTGTTTCTTTAAGTTCTGGCATTTTAAATACTCGATTTGTTACAATATGAATGTAATATACCTCTTAAGGAGTCATATATGATGTTTAAAAGATTACTTATCATAGCGTTTTTTCTACTATTTTCCACTCCAAATTTCTCTCCATGCGCAAGCAACCCACTTATTGCCGGCTATATTTCTCCTGCTCCCGATGAAGTTCTCTACTCTTTAAGCGCTGAAAAACCAGAAATTCCTGTCGTTGGTGGTATTAAAATGAATTACTCTGGCTATGTAAACTACACGAATGCTGATGGATATTTCTCATTTCCCAAGCACCACGCTGCCAATGAACTACGCATAATTGTCTGTGAAAGCGCTGATTATGATTTACTTAAAAATACCGTATCAAAAGTGCAAATCAAAAAAATGCAGCAACCAACGATTGCGGTCTATAAAATAACAAAGCAACAAGAACAGGCTGAAAAAGAACCACAAAATAATGAATCTACTACAAAACAGCTTCCTACCGACCCCCAACCAGGAGCGTGGTACTTTAAAGTAGAATCACTTGGAAATACACTCCCCGATGGCATGCTCAGCTCGCAAGACTGTATTATCTATTGCCATCCTTCAGCCATTTATCTCAAAGATGGCGCGGTGTATTATGCTGAAGAAAACAACAATTTCATTCTTCCTACTGGGTGCATCTACCTCCTCAAAACACCAGCGGCTGCTCCTATTGAACGTACCGATGTCATGACTCAATCGGTAGATGCAGGTCTCAGCACCGACACTGTTGAAAATAAAAGTACCGAAAAAGACAGTATGGGTGATCAGCTTCCTGGTGTAGAACGCACCATTCTTACCACGCCAGCTGAAGCGGGAACTAAAACAACAAGCTCTTCTGGCACTGCGTCTGCCACATAAGAATCAATCGATTTTTGTATACAATCTGATACACTCCATTGCTCGTATACAAAGTTTCAAATATTGTATAAAGGCATCCCATGGAAACAGCACAACTCAAATCGTATATCTATCAATCACGCGAAGAACTCAAACCCCGTAACTTACTTGATATTTCTGCCGAGCAAATCGATGACCACTGGAATCTGTATAAAGGCTACGTCAAGCAAGTCAACGTCTTAAACGAAGAACTTTCTGCTCTGCGTGAAGCCGGGGAAGGAGCCAGTCTTGCGTATGCAGACCGTCGCCGTCGCTATGGATTTGAATATAACGGCATGGTTCTGCATGAATATTACTTTGGAAATCTTAAAAACAATCAAAATGAACTGGGCTCCGGCGACCTACTTGACGCACTGAGCAAAACATTTGGTTGCTACAACAGCTGGAAAAAAGATTTTGAAGCGGCCGCAAAATCACGCGCTATTGGCTGGGCAATTCTCTACGCAGATACCACCACCGGACAACTTACCAATCATTTTATTGCTGAGCACGGCAATGGAAATGTGGCAGGATTTGCACCAGTGCTTGTACTTGACGTATGGGAACATGCGTACATGGTTGATCATTTAGCATCAGGCCGTGCTGATTATATTGCTGCATTCATGAAAAATATTGACTGGACAACGGCAGAAGAACGGTATGAAGCGATTCGTATGGGGAAAACTACTCCGCGATTCTAGATCTAAATACCGTTGCCATCTGATCAGCTTGCACATCAGAGATACCACAGAATTGTTGAAGGTTTGTTTGCACCATTCTAATCAGTTGATTTGTCTGCCCCGTCCCTCGTATAACAGATAAAAATGTTTTACCAAACGCAACGGTCTGTGCTCTAAATTTTAAGCGCTTTACTAATGCATCAATAATGGCCCCAGACTGAGAAAGAGTCAGAATAGGAGCAAGGCTTGTTCTTATTTGTTCAGTGCTTCCCCAGCTGGTCCAGATAAGCTGGCCTTGTCCAGCATTACGCATGTAATACACAACGTAGTACATAAGGACATACCTATCAATAATTGCTTGCACGATTGGGTCTTCAGCAGAAACCCGATTATACGTAGAAATCCCATGCCAACCCGTAGTCTTTGTAGCTTCTTCACGTGTTGTAATGTCCTCCAATGCAATCCTATTTAACTCGAGCCCTATATCAATAACCACAGCAGCAGCTGCTGCTTGTATAGTATGTAATTTTTTATGATCAAAAGACCACTCAACCGTATCACCCCGAATCGTCTCAATAGGCGTAAAAAGATCTGTAAAATAAGCAAGCACCTCTGAACTGCCTCTACTAAATGCACCCAGCTGTCTATTAAAATCCTCAACAGTCACGACCGACGAAACATCATCTCGTGAAGAATGCGCAGCTCTCTCGTGATCAGTACTAGCAGCACCCGCTCCGGCAGGCCCCATCCCTTCAGCTGAGCTTGAGCCTGCATTATTCATTACACTAGACAAGCTTGCAGAAATCCCCCGTGGCAACACCACTTTTTCATGCTGTTCAACCGAAGCAGCACCTACACTAACGGCTGGTGCTCCAGCATCATGCCGCCCATCATTGCCATCAGTCGATGCCCCATACTGAAGCATAAGATCGCTCTCATGAGGCCCACCCCTCTGCACAGGCCCTGGTACCTTAAGTTTGGTTTTACGGTTTGACAACACATACCAAGCGCCAATACCAGCTACGGCCAAAGATGCCGCAATTGGTACCACCACATCAGCTCGCTTCCACCAAGACACCTTACTCCGAGGAACCATCCGTTTATTAAATTGTATGACTGCTTTCATAAAATCTGCAGGCATATTCTGCTCAGCCATCTCTGCCATAATAAGCTGCACATATGCCCTATACAAAGATCGGTCGCCACTCACCGGAAGCGAATGCATCTGCTTAAAAACTTCTTGCACAGTAGGATATAAAGATAAAGATTTTAGCAACGCAGCATAGGTAACCAGAGAAACATGCACCTGAGCATCTTGCTTGCGAGCAGTTTTACTTACTGCCGGGCACAAAGAAATCCCACCAAGACTCACCACCGCTATGCCGCAGCACAGTACATACTTATTTTTCATGGTATCTCCAAACCTACATCTCTACACTGCTATAACCAAAACATTGTAACAATGTTCACCTTCAAAGACACGATATAAAGCAAATTCGCAGTCCACTGCGTTAAACACGTATTATTCTCTTACCCGAGAAGCCTTCCCAACCAAGAAGTTCTCTTATTTAATTCTTGCTGCTCAGATTTTGCTTGCGCAATAGCTCCTTTGGCCGTAGACACTTGCTTCTCCCAAGATAAGTTGTTAAAAACATTAAGTGCTTTTGTATCAGGAACACTATCAGATCCATCATCAACTAAATTTATAAGACTCTCCTTATACTTTTCCACGTACTGCCGATTTCTATAATTATTCAACTTCACACCAGCCAACAATCCTGTCGCTGCCATTGCAAGTGCCAGCGGAATCATAACACTTTTACGCTTCCACCATGAAACTTTCTTTTGCGGCGCCATACTATCGTTAAATCGCTTCAGTGAGCTTTTCAAATCTGCTGCAAGTTCATATTTATTAAGCGTTACATCAAATTCATACCGATGATCTAAGTATTTTTCATACTCACCACGTATTTCAGGTGAATGCAGCTGCTCAAACATCTTGAGCAACTGCGGCATCCGCAACAATCGCTGCCGTAACTTGTCATACGTCACGAGCAACTTATTGTCTGGCTTAATCTCTTCAACCACAATCTGATCAGCTGCGGGAATAAGATTAAAAAACGTAGATATTATCAGAGTACTTACTAACACTTTTTTCATATATCTAGACCCAATTATCATAAAAATAAACATACAGACGCTTAAAATAATTATTACTTAAGCGTAAAATACCGTCATGGTGAGCATTGCAAATAGCCTGCCCGCCATAGCTGTAGCGGCGGCTAGGCAATCCTGTCTTACTTACTACATGAATAAAAAGACTATTGCAGCGAATGTGGATTGCTTCGTCGACCAAATCAGTCTTACTTAAAATCATCATTCAAATCTCCTCGCAAAGACGCACTTATGACGACCTGAGCGCATTATAACTTTCCTGAATCCGCTGGTGCTTTTGATCTTCGCCAGTCAACTTACCCCGCTCTTTTGAAATTGCTTCCAATTCATTTCGAGTTCGCATGTCAGCATCACCATTTAAAAACATCCACAATACACCCTGAACGCCGCGCACAAGCGCAGCCAAAGTCCAGTCTCCAGACTTAGCGCCTTTTAATCTATTAACCCCTGATTGAATAGCACTAATAATATGCTCCTGCAAGCCTGCCCGCACCGAGAATGAGTTAATAATAAAGTTGCATAATAATACGTCATTCAGGACAGTACCGCTTTTTGTACATGCCTGTTTTAAATTCCCTGCTTTCGCCATGTCAACCAGATTTTGCTGCACCAAAATATTGCTTCTAATAAGCACACGTCCCGTCTTCGTCTGCTCTAGAAACATGCAACAATGAGTAATAATGAGAAATCGATCAATCAATGTCTGCACCCGTACATCATCAACATCAATGTGTGTAGTGCCACTCTCGCTAATTTGGCCCACTAGTGCCGCATTAGCTGCAGCAAGCCCAGCCACTATCTCCGGAATTTTTGCTACTAAAACAGAATTCTTTAAAGAAGGATTTTGATCATACAAGAATGATTTTTTATACCCCCGAGCTGTAGGTACAGCAGAATGAGCGTAAGGCTGCCAATTATTGGGCTTCACAAATGCCATAAAAAATGGCACATCAGAATACAATTGATGACCATGCACTGTCTCACCTCGAGCCTCTTTCTGTAATGCAGCTAACTGATCATCAATAGCTGCTCCTGTAATAACAATTTCTGGAACCGTTAGTGCAGTACTTCTCACCGCAGCTCCGCCCGCTACCACAGTCTCACTACCTGCGCCCGCTCCAGCACCTGCGCCTGCTGGGCCACCAACTTCCAAATCATCTGCAGTCATCAGTGCTTTAGGATCAAATCCACCAGTCAATCGGCCATCAGCTTGTCCACCACCCACTACACCTGCAGCAGCCTGACCTGGACCTGTCACAACAGGGACAACAGGTGGACCTTCCAGCCCCGCAAACGAATCATCAATTCTTCCCAAATCAGCACCCCCCGTAGGCACTCCACTAGTATCACTACCAAGCGGAGTAAACCCTGCCTCAACACCTGGTGCATGAAAATGCTCTCCTTCTCCTATTGAGCCCAAAAGAGTACGATCCCGAGAAGGCGTCAACGCTAATTGTTGAGCGGCCGCAGCCTTCTTCTTAGTCTCGTGTCGCTTCCAAACAGCCCCACCCACACCTGCTGCGGTCAATGCCCCAAGAACTACCGGTGCGACCACTTCTGTTCGTTTCCACCATGGCTTAGGAACACGTGGCTTCATCTTTTTATTAAACCGTTTCAGATCTCGTACTAGTGTCGATGATAACTCATACAACTTTAATGCCTGATCAAATTCAACACGCTTGCGCCCATAGAGACGACGCTGCAACCGCACCGCTGGCGAATGCAGCTCAACAAAGAGCTCATACAGCTCAGGGAACAACTCCAACCTGCTTTTCAACTGCTTAAATGCAATTGAAGGCAATGTCGGTATACGAAGCTGAGGCGCTCCTGGTGCGGACATTACAGATACTGCCCCCATAAGACTTATACACAGCCATACCATTTTATACTTCATACATTTTGCCTCAATCAGAAAATGCCCGACTCTCTTTTATAGTATAGATACCCATCATGCAGAGTGCCGAGCATTTAACAAAATTGCTTATTTTTTATGTTTTAAATCCTGAATTGTATACAACTGTGCAACTTCTGCAATTGTTGTTGCATCAGTGGCACTTTTATCGGGCCGGTACCCCATAATACGGGGAAATCGTAATGCATACCCAGGAGTGGTAGCGGTCCGTCCTGCTGCATGAACCGGCGAGCGAGTAATATCATCAGCACGCACACTACAGACAATATATGGCTGCACCCACACATCAGGTACAAGCGCTGCCGCGCACACCACATGCAGCGGCTTATGCGTGGCTACACGCGCATCACACAGCATGCGCAGCTCTTGCCACTCGTCATCAGAAAGCCCTGTGCCAATTTTTGCAATCGTTTCAAACAGTTCAAGCGCAGGATTATATACTCCGACCAAAAATGCCCCTATGCCAAACGCAGCACGACGCCCTGCGCCTCGATAATATCCAAGCACTACACAATCAAGAGTATCAGCAAGTTCTCCCCGTTCTTGTCGTTTAAGCTTAACCCAATTGCTACTCCGCTTGCCGGGCTGATACAGCGCATCAATCTTTTTAACTACAATTCCTTCAAGCCCGGTACTCATTGCATGCTCAAAATAGAGTGATAATTGATCAGCGCTCTCAATGTAAACCTCTTCAATAACACGAACTATTCCCTGCTCTGGAGCAATAGCACCGAGTACTGCCCGCCGCTGTGCATGTGTTTTATGCAACAGACTTTCTCCATTACAAAACAGTACATCGAACAGATATAATGTCAGAGGAAGATCAGCGGCCGCCTCATCAATGCCATGTTTGCGTTTTCGTTTTACCGTTTCCTGAAAAGGAACAAAGCTGCCAGTAACGGCGTCATGGACAATCGCCTCACCCTCCATAATAATACTCTCAGCGCTCACTACCGCCAGTGCGGCAACTAAATCAGGAAACATTGCAGACATATCATGTAAATTACGAGAGAAAAAGCGATGCTGAGTAACTCCCAGCTCATCAATCCATCGATGAATCTGAACGCGAAACCCGTCAAGCTTGGGCTGCGCCACGCAAACCCCTAATTTTTCAAACACTTGACGGGAATCAGCTAATCGATCAGCAGCAGCCGGCCGAACCGGAATGCCGGGAACCATACTTGCTGCCGCAACTGCAGCGCTACCTCCGGTCTTTAAAAGCCAAATAACCCGTCCCAAATCAGCCGAAACATTGTAGCAATGCTCAAGATCAGTTTTCATTGATTTACTGCCCGCAGCCATCCATGAAAACGCATCAAGTAGCGTCATATCAGAAAATCCAAGCCGCAACGTACCGACCACACTGCGCATAATAAAACAAGATTCAAGCGGAGATACCCGCACCAAAAGATCGGCCAGAAGTCGCTCACGCAGTTCTTGCGAGCCCTCTCCAGAAACTTCCACGATCTTATGCAATAATTCTTTTACCTGAAGCACTGAGAGCTGCTCATAGTTCTCACGAGACGCGGTCACACTGAGCAAATAACTCCCGCCATCGCCGCATTCTTTGACCGCGCGTGCAACCTCATCAAGTGGCACCCCTACTGCCACAGAAATAGCACGCAACGCGCTTTTGTCAGCAATATTCATTGTTTTATTATAATACGGAGGATACAGCGCGCCCAAACAAAAATAGGCTAAAAACTGTGCTTCATCAGCCGAGGCCGCTGCATATACTTGCGCCAAAAGCTGGGTAATAGAAGTTCGTGATGACTCTTGTTCGATCTGCGCAAAAAGCGCCGCAACGGTTGAAAAATACATAATTAGCCTTTCAGGAGCGTATACAGGTTTTTCCAATGACGAATCCAAATCCAAACCGCAATCGCTACTGCTACCAGAATGAATGAGAAAGAACATCCTGCAAGTACTACCCCCACTACACCAAACAGTGCTGAGGAGAGCGAGGCAACATCAACACGCTTCATACGCATAAGTACCAGCATAAATACTACACAGTAACCAAGAACCACGAGCGGTGGAAATAAGAACAAGAGCACTCCCAACCCAGTGGCAACTCCCTTGCCCCCAGAAAACGAAAGAAACACTGAATAACTATTGCCCAGCATCACCGCAGCAGCAGCACCCAGGAGCCACCAAGACTCAAGCCCCTGCGCCTGAGAAAACCACAATATGCCATATGCTTTGAGCGCATCAATACAAACAATACTAAAAAAAGCGGATGGCCCCAGAACTCGGGCTGCATTGGTCGCACCACTATTACCAGAACCAAGTGTTCGTAAATCTTTTTTAGTCTTTAGCCACACCAAATAATAGCTTGTTGGCAGTGCACCCACAATATAACAAAGTGCTATCAATACTAATCGATACATACTATCTCCCACATTTCGATACATGAGGGAGATAGTATATCGTTAGTTACGTTTTTGGCTATTTAATCTGCAAGGCTACAGGGTTAGCATTACGCATTGCCTGCTTCTGCTCTTCTAGTTTCATAATTCCTACAATTTTTTTAATTGCCAGATTACGTGGTACAAACCTCAATTTCCCTACATGATTCCCCACGCTTGCAGGCAAGCCCAAGCGCATAATTTCGTCATGTTTTAAAAGCCCAGGCGCTGCAATACATACATCGTACAAATGCGCAGCAACCTGCTCGGTAAAAATAGCAACCCATGGATAAATATCGGGCACCACTTCATTGTCTTTCCCAATGGTTATAATAATAACCAGCGCTAACGCAGCAGCACGCTTATGCTCAAGCGAAAATTCTTTAAATGACTCTTTCGTTTGCGGGAGCCGCGCTGCAAGCCGTGCTACAATCTGCGGCATAAACGGAGTAACACTCCTCACGCCTTCAACACCAGACATCTCTGGAGTAACTAATGCTTTCAGCAATAATAAATCATTAATCTCATAACTTGTAAGTAGCGCTTGAATAGTTGCTTGATTTTGCAAAGGAACAAATGCTGATGGTGGAGCAAACACGGTTAAAAACTGCTTACATATGGCAACATACTCTGGCATATCAATAATTTCGAGTTGGCCACGTACCATCAATACGTATCGAACAAAAATCTTAGCGGTTAACACATCAGGCAACTGCTGATACAAATAATCAAAAAGCGGGGTATGTGACTCTTTTTGAGCAAGAGTAATGAGTGCATTACCTCCATACACGAGAGGTGATTTCATACGCGCAAGCATCAAGCACTCGTCAAGCGTCAACTGATCAAGACAAATCTCAAACACTGCAGCATCAAGCTCTGATGGCATCATCAGACGGACTGCACGTTGAAATAGTATTGGCTTTAATACTGCACGCACCCAGCCTGCATCTGCCGCTTGAATATCAGCAACAGTGTATTCAACATCACTCGTTTGATTATAAATACAATCCTGAGGGATATGCTGAAGGCCAGCATCATGCATGCTTACCTCAGAAACAGTATCCTCCACTTCTTTTGTCCCCACAGGTTGTGAGCGACCTCGATGAGCCGCGTACTGCTGCACATGGTTAAATCCATCTCTCAACTGCTGCTTTTTTGCAGCAGCAGCCGCAGCTATTCTTTCTTTCAATGTGGTTCCCGCATGGACGCCCATGTGTAGTGATGCAGCAAGTGCTAACACCACATATAGATTTACTTTTTTCATACAAAAACCCCTATTATTCCTTGCTGCTTGATTGAGAATTCTTTATTAACTTTACAAAATAACGCTCCTTTAAACATAGAAATCGTTGATTCATGAAAAAAAGATAGGATTTTAGCGCGTGTCTCTCAATCTAAATAGTACCCTGTATCATTCTCATGTCGTGTCCGAGAATGATATACAAAGCTGAACTCCCCTTTTCTCATTAGATTTTGACTTTAGATTTCTGTCACTTTAACGCTACATACGGACCTCACCGTCTTTACTGCCTGCCCGCCACAGCTATTACGCGACGGCTGGGAGGAACTGAAAGTAAAAACCATGTATGAGTAAGGCTCTGTGTGATAACTGCCTGCCGAGTCGTAGCCTTGGCGAAGATCTGGTAATCCACAAGGATTTCGATCGCTTCTTCAGAGTAGGCCTGGATTGCTTGGCGATGCTCGCAATGACGCATACTGCAAAACGGCTCCCTGTTTCCAGGGAGCCGTTAACTTTGGTAGCGGCGCAGGGATTCGAACCCCGGACCTACGGATTATGATTCCGCCGCTCTAACCAACTGAGCTACGCCGCCATATATTGAGAGATTACATTTTAAGAGGTTTGCCTCCACGAAGATCAATTACCCACATAATAAGCGCATGTAAGAAAAAGATGCCTGCGATAAGTGTTGCTAGTATACCAGCCATTAAAGTTATGGCAAATCCTTTTACTGCAGGACCACCAAATTTAAATAAAATCAAACCAGCAAGAAAGGTGGTAATATTAGAATCAAGTATCACCGTCATTGCACGACTAAAACCAGATTCAACCGCTTGTCGAAATGCAACGCCACCCAATAAGTCTTCTTTGATTCCTTCATAAATCAAAATTGATGAATCGATCGCCATACCAATCGTGAGCACCATACCTGCAATGCCTGGCAAGGTAAGTGTTGATTCAAAATACGACAAAAACAACAAAATTAAAAATAAGTTATAAGCAAGCGCTAATGTAGCCAAAAAACCAAGCATCTTATAATAAAAAACACTAAACAAAAGAACTAATAGCAAACCAACAAGGCACGCGAGCAATCCTTTATCAATAGAATCTTGCCCTAATGAAGCGCCAACACGATTTTCTTGTTCAAAAGAAATAGGCGCCATTAATGAACCAGAACGGAGAACCAAAGCAAGATCACGCGCTTCTTCTGCACTATATTGACCAGTAATAGAACCTTGAGACCCTATAGCAGATTCAATATTAGGTGCACTATACACAACGCCATCAATAACAATTGCAAGCTGACGGCCAATATTATCACTTGTTACCGCTTTAAATTGAGTTCCACCTAAAGAATCAAGAGTAAACCCAACATACATTTTGCCCATCTCAGAAATACCAACTTTAGCATCAACAATATGATCACCAGTCACATCAGGATACGCTGACACCACATAGTAACCACTTTCTTCACCCCGGCGGCCAGGCAAAATCACCTTATCACTTGGCAAGTCTCCATCATATTCATCAAGCAATGAATCTTGGCTATGTCCAACTTTTTGTACAATCTTAAATTCAAGCATCGCGGTTTGCGTAATCAACGCTTTCACACGAGCGGGATCATTTACCCCAGGAAGCTGGACTACAATCTGACGCTCACCGTGCCGTTGAACAATCAAACCTGCAACACCAAATCCATTTAAGCGATTTGTTAAAACACTAACCGCTTGATCAACAACACCATTACGCATGCGTTGCTCTTCCACAGCATTCAAGCTTACTGCAACAGTAAAATCTTTTTGAGATACTACATAACCGGCTGGATGCTTTTTTACTGCATAATAACAAGCTTTAGCTGCCTCTTCAGTTGCAAATGTATACGACAACACTGTAGATGCCAAAGCAATCTCTTGAGGAAGAACGCTCAATTCTTTTTTAAAGATATCATCAAGCTCACGACGCGCAATGCCCAGTTTATTTTCAATAGCTTTTTCAACACCAACACTTAATACAAAATATGTACCGCCTTGCAAATCAATACCGAGCTTAAGACGAGGAAGATATAAAGATTTAAAGAATGTTTTAAAATCACCACGCATTAAAGAACTATAACGCGTTTGACCTTGCTCTGGGGCACGTATTGCTACTAAAAAATAGGTGCCTACTGCTGCAGCAAGAAGCCACGCCATACATTTTGATACAACTACATTACGAATACTTGCTCTCATCTTATTATCTCCTTGGGTGGAATAAAAAACGCGCGTCTCAATACCGCGCGTAGAGCTCGTTTTCTGAGAATTTGGTGCCGAGAGTGGGACTCGAACCCACATGAGTAACCTCGCTGCCCCCTTAAAGCAGTGCGTCTACCAATTTCGCCATCTCGGCATATATGTCAAATAAAACGGCCCGGAAACTTAACAAACAACCACGAGGATTGCAAATTTTTTTTACACAAAAATCTTAAATCGAGTCATCTTTCTCTATACCGCGTCCCTCATCTGCTGTTCCTCTGTGAATATCTGCCCCTTGTATCCAGTTATATACATACGTTGCAAGACGGCGTGTTGATGCATATGTTTTCCATACTAATCGTTTAAATAAACCAACCCATGTCAGCTCACGATCATGGCGTGCATATGCGCGTGACAATTCTGCCGCAATATCTTGTTTTGTATCAAGCTGCATGACACGTTCAGCCTCAAGTCGATCAAGCAATGTATCTTTCATCTCAATAATTTCTCGCTGCTGTGAAAGCTCAGCAACACGCTGCTTAGATTGTAACCGCTCAAGACGAATACGTTCAAGAACAGGGTCGGCAAGTGGCGCTTCATGTGCAGCAATCACCCCTTCTTGATGCACCGCATCTTTATTCACTAATGAAACCGCTCCCTGATACACAGCCTGTGCACCATCAACTACTGTGTGCCGCACCGACGCACTTGCATTCCAAAGCGTTGCGAGAGTGTCGGATATCACACAATACGGCGCTTCAAAAACCGTATTTTTTACCAGATTCATAACCCAACTATCTGCCGATTTTCTATTTTTTTTTTTACTATCGTCTGAATCAATTTCATGCTCACCAGAGCCCTGCATGGCACTTACATCTTGAGCCGAATCTGCATGTGACTCATCTATTTTTATAGTTGCGCGAATGCCCTTCAACGCGTCTGCTATGTGAATATTTTTTTGCACTAATGCATCAATATTTTTTTTAGCCGCACTCACACGCTCTCGTCCTTTTGCCAAAGAATCATCAACTGCTTTTACCACACCACTTGCAGCAGTAAAAGAAGTACGAGCTTCAGCTATTTTTGCAGCAGCTTCTTTTATCCGAGCACTCAGCCCAACAATCATTGCATGATCCGTTGATGAGGTCATCTCGATACGCTGAGATTGTATCTGTAGCATAACATCACCAAGAGACAGAACAACATCAGACAACGCCTTTACTGCTTTAATAACCTCTGCCTCGCATTCTTGTAGTGTCTTCATATCACGCTCAACCGCTTCCAGTAGCGGCGCTTCACCTGCCAATGCTTGCTGAGCACCATCATTAACTCCCACACCAGGCTCTGCGGCTTCAACCATTGCACTCTTAATAGATGCCACATCAGCAGTAGCAGTACCTCGAGCCAATCCCGCTTGGGTAAAAAATTCATCAAGCTCTGCATCAAAAGCCAAATATGCTTCAAGCTTCTGCTCTTTGATGGCTTCAATCGCTTCAAGAGCTTGGCGAGCTGTATGCTCTTCTTCTTCACTTTTCTCAAATATAACCGTATCAGGAACATCAGTTGCAGCTGCCGGAGCTGTTGAAAACAATGTATCAGACTCAGGAGTGGTTGACTGCTGAGGAGCTTGCACAATAGGAATAATTGCAGCTGCATTGGGCTCTGAGACAGCAGGCACAGCCTCAGAAGCTACCGAATGAACGGAAGCCTCAGGCGCAGCAGGTTGAGTTGGCGAAGCAGCATCAACAGTAGGAGGCGCACTTAAAGGAGGTAGTTCAGGTACCGGTGTTGCAGCCGGCTCAGTTGCCACATCCGAAGAAGAAGAAGAAGAAGAAGAAGACTGCTCACCCGTGCTAGCATGCTCCGGCACAACCGTATCCAAAGCAGGTGGTGGCGGCAAATCGAGGGCGACGTCTGTTGTAGGTTGCTCCGCACTTTCTTCTGCTATTACTACAGAGCTCCATACTGCTACTATCATTATTACCAAGAAAAGATTCATATCGTCTCCAGAACACAGTTTCTAAACATATTCGATTCATGTAACTACACGATGCGGGAAACCATACCTAGGTGTCAGAGTAAAATGCAATGCTATTCTGAGTCTGCAATACGACGACGAGCTCGTACAACTTTTTTTTGCACCCCAAATAAAGAAGTCACAAACAACCATGAGGCTGAAACAAGCTCTTGCACGTAGCCATACAATTGCTGAGGGAGAGAAAAAAATAAATCATACCATTCATGCTTTTTTTTTATGGTACGTCGAGGCCGAACCGGCTCTTGCTCAACCTGAGATGCCACTTCATCAGACACTACTGCAAGCACATCTCCCACTTCTTTTTGTTTTTTGCGATGGGCACGATGCGCAACAATAAATCCTCGCTCTTCAATACGGTCCACTTGTTTATTCACTTGTTCTATTTGTTTTTCAAGCGTCGAAATAACATTTTTAAAATCAGCAAATAACGTGTCTTCTAAGTATTTCTTAATAGCAGCAACTTTATCGGCAAATTCTTGAATCTCATAAAATGCATTGGCCGCTTTTTGATCATCAATAATCCACCACATTTCTTCTAATTTCTTACTGCTTTGTGAAGATAAAGAAGAAGCTTCTTTTATCTGCTTATCAACTGCTTTAATTCGATCTTGCAACGAAACATCTAAATCGGCAATCGACTTCATATCCAAATTAAATTGCTCAAAATCTCGCTCAAACCGCTTGACCTCTTGCTCAATCGCTTCCACTTGCACATCATAAAAATTAATAGGCGCATCATCACTCTCGCTTCGTTTTTTTGCCTGAGCAATACGACGCTCTTTATCTTGCATAATATCAGCTTTAATATCGGCAATTAAGGTGCCGAGCTTGCCACGAGTAAATCCCTTAATCGAATAAAACTCATTTACTTTTTTATCAATAGTTTCAAACTCTGACAAAAACTGAGTACGTGATTTTTTTACCGCAACACTATCTTTAAGCAACTGCTCTTGCACCGATTGCGCCTCTTTTACCCACGCACGCTTCTTAAGCCAATTACCCCGTTCACCGATAACCGTTGGGTCTGGTTGCACACTTGCGGCGCAACCAATACCCACAATTAATCCCATAACACTCAGCAGTTGTATTATTCTCATTTTTACGTCTCTATCATTTCCTTACAGAGTACGACCAAGTTCTCGCAACTCTTGAAAAATACTATCAATTACATCTTGCGCATCAGATGAAGTAAAACTCCACTGTACGCCTTTATCAATAGTCGAAAGTACTGATTGATCAGACTTAATATCAATAATATCAATACGCACCACATTCATCAGCGGATGAACGTACGATGGCGCACGCACAACCCCAGCTCGACCGAGAACACTATACGCAATATTATTATCACCAAGGAAGGATATCATTACTTTTTTTTGCCATACCATATTGTGGTAGCCGGTATGATCTTTATGAATCGCTGCGAGCAAACTTTCCCGACCCTTAGGATAAATACACTGAATTGGAGTGGTATGAGGAATACCTTTTTCAGAAAAAGAAGCCAAAATACCAATTGCTTTTTCTGACACAAGCAAGTTATATAAATCGTCTGGAAGCTTAACTCCCACATGTTTTGCCATCATTTTGTCCCTTACGCTGCTGCTGACTAATTATGTATTATATACGTTGCTCACACAAACGATGATCTCCTTCTAAACCACCTATAAGCGCTACAACCACTTCATTCTCAAATATTTTCCCTTTTTGGGTCAACCGCATACAAGCGTCTGTCACCTCAAGGTACCCATCACATACTAACTGATCACGGATCATCAAAAACGATTTTTCTTGCGATAAGTGGCATAAGTATACCATACGATGCAAGCCCACCCCTTGACGCTGCCTCAAGCCAAGCATTAATTCTTCTAAAACGGCCTGCTGGTGAGTTAATTTTTCGCAGGCACCATGCCACCCTTCAACACTCACCGCCGGAGACTGAAAGTATGAAATGTAGCCAGTAAGTTTCTTTTTATTGCAGCATCGAGACACTCCATCAAATGATGCCGCCCCAATACCAAACCCATAATACGGCGTGCGGTTCCAATATCCTTGGTTGTGCTTGCTCTCACACCCGGCACGAGCAAAATTAGAAATCTCATACTGCTCAAACCCTGCTTGAGCGTAGCGCTGAACGGTCCATTCATACTGTGCAATTACCTGTTCGTCACGTGGAATGGTAATTGCTCCTGCCTTGACACCATGGTACAGCGGCGTATTTTCATGAATAGTTAAAAAATAAAGCGACAAATGTGACACTGGCCACTGCACACACGTTTCCACTGTCCGCTGCCAGCACTCATCAGTAACTCCGGGCAATCCAATAATACTATCTGCCGAAAGATTAGAAATAAACTGAGGAGCTGTTGCAAAAAATTCCAAAACCTCTTGTGTCTTTTGCGGCCGATTAAGCTTTGCAAGAACCACATCGTCAAGCACTTGCACACCAACACTGAGCCGATTAATACCAACATCACGCCATACTTCAAAATGCTCTCGGGTTTGTCCACCTGGATTTACTTCAAGCGAAATTTCCCGCGCTGCAGAGAGGTCAAAAAGCTCTCGCAATAAAGCAAATAGCTCTTGCAGCAAATCAAGCGGGTACAAGCTCGGCGTACCCCCGCCTAAAAACACCGTATCTATCACTGCACCCCGCACATGAGGCCTTTCGGAGACAAATGCACGAATCTCATTACACAGTGCTTTATGATACTGCAATGAAAAATTATGATGGTCTTGCATCGCCACAAAGTCACAATAATGGCATTTGGCCGCACAAAATGGCCAATGAATATAGAGCATGCGAGGAACAATGGTAGAAAAAATATGTGTCATAAAATCCTTTGATTTACTCCATTCTACCACAAAAAAAAGCTGGAATGTTGGCTTTTTAAATAATTATGATACCACACCGCAAAGCATCAGCTTATGCGTTTTTGCAAGAGATCCAGCCTTAGTAATAAAACTTAGGCAGCTGGCGCAGCAGTTTGCTTTTTATGATACACATACACACCAGCACTAGCACCCAATCCACCAAGCACTACGCCACCAGCGCCAATACCCAAATCACGATACAGACTACTGATCATGGCTTCTTCCTTTTTGCTGAGCGGCTCAAGTGATTTACCGACAATGCGGTTAATCGCAATACGCATCAAGCGTCGGCGCTCTTTTGTTCGAAGCCCTTGAGCAAGTGTATACAGAAGCGAACCCGTAGCAAGGGCTCCCCCGACGACACCAGTTCCAATACCCGCTTTTTGCCGAGGAGAAGGCTTATTTTTGGAAGTAGCTTTTACGCCATATGTCTCATTATGCTGCCTGCTCACTTCAGGTCCTGCTTGTTTCATTCTACCTCTGATCACAGGTGTGCCTGCACCACCGCTAAGATCAGCTGTAGCCGCTGGCGGAGCATCTGCACCAGCACCCGCTCTTGTCACATCAGCCTCAGTGGCGCCACTATCGCCCAGAGAAGAGTGCGCCCTCAAACAGTACCCGCTCAGAAACAACGCAGCGCACAAAATAACCATCAGCTTTTTCATATAAACCCTTAATACAATTAATTAGAAATATATCTTTAGAATAGACAAATTTCACAAAATTTTTAAATATTTCTATCAAACTGACTCTTTTTTAATGTAAAAAACTTCCCAAAAACTATTGCTGTGCTAGGATAACATCATGAAAACAGAAGCACACGACCAACCCTTCTCATTTCTCGACCATCTGAATGATGCACAGCGGCAAGCAGTGACTGCCCCTCTTGGCGTTCAGCTTGTTGTTGCAGGAGCGGGGTCTGGCAAGACTCGTGTTATTACTTCCCGCATTGCATATCTTCTCAGTCACTTTCAAGTTCCGGCACATGCTATTGTTGCGTTGACCTTTACTAATCGCGCTGGAACGGAAATGAAAGAACGAATTAAAAAAAACGTTCCTCACTCGGCTCTTCCGTTTGTTGGTACATTCCACTCCTACTGCGTACGTCTTCTGAAGCAATTCAGCCACCTCTTACCGTTTTCCGATTTCACGATTATTGATACTGAAGATCAGCGCGCCATGCTCAAAAAAATTATGGAACATTTTGGTGTTGATAAACAAAGCACCCCGGCAAAAATGCAAGGCTACATATCACTGAGCAAGAATTATCTTCCCGATTCCCCGCTTAATGACATTCCAAGCATTCCCTTATTTCAAGAAATTGCAGCAGCCTATGAGCGAGAAAAAAGCCGCTCTCACGCGTATGATTTTGATGATCTCCTGCTGGCCACCCTCAATTTACTCAATAAGCATCCTGAGGTAGTTGCTCACTTACAAAAAACAATCCGCCATCTCTTAGTAGATGAATATCAAGATACTAATCAAATTCAGCATGAACTCCTCAAGCGGCTTGCATTTGATGTACAGGGCCGCATGTGTCTTGAGTCGGTTTGCGCCGTGGGCGACCAAGATCAATCTATTTACTCCTGGCGCGGGGCGCAGGCGGACAATATGCAGAAATTTTGTGCCGACTTTGCACCAGTAACAACTATCACCATTGATCAAAACTATCGCTCAGTAAAACCGATTCTTGATGCAGCAAATGAAGTAATTTCACACAATAGAAGCCGCATCGAAAAAAAACTCTGGTCAGCAAAAAATGCTACCAATCGCTTGGCACTTGTCTACAGCCAAAGTGGCACACAAGAAGCACAGGTAATTGCAAGCGCGCTTCAGGTTGCGCATAAAAAACTAACTCTCAATCAATGTGCCATTTTATACCGCACGCACCACCAATCACGCGCCATTGAAGAAGCACTCATGATAGCAGGCCTTCCCTACATAATTGTAGGTGGAATAAGGTTTTATGAGCGCAAAGAAGTAAAAGATATTTTGGCGTATGCAAAATTACTAGTAAATCCATTTGACCGCCAAAGTTTTTTGCGCATCATTAACGTACCAACCCGTGGTATTGGAGAAAAATGTGTAGATATTACCCATTCACTATGGCAAGCGCATCAAGAAATGCATTGCAGAGAAATAATAACCAAGCTCCTCAATAATTCAGAACTCACACTCAATAAAGTACAACGTGCAGGCTTTGAACAACTCCAGGAGTTACTTACCCCTCCTCTTGCACATACAAACCTGAGCAAAACATTAGCAAACATTGTTTCGCAGACTGAATATTGCCAGTATCTGAAAAAAAATTATCATGACCAAGAACTTACCAATAAGCTCGACAACGTACAGGAACTACTTTCTGCTGTACGAAATTTTGAACAAACACATACCGATGCAACTCTCTCCGACTTTTTAGAGCATGTCATGCTGATGCAAGAACAAACGCCAAGTGAAGATGGCAAATCTGCCGAGCATATAAAGCTCATGACGCTCCATGGAGCTAAAGGACTTGAATTTGATTTTGTAGCACTCTGTGGCCTTGAAGAACAACTGTTCCCCAGCACGCGCGCACTGATGTCTTCTACCGACATGGAAGAAGAACGACGCTTAATGTATGTAGGGCTTACCAGAGCACGCGAGTATGTATTACTCACTCACAGCGAACTCCGTACTACATACGGCACCTCGACCAGACAAGAAATGTCACGTTTTGTACATGAAATTCCAGGGCAGCTTCTTTTGAAAAAAGATACACGACAAGAATCACCATATGCCCGTAATAATTGGCTTGCACAATGGCTGGGCGTTATCCCAACACACTCCAATCAACCACTCACTACCTACAGCCAAACGACGCATAAAAACCCAACCCCATTTAATATCAGCAGCAAGTTTAATACTTCAATTTCACCACAGACTCAATCGCCGCATACTATACAGAGCACTCCTTCATCTGTGAAGCGAGCTCCTTGGCTTATTCGCATGCCAGTAAAACATGCAACATTTGGTGTTGGACTTATTCAAGAAGTTGAAGCACGGGGTAATGACGAATATTTTTTAACTATTGCTTTTAAAACAGGTATTAAGAAACTGTCATCCCGCTTTGTGACGCGGAGCTAGCAAGCACAAGCGCATGAGAAAACTCAGCAAGATCTGAACGAACCTGTTGCGGCATATGCGTAACGCGATCATGCAGCAAAAACGTTCCATGGCTTAAAAAATGTGCAACACAAATAGTCAGTAACGCAACACTTAATAATGATATGATATAGCGACCCATGCTGACTAAAAATGTATATCCTTTTTCCCCTAATAATCTATCGATGCAGTGATCGATTCTTTCAAACATAGTTCTCATAGAGTCCCTGGTAACGCCTCTGGTTAGTATGGTGAGTTATAAGTATGTATACAGCAAAGCGCAACAGTACCATATGCTTATATTAAAAAAAAAGAGATTAGGGAAAAAGATAGCCGCTAGCAACAACTGAGCACCTCATATGTATCATAGAAGTAAGAACTTGACTGCTTCGTGATACTTGCAATGACGACGCACTGCGAACGTGCTCTCTATAATTTGATGTAAAAAGCGATATGTTTAATTATTTTTACTGCTAGACAAAGCGCACCCAATAAGCCAACCCTGAAAGAACGTCTTTGCCAGGAGCAACGCAAAAACCGACCCAGCGCTTACTTCTTTAAAAGAAATAATCTCTGCCTACTAAATACGTATTATTATTGATACTCCTTACAATCTTCACAAGCGCCAAACTGAGTTGGAACTGATTGCTATGAAAAGAATCCCACACTCATTATACTGCCTCCCCGTATTACGTACTTAAAAAATAATAATAAGATACGTTCAAAATATTGATTTTAATTAACGGATAGATGTACGGCTAGCAGGACGTCTTTGCAAGGAGTTGGAAGAATGATTTTAAGTAAAATTGATTTGACCGACGAACGCCTGTCTGTCACAGCCTCAGGCGATGACCAGGCAATTCACAGAGTATGCAATTACTTTTTTACTAATCTATTAAGTAGAACTAGATTGCTTCACGATGTTTGTAATGACGATACTTCAGACGTATGCAATCTTAACCTTAAAAGTTCTTATTTTAAAATGATTTTGCTATAGCCATGAGGAGAGAATGAGATGCTTACATTTTTTGGCACAGACGGCATTCGTGGCCGCGTCGGAAGTAGTCCTTACCTGGCTGCTCCATTTCTTCATAGACTAGGATTCTCATTAGTACAATGGGCGAAAGCAAAGCACGAAACACCGATTTTTGTAATCGCCAGCGACACACGCGCATCAGCGCATGACATTCTCTACGCAGTCTCATACGGCATTATGAAAGCAGGCGGAATTGTATTTAATGCAGGAATTATGCCCACCCCTGCATTGCAGCACCTGGTTACCAAACATACTCATTATTATCATTACGGTATCATGATTACCGCTTCTCATAACCCCGCAGAAGACAATGGACTTAAAATAGTAAGACCCGAAGGCAAACTATCGTCAGCAGATCAAGAAATTATCACTCATTTTGTTGCCCACACCCCACCGTTTACCTACTGCCCGGTGTCACTAACTATTCCACCCATTCCGGCACATCACACACAAAGCTATATGCACCATATCAGCAGCATATTTCCTGCCGGACTACTTAGTGGGCTCCGGATTGTTCTTGACTGTGCACACGGTGCTGCCTACCGTATAGCCCCTCTTCTCTTTCAAAGTTGTGGTGCAGAAATCTTAGTAATTGGTAATCAACCTAATGGCCAAAACAGCAATACAGAGTGCGGAAGCACTAACCCCATCGCGCTTCAGAATGCGGTTAAACAGTATGCAGCAGACCTTGGGTTTGGATTTGATGGGGATGGCGATCGAGTCATTGCCGTGAATAAACAAGGCGACTTATTTCAAGGTGATGAAATTCTGGGGCTTCTCTCAACGCATCCACGATTTGCAGCACAAACAACTATTATTGGTACCATACTTACCAACAGTGGCCTTTCTCTCTGGCTTGCTACCCACAAAAAAAAACTAGTACGAAGCGCAGTTGGTGACGCACATGTAAAAAGAATTATGCGCGCTCATAACGCCGAGCTTGGAGGAGAACCCTCAGGACACATTATTATTCATTCTCACCTCCCTACCGCTGATGGCATCTTTGCAGCACTCTATGCAGCACACACCGCAAAACTCACTAATAACCTCTCACTCAAAACATTTACAAAACTGGCACAAGCGTCACGTTCGCTTCCCGTCATAGAGCCACAAAGCTTGACTGAAGAGCCATTTGCAAGCATTATACAGGCACATGAGCACAGCATTTTACCAGGGCGCAGCGTTGTTCGTTATTCTGGTACCGAACCAGTACTCCGTATTATGACTGAACATGTGGATGAAGCGGTTGCAGAATCATCTTCTCAATTGCTTGCAGAAACTTTAAAGCCTTATCTTTCAGATCCTGGAGTGTAACCGATGATTACCGATACTTTTCGCAAAATAAAATCACTTTTCCTGCATGGACTGTTTACCATTTTCCCTATTGCCGCAACCATCGTTGTGGTCAACTTCTGCTACAGTATTGTTGCGCATTGGATTGCACCACTGAAATTACTAGCTCCTCGCTACATACGCCACATCCCCGGCATTGAACTCATGATGGTCCTCAGTGCTATTATTGTTGTAGGAGCACTGCTCCGCATTTTTATTCTGGGACCAGTTGTTCATCGCCTTGAAAAACTCATTAAAAAAATACCTCTCATAAGAATTATTTATTCATCCTCTAAAATTCTTGTCGATTTTTTTAATATTCCCACTGCCCAGACGGTAGAAAAAAAAGTAGTACTCATCGAATTCCCCCGCAAAGGTTGCTACAACATCGCGTTTCTTCTTGATGGAGCAGAGCATTCATTTGGCAAACTACTTCCGCATAACGATGCAGGATATGTCAAAGTATTTATGCCCAATTCACCAAACCCTACCTCAGGTTTTTTCTTTGTAGTTCCACGCAATGAAATAATTGACACGACAATTAGCTTTGAGGAAGCCATTAAAACTATTGTGTCCTGTGGGATTCATACCCCTGAATCACTTCTTGAAAATGATTATGAATAGATAGCAATCTATCACTTGAAAAACCTTACTACTTACGTATACTTAGCCATAGCTCACAGTGGGCGCATGACATTATATGTAATTAAGGAGTTTTCTATGAATACCATCAAGCGACTGGCTTTACTTGCACTCATCGCCTGCGCATACTCAACCGCTACTACTGCTGCAAATGATTCATATGACGCAAATGCAACATTCAACAGTGATACTATTGATTCAATTGCACAAGCAGCTCAACTGGTAAACAAATATTTCTTTTCAAAAGACCTTCGAGCAACAGAGGCTGCAAAGCAACTTGGGTACCTGACTCACAAAGTCTCTTTCGTACAATTAAATGGCGATGCAATCTCTATTTGCTGCTTTGACTACCTCCGCGGAAACGCAACACTCACTAAATACAAAAAAGAAGGCTCAGATTTAATTCCAGTACGTTCTGAGCAATACAACGGCGCTGCTGACGGCGGTGTTCGCTGCATTCGCAAAGGCAAGAATGCTCGCAGCGTCAAACTTCAAGAAAAAATTGCTCGTGGCTTCCGTGCTACGGTGAAAGCAGATCAAATAACTCAAGTAAAGTTCCTTGATCTGTATAACAGTTTTGTACCAATGTGGATTCAAGCAGCAAGTGCTGAAGACATTCGTTCATTTATTGACTGTGTAAAAGATGACCTTACTGCAGCAGCAATTGATCCTTCAGTACGCACACAAGACGGCAAGCCGCTGTGTATTATTACCCTTAAGAACGACTTGTTCCTTGATACCATTAATCCAGCACTCTGGAAAGATTTGCGTTCTGCATACAACATGACCACATTTGCAGATTCAGAACTTCGTAAATATATCTGGAACACCAAAACAGCACTTGCTGCTACTATTCAAGGTGCTTCTAATGAAGAATTTCCAAGCTTCTGGGCTGAATTGTTTGAAGATCTCTCAAAAGAAAATTATGGATTCAGCTTCAAGAAAGGCGCACGTAAGATCCTTTCTGAGATTTTAAGTGTTAAACACATTACTATGTTTATTGCCGCAATTGTCGGATTCAATCTCATTCAATGGTCTGGCAAGAAAATCAATAATAAAATCACAACTGGCCATTGGAGCACTAAAAAACCAACAGATGATGAACTTGCAGAACAAGAATATGAAAAAATGAGAATTAGACAATTAGCAGGACAACGCTTATCTCAAGAAGCACAAACAGCAAGAGCACAAGCAAGAGCACAAGCAAGAGCACAAGCAGCAGCAACAGGAGCAGCAACAGGAGCAGCAAACTAAAGCAGGCTCCATTCAAGTTAAAAAGAGAGAAAGGGGCAAGGCTTTAACCTTGCCCCTTTCTCTCTTTGGCGACAACTTCTATCTTACACCCGCTGAAAAAACGCTAAAAACTCAGTGTTTCCACTTGTTGCCCCCGGCAGCGGCGATGGAATTACCGGCGCTTGCAGCTCCAGCCCAAACCGCATGCATCCAGCCACTACTTTTTCAATTACTTCTTGATGCACGACAGGATCACTAATCAAACCCCCTCGGCGCACTTGCTGCCGCCCTGCTTCAAACTGCGGCTTAATTAGACACATTACTCTGCCGTGCGGTGCCATGCACGCAAGCACCGCAGGCATCACGGTTAATAATGAAATAAACGAAATATCAAGCGTTGCCAGATCAATAAGCTCAGGCAATCCAGTCAGATAACGCAAATTTGTTTTTTCCATAACAACAACGCGTGGGTCTGTCGCTATTTTTTCATGCACTTGGCCATGCCCAACATCAATGCCATAAATTTTTTTAGCCCCTCTCTGCAGCATACAATCGGTAAACCCACCGGTTGAAAGACCCGCATCAAGAACAGTCAGCCCTGCAACATCAACCCCGAAGTGATCGAGTGCTGCCTCAAGCTTAACTCCAGCCCGGCACACATATTTGGGCTGTTCATCGGTCACCACCAATTCAATATCTTCTGCTACTTGTGTACTAGACTTAGTAAGCGGCTGACCATCGTGCAGCACCTTGCCGTGCATAATAATACTTTGCACATACGAGCGAGAGTACTGCGGATACCGCTCCGCGACTACAATGTCTAATCTTTTTTTCATAGCACGCCTTTATACAATTATGTTTAACAGTCAGCTACTGTACACAACTTTTCTCAAGATGAAAAATACCAAAAAGAGAACATGTATTGGGGACCATAGATAACGACATAAGTGGACATCTCTCCCCCAAAAACAGAAAGTACATAAATGCTTAAAACCTTTATACAATCAAGCAACTTATCCTAATGCCTTAACAAGATTTGAAACTGCATAGCCATGAAGCCCTGCCAGTTTACTTTCTTTTTCACGCACATCATCGTATGCGAGAATAGCAAATCGCCTGTCATGCTGAGTAGTTACGGTAAAGAATTTCTCTTTACGATGCGTAAGAAGCGCTGCACGAAGCTCACGAAGTGTAGAAATTTTATACCCATTCACGCTTTCAATAATTAACCCCACATCCAGAAGTTTTGCATCTTTCGCTGGTGAATCAGGGAAAATATGGGTAATAATAACTGCCTGCTCATATTGTGCATCTGGTCGAGCATATCGAGCAAGCACTGATGCAAGAGAGTTATCATATTCAAGAAGCGCGTTAATAACATTAATACTCAGTGGCAGAAGTACCATGCCACCAAATACTTCATAATCAATTGCTTCAAAATCAGGAAACATACGGCGCACCGGCAAAATAAAACTGTCATCAAGCACAATACTACATTCTTTCCGCTCTCCACGACGATAGAGCACCAAATGAATAGTATCTCCAATATTGTACCGATTGAGCAAATCCAGTACTAACACACGTGCGTCAGGAGCCCACGAAACTTCGACTTCTCCGTAACAATCCAAATCATAGCCATTCACTTGATAGAGCACATCACCCGCTTTAATACCAGCACGATCAAGAAGTGTTCCCTTATACACATGATTGACATACCATCCACCTCCTGGTGGATTGCCCAGGTACTCACGCATGGTATCTAAATAAATAGAAAAATCTCCACCAAGCACTGGTTTTCGCAGGAGTGGGGTTTTATAAAGATCTGCCAAAATATGCTTTACTTCATTAATCGGTATAAAGAAACCAGTATTCTGAGCACTCATAATGCCTGATGAGTTAATACCAATCACCTCACCACGATTATTCACGGCCGGGCCTCCTGAATTACCAGGATTTAATGGTGATGTCAGCTGCACAAGCGACTGGCCTCCCATATGCTCCCACCCGCTCACATTTCCAATAGTACTCTTAAGACTCGTTCGACCTAATGGAAAGCCAAGCGCCATAACTTCTTGTGTGCGACCAACTTGGTCAGAATCACCGAGCGACATACAAGTAATAGTGCCAATTTTCCCTTCAATTTCACTACGCGCTTTATCAGCAAGCCGAAGGAGTGCAACATCCCGCTCTGGGCACACACCAACAACTAATGCTCGGTATTGTGTTTGTCCTAATCTTGGAATACGAATCATGACCGAGCGCGCTTGGTTCACTACATGATAGTTGGTCAAAATGTCACCCTGAGAATTAATAAAAAAAGCACTTCCTGCTCCCATAATTTCATCTGGTGCTCGGTACGGCCGCAACCAGTTAATACGGGCAACAGAACTAAATACTTGCACCACCCCATTTTCAATTTGTTTTTGAACATGCAGCCAATTTGAAGCACTCGTCGGCACACTAGCAGCCTCATGACGAACTTCTTGCTGCATACTGAGCAATTGCGTCCGAGTACTTGCAAGCTCCTTAGTCAATACCTGAAACAGCTGGTTATGCTGGCTCTGCTGAGTTTGAACAGCTACATACCAATAGACGCCGCTACCGATAATTGCACATATTAGTGCACTTCCTACGAGATATTGATATTTCATATACTGCTCTTTCCTTTGATTATAGCGCACTCAATGCCATGACGGCGGACTATACACAATCTGCGCAGGAAGATACAAGCAGCTCGTACGAAATACACGCCCCAGCAGACTCATAAAAAAGAATATGGTGCATATGCTCAAAAACATATACACCATACAAATACCCAGAGAAAATCATTACGGCTTACGCGGCATCATTTATTTCGGAAGCTTCAAGCTCTGCTTGGATGGCTCGAACAGTGTATCCCTGGCCAGTTTGTCCGGTAGTTACGTTATAGTCACAGAAAAGAGTTGCTTGTAAGCACATACTAACCATCAATATTCCCAGCCCTAATCTTATATATGTATTGATACTCATATCATGCTCCTTTTTATTAAAATACTATCTCTTTACGTAGTTTTTTGAGTTTTTCAACAGGGACTGCCCACTCAGTCTGAACCACAATATTAGGATTGTTTTTCATTTCTTCAAGCACTGTAGCCGGAAGTGTAGGGAGCATAAAAGGATTTGCTACAATCTCCCGCGGCTCATCTACGGAATAAGGTATTGTTTTTACTGGCTGCCGCCCCGGCCATATACGCTCATGCCACCCTTGCCGAACCATCTGTATTACATCAGGAATTACCGTCCGCCGTTTTTTATGCCTTACGGTAAAGGCAGCCCCATTCCTAAACCCCTCATCTTCATTGCTACTCAGTACCATGCGCTTGGGATACGCCAAAGCACACCGCTCTACGAGCGCTGGTTCCCACTCATCAGGAAGCCAACCACTGGAAACCACATAGCACTGGGCAATATTTTGACTCACACAAGCCAGCATCTCCTCTATCCCTGAGACTTGCTGCACAACAGGCACAAACCCAATGCGAATCAAATCAGCCACCGCGCCATCAACATCTGCTTGAACGGCTGCCATCCCTTCCTCACCCCCTATAGTAAGATTATACGGAATCAATATTTTAGGAGAAGCTGGCAACAAAAATCGCCAACGTTCTTGAGACCCTTCATATAAAAAAGGCTGTGAGGTTATGTCAAGCGCACGCACCCCAGACATCCAGCCACCGGGACGCTCAAATGAATCAATAATCCCCAGATCAAGTGCCTCATTATTTGGCAACCCAAAAAACGTAGTAGGAAATGGGGTAATCTCTTTATACAGATCACGGACAACGGTTGTCATGTCCTGGCCAATCGTCACCACCCAATTGCACTTTGCCTCACTCAATGCTTCTTTTACTGTTTCACGTTTCTCATCATGAAGTAACATCCATTGCGGCTGATACGCTTCTCCTGGTCGCAAATCATTAATGCTTTGAAGCGCTTTAAGTAATTCCATAGCAAGCACCTTATGCTTAAGGCGTGTCTCATACCCCAAGATATACACATGACATATAGGCGGTTTAGATACTGACACTGCAACATCCCTTCTAAGCTTTACAGCTCAACACAATTTGAATCAAAGGCAGATTTCATACGGAGCAATTCAAGCCTGTCTTCAGTAAGAAGCAGTCCTTGGTCTTCAAAAGCACTTTCATTAAACCGCATAGCCGATTGCTGCGGAATGCGATGAAGCCGCCAGCCCATGCTATGTTCTAATTTCTGCACTGGCTCAAACAAATACTCAAACATGAGTTGTGCAAGAGGAATGCCAAACGTTGCCCCGTAGACACCGCCTCCAATTGCGGCGCCGCCGACAACTGAATCAAGCTCTGATGCACATACAAAGATATCCCATTCATTGCATAGCTCGATCAATTGTTTGTGATGCACCGCAGCAGCCGGTTCGTGAAGTGTAATAATACTATCTACATCCAAGGTAGCTTTACGAAGTTCTTGCACATAGATATTTACTGAATTCCAATGATGCAGCACAACCTCAATGTTTTTCTCGGCAAACACTGCTTTAAGCTCAAGTATTTGCACTGCCATATTCATGCGCAATATCGTATCAGCTGTTTCAGGATCATAGAGTATGCAGACCTTTTTTGTATTCGGTCGAACACCCATAATAGAGTTTATGTAATGCTCTGATGGCATAAGCATGTTATACACACCACCAAGCAAGTATTCTTCTTGTGGCTGGCCAATAACCGCTGAAAGAAGTGGACTAGGAAGCCCCGACAGACAAAATAATTGCTTGTATGGCAAAACACCATATCTGTTTGCCTTAAGTACCGCTTTACTTTCCCACCAACCAGGTGTCACAATAAATGTGCGATCTATTTCTTCTGATTGATAAAAATCATGAAAATCTGTCAGTGTCTTAAGAATCTCTGCGTCAGTGCCACCAATAAGCACATCAGAACTGGAAATAGTAATGTCGGGAGCAAGAGTCGTCAGCGTATCATTCCACTGGAATGCGGCACCTTTGGCCCACAGGGTATGTTCTTTAGAATGAATAAAAATACAATGGACCGATTTAATTGAATCAAGTAACTTTTTTACTTCTTGGGCATACTTTGCGTTCGATTCTGTATCAACACCAGTAGAGTCAAACAGCAACTCCATTTCAATATTATGAAGAAGTTCTTGTGTGTTTTGCAGCATACGGTACCTTTTTTAATAATGAAACTCTGGTTTCCCCCCAAACCTTTATTACTATCAATAACGCATACACAAGGTTATGCGTATGCAGGTGAAAGTCTATGCCGATCTTAATAAAAGTCAAATTTTGAAGGGTAAAAACAAAAAAGGGTTCAGTATTTACTGCTGTTTTATGGATCAATACAATGATCTAGAGAAAGATTCTTTTACTTCTCCAGATATGATGCGTCAAGCGCAGCATATTCCTTTGTCTCTTTAGAAAAGGTAAATATCTCTCCCTTTTCTATATCAAACAGCCACAAGTGAATAAACAACTCCTCTGCAGCGACGGCCTCTGCAATCCAGGGAAATGTAAAACAATTACGATACGACTGCTTTAATGCAATTTTTGCAAATTCCTGTGGCGAGTACTCTGCTGAATACTCTGTTCTTACCAACGAAACCCAAGTTTTAATAAAATCAGTATGCGCAACCTCTTCTTGATTCAGCGCTGCCTCAAGCCCACCACATTGTGTGTGACCCAAAAGAATAAGGTGCTTCACTTTTAATAAACGCACACCAAATTCCAATGCGGCACTCGTGCCCTGAAACCTCACATCAGTAGCATATGTCGGCACAATATTGGCCACATTACGTACAACAAATAAATCACCCGGATCGCACTGCAGAATAAGTGCTGGATCAACGCGAGAATCACAGCACGCAACCACCATAATCTCTGGCCGCTGCCCATAGCGAGATAAATAATGCATGACAGAACGATCCCCAAGCGCATACCGCTCACGAAATGACTGATACCCTTCAAGCATCTTGGTAAGACTTTTTTTCATCACTCCCTTTGTATTATGCAGCAACACTCACTTTAGCGTGACGCACTACCGTTCCCTTATATGAGTAGCCTTTACTCAAAACCTGTACAATCGCCCCTTGCGCAGTACCCTCAACCGCAGTTTGCATAAGCGCTTCATGGAATTGTGGATCAAAATCACCTACGCAATTAATCTCTTGCAAACCAATATCACTGAGTACTTTGTGCATATTTTTTTCCACAAGACTCAGTCCATTAACGATTGATGCTACTCCTGCATGGTTATGATCTGCTCCCGCAACTTTCTGGGCCGCTTCAAAGGCGCGCTCAATATCATCAAGCAAAGGCAGAAAAGACTGAATTACTGCATTTTGGCCCGTTTGAACCCATGACGCACGTTCTTTTTCCATCCGACGGCGATAGTTTGCAAAATCAGCACTCATTCTAAAAAACTGATCCTTAAAGCTTTCTTCTTCAGCACTCACCTGCTCGTTTGCAGGTACTACCACTTCAGGCTCAACTGAACCATGCTGATTTGTTTCTTCTGCGGCATCATGCGTATAGTTTTTGTCTTTTGAATTCATAGATAACTCACTGATTAATGATATAAATATTTAACAGGATAAGTATACAACAATGAACATTTTTGGCGAGTCACTCATGCATATGACCCTATGGCGCCTATTTGAGAGAAGCTTTTTGAGGATCAAGACCATGTTCTTCTATGTTTTTTAAGACCTCATGAGCGCTTGAAATAATAGCATTTGCCACTCCTTCATCTTCCAGCATATCAAGCGCAACGTGTTGATCTGAAATTCCTGAATGAACCACATAGGTTCGCATATACCGACAAATATCTAAGCTGCTCGCATCGACAGGCTCAAGCCTTACGCATTTATTTTCCACCGAAGAATACTTGCTTGCAAGTTGAGTCAAATACATAAAATGAGTGGCTATGCAACTCAAAATGGAAGGCTGCTGAGCAATATACTCGGCAACAGAATAGGCACAACTTGCTCCCTCATACGGAGTCGTACCACTAAACATTTCATCAAAAATAAGAAGCACCGGTTTGCCCTGTGCTTGCTCAGCTCTTTTGAGTAATGCTGCCGCACGCATAACCTCTTTTTTAAACAATGAATTTCCTTGCTGCACATCATCGGTAATATTTAAATATGTTTCAATAACTGCAAACACACTCATGTGGCAACTTTCTGCGGGCACTATGCCCACTGTCTGAGCCATTAAAGCGCAAATACCTAATAATTTGATAAATATTGATTTACCGCCCCCATTCAAGCCTGTCAACATGTAGTTGCGTACAGAGCTTTTACCCCCTAAACGCACCGAATTAGCAACCGCTTTGTCGCGCGCAAGCAATGGATTCCATAATCCCTTTGCCTCAAAAACAGCTCCTTCATCTGCTCCTGCATACGAAACAAAGGCATACTTATTCTTTACTTCAGGCGCATCTTGCCTCATAAGATTTGCCAATCCAACATATATTTCAAGCCGCGCAAAACATACGGTTAAATCAGCCAAGTCTGAAGATTTTTTACCCAGAAGTTCATACGCGCGCCCCACATACCCTGACAACAAAAAATTTCCTATACTAGGATTTAGAGGCAAACTATCAAACAAACGGCATAACTCTGCCAATTCCATATCTGCTTTCAGCTTTTTTTCAAAAAAATCAAACAGCAAAATGCAATCAGGAAGTGCTCGTATTTCCTCAAATGATGCAATTTCGGTATATGCTTGGCGCATATTTCTAAATCCACAGGCAGCTTGCATTAATGAATACCACTGCAGCTTTTTCTGAACAAGACTTCCTATAAAATTCGTCCCTGCTTGATACCCCCAATAGACACAAAACCCTGCACTCAAAAGCGCCAAAGATGCTCGCCACTTGGGCGAATCACTCATCTTCCACATCAAACGGACATCTGGCGTCATATACTCTTTTCTAGTTTCTACAGAAGCTACGTTATCTGGGCTTAACAGAGCACCTCCCGTCACATTCGCGCCACTGGGCGTTTGAAGTGCTCGGTAGGCATATGCACTCATTTTATATATTGCGCATCCCAGGAGGCCAAACCAAAATATATTACTATAAAGACCCATCCAATCATTAGCGGTACGTATACCAGGATGTTTTTTTAATCTACGAAATAAAGGAAGGTTTAAAACAAGTGCGCCAGCATCAAAATCATTACGAGGCGCGCCATCCTGCGCGGCAAGAACCGGCAGGCAGTAGCGTTCTTTTTGGGCAAACTCTTTATAGATCTCACCCAGATACTCACACACTTCAGCATTCTTCATTAATGCCTGTATCGCTTGTTGCCGCTTCTTGAGTACTGCACAATCAGACTGTGGCGTTGCAAGCAATAAAGCCAAACTTACCTGTCCGACATGAGACTGAGTAACCGGCAATACAGCTGACAAACAGGACTGGCCTCTTTGCTTTCCTGCGATAATTTCTAAATCTTGAACAAGCTGAGTCCCTTCAGCAACAGGAAATGCTTCTGGTATACAGGCGGTGGCAAGAAAACTACTTTTACTAAACAAGTCCACGGCATCATGATGAATGACACTTGCCGGTTTTGTATCAAGACGTTTACGACGATATTTAAGCCACCCAAGATATGATTTTGGTGCCGTCAGTGAATCAGAATAATCATAAGCAATGCCACTGCGATGAATGTCGAGAAGCGCTTGCAGCGCTTTTGCCCCTTTCGCTTTTGGCGCTTCCTCTGGCTCTGCTGGCGCTTGCTGGACCGCAGTATGTGCCGGCAGATTAGAAAAAATCCCGCACATACTGATAAAGCCCATACTAAAAAGAAACAATGCATAATGCATAGCAATACCAAAATAAAAGGTGTTATACTGTATAAAGTAATTTACTCATAGTGTAATAATACCAAAAAAATAAAAGTGATGGTATATATGAAAACATCAAAAGCACTTAAAAGACTGCTGTTTTTCATTTTTTTATCATTCACAGGCTCCTCTTGTCCACACAAACCAGCTCTTGCACACACGCACACAGACGAAATAAAACTTCTTGAAAAAATCCGCGCACGCACCGAATATAAAGAACTTGCTGAGCAATTTTCCCTAGTTACCAATCCGTACACGCGCGTAGGTAAAGTAGACAAAAAAGTACCAGCAAAAACAAGGCGCCAAGCACTTATCTCGTGCATGGCTACTCTGGGGAAACTCGAAGAAACCTACCCAAGCCCACTTCTCACCGACGTCGCCACTTGGTGCTCAACACAGTTAAAACCACGCAAGAAACTCGCTCCCTGGAAGCGAACCGCCATTATTATTGGCAGCACCGCAGCTGCGACAGCACTCGCACTCGCAGCAATGTGGAATAGACACAAAACATATAGAATCCAAAAGTTTAATTCTCTGCCCTATAAAGAAAAACTTGAATACGCAATAGCTAATCAACAAGTAAAATCATCATTTTATCAAGATGCTATGACTCTAAGGAGTATGTACAGAAACCCAGGTTCTTCTACGGATCATCTGGAAAGCGCTCTCGCCGAAGCTCTTTTAACTTCTCCAGAGAACACTCCCTTAATAAGTATCATACGAAAACTATTGACTCGAGAATCGCAAGCAAAAGTTGACGAAGAAGTCGCAAGAATGAAGAAAACATATCCTAGTAAGGAAAAACAAAATCTACTGAGAACGATTTTTTCTCTTAGGTTTCAAATTTCAGAATACAAAAAACTTATACAGACCGCTACGCAAAAACTGCAACAGGAAACTGACACGGACCAACGAGAAGCTCTACAAACTAAAATCTATAAACTTCGGGAATCTCTCGATTCAATGCAGAAAGACGAAAAACAAACGCAACAAGAACTCCGGTCAGCCGAATAAAAGCTTTTGCGCTCACCCTTACTCCACCTCATCTTCAGTCATTCTCTCAATAAACTTCTGCAAATCACTCGCCGGCTTATACTCTTTTTCGAGTGCTTTATTCACATACAGTGCGGCCATATCTTTATTACGACGCACTCCTCGCCCTGCATAATAACAAATCGCAAGCAGATAGAACGCTCCTGCAACGCCCCCCTTTGCTGCTTTTTCCGCTAATGCAAAGGTAACTGCGTATCGTCTCTGATCAAACGCACGTTGAGGTATACCCTCCTCAGGAGTTACTGCTCGCCCGTCATAATAAAGGCATGCAAGAATATACGATCCATACAGATCTCCCTCTGCATCAGCTCTCTGAGCATTCTCCAAAGCAAGAGCATAATTAACTCCTCCTGCACGGTGCATGCCCGTAAGCACTATATCTAATAGTGAAAGATCGTCGGACCTGTCACCCGCGGTTGGTATACGGACGATATCAATTTGATGCATAGTTTTTTCATCAGCAGCTCCAACCCCATAATAACTAGCATAGGCTAGCATGCTCAGAGAATTTGTCGCATACAAAGAAACGGACAATACTACATGTAGCATCCAAAAGCAGAGCATATATCTTTGCCCATATACTTTTTTTACGGAAACAATTGTAGCCATATCACACTCTATGGTGACCCCATTTTTTTAGACCAACTTTTCGAATAATTAAGATAATGATTTGCCCTCCTACGTACAAGTAGCCTGTACGTTATTAGCCTGTAGCTGATTTTGTGATTCGTCAATACCATTAAA